>Ga0116157_10000416_pt1 | contig 44370 bp, 27 predicted proteins | sample AD_UKC048_MetaG_FD_89882 | JGI IMG/M metagenome (GOLD analysis project Ga0116157, IMG submission 89882) | Active sludge microbial communities of municipal wastewater-treating anaerobic digesters from USA - AD_UKC048_MetaG | ecosystem: Engineered > Bioreactor > Anaerobic > Digestate | place: USA... | reverse complement strand
TACAGACCTACCACCGTGAATATGACATTGTTATTATCATCATAAATATAACTGACATTTTTGTCCGCTGGCACACCACCAGAGCACCAAATATTGTCCGCGTCGCGCAAATCCTGCATAGTCGCAAGCGCCGGCATACCAATAATTCTCCTGAAAATATTCACAAAAGCGATCCATGCATCATGCACAAAATTCCACACCCGAGCCACGAGGCCAATCTCCGGCTCACCCATAGTCGATTCGACCAAATCAGTGACATCGTTCTCGCCCAGATCGCTACAAGTACTACTCGAATTATTGGTATCAATCGCCCTAGCTATCATGATTGACCCATCGATAGTCTTCTCATCAATCTCCCCACCAAAAGCAACTTCGACATAAGAATTCGGACAAACCGGTGTAGTGCCACTCCGAATTCCGGCACCGTCTATCGGGTATTCCGCTTCGCGCCGCGGACGTTCATAACAACAAGAATTGTCACCAACTCCATAATTATTTTGTCCGTCTGCGTTATTAAAACAATTATTCTCACCATCGTTATTTTCTACGAAACCGCACTGCACCGCGTATTTACCCAATCCAGATCGTCGCTCTACCGAAGACAAGTTTTTCACATCACTGCCAACACGCAAAACATTCGCCGTGGCGGATAATTCAGTCTCTTGCTGTTTGGTGTCCGAATTCACAATATCACTCTCACCGACACTTTCCGCGATTTGCACAGGATTACCACTCTTGACCGCCAAGCCGTCTGATTCGCAATCAGCCCATTCGCCTGGCGCGACAATCCCGTCGCCACAAAAAGACGGCGATGAACCAAGCAAAGATGAACCAGCCAATGTACAATCGGAATTGCAACCCGGTGAACCCGCCGTACATTTCAATCTCGAACCATACAAGTCAATATCACACAAATTTTTCAATCGACATTTGTTATCACAATAATTGCGGGCATCTTTTATACTAACAAAACCCCCATCGACCACCATCAATGTCTCACTAGATGCCAAACCAACTTCACATTGTTCCCCCGGTTCGATTTGCCCATTACCGCACACTGAAAAAGCCTGACCGCAATTATTTGTTATTTCGCCAACTGTCTTCTCGCCAATCACCAAAGTTTTATGATTCAAGCACCAGCCCAAAGCCAAAGGTGTGCCACCATGCAAACAATTCTGAGTACAACCATTTCTAGAAGTCGATAATTCTCCTGTATCACACTCTTCACCCAATGTCACGCTATCACTACCACACCAAGAATCCGAAGCATTGCTCGTCGGTGGTGTGCGTGTGACGCCCTTCCAACGACAATACTGATCACAATATTTAGCCTGATTCGGAATTCCCGGATCACATTCTTCGCCCAAAGTAGAAGATACCATTCCGTCACCACACCCATTCGGAGCAACGGTGGAAATGTTAGCATTACCGGCACGCAAACAATTCAGAGAACAGCTAATCCCTGGAATTTCCGCGGCCAACGCAATGTCACAATCTTCACCATCATCCACCATTCCATTGCCACACAGGGGCGCAAATATACCGTAGTTGCCAGACAAAACACTACCCGACAACAAACAATTCTTCGTACAATATGATTTCGGAGAGCCACCAGATTGGAGTGTGGAAATTGTTGCCACTGCACGATCTTTGCTCGCCCATTCCCAACCATAACTCCACGGATCCAATTTCTGACCCGAATCCGAGCATTTGTCTGGCGCGCTAAATGGATTTGCTATGTAAGTAGTCTTCTCCCCGATCAAATACGAAACATGCTCCGCCGGTTCGACCACTACTCGACTCACGAGACATGGAGTCGCGTCTTTTTTAGTTCTAAATTTGAAAACAAAAGGGTCTTTCATGCCTTTGCCGAACAGAGGACTATTGTCTGGATTGTAGCCGATAACCGCGCGTAAACTGGAAGATGCGACCTCGACCAAATACCAAGTGTTGGTAGCGAAAAGATAATCAGTTTTCAAAGACAAAGTAATCGAAGTACTGTCCGACAATGTCGGATCAACTTCTATACCGCCGAATAATTCCTTAGACAAACACATTTCATCCGCGCATTCATACACCACCGCGCTCTCTGCGTAAGCGGATTTGTCCATCTCTTGATTGAAACGCACACCGACTGTCGCATTCACACAAGCATCGACACATTTCGGCCAATAATCAATCACTTTCGGATCACCCAAATCGACAACAATCCTCGAAACTGGTTTGAACAAACGCGTGGTCAGGGCAGTATCAACGACTATATTAGCCTCCGCAAAAATATCCACACCAACAGGAGGTGTCGCCTTGTGTGCAATCGCTATACCTCTCGAATCCGTGTATTTATTGATAAGTGGTCTGACGGCGGATGATACCAGATCAGGTGAATACCCATCCCATCGCCAACCCATACCATCCACATTCATGGTGACACACTCTTGGTTAGCCAATCCCCAGACATTGAAATAACTCGGCACGACTGGTGGATCATTGAATAAATCCGACATCACCGGGGCACCTCGTTTGTCTTGCAAAATACCGAGTAAATCAGAAACAAACCGTGGTGGATTGATCGCGGCATTTTTCAGAGTACACTGTGCCTGACCAGTCTTGAAATCGAAACAGTAGGCTGTGCCCTGACCACAAGGTCGTGTACGCAATAATTTCTCATTACGCGCAATACCCGAACCAAACGGATTTAAAACCGTTTCATCGGACAAGATCTTATCCGTCAAAACCACACGATACCAACGACCGCGCGTGAGTTCGGAGCCATTACCAATTATCAAAGTATTTCCGCTTTCTAGGACAGGATTCAAATTAGTTATTTCTGTCGTCGAAGCCGAACCAGGTACACAATCAATCGCACCACTCTTCTCTCCACAAACATACATCTTCACCGTAGAAGAATTGATCGTACTCCCGAGCATGCCCATGTTGAATTGCAAAGACACTTGAGCATTGGTACAAGTATTCTTACCATCTTTCCATTTCTCCCAAGGTGTCGGAGACGGATACTGTACACTGAAATTCTCCGTACTCGTCATGCTCCACGCCTCCGCATCACAATTTTCCAAAACTCGTGGTAAATTCGGTATTCGTCCAGTGGTAAATCGCCAGACATAGCCACCAGTACGAGTCTCTCCCTCGCAAGTGAACATATTATCTTTCCAGAGACCCGCTTCCGGACCCTCAGCACAACAACGATAATTATCGCCGTATGGGTTCACAGCATCTTTCTCACGACAATCTATGACATTATAATTCAGACCATTACTCACCTGCGCGCCACCATTTGTCCCAACCTTGATCGGACCGGTACGCATCGAACGCCCGCTACCATCTACCGGAATTTTTGTTTTGATTTGTGTATCACTCAACACCTGTGTCAAAGTACCTGGGCCAAAATTCGATCCAGCCAAAGTTGTCAGCCAATTATTCGCATCCCGATAGAAATAAGCTACATTCACATTCGCCAAATTAACACCAAAAATCGACAGACCTTCGTGATCAGTCGGCAGAGGCGCTGGACCATAATTCGGATTAATTTTACAAATCGACGGACTGGAACTCACTGTACCATCCACACCTAGTGTCACTTTTTCTTGACTGATCCGACCAAAATTATTTATTAGACCAACATAAAATGATTTTATTTCTGTATTACTTACTAGATCGACTGGCACTTGCACCACCACTTCGTTGTTGTGCCAATTTACACCACAGTATTCCGGCAAAGTAGTCGAGAGCCGATAACAACCAGATGCGCCGCTATTCGTGAAACAAGTCTTCAGAGCTGACTGACTCTCATTCACGAAAACACTTCCCGACGCTCCGAAACCCTTACCGCGCAAAGTGACAAAAGACAGGGGCGTGGTCGTCGCTGGATCGATGGATTCGATGACTGGTGTCAAATCAATATTCCCGTTGTCAAAAACAAAAGGCAGACCATTACTTTTTTTCTTATCCGCGGATTCGACATAGACCACCATACTATCCGAAGACATATTGTCCGGTACACGCGCTCCGATCTGAGTCGATGTCCAACCGTTCGTCACTGCCTCCACTCCCCCAGTCAAATACCCATCGACAGCAGATCTAATTCCACCGAATAATAATTTGCCAGCAGTAGAACCAAACAGAACACCTTCGGCACGGATATTATCATTCGGCACCCCGGCCAAATCCACAGCCGAAGTCAAATTTCTCACATTACACAGACCCGGACGAACGATTTCATTTTTACGGAAATAACCATCACTACCCGGCTTCGGACCCTTCTGATCAATCGTCGTATCGAAGAATGTCCCCTCCCCGACCGACTCGAAAGGCCAATATAAAATCCGGTCGGAAGCTGTCGCAATATTTCCAATATCACCATCTGCCACCCGACTATTCGTCAACACGACCTCATCGATCGTACCGGCAAATAAATCTTTATTTTCCACAGCATTCAGACCGCCACCGACGACGAGCATACTCACTGGAGAAAAATCCGTACTGGAAACAATTTGTGGACTATACCAAACGCCGTTGACAAACAATCGAGCTGTCGAGACATCACCGTCATAAGCCAAAACGACTTGTTTCCAATTATTCACCGACCATTCTGAACCAAGTGCGAAGTAATTTTTACTATCTCCCAAAAAGATTTTACCATCCTGATAACGCAAGAGACTATTCAAATACATACTCTCACCAGGCGCCGGCAATTTGCTGAAATTGTACCAACCTGAGAGTGTCAGTGGGCCATTTTTCGGAATCGCGACCGTGAGCGCCTTCCCCACATAAGCATTCACCCCATTGAATACGAAAGCTTCACCCAAATGACCAATACCAAGTTCTATTCCTCCCGCTCGAATTCCATGATTATTATTTCCACTCAAATCCGCCGTGGTCGTGGCATAGGCATGCAGAGAATGAGTAGTGGAGATTTTGATAGCACTCTGTGAATTCAGAGGTAGATCAACATTACTCGGCACCTCAGCCACAACATAATTATTGCCCCAAGCAGGTTTTCCGGCGCAATTCACTACGGTCGCATTTACCCATGAAGATATGCTGTCGCTACCATCCGGCTTGATTCCGAATTGCACCGAACCAGTCGCATTGAAATATTTTCCCAAAATCGAAATCCAATTACCCGCCGCACCATCCATCGGCAGAACATCCAAAATAATTGGACTGCTCACGCATTTGCCATTCGAACAAACTCCCGAATCACACTGCCAGTTCGCATCACAATCACCGCCGTTTTCCATCGCACAGGATCCACCCACATCGACACCGGTCTCACCCTTATCCTGATCCTGAACACCATTGAAACAATGATCTGGAAAAGCCTCAATATCCACACTAACGGTACGAGAATTATGATCTATATCCCAAGCCTGAACGGTAATTGTATATTTCTGCATCTCCTCAATCAAGCCGGCGGACAGACCCGGATAAACAAATTTATATGGTTTGGCCTCGGTCGCGTTTGATGTCTGATCGACCGTCGGACCAAACAAATCAGAATAAACTAACTGTTTCCCGCCGGTTTTGGTTTCTTTTTCGATATTAAATTTCAAAAATCCGAACCCACTTAAATCAGAAATATTGGATTGAATTGTATAAATTTTACCAGAACGTAATTTGATATTATTGCCTGACTGACCATTGATCTTCATCTCCGAAACATCCGGTGCCGATTCGTCTTTCACACCATTGGTCCCAACAGCGAAACCAGCGCTAAGTGGATAATTGCCACAGGAAGTGCTCGTCGTGATTGCCCGATCCTCACCGTCGAAAACACCGATCAAACTATCCGAAACATCAATCCGATAATCCCCGGACTCAATGCAAGGCGTACCATCCGAACATTTTTTTTCTGGATTGCTATATTCCGCCTCAACCCCGATATTTTCATTTCGATTATTTGTCAAGAAGCGATATTGGAAAGCACTGCCCAGCTGTCCGTCCGCATTGGAAATACGCAGAGCGTTCTCCGCCGATTGACCGGATTTCAGAGGTGCGTTGAAAAGAACACGCACCGATACATTGTTCATGCGAGTATTGTCCGTCACTGGAGATAAACTCTTGGCGATGAACACTTTGTCTTTGGCGAGTTTTTTCTCACAGCAAAAAGACGAATCTGGATGTTCATCACACCATTTGCCCCAACCCTCCGGATCGCAAACTTCCGGATTGTCCTGAGCGTAAGTCTCATCCGCGCATGGTCCAATACCAGCCTGCTTCGTACCAGTAGCATCGGCCAATTTATTGATTACAAAAGTGGCAATCGCAAAGGCAGAAAGAATAATAGCGAGACCAATCACACTATTGATAATGATTTTCTTACCAGTCGTCACCCTATCTTCCTCACCACCCGCCGTCATATACATGAAACCCCCATAAAGCCCCATACCGATCGCCACGATCCCGAGGAAGCCGAGAGCCACCCGAATAATACGCGCAATCGTCAGGCGAATATCGGCCGTACCAAGTCCGATATTTTGCCCCACAGGCTCAAGTCCGAAATTAGGCGCGTTTTGTGCCTCGACTGGCAATACTGTCAAAAACAGAAAACCAGCTACGAACAAAAGACAAAACAGAACAAAGAATTTTATGGATTTGGTACGAAAACGCATAATTGGTTTCAAATATCGCCAAATAAGGCGAAAAATATCAAATTATTTAATTGAAAAAACTCACTGCCTGCATCTCACTCAAACAAGCGTTCACATCCGGTTGCAAGACCGCACCGATATCACTCGTCTGCACACAACCTGTATCAGTCGAAGATGCCACACTGACATCGACGCAATCTTCTGTCGTAAAACTACCGTCTGCCTGAAGACTCACACTACACAGAGGTTTCGAACCTTTCAAACTTGGTTCAGTATCCGATTCTGGGCCACGCCCTGGATACAAACAATTTTGATTGAGAGCTCTGACTGCACTGTTCACCGCAACGAAATAGTAAAAATCTTTGATACCATTTGGACCGTATTCACGATGTTCGATACGGGTCGCTGTGGTCGTGACACCGTCATACACGTGTACTAAATTCGAATTGGTGTAAAACCAAATATCATCAGTCATAATCCTCGTACTCGAAGCAAATTCACGCAGGAGTACTTGCCCGAAAGAATTATTGAACATCCTCATACTGAAATTAACTGTCGTGGTCGCTTCGCTCACCACATCCTCTTCATCGAGAGCTGGCTCGACTTCACGAATATATGGTGAACGTCGATCAATCGAGTTCTCCACCGTAAAATTCCAGAAAAAATTGTCGGCGACCTTTTCGGTAGGCGCTATTACCCATCGGTCAGATGTCGCCGGCTTGTCATCCGTCACACTATCACGATCTCCATCGAGCGCATTGCCAGAAACATCCGCGATACCAGTGAACGGTACAGATTCGAATGAGCTCGTAGTGAATAATTGCGCTGTCCGCGCAAGTCCAACATAAGATGAGGTACAGGCCGTGTCAGAGACTGGACAACCAGTCGGAAGACAATACATATTTTCACCACAACTATTCAAACCACAAGGAATACTCGGCATAAACTCAACCGTACGATAGCCATTCGAAATTTGCCAATCCCCCACCATGTCATTATTAGTACCACTACGATTGAAAATTGTGTTGTTGAAACTACCACCGTTTGGATTGTAGATGCCCGCCACTGTCAGAGGATCCATCGCTTCGGAGAAATTAATCTGCACGATTGTATTGCGTGATACTTTCTCATCTCGCGGATATACGTCTGTGATATATGGAGGCGTGATATCGAAATCGGTCGCTGTTTTGAAATTCCATTCGTAATAAGTCGTGCGCAAACCTTTGAAAATACCCTCATCAACACCCGCTCGCTTGAGCGTATTGTTGATCCGGACGACATAATCCATTTCTTCGAGATCATCTCCGAGAGCTCGGATTGGACGCAATACTGCGGTATAGACATTATTCTCCGAATCATAGAGCACCATCGCCGTAGCTTTTGACCAGCCACGATCCGGTGACTCTGCGTATTTTTTCGGATAAATTTCAATCGTGCTCGTCACCAAACTATCACAATCTGTCTCCCAAGAAAAATTGCCTGAACCGGTATTCCTACAATCCCCGAGGTAAGGAATCGGCTGATTTTGTTTATTCAAGCGACACATCCCATCGGCACCGTTATTGACTATCGCGACCGGTGTGGAACTCGTAATTCCGAGAGTCGAAGATACCGCCAAATCAGATGGCCAACAAGTGTTATTGGTGTTGGAAATGAAAGAGGCCGGATCGATCGCTAATTTGAAAGTGATAATAACTTTGGTATTTCTCTTCACACCCACTTGATCTCGCGCCGGATAGTGATCGCGAACCACCCGACCGAGAGCACCAGAACCGGAATAGGTATTGAAATCTAATTGGCCCTGCGGTGCACCGCTACCCCCACCCGGACCATTCATCGCATTCATGAGTTGTGAAATCACAAATTGTACAATCGCAAAAGCTGATAAAATAATCGCTACCCCAATTACTGCGTTGATAATTACTTTCTTACCCTCAGTCACTTTCGCTTCATCTCCCTCTGAAGTCATATACAGATAACCACCATAAATCATATATCCGACAACGACAATCCCCATCATGCCGAGAGCAATCCGAATAATCCGCGCGATCGTGAGTCGAATATCAGTCGTACCAAGACCAATATTCTGCCCCACAGGATTCAGACCGAAATAATCCGTACCGGTGGATACAGAAACCGGATCTGGCACTGCCACTTGCGCAATTACCGAAGAAGGAATGACCAAAAAATAAAAAAACAAAATCGCCATAAAGCATCCGGCAAAGGACGCGGCGATTTTGAAAACATTGTGTTTTTTGAGTAAGCGAGAGAGCATGGGAACTCGGTACTCAAGAATTAATTTTTATTAGGTATTCGCGAGCATCTTGATTACAACTTCACGAACCCTATTGCCATCGGCACGGCCTCTAACTTCTTTCATGGCCGCACCCATGACTCGACCGACATTGTCGGACCCGACCAGACCACTTGTCTCAATTACAGTCTGCACCACTGCCTCCAAGTCAGAATCGGAAATCTGTTCCGGCAAAAAAGATTGCAGTAACGCGATTTCCTGTTCTGTTTTGGTTTGCAAATCAACTCTGCCGGCGGCTGAGAAATCCTTCAGGGCGTCTTTTTGCTGTTTCACCAGCCTAGAGATCACGGTCTGAATTTCCTCGTCATTTAATTCGGCATGTTTGTCGATTTCAGCATTACGAATTTGCGACCACATAAACCGCAACGTGGATAATTTCTCCTCGGAGCGGCTTAGGGTAGATTCCTTAATTGTTTCTACGATGTGGTTACGCAAAGACATAAATTAACGTTTAAATCCCATTGTTTCTTCTTCGGCAGGTAAGCGCCCGATTTTGCGCAAATAATTCGTCTTCGAAACTTTGTGGATTTTGTCGACAGTCTGTTTGTGACGCAAATTCTTGCTTTTTGATCTCTCAAAAAACTGAATTTTCCGAGCTTGGATAATCCTCCCGGACTGTTGCCAACTGCGTTTTACACGGCGAATAAATGATTCAAATGATTCGCCTTTTTTTCTTTTTAATTCTGACACACGATTGTCACCTCCCGATGTGACTTAGATAAATTAAATGTCTGCAACCATCCACAAGTGTGGATAAGTGCGAACTTAGCTTAATAATACACTAAATTTAGGCATTTGTCAAACTCTGTATTTTTTTGTCAAGGATGGATTTCAGCTTCTTTTGATCCACGATTTCTTGAATGCCAGATTCCATGTCACGGATGATAATAGTCCCATCCTGAACTTCTTTTTGGCCCAATATCAAAGTGTAAGGACATTCGTACTTATTCGCTAATTCCAGCTGATTTTTGAGTGAAGTCTTCGACAAATTGTGATAAGTGACTGTACCGGCGTGGCGCAAATCCTCAATTAAATACAAGGCTCGACGTCGCGCCTGTTCACCTAATTGTGCAAAATACACCTGATTATTCTTCGCCTTAACATCTGTTTTCACTTCTTTGTCGAGATTACGCTTGATCGCATAGGCAACCCGCTCGAGACCGAGAGCAAACCCGCAACCCGGAGTCGGCCGACCACCCAATTCTTCTACCAAACCATCATATCGCCCACCGCCCCCGAGAGCGCTCTGCGCGCTACCCTCGCCAGTCTCCTCTTCGTAAAATTCAAAAACCGTATCGGTGTAATAATCCAAGCCACGCACTAATGTGTGGCGCAATACATACGGCACACTCAAATCGTCTAGATATTCGATCACTTTCATGAAGAAATTCCGTGAAGATTCGGACAATGAATCCACAATCTGAGGCGATTCCTCAATCGTACTTTGACACTGTTCATTTTTACAATCCAACACCCGTAGAGGATTTTTCAGCAAACGTTTTTTACATTCTTCACACAAATAACTACGCTTGGTACGCAAATACCCTGACAATTCCACGAGATACTTGGCACGATCATCTGCGGTACCAATACTATTCAAGTGTAGAACTGGAGAAATGCCCAATTCTTTCAAAAAATTAAAAGCTGTGACGATCAATTCAGCATCATTTACTGGATCACGATCACCAATTGATTCTGCTCCGAACTGGTGAAATTCGCGGTATCTACCAGCCTGAGGACGATCATGGCGAAACATTGAACCGAAATACCACATCTTCACTGGCTGAGGCAGAGAAACCATGCCGTGCACGATATAGGCTCTAGCGACCGAAGCAGTCGCCTCTGGACGCAAACAAATTTTGGCCAAATCACGATCTTCAAAAACGTACATTTCTTTGTCCACCACATCAGTACCACGTCCGACCGAACGAATGAAAAGACTCGCCTCCTCGAGGACAGGAGTCTGAATCCGACCGAATCCATAAGCTTCAGAAATATTCTCGGCCGTATGATACATTTTTTTCCACACTCCTTCATCTTTTGGAAGAATGTCTTTCATGCCACGCAAAAGCGCTGGGATCCTCACCCCTTTGGCGTTGCGCTGTTCTCCTGAGGGCTGTTCGGACTTCTGTGGATTTTCTTTTTTAACAATTTTCGTCGGAGTAGATTTTTTCGGCTTTTTTTCTTCTTTCTTCTTCTTGATGATTTTTTTTGTTGGCATATGTGAAGTAATTATTTAGAAATTATATTCCGGCCCACCGACAATCCCAATCCGATGAATCGGCCAACCGCGAAACCACGTCCTACCCACAATCGCCGATTGTTTGATCGGACCGAAACGGCGCGAATCATAACTCGAGTCACGATTGTCTCCAAGTACAAAATATTCATCCGCCTTCAAATCAAAACTGACCTGCCCGCCCGTCTCTTCTGTCAAATATTTCTCCTCCATCACGATACCTTGAGGATACTGCTCGTTGTAAATAATGATCTTGTTATTTTCTAATTTCACCCTCTCATTCGGCATGCCAATTATACGTTTCAAATAATAATCTTCGCCCACAGGGGCGTGAAAAACAATTACATCCCCACGCTTTGGCTCACGCAAACGATAACTGATTTCATCAATTATTAGATACTCGTTCTCGTGGTATGTTGGTTCCATGGATTGCCCTTTCACATAGAACGGTTTGAAAAGAAAATATCGCACTAGACCTACGGTGAGACCGGCGATAATCGCTAATTTAATTAAATCCAAAAAAAACCAACCCACCTTCGCCAAGAGACTCTGTTCTCGCTCTGAAACTGGTGCCGTCGGACTAACAGGCGCTTCACCACCCTTATTTTCTTTTTCCTGATTGATCATAGATGTGACTATAAATTCAAGTGCCCCAAGCACCCCTGACCTTATTTAGCAGTATTATATGCTAAATCGAGAAAAAAATCAAGCCTGCGGATAAGTGCCCGAGCACACTTGACTATTCAGAGGGATTTATAGTATCATATTTGAGCAAAAGTGGTTTTTACGCTATACTTACACAACGATGGATTCATAGCTCAGTTGGTTAGAGCGCCACATTGACATTGTGGAGGTCAGAGGTTCGACTCCTCTTGGATCCACAGGAGAATACGGGCAATTAGCTCAGTTGGCTAGAGCGTCACACTGATAATGTGAAGGTCGCAGGTTCGATTCCTGCATTGCCCACGAAGGTCGCCAAAAAGGCGATTTTTTGTTTCCAGCCCTTGACTTTTGGCCCATAAAATGCCATAATCACGCCATCCTGACCAAAGTGGTTGGGTTTGAACATTTTGAACAAGAGGAGATGATGCAAATGGAAAAGATCAAAACACTACCCTTCCATGAGTCGGTTGCCAAGATGCTTCGAGAATGCACGACCGTCGACAGGTTCTACGTTCTATACGATTTGATCATGCACACTACCATACCGAAGGGCCACGACGAAATTATCGCCGCGATCGATGAGTGCTTCCAAAACCTCGCGAAGGACACCCCAATGCATATTGATGCGTGGAAAGAGTTCGTTCGCGAGATGAAAGACGACATACTAACACGAAAACAGGCCATCATGAAGGCCGAAGAAGATAGAACAGTGAGAGAAAACAGGCGGGTTGAAATCGCGGAAAGAGCATCCTCTATGATTTCATTCGTGGGCAGTCTAGACCCTCTAGCAACAAAAGGTGACGAACACATCTAGCCACCACCCACACACGCGCACGACCATCCGGTACGGCGCTTTTTTTATACCAAAAACAACCCTGTTCAGGTTGCCTTTGGTGATCCTGCAGTATTGGAGCGATATTCATATCCCTACGAATGTAGGTGGGTCGCCGCAATCATACCCCACGGGGCATGAAAATATGAGCGTCCCTATGAAAACAATTGTAGAATATTTTTGTATCGCTCGACACTGGTTGGATCTATTAAATTATACCAATTACGAAAAACACTGTCAAACAAAAAGACTCAGAATTAATCCGAGTCCTTCTGAATAAATTTATTATTCACCATTTCTCTTGTAGGAGAAAATCACTTCTCTCGTACCGAACCAGTGAGCAATTTCATGTTTTGCTTCTTCCGGAGTTTCAGACGCATGCATGATATTCATGACCGCGCGCTTCTCGGCGTTTGCGATAGCTGGGGAATCGTTTGAATAATCACCACGAATTGTACCCATATCAGCGAGGTAAGGCAAAGTAGCACCAGCGATTTTACGCACCATATCGACTGCGTGTACACCTTCGACGACCATACGCACGAGTGGAGCGGAGACCATATAGTCCACGAGCCAGACGCGCACCATTTTTCCAAGTTCGAATTCATCATTTGAACCGAGAATTTCTTTTGCATCGAGACCATATTTACTGTATGTCCCGAGAGTTTTCTGTCCGAGACGGCGAATCCAAGCCTCATCCTTCGGATAGTGATTGTCAATTTGTTCCGTAGTCGGTTGGAACATTTCGAGGGCGACGATTTTCAAATCGCGCTGTTCGAAACGACGAATTACTTCGCCAATCAAGCCCTTTTTCACGCCATCCGGCTTGATCATCACATAGGTTTTCTCGGTTTTGAATTGAGATAAATCCATATTTTATTAATTAAATGACTAAATTTCTGGTGTGATTATAGCGAAAACACTAACAAATGTCAACACCCTCGCAAATTACAAATCATCAATACTACGCAGAAATGACCGCTTGCCGTTTTGATTGGTCTGAATTCCCGCACCACCATCATCCACCGGCTCATACACGACCTCATCTGATTCTGGTGGATTCCACGAATTTCCACCCGAAAAACTTTCATCATTCACGAGATTTCGATCGATCTCTTCGAGAAACATACTTGGCCCCTGTAAATAAGAACCACCGACACCCACGAGCGGATAAGTCAAATGCAGGTGTTTTTTGGCCCGCGTGACGGCGACATAAAACAAACGTCTCTCTTCCTCAATTCCACCAACTTCACGAAGTGCTCGGTCATTTGGGAATTGTCCACTCGCGAGATTCACGACGAAGACTGCTTCCCATTCGAGACCTTTCGCCTGATGCACAGTCGACAAAACAATTTTGTCTTGTCGCGCCGTCGCTTCATTCACACCACGAAATTTTTCTTCGAGACTTAACTCAGCGAGAAATTTCTCGAGGTCGGTATTTTTTTCGGCGAATCCGGCTAACTGTTCCAAATCTTCGAGACGCTCCCGTGCATCCGGATATTCATTTTCCAAATACTCTCGATACTTCGAATCAATGACCGCCTGAATCAAGTGCGCTGGCAATCTCTCTGAATCCAATATCCGTCGCCAAATTGTGAGAAAATCAGACCAGCCCGATGATGCTCGCGCCCCCACGAGATGCGATAATGTTTCAATTTCGTTTGGCGAAGATAAATTCGCCGCACCAATAGCAATTTTTTCCGCTTGCACATCACCGATTCCGACCTGCAAACCCAATATTCTCCGCCACGACACGATATCACGCAAATTCACAAATGCCCGCAAAAATGCCAAAACATCTTTCACGTGCGCCCGTTCGAAAAATCTCGTTCCCCCACGATAATCATAAGGAATATGCCGACGTACTAGTTCCATTTCGAGTGCTTGTGAATGATGTGATGCACGAAATAGTACCGCGATTTCGTCCGGTTTAACGCCTTCTACCAAAAGCCCATCTATCCTCTCCGCGATATACACCGCCTCCTCACGCCCATCACCGAAAGCTCGAAGCTCCGGCAACACAAATTTATCCTGCATGGCACGCAAAGTCTTTTGATATTGTTTGGTATTATTCGCAATGATCTCATTTGCCAAATCCAATATATCCGGAGTCGAGCGATAATTTGTTTCCAATCGAAATATTTTCGCCCCCGGCCAATCTTTTTCAAAATCCAAAATATTACTGACTTCAGCCGCACGAAACGAATAAATACTTTGCGCATCATCCCCTACCACCAATAAATTTTTGTGCCGAGCCGCGAGCCGACGCACGATACTCGCTTGCACCCGATTCGTATCTTGGTATTCATCGACGAGAATATATTGAAAAAGATTTGAAAAATACGCCGCCTCATTTGATGATTTCGCGAGGAGCAAATTGAAATTCACGAGCAGGTCATCGAAATCCATCGCATTCGCTTCCATCTTTTTCCGAGCATAATTACTCGCGACACGCAATATTTCTTCGACCACCGGAACGAAATTTGCATATTTCGCGTCGAGCACATCCTCTATTGTTCTTTCTGAATTACGCGCATAACTTATCACCGACTGAATCACCCGCGCGGACGGAAAGCGTTTTTCTTTGCGATCAATTCCCTCACTTTTCATACTCATTTTGATGAGCGCCTCGCTATCATCAGAATCCAAAATTGAGAAATTGCCCTGATACCCGAGCTTTTCTGCGTTTCGTCTCAAGATTTTGTATGCGATATGGTGAAAAGTACCCGACCACGGAAGAGGCAAATCGCGACCAGTGAGACTACGCACGCGATTGTGCATCTCGGCCGCCGCCTTATTCGTGAATGTGACGAGTAAAATATTTTCCGACGGTACACCTTTTTCGAGCAAATACGCCACACGATATGTGATCGTCCGCGTCTTGCCCGATCCCGCTCCAGCAAGCACGAGACAAGCCCCATCTCCATCTACTACCACTTTGTACTGTTCCTCATTTAATTCTTTTTGATAATCAATCATAGTGATACAATTCTACCTGATTTTCGAAAAAAATGAAATAACAAACGCCCCACCGAGCGATGGAGCGTTTCCAAACTGAATTATTTTGTGATTTTTGTGAGGCCAATAATCTTTTCCACACCTCCGACCATAGCCATACTGGCGTTATACTCGATCGGGTTCTCATCAGAATCGAAATTTAAGCTTTTCATAATTGAATTTGCGACATCACAGCTACTTCCCGGACTATATGCACTACCACCTCCACCACCATCAGCAGGATTATATCCATTAGCGCCACCACTAATCAAACTATACCCAAGAGTGGCAAAACCACAACCTCCACCAGAACCACAATCACCACCAGATCCCATACCCAAAATACCCCCTTGACCACAATTACCACCCACCATTCCACTCTCATCCATATTACCTTCGGGATTGAACTCTTCATTACTGCCGCCGAATTTACCTTTGAAACCCACATATACCCCTCCCTTTGTGACAGTGCCTTTCGCAGTCATCTCGACAAATCCCCCAACTGTGGAATCCCTAAATTCCTTCACATCACCCCACAAAGTATCTTTGGCCACCCCAAAACCATCTTTCGGCGCCGCCGCACCGCCAGGAGGACCATTTTTAATAAAATCATTCAAATCATCATCTTCCAGACCAATGGATCCGCCACCAACACTTGACGGCATTACGCCGTATGGTAGACAACCTGTCTGATTTTTGGAACCAGCTGTCATATCCACCGAAGAACCCCCACCAGACACTCCCACACTTGGATTAACAGGATCGCCTGTTGGTCCAATACCTGTCATGCCGGTCGGATTTGTATTTCCACCAACCTTACCTCCTCCACCGTTCGAACCACTTTCAGTACAATCCACCGAACTTGAGCCGCCAGACGACGACACACCCCCGGTCATGCCGAAACCAGTCGAACCATCTCCGGAAGCACCACCAGCCGAGTGCCCATTCACTGTTTTTTGGGACAACCCCAAAAGCATTGCGAACATTTCCGGCCTTACAGGCTTTTTTTCCAAATAGTTTTTACTAAATTTAATCTGAAAAAACTTCACCCCACCTCCTATTGCTCGAGCATCCGCCAACGCAACAACACTTTTATCCGCAAAATGTTGTTTTTTATATGCCGCTTCACGCATAATTAGCCAAACATTTTTTTGCAGTTTCAAATCATCAAAATTAAAGCCGCTTGCCGAATAAACAAAATCATACCATTTTTTCAAAGCGACATAATTAGACTGTTGAACAGCGCTCATCATGGCGGAAACATATTCTGATTTTTTGGTTGGATTTTTTTGGAGCTGTACTAGTGAATCACTGAGAAACCAGTTGCTCGCGGCTACCTGGCGCCAAAAATCATTTTCATTAAAACTCTTCTGACCCGAAGATTTGGAATAATTAACAAAATGATTAAACGAAATCTGACTTGGCGTCAATACAGCTACAGAAGTTTTTTTGACCGCTGTCGGATAACTGGCAGGTAAAGATACTTTTTTATTATAATTCAAACCAGCCGCCGCGGCCGCAAGCATCCCGGCACCGAGAAAAACAATCGCCAGGGATATTTTGGTAGCAATCTGCGTGTCAATTTTCGTATTTGTTTTCGAAGAATTATCTTTCATAGGGTAATTTTATAAACTAGTGAATTTCACCACCTTTCATCCCCACCCACTCTGCCACCACTTCACGAATCTGATCTGCACCAATCACTGGCCAACCGGCTTCGGCTTTTTTTTCATTTTTAAATTGCTCTATCTCTTTGACTTTTGCGACAATTTCTTTGCGGATCTCCACCAACTCTTTCTCACTCACGGTTTTTGATTCCTTAACTTTTAAATTTGATAAAGCTAACTTCAATTTCGTATAATCACTATCCAGAGTTTCCGAAATTTTCCCTGCCGCGCTATGTAACAAGGCAACAGCGTGCTCTGACCGCCCATCCGAATCCACATTGATCATCGCCGCCGCTTCATCCATCACATCGATCGCTTTGTCCGGCAGGCGACGGCCTTTTATATACTCGAAAGAGAGACGCGCCGCCGCAGAAATCGCTTCATCAGAATACTTCACTTTGTGAAATGTTTCATAATTATGTTTCACACCATGCAAAATTTTCACAGTCTCTTCTACGCTCGGCTCATCCACCGACACCACCTGAAAACGTCGATCCACACTCTCATCCGGCTTGATAAATTGTTCGTATTCTGATTGAGTGGTCGCACCGATGAGTTGGAGGTCGCCACGAGCTAACGCCGGCTTCAATATGTCCGCGAAGTTCACGGCTCCTTCAGTACCCTTCGTCTGCATGACAGTGTGTAATTCATCAATAAATAAGATAATCGTGCGATTAGAACGACGAATCTCTTCAATAATTTTTTTCACACGATCTTCAAACTCACCACGATATTTCGTCCCAGCCAAAAGTTCCGCCACACGCAATGATAGTACTCTTTTATTTTTCAAAATATCCGGTACATCACCAGTCACAATACCAAGCGCCAAACCTTCGACAATCGCCGTCTTACCCACGCCAGGCGGACCTGCTAAAATTACATTATTTTTATTACGACGCGTCAAAACACGAGTCAAATGAAGTATCTCCGTCTGCCGCCCGATCACCGGATCAATCTTCCCCTCACGTGCGAGAGCTGTCAAATCCAAAGCAAACATTTCTAAATTATGGATCGCCGATCCGCCAAATTTCGGCATGCCGCCCCCTTCTTTTTTCTTATTAAAAATATACAATGTGACACCGATCACAATGGCGACCATACCGCCATAGCGCAATACCTCCAAAAAATTTATGTCCATAGATATAATTAAATACTAACGCATTTATTATACCACAGAAACACCACAAAATACATTATTCAACTATCATGACCACAGACTCCCCGTGAGCCACATCCCCATCATTCCAATCATGAATACTCTCAATGAGCTCGTTATCACGATAAAACAAATTTTCACCAAACCTCGTACCCGGATCATTGGTCAAAAATCCATCCGCCGTGAAACCGCGAATTATGAGAGCGTGATATTCAGGCCCGCCATTTTTGAAAAAAGGATTTGGCAAAATTTTACCATACGCGACAGCGAGAATCGGTTTTCCTTCACGAATATATTTTCGCAAATCATCCGGTGTTGGGTTCTTTGTCACTCGAAATTTTTTCCCGACAAATTCCTCCGCCAATTTCTTTATTTTTTCAATTTCAATACTGCCGCCCCAAACCAATTCGCTTTCCCTATCCAAAATTTTCAAAATCATATCTTTCGAGATCGAGATATTTAACGAATACTCCCCATAGTACGCTTGGAGCATCACAATTGCCGCTTCTTCACAAGCGTCTTGCCACGGCTCATCCCAATTCAATTCTGGCGCCTGTGAAGCAAACGGTACTGAAAGGGTCTTCTTTTCCACAACAGACACTCCCAATAATGAAGACGTCAAATTAACTGTCTGCCCCACAGATGATGAAACAACGAAGTTTTTTGTGGTTGATGCATTGTTTTTCTCTATCACAAATGATTCGCGCACCACCGTCGCCGCCTCCCTGATTGCCCGCATTTTCTGTCCATGTAAGTACCACAAAATACCCATTACAAAAAATAGAATCGCAGATAAACCGAGCAATAAATTACTGACACGATTATGACGCATACACCCCGTATCATATACTACCTTGATTTTTCCGTCAAAATAGCGTAATCTAACAAATACAGAAACAAACCTCAATATGAATAAATTTTTTACCCAAACTAAAAAATCCAGTGAATGTGCCGCCCGCGTCGGTATACTTCATACTGCCCACGGAGACGTCGAAACGCCAATTTTCATGCCCGTCGGTACACAGGCCACAGTGAAGAGCCTCGACAGCGCCGACATCGAAGCGCTCAATGCCCAAATTATTCTCGCAAATACCTACCACCTCCATCTCCGACCAAATGAGGATCTACTCGATACCGCAGGCGGACTACACAAATTCATGCACTGGGACAAGCCGACTTTGACTGATTCCGGAGGGTTCCAGGTATTTTCTCTCGGGGCAGGAAAAAAGCAAAACAATAATCTTTCAATCTCACAATCTTCTAATCTTCCCACTGGCGACAAAAGATCAGAAGAACAAAAGATTGGAAGATTAGAACATACACCAAAGGTTAAAATTGATGAAGAAGGGGTGGATTTCACCTCACACATCGATGGCAGTACTCACCGCTTCACACCCGAATCCGCTATCCAGATTCAACACAAAATCGGCGCTGACATCATCATGGCATTCGACGAATGTACTCCTGACAAAGCTGATCTGAAATATGCTACAGACGCAATGGGACGCACCCATCGTTGGGCGAAACGCTGTATTGAAGAACACGAGAAAGATAAACAACACCATGGCTACCCACAATACTTGTTTGGCATTATTCAAGGCGGTGTCCACCGTGAATTACGCGAAGAATCCGCTCGAGTAATATCGAGTATGCCATTTGATGGAATTGCGCTCGGTGGAGAATCAATCGGCTACAATATGCCAATTACGGCCGACACGCTTGATTGGGTCGTGCCGATTATCGGACCCGATCGTCCGCGCTACACCATGGGCGTCGGTTTCTCACCACGCGATTTATTCACCGTCGTCGAACACGGCGCAGACATGTTCGACTGTGTCGCCCCGACACGTATTGCCCGCAACGGCGCTCTCTATGTGCGCAAAGAAATTTCACCTGACATGCGCATCAATATCACGAACGCCACATTCGCAAAAGATTTCGGACCAATTGATCCGAAATGCAAATGCCCAACTTGTCTGAATTATTCTCGCGCTTATATTCACCACCTCTTCCGCACCGAAGAACTCTCTTCATACCGCCTCGCGACTATTCACAACCTATGGTTTTTCCTCGATCTCATGCGTGAAATTCGTGAAGCGATTCGCGCTGATCGTTTTATGGAATTAAAAAATGAATGGGTCTGATATGATGAAAATCACCCTCATTTGTGTCGGAAAACTGAAAGAATCCTATTGGCAATCTGCTGAAAATGAATACCTAAAAAGACTGGGAATGTTTGCGAAAATAGAAATCAAAGAAATTCGCGAAGAGTCTTTCTCGGTATCAACTGACAAAGAAAAAATCAAGAAAAATGAAGCACGGAAAATAATTGCCACAATCCCCAAAGACGCAAAAATAATTGTGCTAGATGAAATCGGTAAAGAGATGAGCTCAAAAACTTTTGCCAAACAAATTGGTGACTATAAAAATATTGGTGAATCAATTTGTTTAATTATCGGCGGACCCCTTGGGCTCGATGATGACTTACGTAATTCCGCTCATGATGCTATTTCTCTGTCACGTCTCACATTTACCCACCAAATGGCACGTGTTTTTATTCTTGAACAGCTCTACCGAGCATTCATGATTTCAAATGGGAGAAATTATCACTACTAATACCCCACAGACATAATATCACCCTTTCGGGTGATATTATGTATTTATTTGCTATTTTTTCCCCTGACGGTACTCTTCTCCTGACGCACATCTTTCACGCTCCTATGGGGGAAATCTTTCTGCATCTCCACTTTTTTTCTCATCCCAATCATCTTTGGTTGTTTATCATCATCACCTTCATCAATTTCTTCCTCCTCATCTTTCAGTTTACCCCCCGCTAGGTCCACATACTCAGAAGCCCCCACCCCCTCAATATGCGCCTCTTCTGCCTCCTCTAACAATTCTTCCGGGCTTTTTGTCCCCCACCCTTCAGGCAGATGATCTTCTGTGATATCCTCAACTGGGAGAAAAGCCCCCTCGCCAAGTTTGCCTGTTTTACCTGTTTTTGGATAATCACTGCTACCATGATAATAATCCGCCGGTATGTTTGAAACTTCCATATGTTTGAATTAATAAATAAACATAGCATCGCCAAAAGAATAAAAACGATACCCTTGGTCGATCGCCACTTGATAACATTTTAACATATGCTCTCTATCTCCCGCAAATGCGGAAACAAGCATGAGCAACGTGGACTTTGGTAAATGAAAATTTGTAATCATCGCATCCACAATTTTGAATTCGAATCCGGGTTTGATAAAAATATTGATATCACCTGAATAGGCGTCTAACTTGCCATCCGCAAATTGCGCTAACGAAGCCACGCCTTCAAGTGTGCGTACAGTCGTCGTTCCGATCGCGATAACCCGCCTACCCGTAGCCCGCGCCAAATTAATTGCTTCAACCGCCTCAGGCGAAATATCTACCCACTCGCTATGCATGGTGTGATCCGCGATGCGCTCTGATTTGACTGGCAAAAAAGTCCCAAGTCCGACATGCAAAGTGACCTCAGTGAATTCCACGCCTTTTTGTTTCAAAATATCAATCAATTCTGGTGTGAAGTGAAATCCCGCTGTTGGCGCCGCCACTGAACCTTCATGTTTTGCATAGACGGTTTGGTATGATTCAATTTCATGTGGTTCATCCTTTACATAAGGTGGAACTGGTATGTGGCCATATTTATTAGCCTTGGTACGCACTTCTTCGGCGGAAATCGGAAACTGCACCAGTATATCACCTTCTTTTTTCTTCACGACGACATCACAATAGAAATCTGATGCGAAACGCACTCGCATCCCCGGACGCACTCTTTTTCCGGGTTTTGCTAAGACTTGCCAGACACCAGTATTTTCCATGGGGCGTACGAGAAAAATTTCTACCTTCCGCGGTAAAATTAAAGAACCGTCTTTTTTACCATCACGATCAATATCCTCGTCGGCTGATTCGAGTTCACCAAACAATCGCGCTTTGAACACTTTAGAATTATTCGAAACTAGTAAGTCCCCCGGTTGCAGATAGTTGACAATATCGCGAAAAATTCTATGTTCCATGGTTTTTTTGTCTCTATCCACGATCATGAGGCGAGAAGAATCGCGCGGCACAGCCGGCTTTTGTGCAATTCTTTCAACTGGTAAATTGTAATCAAAATCCGAAGTCAACATATGAACTAAATTTTAAATCAGTATGCGTTAATTTTGTTCCGATTATGCCCATCCAAATCCTTCGCATATCGCACCTCCCCATCTTTCGTCGTGAGGAAATACCAATAATCATTTTTTTCTGGATCAGACGCCGCACGAATCGCCATTACACTCGGCATACAAATCGGCCCGAGTGGTAGTCCCGGATATCGATATGTATTCCAGGGAGAATCAGTCTCTCGATCCGTAGCGGTCGTGAACATGCTTCCCTCCTTCCGCACCGCATAATGCACCGTCGCATCTGACTGCAATGCCCAATTCATATCGAATCGACGCCAGAAAATATCAGCCACGATCCGACGATCCACTTCTGTCCGCACTTCTTTTTCGAGTACACTCGCCATTGTCAAAATATCATAAAAACTGCGCCCGCTCGCCTGAATTTTTGTCCACAATTCATCATCAATTTGTTTTTCTCTTTCAGAGAGCAATCTTCGCAAAACCTCTTCTGCTGTGCTGTTTTTATATACCCGAAAAGTATCTGGTGGCAAATATCCCTCGAGTGTCGCCCATTCTGGTCTGTCCGCTAAAATTTTCAAATCACCCCACTCACGGGACAGTACCACTCGTTCGCGACGATAATCATGCGCCGACTCCCCCGCCAATTTCGTAAAGTCCGATTTTTTGAAGTATGGTAATTTAATTGCGAGTGCATCCGCCATCTCATCCAAATCCCAACCAGGCAGAATTGTAATTGTCTCTTCTGAAACCCCAGGGCGCGTCAAAACTTCCGCGATATGCGCGACCGTATATGGCGCATTCATGACGAACTCCCCAGCGCCAATTTTTTTATCTAATTTATGAAATGATAAATACTTCTGAAAATACCACGCGTTTCTGACAACTCCTTTTTCCCCCAACTCTCGCGCAATTTCACCAACCGACTCGCCTTCTCGCACGACAAACCGAAACGATTCCGATGCAAAAGACGTCGGTGACAATTGAAATTTAATATAGGCTACACCACAAAAAATTACCCCCAACAGAATCACTGCAATTAATATGCCCAATCTTCGCATAAATTATTCAAATTTACTAAAATTTTCTCGTGCCCAGACCAATCTCTCCGGCACCCCAATGTCAATCCACGAACGATCCGATTCATACACAAAAAGATCTTTAACATTTGGAAATACATCGTATTCGATACTGAAATCGTCTCGATCTGGAAAATATTTTTTAATATTTGGATTGAATATGTATATGCCACCGTTTTGATATCCAGCACGATGTATCCCCTCTTTTTCCTTGAAAGTCTTGAGGTGAAAATCAGGGCCGTATTCGAGTGTCCCATAGCTCGCGACGTCATCCGCATACGCCCCAAGAATAATACCATCACCATCCTTTGGTAAATACGAAATCATGTCTGCGAGATCGATCGTCGTCAATATATCCCCATTCAAAATTATTGATGGCTCATCCGGATTGTCCACGTATTTCAATCCGTGTTTGATCGCTCCGCCTGTGCCCAATTTTTTATCTTCAATCGCATAATACAATTCAATTCCATTTCTCTCATCACCCACCGAATCATACAAAGTTTTCGCGAGATGCCCGGCGGCAAGTACCACTTTTTTTACACCTACTTTTTGCAGTTTTTCGAGTTGCCAATCCAAAACCGAACGCCCACCGATATCCAGAAGAATTTTCGGGATAGTTTTTGTAATATCACCGAGACGAGTGGAAAGACCGCCACAGAGAATAATTGCATTCATATTTTATTTTTTCACCCGAATAAGAATCTGGTGCATAGTATCCCCCTCTACATCATATTTCCCCACCTCTTCCAGTTCCAGTTCCAAACCCGCTTGTGCGCCATATTCTTTCAATTTTTTCATAATGATGGCATAGGAAGTTTTCTCGCGAGCTTGGGCATAAATCGGAACAAAATTACCCTTATTGACATAATTCCGACGATACTGTTCTAGGAGCGCCATCATTAGCGCTTTGCCAGTGCCCGGATTTTTCTGATCAGACGCGATATCAGAAACAAAAATTACTTGCTCACCCTCATATTCACTCTCCTCGAGACGCCCTTCATAAGCCAACAAATATCCGTGTATTTTACCATCCTCACCAGTGTGTTTGAAACTCATATTCGCCCGACCCTTTGCATGGTTATTAATATCTTTGGCAATCAAACCGTTTTCCATATTGTGCAAATACTGAACCAACGATTGATTATCCGCATATATTTTACCCTCCAAATAAGCTACTGCGATCGAGTCTTCAAATGTCAGGTATGACACCTCTTTTTGACTTGTCCCCAAAGCTTCGTTCGTCCCCGGCCTTTCGTGTTTTATTACCTGTTTTTTTACACCTTGCGCCAATTTCGGAATCAATTGAAAAACTTTATCATGAGTTTTGTCACTGTAAGCCACCGGTGCCGACGGTGCAAACGTATTTTCAATCTGCGGCAAATGTGTCAAACTGTCCGAGTACCCCTTACCAATTACTACCTGTTTATCAGATAAATTATCACTTTTCGCATAACGTGCCAAATACTCCGCCATAAAATCCCGATAAATCATTTCTATCTGCCCCTCGGTCAGCATATGCCCCCGCACATTGGGAGTCAATTCCACATTGTCGCAAGCCATAATTGATTTTCCCGCGACCAAAATATCCTCCGGTAAAATTTTATCTAATTTTGGTTTCGACGGATCATTTATTAATTTCAAAACTTCTGACACATTTCTTTTGATGTCTTTATCCTTTGTCATAACACTCTGTGCCACTGTTCGCCAAGTCCCATCTGCCCTCTCCTGCTGAACTGTAAAAAGAGAACAGGTTGGATTAAAAGTGTAGACATTATTTTTCCCAGACCCAAACGGCATACAGCAAGCCGTATCATTCCCTGCCGTGACGCCATCTGGATCGGATTTGAGATTAATTTTGGCACGATAACGCACAGTCTCCACCTGAGCTGTTCTTTTATAACCAATTTTATCATCCTCAATCAGTGTTTTAATTCTACTCTCAACTTCAGGGGCTATGTTTTTACCAGCAATAAGATCTTGATAATCAACTCCCGCGTTTTTCAATAACCCATTCAATTCTTTAAGTAATTTCTTCGGATCTCTCGCTTTTCCAACTTTTTTTTCTTTGAAAGACCCTACCGCCTCTTTCACCAAAGTGGCCAGATCCACATTACCGTCCACGACCGCACCAGCTTCGCCGGCGCGTGGCAATTCATAATAAATTTCCAAAGGTCGGAAAGCCTGCAATTCATCCAATTTTCCTTCTACTTGTGCATCGCGTAGATTTTCGGCCGTTAAGTCTAAATTGGGAATGTGGGTATAATTCGACGGTTTCTTCCTATCATGTACACCCGCCCCACTGTGAGCATCTTCGAGATCCATGAAAGTAGCCGGATCACGCCAAAACTGGAAAACTTTACCCATACTGATATCAGGATGAAAAGCCAGAGTCTCAACAAATCGATACAATTCTGTTTTTCCAGATATTTTCAATTCTTTCAGCTGGTCCAGAATTTCCGTTCGACCGAGCAGTTCACAAACTTCTTTGTATTTTTTCAAGCTTTTCCACGAGGAAAAAACCTGCTCCGAAGCACCGAGCTCCGCAACAAGCGATTGAAGTTTCTCAATATCCGCATATTTTCTTGTTTTGGCCAAAGTATCTCGAATATCCAAATTAATGACGTTCGCCAAACTATTCAATTCGTGATGTGCTGTACCTGTATCATACTGACTATCGTCTCTCCTCACCTGATCTAGAATCTGAGCATAGAACTGGGCCGGCCGAACCTCTGACGATTCAAATAATTCCAAAATTTTGTCAAAATTATGCAAAGCGTCATGGTGCGATAACCCCTCACGATTGATATACCGAAACATTTTTTTGTAACCAAACTTACGAACACCTTTCTCAAATGGTCCTAAAATATTCACCTCGTCTCCCCAATCCACTTTTTCTGAACCCTTAATCTGCCTATAAGCATCCTCATAATATTTCTCATTATCTTTTTCAGAAAATTTATTCAAATCGAAACCAGTTTTTTTCAACACATTTAAATCCATCAGACTAAGATCAGAATCGTTCCCAAAATCTGCCAGATCGAGCACGCATTCTTCATGATTAGTCACCAACCAATTGACAAAGCTTGGATATTTTTTTGCAAATTCCGTCAATTCGGTCCCGTTTTTTATACCCGCTTTCTTGATGAGACTGGAAAGGATAGGATGTTTATCCAAACACGAAAACAATACACCATCACTAATACCAAAAAAAGTCTTAAACTTATCAATATACTCAATTGTGTAGCCCATTCCAACAATGCTCACAAACGACTCACTTGCCGCGACTAAAACTCTTTCGGACTTAACAAAAGAATCCGATAATGAAAACGTTTTAATAATCCGTTCAAGAAATGAGATATCTGCTTTTCTTTCTATCGCCAACAGAAAGGAAATCTTCACCGTTGACTCATAATCCTCGGCCGGCAAATACTGGTGATACCTATCCAAAAGATCTTTCGCGGAAGACACTTCTGAATCACCACTAAACAATAAATCACGAAACTTGTCCGAAACCGCTTTTTTTACAACCTCTAACGGTGGATGAAATATTTCAATCAAATTATCCGCCTCATGATACTGATATGGATTTGAAAGTTTCTTCGGGAGAGTGCTCGCAACAACATCCTGAACTTTTTCCGAACTGAAAACCAAATTAGACAATGGAAAAGCTTCCAGATACCGTCCAATACTCCCAAAATATGAACCATCCATTAGTCCGACCAAATTATCAACATGAGTTTCGAGTAAATCATTTTCTGAAATCTCAAACACTTTATTAAACAATCTAACTTCTTCGTAACCTGGCGCATGACATTTTAACAAAACTTCTCGCGCTCGAGCGATAGCGACCTGCCGCACATTTTCAGATAAGCAAACTTTCTTTTCTTTATCCAAAAACTCCACAAATTCCGCTATGATATGACCATTTACATATTGCGAGGTTTGATCCTCGATGAGACCTATCAATCCAGACCTAATCGCTTCCAGCACTTCTGGCTGTTCGAGTAGATCGTCCACCATCGCAAATTTATTCATCAAACTTTGGATCTTTTCTTTCGATGACCAAATAAAGTCCTTAATTCTATCTATGAGTTCGTTTTTGATAACTTCACGAACAGTATCCTCCGATAAATCATATCGCGCGATTATTTCCATTGCCGAATCATGATAAATCAAATTTTCCAAAGCATGTTTGGCGGATTCTTGCACGAAACTATCTGAAAAACCAAATTTTTTTACCAGGGCATCCACCCGATCAAATTCTTCGTTTTGAATCAAAACAAACAAATTAAAGCGTGCGAGCTCTTCAGAAACACCTTCGATATTAAACGGATCCCCCCCAACCTCTTTCTCCTCCTCTTCTACCAGAGTTTCACCAATCGGCGGATTTTTACCAAATTCACTGAACATACTCGTAATATTATTTAATTAATAGTCCATAAATCGGCTGAGTGATGTTTGACAAAACCCAACCAGCACAAATCGCCATGATGCTAGCAAAAACGAGCCCCCCGACAATATCCCGCGGATAATGTACACCACAATATACCCTACCCACAGAGACAGTGACCGCACAACACAAGAACAAGATAATCAACCAAAATGACGCACCAAAAATAACCGTCATAAAAAATAAAATGAAAGACATCGTCGCGTGGTCAGAAGGGAAAGATTTGAAAGTAGTCAATGTGTGCGAGAGAGTTTTAATATTTGGAAATTCCACAATCGGACGCGGATGACGCCACACGAGACCGAGTGCCCAATTGAACCCTAGACCAAAAGCTAGTGCGGTCAAAAGCATCTTTACAAACAACTTGAATGAGACTGGTTCCAAAGCGACCTGCGCCCACACAAGCACAAAAAAACCAAAAAATAAAATCAATGAACTGGACGCAAACCTCATCACATGATCGAGTGTGGGGTTTTTCCCAACATGAGAATTTATTTTGAGAAATAGTTTTCGACTCCAAGACATTTTGATCATAGGAACTTTTTCAATAAAGCAAACAATTTGTATTTTTTTCTGTCTAGAATTACCTCTCGCGCCTCTGGATACTCTATGTACTCACCCCCAAAACCAGCTTTGAACCTCGTGACGCCAGCCCATTTATGGTGAGAACTATAGCAAAACCCGTGAAAACACACCCCCTGTGGATCACCCTCACCAACACGTGGTGACACTCCCCAGAAATCATATTTCCGAACACCCAGATCACGTAATGCTTTCATCGCCGACCACTGGACGAGATACGGCGCCATTAAATTTCGCTCGAGATCAGATGAAGCGCCATGTAAATAAGTGAAAGTATCCTCCGAGAAAATGCCGATAATGGCCGCCAGAGGCCGACCGCCGTATTCTGCCACAAACATTTTTACCTCCGGCACAGCCAACATCTCTCTATAATAACCCCGACCATGACTCCTGAACCCATCACGCTTCGTAGTCATCTCATTCAAGTGGCAAAAAATTTCTGCATTTTTCTCTTCTCTCACCACCACACCTTTACGCGCCGCGAGACGAATGTTGTAGCGTGTTTTCTCATGCATGCCGGCGAGTAGATCATCCTCACCCTGATCCAGTGCCAAAACCAAAGTCTGTTTCGGCTGTCGATTCGGTATTGATACCGCACCTTCGACACTCGCAGTCTCTACCGTAATTTCTGATTCAAATCTCACAAAGAAATAACCCTCTCTCCGCAAAAACTCAAACAAATCCGCAGATAACAATTTCGCCGAACAGCGTGGAAAATATATGAAATTGCCCAAAAACAACACCTTCTGTTCGACACCATAGAGAACAGCCTGACACATGTCCCCATCAAAAAACCCGAGCCGAACCACTTTTGCCCCCGTTTTTGATTGAAATTCACCCCAATTCCACCCATACATAAAACCCATCCCATCCCCCATAGAGGCGAGACCGTGAGACCAGGTTTTTTCGTCGTGAATCCGTTTGATTATCATGACCATATGATACCGAATTTCCCCAACTTTGGCAATAATCCCCTTTTTGCATAATCCGATATCAACACTTGATTTTTTTTAGAATTATGATATAATGGTATCATAATTTATTTTTAGTGAAAAAATATGGGTCTACCCAGTAAACGAAGAACCTCGCGTTCCAAACGTGAACGTGCCGCGCATTTCGCCCTGAAACCAGTCGCGACTACTAAATGCAGTGAGTGTGGATCGGTCATTAGACCGCATATCGCTTGCCCAAAATGCGGTGCTTATCGTGGCAAAAAATTTGTGAATACCGCCAAGCGCCTAGCTCGTACGGTGCGCAAACATAAAAAATCAGGCAAGAAATAAACCTATGTCAAATCGCCATTTAGCCCGTTCTGTCGCTATGCAATCCCTATATCAATGGGATTTCCGTGGCAAACCGACAGCCGCATTGCCGGCGATAATTGATATGAACATTGCCGAATTTGGCTCCGGTCTAGAAGACGGTGGCGGTTTCGTGCACCAAATAATCGATGGCGTAGTTGAGCATTTACCCGAAATTGACGAACAGATCGCCAAATTCGCCCATAACTGGCCTCTCGACATGATTACCCTCGTCGATCGCAATGTCCTCCGTATTGGCGTATATGAATTACGCTATAGCGAGGAAATCCCCGCCAAAGTCGCCATCAATGAAGCAATCGAACTCGCGAAAAGCTATGGTGGACAATCCTCGGGTAAATTCGTCAATGGCGTACTCGGTGCTATTTTCCAAGAAGCCACTGCCAAAGGCGAATTGAAGCCAATCGATCTAAATCCGCCGAAAGAAAAACCTGAAACAGAGACCATGTCCACGGAATCCGCCCCGGAAGAAAACTCCGCGAGTAAATAAACTTATGAACATAATCCCCGAATACAAAGAGAAAGATTTTTCCTCTCTAGAGAAAAAACTTAATTTGAAATTTAAAAACAAACAATATTTGGTACAAGCATTTGTGCATCGTTCTTTTTTGAACGAAAACCGTGAATTTTCTCTACGCCACAACGAGCGTTTGGAATTCCTCGGAGATGCGGTGCTCGAACTCGTCGTCACCAAATATCTTTTCGAACGTTTCCTGAATCCAGAAGGCGAATTGACCAACTGGCGTGCCGCCCTCGTCAATGCCAAAATGTGTTCTAGCGTAGCGAGCGAACTTGGTCTCGAGAATTATTTATTTCTAAGCCACGGTGAAGCCAAAGATTCTGGGACAAAAGCCCGCGAAGTAATCCTCGCCAATGCCATCGAAGCCCTAATCGGTGCTATTTATATCGACCTCGGCTGGGACAAAGCCGAAGAATTTGTGCTCAATTATATCGTGACGAAATTACCGGAAGTGCTCGAACTCAATCTCTGGATTGATCCGAAATCGAGATTCCAGGAATCCGCTCAGGAAATTGTCGGCATCACCCCATCATACAAAGTCCTATCAGAAGCCGGACCGGATCATAACAAAAATTTCCTCGTCGGCGTCTATCTAGACAAAGAAAAAGTGGCCGAAGGCACAGGCACAAGCAAACAAGAAGCGCAGGTCGACGCGGCTGAAAAAGCTCTGCAAGTGAAAGGCTGGAAAGGCAAGAAGGTGGAGATCCTCACCCAAGAAGCCGATGTCACATATTTCGGTTAGACTTGACGAAACGCGCGCGAAAGTATAAAATAACGCGCGCAACACGGGTCGCTAGCTCAGCTGGTAGAGCAGATCCCTCTTAAGGATAAGGTCCAGGGTTCGAATCCCTGGCGACCCACCAATCAACACAGCCATATTGCTCCTGTAGTTCAACGGATAGAATATCAGGCTTCGAACCTGAAGATAGGGGTTCGATTCCCTTCGGGAGCACAAAAAAATATTCCAACTTTTGTTGGAATATTTTTATTGTGTGTACGAAGGGAAGCGAACAGGAAAGGGAGAAAACGTGAGTTTTCTCTTGCGGAGGAAAGCCCACGAAAACCCGAAGGTTTTCGTGAAAGCGAACGAAGTGAGCGCGTGAGATTCCCTTCGGGAGCACAAAAAAATATTCCAACTTTTGTTGGAATATTTTTATTGTGTGTACGAAGGGAAGCGACGCGTGAGATTCCCCCTCACTCGAAGCCAAAAACACCCGCCCCCCCAGCGCCACAAAACTCACTCACCCACCACTTTCAACAATACTTCATCCCCCGAAAGCAAAATATTTTCACCACTTATGACATCCCGAGCGATCAATTTCACTTTCGAAGTCAAATTTGTTTGAGAGGGGTTGGCTTTCAGGATCTTCACACGAAATTGCAATGCCGAAGTATCGACAGCAATCGGAAGACTTGGAATTTTCCAAGTCAGCTTCTTTTTTTCAGCGTCAAATTTCACTTCTCCGGCTGGCACGACGAGAGCTGTCTCATCAAACTCAATATTCCCGTACAAATCAGCTTCGAGAGAAATATCCACCAAATCGTGGAAACTATTCTCCAAAACCCATGAGATACCATGAGTCAGACCATCCGCACCAATTTCGTCCTGTGTAGAAAATTTCAAATCTGAATTATATTTAATTTCAATTTTATTTCCCGAAACAATTTTATTCTCTCCCGCTTCATCAAACTGCACCTCTACCGAGGCCGTACCCGAGGCAGTCAAGAATGTCGCTAAATCCATATCTTTAGAATTTTTGACCGGCAAATTAAAATCAATTTCGACCCTCTCGCCTGGTTTGATTTTGGCTAATTTTTTCTCTTCCTTCGCTGTCCAAGTCAGAATACCGCGTCGCAGTGTGTCGGATAGTTGCTCCCCATCAATCGTGCCATCATGCGTGTCTTCAATTCGGCTCCAAGCCATAATACTCTTCGAATTGACCGAAGGCGCATCGAGAACAAAACGAATCCGTGCGTTAGTGATGTCAGCCGAACCAGAGTTGTTGAGAACCAAAGCCACATTGAAATCATCTCCCGGTTTCAACGTCAATAAACCTGCCGATCCGTTGGCCGCGAGTGAGAGATCCACAGAAGTCTTCGTGAGAGTGGTGGTGACTGTTTTCTCTGTGAGCACATATTCTCCCTCCCCCCTCTCACCATATCGACCAATAATACTGAATTTCACCATTGCGGACTCCTCTCCACTATTCGCGAAAACTCCACGTAAATCCAGTTTCGTGGTAGTAGTCAAATCACCAATTGTCCAAATGTTTTGGCTGTTTTTGTCTGCTATTGGTTTGGCTGATTTCACACTGAAACCAGAAGTGTTATCGACAAAAATTTTCAGACCGTCAAGTTTTTCGACAAACTCTGGCAAACGAACAACCGAAACACCGACACCAACCTCTGAACCAACTGGCGATTTCTCAGGCAATACGACTTGCAAATCCAAACACGGTTTGTCTCCGACCACATTTAAATTGGCCACTTTTTGAAATTGTGAATTGAAATTCGCCGGTTCATAATTCAAAAAAGCGCGGACGGACTGCTTTTCACCGAACGAGCCGTAATAACGACCAGAAATCTCAATCGAGCCCCCCTCACCGGCCGCCACCACCCCCAGATCCCAACTATCTTTTTTATCATTACCGACAGGTATCGAACTGGCGCCGAAGACAAAACCTTCTGGATAACGTAATTCCAAAACCACCTTATTCAAACCAATCGGTTGATCGTTGCGATATTTGACCCGAAATGTCATATTTCCACCGGGCGTCACAGACCCATCTCCCAATACTGTGAGAATAATATCCTGTTCACGAAATCCAGATTTCGGTTCGAAAAAGAAAAAACCGGCCCAAACAACACCCGCGAGTATCACACAAGAAAACAATAAAAACACAAAAGCGGAAACGAATCGACTGCGTTTTTTGGCTTCAAAATTTTTCATATTGGGCATACTACCATCTGAATTACGATAAATATCAGTGAGCTCCTGATCAATCCGCGCGAAATTCTCCGTCTGCTTCCGTACTAGTTTTTTAGTTTTGATCATATGATTATTCTTTGGCCATTAGAATACCGAACGCCTTATCCTCCGTCAAAACTTGTGAAAAAGAAATTTTGTTTTTGCCCTGAGTGACAGTCTCATCCGTCTCCGAATCCCACACCTCGCGCCATTCATCCGGATAAGCAATACTTATTTTCAAATTTGGATTCGTACCGGATTGTTTCTGATAAACCACCCGATAGGAAGAGACTTCTCTGGCGCGACCGAGTACGACCTCACGCGCTCTCGTCAAATTGGATTCACTGCGCTCTTCGATACCAATATTAAATGGCAATTTATAACGGAAATACACTTCCTCCGTCGCCCCCGGCGCTACAATCGACCAATTACCAAACACCGTCTTACCGAACTCTTCGGTAATGCGCGTCCCAGTCTTGCCATGAATACTCACTTCTCGTTCGAAATTATTCAAATCCGCGTCGTTCTCGTACCAACTCTCTGGCACAGTGAAAGCGGACTCCTCCGGATACTTGAAACCACCCGCATCGATCAGCTCCGCTCCGAGCGGTACATATATGCGAATATACTCAATGTTCTTCTGACCATAGAATAACTGCCCCGCGAGACCGACATGTGTGCGAGAAATTCTCACTGTGTCATACACTTCCCCACTATCTGTCACTTGCACTTCGTGACGAATCGTCTGATTAGTGACAGCGTTTGTTTTGCCACCGAAAATATTAGCTGAAATGACGTTCAAATAATCCTCACCCGGCACAGCGTCATAGATCTCCCCCGTCCAACCATATTCCGCCATTTTGGCTTGTACTTCCGAATTGGTGGAATATATTTGAATTTCTTTCTCGGCGAGCGCTTCATTCAATTCACCGAGTAATTTGATCGCGCTGGCTGAATTCAACGAAGTGAGTTTTCCTGCCAATTCATTTGTCAAATCACCAAGCAATGCCTTGGGTTTATTTTCCGTCTTATCATAATCAATTTCCACATGTTTCTGAATCTTGTCCACCGCATCATCGGCTGAAATTGCCACACCGAAATTACTTGATTCGACTGGACCCACTACCCGGAGCAAACGCTCCAAAACAGACGCGTTGATCGCGATCACACCATCGATAGACGCACCCCGACCATGACGATAGAACCAGCTCGCTTTGGCAGCACTCGCCGCGAAATCTGGAAACCAATTAGCGTCCTGCAATTCCCAACGTTTGTTGATAATTTGAAGAGGCAATGGAGGTTTCACCGAGATATCATATTGACCCTGTAAATCATAAGTCCCACCACCAGGAATTTCAAATTGGATGATTTTACCCTTCTGAACACCCATGACAGCGAAAGAACCCCAGAAACCACCCGTCGGGCGGAGCTCATTCTCATTCTGGAACATCACGAGATAACGTTGGAGCTGATCCGATCCAAAAATTAATTTTATGGAACGAGACAACTCCTGCAGACTACTCATGTCCCCAATAAAGGCGGAAAATAACACTTTGAAATCGGCAAAAGCTGACTGATACTCGACAGGGAGAGATTCGGCTGAGACCTGACTCAAATCCGCCAAAGCTCGCTCGTATTCCGGAACCCCACTCTGCAGGTGAATACGCAAAAGCTCAATTCGGTCTGTCAGAGATAGATCCTTCCTCTTCTCCGCCTCGGAAACACCCTTGACCAAGTAAGTATTGCCGAGCGCGAGATGTTGACCAGCTGTGAGCAGGTGTTGGCGACTGATGATTTTCTCTCCGATCACCGGCAGAAGTCCGGCGACGAACTGCGCCGCTCGGTGTTCCTTGTCCATGATATTTGTAGCCTCATAAAAAGACGACAAAGCACCATTCAAATCGCTCTCAGCCTGCGGAATATTGGCCGAAAAAGCCGCCACTGTAGAACTCTGCAAGAGAGCGAAAGCGTTGGTACTCGCCGACATTACTCGATTCCCGGTATCACGTAAATTCTTCAAATAACCATAAGCCGGATATGGCAGAATGAGAACGAGAAACAATCCGACCGCCGCAAAAATAAATTTTGGTGACTGAAAGTTGGGTTTTTTGGATGCAAAAAAATTCCACATTGATTGTCTGAGAGAATCCCTGTCCACCATCTCCTCCTCCACTCTCGAATCAGGCGAATCTCCATTCTGAATATCCTGCCCCACACTCACTTCCGGAACAAAGCCTACCGAAAAATTTTTCATTATACTCTCCCGCTTCGGTTCTGGGGTGATAATATTTCGTTCGCGTTTAATTGAATTGAATTGATTCGAGGTGTCAAGTAATTTCAAATCCGGATGGACACTCACGACCGACAGAGAACGATCGAAATTTTCGGGACGAATAAATGGCAGTTCCTGTCGCACTGGGTTGGAATATGAGGGTAATTCGACAGCCTCATCATCATGGCCGAGATCAAGTATGAATTTGGAAGGAATATTCCCAGAAAATGTACGCACGAAAATAGAATGTCCGCCTCCATTACCGATGACCGCATTCTTTTTTTCTCTGCGAATACGCAAAAACTCCGGACAATTGATTTTTGTGTGCCCGGACTTACTACAAAACGAACAGCTCGCTTGGCGTTTTTTCCCCTCTTCTCTCGGCATGGGACAAGAGCTAGTTTTATGTGATTATTATACCATAAAAAAAAATTGCCGCCTACTATCCGGAGTGGATAGTGGCGGCGTGAAGGACGACCTAGCTGAGATGGGTGGAGAATTATCTAATTACACAGTAGTATGTGCTCTGGATAGTGGAATCCCACATATCGGTGGCGGTACCCTGTATCGTGCCATCGGGCAACAACTCGAACGTTGTATAATAACCATCCGTCACCTTTCCAACAGAGGGACAAGAAAAGAAGTAGATACCCCCTATCGTGACATTCTCATACCTCAGAGTGAACTCCATCTCATGCCTTTCAAAGATCTCGACCACTGCGGTTCTGAGATAACTTCCATCATTTCGGTAACAGTCCCACACCCCGCAATATGCGGAACATTTCTGTTCCAAGTCAACTGCGGTGCTCGTCTCTTCGATTTCAAAGTCCGCGACCAAATCGGTAGTCAACTCAGCCCCAGCTACATCAGGCGGATCCTGACCATGATTGTCCTCTACCGTGGCCGACGTGCTATCTTCCTCATAGGCGACATCCGACTGTCCGGCGATATTGTCGCGCGAAAGTTCACACCCGAAGAGAACGAAGGTACCAAACACCAAGGCAACACAAGCAAATTTATTCATTGCGCACCCCCAAACCAAAAAGGTTATGATTGTGATCCGCAAAAATACAGATCGCAAATTTTAACCTTTTTGGTCAAATCTCAACCAAATATATTTTGTAAGGAGCCGTCCTCAAATATATTATATACCTCTGACATATTACAGTACAACACAACCCCCCAATTGTCAATGAGAGGCTGTGGACATGTTTTTGGCTAATTTTACTTACGATTTGGAGCTACGATGATGACATTTTGAAACCTGACCCATTCTTTACCATAAATCATCGAAGGATCACCACTTTCTTCACATTGTTTCACATTTTCTCCAATGTCACCATTGTAACATCCCCCACTCCCCGTCGTCTTACAACTTCCCGTACACCACCCCCAATTATCGAGCACCTGTACTTTCGGTTGGTACACACAAACATAGTCGGAGTTTTCCAAATTACGCACATTCCTCAGATAATTGTACCACTCTTTCGCGGCGTCTGCCGATAGACCAAAATAATTCATGAGTCTAGCTTGCAATATACCAACAGGGGTAACATTAAACGAATTATTATCTACCGCTGTTCCTCCTTCTGGCACATCCAAATTTTCACAAGTGTAATTAAATTGCCTGATTACTGGCTGTGGCACACATGACTCTGGACGATTGCCAAATTTCGGAGAAACTGGAGCGCAAATACTCCCAGGATATGCCCCACAGCTCTCTGTGTCTTCCTCCCCCTCACAAGACAAGCCGGTTTCCCAAATTCCAATTTTACACTCAAACCGCACATTTTGAGTATCTCCATCACACCCTGGCTTGAAATTCGGGAAATAACCATCCTGAAGACCGGCTCTCACAGAGTCATCCGTCAAACCGGTCTGATCCTTAGCTTGAAACACATTATTATTCCAATTTACCTTTATTCTCTTTATCGGCATCTGATTGTGATCTGCCCACGCGTAGAACCTCATGACAGCATAATAGCTATCCCACCCAAACAGTTTTTCCTCGGCCCCGTCCCCGAACACATCATTAATGGCAAACTTGTTTTTCAATTGTCTCTTTATTGAATATTGTTCTGAATTGCAAGTCTCACCTTTGCAGGATATCGCGGGGAATATTACAGGCGGTTTGCCTTCTTTGAAAGACACATCATAACTACCTGTCGAGGAAGTTTCTTTATTCCACTTCATTTCTCCAACAGACGAATCAAACTCGTAGTCCCAAACGGACAAAGGATGCGCAAAAAGCTGACTTAACCTGTTAGCTTGTGTACTATTACCAAGACTTGTCTCATCATTCCATTTTTCCGATGGATCAATCACACCCGATGTTTTCACCCCATTCGCACCAAGAAGCGAGGGAATCCCGACATCTGGACTGTCTTGTCCGCCATAATTCAACGGTCCGTACATGCACTTCCCACTAAACCATGAAGCTTGCGTATTTATTGAACAAGCAAAAGGAAACCCTGCCCATTCTACACCATCCTTATACTCACCAAAATACCAGGGATCTTTTCTCGAATCCTGAAACCCAGCACCGGTAACCTGGCCACTACCAAAAGGACTTACTTTTTCCACAAATTCCATTATATTCCCATCAAAATACTTTCTCTTTATTTGTGTACTCCCCCACACGCGATCTGTCCAAGCTTTATTAGTATACTTTTTTTCTGTATTCCCCTTATCAAATACAACCACTGCTTTTTTACACATCGGGCTAACATTCCAAACAACGGCTGTGGACAGCGCACGCGCACGCTGATCACCAGCATCACACTGTCGACTACGATAGCCCTTGAACACACCGGTTGCTTTGTCGAATCGCAACTCTACAGCAAACCAATTAGATGCTACCAATTTACTACACCCTGTAAACTTTGGATTTTCTGCATTATCTAATTCTTCTGACAATACCAACGGATTGATTTCTAATATTGATTTATTATCTATTACCGGGATACTACTTGGATCCTTTTGCCACCACTGCCATTGATAAACCACCTCCTTCGCTCCCGATGAATCATCTTCATATTTTTTCGTTATATATTTACAGTACTCACAATTACTACTATCTTGTCTAAATTGTACTTCATCAGAAACCAGAGAATCAGCTGAAAAACCACCGAAATCCAAAACAAGTCTCTTGTGTGCTGGTTTAGAATCAGAACTAGCATGTTCTAAAACTTTACTATCAACAGGAGCAGACTGTGATCCGGTAGACCATTCAGGCGTATCATCTTTTTTCACATACTCCTCATCCACGAAAACAAGCGTGACACCATCGAACATTGATAAATCAATTTGTGCTTCGAACTTATTTGGTTTATGGACTATGATTCCGCTGTCGAGATTATCCACCGGCTCTGATAAATATGACACACTATTGTTATCATCATTAGAAGTCGGAATAGCACTATAACCATATCTCGCATAACGTGACCCCGGAAACAGAGAAACCTGATAATCTGCACCATCATAAGCATACGCCGACATCAGTCTCGACATGAACTTGAGGTGGCACAAACGAGCCGCTTTGTCATAATACACGGGATTTGCGACATTAAAATATTTCATATCCCCGGCACAATTGAACTTATCCGAGAGTACCCATCCACTGTCTTCGACAGACAGCCCATAACTAGTATCAAACCTCGTTATATATCCGTTCGGGTAGATATCACCAGCCATTTCTGTTGCCTGAAAGGAATTGGGGGCTGTGCCCTCAGTACTACTATAAGAGTCCCAGGAAACAGGGTCGCCACCAAAATCAAACCCCAAATTAGAGAAGTAGGAGAAGGCCATTTTGCTGAAATATGAATAATCAAAACCAAAGTGCTCCGCTCGTTCATAAGCACATTCTGAGAAGGAACTATAATTTTTACCCCCACTATTCACACTCTTATCTTTATACCCTACATATCCCATTGACAGTTTAAATGGATCTAATTCATTGTAGTTCAAACTAGGTGAATCTGGGTTATTGTTCACTCGTGCGTTAGTGAACAAATATGAACTTGCCACCGGAATTTCACCACCACCAACCACCACCTGTTTAAAGATTTTATTATAATAGGTCTTTCGACAGAAATCTTTATTCGGAAAATTTTTCCCAGTCGCAGGTACATTACACACGAAGTCCCTCTTCAATTTTCCCACGCTACTATTGTCCAAACACACCATCTCTGGACCACCATCTAAAGGACAATCGTTCGAATATGGGCAGTCGGCTTCAGTATTATATGTATAGCCTTCATCCCCACCATTCTCTGAGTTATGATAGTTATACAATCTTAGATCAGTAAAAGCTTTGCTTGAAATCGAAATTAGATTATTACTACTATCATACACAGTACATTCTAGTTTCGCCCCCTCGATAGCTTTGCCAGCTGGAAGATCTTCTACTAAGCCACAAGTAGACACAAAAGTATTACCATCTCCCGGATAGCAGGCATTACAAGCAGTTTGGCAAGCCACATTTTTATTTACATCCTGCCCTTGCGGAAATTGATAATTGCAAGCGGCAACACACCCATCATTATCAGAATACCCATCTAATGGCGACTCGCTCTTACACCCATTGATTTGTTGATTATACCAATCATATCCTTCAGTATTTGTATTTTCGCTGAAATCCAAATTCTTTACTGCTGAAATATAAGAAAGATCCGAAGATGGAGAAGCCTCCGCACAATATTGGGTGCTTCTCTTACCACCCGGAGCCACATATCCAGTATTTACATCGTTGAAATACACATCTACTTCGTTGATTGGCAAATAATCCAGCGGGTACCATGTCAAACACGGCTGATCCGGATACGATTTTGTTTCATTCTCCTTGAAACCATAACCGTTAATACTTCGTGAATCATCATATTCGAGACAAAAACCCTTCCAACCCAACAGTTTGGTTTCTTTGTTTTTGAAAACACAGGTGTTCGCCGTCGTCGCGGTTTCACCCTCCTCAACAGGAGGATTACAATCCGCATCCTTATCACAAGGCTTACCAACGAATGCGTCTTCTCCGTTAGCAACCTGACCACTACAGACACCACTGATATTACTGTCGGAAGCATAGGCATAGTACCTCGGTTTCTCTCCACCAGTAAATTCTACTTTATTGTATGAACAATCACAATTTTCAACAGATGTTTTCTCTCCTCTAAAACACACATTAGCACTATCAAAACCAGGCGCAAAAGACTTCGGTGACCAAACATAATCATTATAAAACCAATCTTTATCACTAGACACGATCGAAATAGGAAATGGGCTATCTTCACTTGGATAACCACGACATTCTGGCGGTATCAAATACTTACCAAATAGTGAAGATGATGTCAGCGCCTCTTCTACCCCCACGCTTTCTGGTAGCTGGACACACTCATTATTCCAACACATACCACCAATTCCACACTCGGTCTCATTACTCTCAGAGGCTGGACCAGAACACTGATCCTGTGCTTCATTATTCACAAAACCAAGATAATACTTATTTTTATTCACCGACAAATCGTCTCCTACATTCTTTGTCTTGTTTTCCGGAGAAATCAGTTTCAAAGCCGCGGGCGAATATTGATCATAGATCGAATAACCACTGAACTCACGACCATTCGACCAAGATACATTACGTTTTATATACTGTTCATATGTCAGGAATGTGCTCATGAACTCGTTGGAATTTTCCGCGGATTTCGTACAAAATTCATTTGTACCTTGTTGACATAACTGCAAATCATAGCAAGCATACTTCGTTTTCCCAGTACGAGCATCGAACACCGGCATCGAACCCCGGCACGACAACCACTCTCCACACTCACGCTCGCGATCCACTTTCAAAATCAAATTGGCAGAATTCGCGTCGGTCGATACAGGTGACACTAGTTTGTCATCTTCACCCAATTTCGCATCGCTCAATTTGTATGAAGCCGCCGCGTCGTATGACAATTTTGGCTGTTCAGTCTGATTGAACAGAACACAGCCTTCTTTCTGACTCACTTTACCACCACACTCGGTGACCCGACTTTGTAATTTCTTATTATCAATCACATAATACGGTCGGCCACTCGGATAGTCCGCTGTATCGACCGGATCGATAAGCTCGGTACAACCATTCGCCTCCGCCTCACAGACGCCGACTTTGTTCTCATACTGTGTCGTATTATTCGACCAGATACCTAATTCTCCGTTCGGTAAAATATAATTAGAATAGCAAGGCACCTCACCCACAGTACCGCAGACACCACCTGTCGGACAATCATCGTCCGAATTACAATAAGCCGAAGCGGAATTGGAACACTGGCCGACACCACGCAAATACCAGCCTGCTTTACCGCTCTCATCGCTCTGCGCACGATAGTCGCAGAGAGCCCCGCCCGTCAATTGCGGATCTTTGAAATACTGAATATTTTTGCTGTATGTGAAAGCTTCACAGCCCGACTGACGTTCGACACATAGCGTATCTTTGTAATTTGTCGGATTGTTTTTTATGTATGTCTCAACATACTCCATCGCCCCCGCGCCGGCACCCGGCAGGATTCTGTGTTCGAGAGCCGCGCGAGTACAACCAACTTCCGACTCCGCGCAAGAATACTCACTGCGACCAGCAAGGAAAATCGGACCGCTATCCTCTGCAATCACCACAGTCGATGGGGAAATATAAAGAGACGCAGGGAGCTCTTTTAACCAATACCAACTACCAAAACTCTCAATTGTGAAACCAGCTCCACCGTCAGTAAGTAATCCGCCATTATTTGGGACAATCTCCAGTGGAGAATTAATCACTATCGGCTCGTCTATGAAACAAGAAGTGATATTATTCTGCAAACTGCAAGAATAGGTGGTATTATCTAGTGTGACAGAACAAAATGATAAATTATGTTTCTGACCGGCCGGAAACTGTGTCGGATTCAACCGACACTCGACATTATAAGCAACTTTGTCCGCCTCCAAACCGTCTCCTTCGGAATTGGCATAGGTATTCTTTGTCTCATAGAGCGCCTGACAGCCGACTGCTTCCATACGACACAATCTTTCGAATCCAGTCACAGTCACAGGCTCACCCGCTTGATTAGTATATGCGGCACAACCGAGCGCCGTACCTGGTAGAGCGTCATACGGGTATTGATCGCAAGTGACCGGTACATCATAGCCATCTGAAGTCTTCCAAGAATCTGCAATCAAATTCACCGAACCGTTGATGTGCAATAGACGAATATGATCCAAATAATAGTCCCCCGGATCGCCACTGCCGGACGCCGTTCTCTCGATTACTAGACTCACTGGCGTGGTAGTACTATATGTATCACCTCTGAAATATACTGGACCGAGCGTATATTCGCGCCAGTCAGCGCTCACCGGTGAATACACTGTCTCAGACGAACTCAAATCATAATTGAATTCACCGACCGATACACCCGCTTGTCTGAAATATAATTTCAAATTTTGTGGATTACCTTTCGCCCAAAATGAAACCTGATATTGATCGAGGTAATTGATCGTCCCCATCTCAAATTCCTTAGAAATTTGATCACCACTCGTCCCAGCCGGCACTCGGAGAGAGTGCATACCTACCTGAGTCGATTCCGTCGAAATCGTCAAGGAATTACTTGCGCCCATCGACCTCCAGCCCGAGAAAATATCTTCTCCAGCATCTTCGAAACTATCGTATGACACCTGTTCGATATTGTTGGCCGCATTACCGGTGTAGGCGCGACAACCTGCCGCCTCAGCCGAACAACTCACCGATTCACCCGTCGCGTCGATAGCGTTGAACACACAGGTACCCGAAGTCTTGTCATATGATCCGCCGCCATAACAACGTTCACATCTGACGCTTGGATTCACGGTACTCGTAGCGGTATTCCAAAATCCGCCATATTTCTCACATTTCGTCGCATTATCCAAACTAGTGTCAGTGTACAGCTCCGTCTTCGTCTTACGCAGAGGGTGACAAGCATCAGATACGGTAATAACACTACTGAGAAGTCTATAATAAATCTTACCGTCACTATCATACAGAGCGCGACAGCCCGGACTAGCCTGGCCGAATGACCAACCGTCTGCAACAGAATCTTTGTTTATCAAAATATTATACGCATCTTCATTGCAGAGATCATAATCAACTTTCAAAGAAACACCCCGATCGTCCGCATAAGCCGGTGAACCAATCGGGAAATCCGCTTTGATTTTCGCGATCACATCACTCGTAGCATCGTCGCCGAAATCAGTCAGTCCCTGGACATAATCACGATAAGTCAAATCAACCGGTTTCATCTCATGCGTGCGTAGGACAAAACCTTCTTCAGCGGTACCTTCCCAAGAATAATAAACTTTTTTGTTGAGACCGTTTGGTTTCTCACAATATTTGATACTTTTGTAATATTCCAATTTTTCCCCACTATTCGCCACCGTATCCAAATTGGTGAATTCCTCACAACCGACATTTTCCGCCGCGCAAGTCTTCGCATTGGCGGGGATGAAATACATTGGGTATTCCTCTCCGTAGAAAGAATTGGATTCTTGTTTGAAAGTATTGTATCCGAC
>Ga0116157_10000415_pt1 | contig 44557 bp, 32 predicted proteins | sample AD_UKC048_MetaG_FD_89882 | JGI IMG/M metagenome (GOLD analysis project Ga0116157, IMG submission 89882) | Active sludge microbial communities of municipal wastewater-treating anaerobic digesters from USA - AD_UKC048_MetaG | ecosystem: Engineered > Bioreactor > Anaerobic > Digestate | place: USA... | reverse complement strand
CGGCCTTGTTCCAGAAGAAGAAGTCCTTGCTGGAAACAAGACCGAAGAGCCTCGCCGCTACGGAATGACCCTCTGGCGTGACCTTTTCGCACCCAGGCAGCTCTACGGCCATTGTGTTGGGGTCGAGGTGTTCCAAGATCTGGTCAGAGAATGCGGGGGCCCCGAAAAACTGTCTGAGATCGACCGCGCCGCCTTCACCTACCTCGCCTTCGCGATGGATAAGCTGTTGAATTACAACGCGCGTGGTGTCCGGTGGCATGCCAATCGCGAGGTCCTGGCGGGTGTCTTTGATCGCCATGATTTTGCCTTTCTCTGGTCCTTTGCCGAGATGGCCCCCACCATCACCGGCCTTGGCTACGATTGGGCGATCGAGCAGACCGGCAAGGCGCTCGAAGAGCTGATCGAACTTTCCGGCGGCCCGCAGACCGCTCCGGGCAAACAGCCATCAGCCTCTCAGCCCAGCTTCGATTTTTCTTCTGCGAAGCCGAATCCGACCGCGCGCTCCATCACCGTTTCCTGCGGCTCCGGCGATCGGCTGTCCCACATCCCCGACGGTTCGATCGATTCGGTGGTCATGGATCCGCCCTACTACGCCAATGTCATGTATGCCGAGCTCTCGGACTTCTTCTACGTCTGGCTCAAGCGGACAGCCGGTCTGCTCTTCCCCGAACAGTTCATGTCCTACCTGACCGACAAGGATTCCGAGGCGGTCGCCAACGTCGCCCGGTTCAAGGAATTCAAGCAGGTTCGCGGCTCCGGCGGCGCGGAGAAGCGCGCCAAACGCGACTACCAGGAGCGGATGCAGTCGATCTTCACCGAGTGCCGCCGCGTTCTCAAACCCGACGGCATCATGGTCCTGATGTTCACCCACAAGGCGACCGGGGCCTGGGATGCCCTTGCCAAGGGACTGATCGAAGCCGGCTTCGTCATCACCGCGAGCTGGCCCATCAACACCGAGGCCGAAGGCTCGCTCCACATCAAGGACAAGAACGCCGCCAAAAGTACCATCTTCCTCGTCTGCCGCCCCCGAACCGACGATCCGGCCAAAGCCGCGACCTACTGGGAAGAGGTCGAGCCCGAGGTCGCCCGCACCGTCCGCGAGCGGGTCCAAAACTTCCAGGACAACGGCATCCGCGGCGTCGATCTGTATCTTGCCTGCTTCGGCCCCGCCCTCGAAGTCTTTTCCAAACATTGGCCGATGCAGCGTGGCCGCGCCATCCAGAAGCCCGAGCCGGTCAAGGGTGCCCAGCTCCAGCTCGACGAGGAAGAGGATTTCGATCCCTATGCCGTGCGGCCGGAGGATGCCCTCCTCGCCGCCCGGCGCGAGGTGAAACAATGGCGTCTCGGCCGGCTGGTCGAAGTCCAGCGGAAAGCCGCTCTCGACCCCGCAACCGAGTTCTTCGCCCTGGCCTGGGACTGCTTCGGGTCGGTCCAGTTCCCCGCCGATGAGGCTCTCAAGCTTGCCCGCGTCGTCGGCGTCAATTTCGACGGCTCCCTCCGGAACCACATCCTGACCGTGAAAGGGAACGACGTCACCCTGCTCGACAGTTCAGCCCGGGCACAGGCGGGCACGCTTGGAAAGGCCGGTGAAACCCTTCTCGACGACCTCCACAACGCCGCTCACCTCGTTCGCACACAAACCCTCGAAGCAGCAAGGTCATACCTCGAACAGGCGAAACGGCTGGGAGACCAGGATTTCCACCAGGCGCTCGATACGCTTCTCCACGTCCTTCCCGCCCCCCGACTCGCCGCCGGCCCCAAAAACTCGCCTGTCACCCACGCGGCGGCAGATGCCGACGCCCTCGACAAGATCCGCCGTTTCTGCTTTGCCAAAGACATTCCCGAACCCAAGCAATGGGCGCTGGAGTTCGAATGACGGACGCCACCCCGCGTGCAATCGCACGCATCCTCGATGAATCCGACCTCCGACGTCGTCTCAGCATCGGAGAGCGGTTCGATTTCGAGGTAAAGGCGGCGCAGGGCGGCTTCCCTCGGAGCGCGTGGGAGACATACAGCGCCTTCGCCAACACCGACGGCGGCATCATCGTTCTGGGTGTCTCCGAGGTTGGCGGGCAGTTCCGCATCGACGGCCTGAAGAACCCGCAGGCCATCGAGAAAGAGCTCTGGGACGGAGCCCATAACAGCAACACCGTCAGTTGCAACCTCCTTCTCCACAAGGACGTGGCCGTCGTGCCCGTCGGGGATCTCCAGGTCCTCGTCATTTCCGTCCCTCGGGCACCACGGCAAAAGCGGCCCGTCTTTCTGGGGAAAAACCCCTTCGAAGGCACGTTCCGGCGTCATTCCGAGGGTGATCACCGCGCCGACCCGGGCCTGATCAAACGCATGATCGCCGAACAGGGCGATGATCCCGTAGACAGCCGCATCCTTCCCGGGTTTACGCTCAAAGACATCGATACCGTCTCGCTTCACCAGTACCGCCAGCGGTTGTCTTCCCGAACGCCCGCCCATCCGTTCCTCGAGCTCGATGACCTTCCCTTCCTCGAGGCCCTGGGCGGCTGGCGCCGGGATCGTCGCTCCGAGGAGGAAGGGATCACCGCCGCCGGAATCCTCATGTTCGGAAAGTGGGCGGCCATACGCTCGAACGAGGCGTTCCCGGCCTACCATGTCGACTACCGGGAGAAGCTTTCTGACGATCCCAACATCCGGTGGGACCTTCGCATCATTCCGGATGGAACATGGCCCGGCAATCTCTTCAGCTTTTTCTTCACCACGATTCAGCGCCTGAACGCCAACCTTTCGGTGCCCTTCCAGCTCGATGGTGAGCTTTTGCGGAAAGGGGAAACGGTCGTTCACGAGGCCGTTCGTGAAGCTCTGGTCAATGCCCTGATCCATGCCGACTACGCAGGAACCGGCGGCGTCGTCATTCAGCATACGCGCCTCGGCCTCGAGTTTGCCAACCCCGGGACGTTCCTGGTCCCCCTCTCGCTCATCACCACGAGCGGGAACATCAGCGATTGCCGCAACCGCTCGCTTCAGACCATGTTCCAGCTCATCGGCGGCGGCGAGAAGGCGGGCTCCGGAATGGCCAAGATCTTCCGGGGCTGGGCTTCCCAGCAGTGGCGAAAACCCGCTATCGAGGAGCTCGTAGAACCTGCCCGCGTGTATGTCAGAATGCCGTTCGTCAGCCTGCATCCACCCGAGATTCTCGAAGCATTGAAAAACAGGCTCAAAAGCGCATTCGCTTCGCTTTCCCCCTTTGAAATCCAGGCCCTGGTCACCGCACAGGTCGAGGGTTGCGTGACGAACGTCAGGCTTCAGGAGATCGTCGATGATCATCCGACCGATATCACCCGGAGTCTTCACGCACTTGTCACCCGTGGTTGGCTGCGGCAGGAAGGGAACAAGCGGGGGGCGAAGTATTTTCCCTTGCCGAGCTCATCGCCGGGCGCGGCGGAACCCGGAACCGACGGCCTGACTGGCCAGGCGCACGATGATGGTCCAGGCCGGCTCAACGCAGGGCAAACTCCACAGAGCGATGACTCACGCACACATACCGGCGAACCATGCCCACATAACGGCGATTCACGCCCACATAACGACGATTCACGCCCACATAACGGCAAAATCTATCAGCATAGTGATACATCGGCTCACTTTGACGAAGCTCTTCTGGCCATTGCCCTTCCGGCTGTAAAACGGCGGAGGCTCTCACCCGTCGGCCTCGCTCAAATCATCGTTCGTCTCTGCCGCGCACGCGAATTGAGACTGGATGAGCTGGCCGGATTGCTGAGGCGGAACCCCGCTCATATTCGTGACCGGTATCTGAAGCGGCTGATCGAGTGCCGGATCATCCACCGCCGGCACCCTGAGCACCTCAATGCTCCCGATCAGCTCTACAGGTGCGAACAGGAGCCCGACGTGATGGAACTCCGGAAGATCTTTGGGGATGCGAAGTCATGAGTTCAGCCGACTGTCTGTTGCCGAATACAGATTGGCATCCATCCTACAGCCATGAAGACGGCGACCTGATCGCGACGTTCTACGAACCGGCGCTACGTTGCGGAACGCTCTATCGACGGGTGACCGGCTACTTTTCCGGCGGAGTGCTGAATGTTGTCGCCAACGGCCTTCTGGGCCTGTTGCGGAACGGCGGGAAGATGGAGCTCGTCTCGGGCTGCACCCTTACGGCCGAGGATGTCGCGAGGATCGAGCAGGGGTTGAAAATCCAGGAGGTTCTATCCGACCGCATACTTCGGGAGGTCCCCGATCTGGTGGGCAGTCCGGAAGAACAGCGGGAGCGACTCGGCTGGCTGGCGTGGATGGTGGCGCATGGCCATCTTCAGATAAAGGTGGCTGTTCCCCGGCTTGCGAAGGGCAATCCTCTGGCCGGGGTCGGGCTCGTTCATGCAAAGGTGGGCCTGATCACGGACAGGGAGAGCAATACCCTGGCCTTTTCGGGGTCGCTGAATGAAACGGAAGCAGGCTGGAAACACAATTGGGAGTCGTTTTCCGTAAGCTGTTCCTGGCGTGGAGAATGGGACCGGAAGCGGATTTCGAAAGCCGAGGCCGATTTTCATGCGCTCTGGACCAATACGGCAAAGTCCGCCGAGGTCTTCGACATCCCAACCGCTGTTCGGGAAAAGCTGTTGTCGTTCATTCCGGATCGCGACCCATTGCTCATCGGAAAGCCGGTGGCGAAGCGGGAGAACCGGCCATGCCAGCCGGATGCCGCCGCGTTGCCGGCCGAGATCGCGCCTGCCAGGCTTGCGCAACTCTGGTCGTTCATCAAAACCCTGCCGCGGCGGCAGAACGACGGGCAGACCGTCGCGATCGCCACGAGCACAGTGACGCCCTGGCCGCACCAGGTTCGTGCATATCAAAGACTATTGAAAAGCTGGCCGATCCGCCTGCTGATCGCCGACGAGGTCGGTCTCGGCAAGACGATCGAGGCGGGCCTTGCCATCCGGCATCTGCTGATCAGCGGGAAGGTCAGGCGCTTGCTGATCCTCGCGCCGAAGGCGGTGCTCAGGCAGTGGCAGGGGGAATTGTACGAAAAGTTCAATCTCATCGTTCCGATATATACCGGACAGTATCTCGTATACCCCCGGTATCACGGCGCGGAGGGCCCATCGGAAACGAGCGTCGAGTCCGATGTCTGGAACCGGGAGCCATGCCTGCTGGTTTCCAGCCAGCTTGCCCGGCGGCGGGAACGGCAGAAAGAGCTGGAAGAAGCCCAGCCCTGGGATATGGTCGTTCTCGACGAAGCCCACCATGCGCGAAGACGTGGCGCGGGCACGACCCAGGAGGGAGGGGCCAACCTGCTTCTCCGCCTGATGCGGGCGCTTCGGCAGAAAACGGAGTCGCTTCTTCTGCTCACGGCCACGCCGATGCAGGTCGCACCCGTCGAGGTGTGGGATCTTCTCGATCTGCTCGGGATGCCCGAGGAATGGTCTGATGAGACGTTCGTCCGGTTTTTCGAAGATGTCCAGCGGCCTGTCGACGACCCGGGTCTTCAACGGATGGCCCGGCTTTTTCAGGTCTGTGAGGCGCGGTTCGGCCCCCTGCCCGAATCGGAAATCGACCGAGTTGCCGGGCATCTTTCCCTCACCACGATCGATCGGAAAAAGATTCTCGATGCCTTGCGGGAACCGGGCAGCCTGATCCCGATCAAGCGCCTTTCCCCGAAACAGCGAATGGGCGCCCTGGCGCTTCTGAAAATCGGGAGCCCCGTTCGGGCGCTCATGTCGAGGCACACCCGGACCCTGCTTCGGGAGTATTACAGGCGCGGCCTGCTCACTCAGAATGTTCCCAGGCGGTTGGTCGAGGATCTCGCCATCGAAATGAATCCGGCAGAACAGCAGCTCTATCAGGCGGTCGAGGAATACATCAGTTCGACATACCAGGCCGCTTCGCTGAAGCAGAAGCCTTCGGTCGGGTTCATCATGACGATTTACCGGCGGCGCATGGCGAGCAGTTTCCATGCGTTGAAAAAGACGCTGATGAACAGCCTGGAGCGGCTGCCTCGGGACGATGCGTTCCCGGCGGTCGCGGGAACGGGCTGTATCGAGGATGATGACCTGACGGACGATCTCGGTGAGGAAAGCGTCGCTACCGATGCTCCCGAAGAGGTTCTGAATGAAGCCGCGCTGGTCGAAAAAAGGGAAAGCATTCTCGAACTTCTTCGAGCGATCGCCAAGCTCGGCACCGATTCCAAGGCCCTTCGCCTGTCGAAAGAAATTCGTCGTTTGATGGACGGCGGTTTCGACGCTGCGATCGTATTCACCCAATACACCGACACGATGGATTACCTCAAGGAGTTCCTGTCGGATCAACTGGAAATTCCCATCGGCTGTTTCTGCGGCGCGGGCGGCCAGTATCGGGATTCAAGCGGCGTGTGGACGGCGTGCAGCAAGGAAATGATCAAGCGGTATCTGAATACCCGGCAGGTTCGGGTCATGATCTGCACCGATGCCGCAGGCGAAGGGTTGAACCTCCAGACCTGCGGGGCGCTCATCAATTATGACCTGCCCTGGAACCCGATGAAAGTCGAGCAGCGCATCGGCCGTATCGACCGGATCGGCCAGAAATATGCGGATGTCCGGGTTGTCAACCTCGCCTATGCAGATACTATAGAGGCAGATATATATTTTGCCTTGAGCAGGCGAATCGATCTGTTCAACGGCGTTGTCGGACGTCTTCAGCCGATCCTCGCCCAGCTTCCCGGGGACTTCGAACGGGCCGTGCTGTGTGGGGCCGTCGACCGATCGAGCATGCGGAAGGACTTCATAGATGACATCTTGAATCGCGTCGAACTGGCAGACAGGGGAGGCTTTGATATCGACGCGATCAGTGATGCCGACGTGCGCCCTCCGGGATTGCCGGTCCCTCCGGTGTCACCTGCAGATATGGACCGGATCCTGTCCACGAAGAGTCTCCTGCCAAAAGGTGTGACATGCCGGCCCCTCGAACCGATGACCTACTCCTTGCAACTTCCCGGGGCGGAGGCAGTGACTCGCGTAACCAGTTCACCGGAGATTTTCGATGAACATTTCGAAAGTCATCAACTGATATGGCATGGCAGTCCGCTGTTTGAGCGACTTGTAAGGCTCGGCACTCAAGCAGACCAGAACGGTAACACCGAACATGATGATCAGTATTGCACCACGGCGGAATCTTTGAAGGCGTTTCTGGACATGATCGAAACGGCGTGAGAGGGTCAGTTTTCAACAGCGATAGAACTTTTTTTCCGACACTTCTGAAGTCAGCGGAAGGTTGCAATTTGGGGGCGGGTGCGTGACAATACGTCACAGATCAGACACCGGGAGGATACCCATGCGTGCCCTGCTCCGCATCGTTTTCGTCGCGCTTTTCGTCGTGTGTTCCATGGCAGCCATCGCCCAGGATGCGGCTGCCCCGGCCGCGGGGAAGAAGATCAAGGCCGGCTTCGTCTACGTTGGCCCGATCGGCGACTTCGGTTGGACAAACGCGCACGAACTGGCCCGGCAACACGTCGTCAAGCTGTTTCCCTGGCTCGAGACGACGTTCGTCGAGTCCGTCGCCGAAGGCGACTGCGCCCGCGTCATCGACCGGCTCGTCAACGAGGAGCAGTGCAACGTCATCTTCACGACCAGCTTCGGCTACATGAATGACACCGCCGCGGCCGCCGCCCGGTATCCGGACCGCACCTTCCTGCACTGTTCGGGGTACAAGCGCGGCACAAACCTTGGTACATACTTTGCCGAATTATATCAGGCGTATTATCTGAACGGCCTCATGGCCGGAGCGCTCTCGAAGTCGGGGAAACTCGGCTACGTCGCCGCCCACCCGATTCCCGAGGTCGTCCGGCACATCAATGCCTTCGCCCTCGGCGCCCGCGAGGCGAATCCCAAGGCCCGCGTGCAGGTGAAGTGGCTGTTCTCCTGGTATGATCCCGCGAAAGCCCGCGAGGCGGCCGAGGCGCTCGTGGCCGAAGGCTGCGACGCGCTCGCCTTTTCCGAGGACTCGCCCGCCGTCATCCAGGTCGGCGAAGAACACACGCAGAAAGGGAAACCGGTCTTCACCTTCTCGCATTACAGCCCAATGCAAAAGTTCGGCGAGCACTCGGTCGTCTCGGGCCAGCTCGTCGACTGGAGCGTGATGTACGAGTCGATCCTGACCTCCATCTACACCGGCACCTGGAAACCGGCCGACCACTGGTGGCTGCTCGGCGAAGGCGCCTGCCGGATCGGCGGGCTTCCCGACGTTCCCGTGAACCCGGCCTTCGTCGAACCCCTCAAAGCCGTGCAGATCACCGACCCGGTCCTCGGCGCAACGAATATATATGATCTGGTATTCAAGAGGCTCGCCCAGATGAGCGAGCCCACCGTCCTGTTCGATCCGTTCACCGGCCCGATCAAGGACCAGGCAGGCACGGTCCGGATCAAGGCCGGCGAGCGCGCTTCCCACGACCAACTCTGGGCGATCGACTGGTTCGTCGACGGCGTCGACGCGACGCTTCCGAAATGACGATCCGCCACCAGCGCCTCGAGATGCACGGCATCTCGAAGCGGTTCGGGGACATCCAGGCCAACGCCGGGATCGATCTCTCCGTCTCGGCCGGCGAGGTGGTCGGCCTGCTCGGCGAGAACGGCGCCGGGAAAAGCACGCTGATGAATATCCTCTTCGGCCTGCACCAGCCCGATGCCGGCACGATCTCGATCGACGGCGCGCCCGTCTCCGTTTCCTCCCCGCGCGCCGCCCGCGACCTCGGGATCGGCATGGTTCATCAGCATTTCATGCTGGTTTCGAACCATACCGTCGCCGAACACCTGGCGCTGGCCCTGCCCGACGCCCCGTTCTGGAATCCCGTCCGCCATGCCCGGGAACGGATCCGCGAGTTCGAAGCCCGGTATGGATTCACCATCGCTCCCGATGCGGTCGTCGGCAGCCTTTCCGCGGGCGAACAACAGCGGGTCGAACTCCTGAAAGCCCTGATGACGGGCGCGCAGTGGCTCGTTCTCGACGAACCGACCTCGGTCCTGACCCCGCGCGAAGCCGACGAACTGTTCAGCCTCCTGCGCCGCATGACGGCCGAAGGCCACGGAATCATCTTCATCAGTCACAAGCTCGACGAGGTTCTCGCCGTCACCGGGCGGGTCGTCGTCCTTCGCCACGGCCGCCTCGCCGGAAGCTGCGCGACAGGCGAAACCGACCAGGAATCCCTCGCCCGCATGATGGTCGGCCGCCAGATCGAGCGCCTGCCCGTCACGAGAACCCCGCCCCGTTCCGCTGACATCCTCGAAGTTCACGACCTCTCGGCCGCCGGAAACCGCGGCCCGGCAACGCTCGAGGGGGCCAGTCTCCGGGTGCGCGAAGGCGAGATCGTCGGCATCGCGGGCATCGCCGGCAACGGCCAGCGCGAACTGCTCGAAACCATCGCCGGTCTGCGCCCCGCAACCTCCGGCACAATCCGCCTCTGCGGAACAGAACTGACCACCCTCGACATCCGCGCCCGCACCGCCGCCGGAGTCGCCTTCGTTCCCGAAGACCGCCTGCACACCGGCACCATCCCGGCCTTCAGCCTCACCGACAACGCGATGCTCCGCGACGCTCATCGCGCCGCCTTCTCCACGCATGGTTTTCTCTCTTCCGGTCGCGCCCGGGAGCGGGCACAGCGGCTGATCGCGGAGTATGAGATCGCCGCACCGGGCCCGCACGCCCCGATCCGTACCCTTTCGGGCGGCAACATCCAGAAGTTCCTCCTCGGCCGCGAGCTCGATGCGGCTCCGAAGCTGCTTCTCGCAGCTCACCCGACCTACGGGGTCGACATCGCCGCCGCCGCGCTCATCCACCGAGTGCTGCTCGAGCGCAGGGAGGCCGGAGCGGCCATCCTGCTCGTCTCGGAGGATCTCGACGAGCTCCTGGCGATCAGCGACCGGATCGGCGTCATGTTCCGCGGGAAGATCCGGGCGCTGATTCCGACCGGCCGAGCCGACCGGGACCGCCTCGGCCTGCTCATGGGCGGCGCCGAGCCCACACCGGAGGAGCGACCATGACCATTCATCGCTGGCAGCTCGTTCCCGTCGCCACTCCCGCCTCCCTCCGGATCGCCGTCTGCATGGCCGCCTCGATTGCGGCCGGCCTCGCCCTCGGCGGCCTGGTGTTTCTGCTGATGGGCATCCCGCCCGTCACAGCGATGCTGAAAATGGCGACGGGCTCGTTCGGAAGCTGGTATGGCTTCAAGGAAACGGTCACCAAAGCAGTCCCCCTGACCCTGATCGGCGCCGGTCTCGCCCTGTGTTTCCGGGCCCGTGTCTGGAACATCGGCGCCGAAGGCCAGCTCCTGTTCGGAGCTGTCGCGGCGACCTGCGTCGGACTCCACCTCGGTCCGACTCTCGCAGGCTGGCCCGGCATCGTTCTCATGTTCGCCGCCGGCGCCGTTGCCGGCGGAGCCTGGGCAGCCGTTCCTGCGCTGATGCGCATCCGGTGGGGAGTCAATGAGGCCGTGAGCTCGCTGCTGCTCAATTATGTCGCCGCCGAGTTCGTCCAGTATCTGATCTACGGCCCTCTCAAAGGGAAGACGCAGTTCGGTTTCCCCTACTCCGACGATCTGCCCAACGCGCTGTGGCTGCCGACCTTTTACGGCTCCCGTCTCTCCTGGTTTCCGCTGGTACTCGCCGCGGCGGCCGTCGTCGTCCTGACGCTGATCTCGAGCCGGACCCGGTTCGGCTACGACGTCCGTGTCGTCGGGGAAAACCCGGCCGCAGCCGCCTATGCCGGCATCCCCTTCGGCCGCACGATCCTGTCGCTGATGGTCCTGAGCGGCATCCTGGCAGGCATCGCCGGCTCATCAGAGATCGCCGGCCTCCATCATCATCTCACCTACCCGTGGTCGATCTCGTCGGGATACGGCTTCACCGCGATCCTGACGGCGTTTCTGGCCCGTCTCCACCCGGGCTGGACCTGGCTTTCAGCCCTTCTGTTCGGGGGCCTGCTGGTCGGCGGCGACATCATCCAGACCTCTCTCGGCCTGCCGTTCGCCACGGTGAACATCTTCAACGGACTGGTGCTGGTCGCGATCCTCGCCGGCGAGTATCTCATCTCCCACCGGCTCGTTCGCCGCTCTGCCGAAGGAGGACCGCGATGACGGAGCTTCTCACTTCGGTGATCGGGCGCAGTATCGCCGCCAGCACCCCGCTTCTCTTCGGCACTCTGGGCGAGATTCTCACCGAGCGGGCCGGCATCATGAATCTCGGCGTCGAGGGGATGATGGCGGTCGGGGCCGTGACGGGGTTCGCCGTCGGATTCCACACCCAAAGCCCCTGGCTCGGATTCGCCGCCGCCGTGGCCGCCGGGGCACTCCTGGCGCTGGTGCATGCCGTTCTGACCGTGCTGCTGCGGGCCAACCAGGTGGTCTCCGGCCTGGCCCTCACCACCCTCGGTCTCGGACTCAGCGGCCTGATCGGCCGCAGCCTGATCGGAAAACCCCTGCCCTGCCGGTTCGCCGAAGCCCCGCTTCCCCTCCTGAGCGAGCTTCCCGTTCTGGGGAAAGCCCTGTTCAGTCAGGATATCCTCGTCTATCTTTCATTCGCCGCGGTGCCGGCCCTGTGGCTGTTTCTCTTCCGCACGAGAGCGGGCCTGGCCGTCCGGGCGGCGGGTGAAAACCCACACGCCGCCGAGGCGATGAGCGTCGATGTCGTATTCGTTCGTATGATATCCGTCGTTATAGGAGGAGGCTTCGCGGGCGCCGCCGGCGGGTATCTCTCGCTCGCCTATATCCCGGCCTGGATCGAGGGAATGACCGCCGGTCGCGGCTGGATCGTCGTCGCCCTCACGATGTTCTCGCTGTGGAACCCCGCGCGCGCCCTCATCGGCTCCCTGACGTTCGGCTGCCTCTTCGTCGGCCAGTATTTCCTCCAGCCGTATGGCATCTCCCCGAATCTTCTGATGATGCTGCCGTATCTCGCGACCCTCGCCGCGCTCGTCCAGGGTGCCACGGCCTCCCGCACCCGCAGCCAATGCGCGCCCGCGGCCCTGGGCCAGCCCTACGAACGCGGCATCCGCTGAGAAATCCCCTCTGCGCAGGGTTGCGCAACGGGGCCGACTCGTGTAGCATCGTTCCGCGCCAGGTTGCGGCCAGATCAGATACGCTCCCACCACGAGGGGATTCAGGCGCCTTGAAGTTCATGGCGGCTTTTGTGTCCCGAAACTGGTCTGCATTTCCTGGTTCGAGCTGATTCATTCTTATTCCAGGAGCAGATCGAGCATGCCGAACAGGGACAAAGCAAAACACCATCCACCCGCCCCCCAGAGCGGAGGCGAACCGCCGGTGAAGCGCGAACACTGGGGCTCCCGGGTCGGCCTCATCCTGGCGATGGCCGGCAACGCCGTCGGGCTCGGCAACTTCCTGCGGTTCCCCGCAAAGGCGGCGGCCAACGGCGGCGGCGCGTTCATGGTTCCCTACTTCATCGCCTTTCTGATCCTCGGCATTCCGCTGATGTGGATCGAATGGGGCATCGGCCGGTACGGCGGCACGCTCGGCCATGGCACGATGCCGGGCGTCATGCACCGGATCGTGAAAAAGCCGATCGCCAAGTATCTCGGCGTTCTCGGCATCATCCTGGGGCTGCTGACCGCGGTGTATTACTGCTACATCGAGTCCTGGACCCTCTCGTTCAGTTACTTTTCGGTCACGGGCCGGTACAACGAGATTCCCGGCTCCACCATGGTCGAAAAGCGCGAGGAGATGGGCCGGTTCTTCAAGGAGTTCCTCGGGGTCCGGGAGAAACTGAAGCTGACGCGGGCGGCCACGGTGCAGGAGATCCAGTCCGTCACGGCCTGCACCAACGCATCGGAAGTCGCCCCCCTCCTGAAGTATGACCCGGCGCGCGACGGCGCCTGGGATGCGTTCGACACCCGCCTCGACCAGAAGAAGAAGCCGTACGTCGAAGTGCCGCTGAACGCGAAGTATTTCAGCACCGGCAGCACGGCATACACGTTTTTCCTCATTACCGTTCTGCTGAACTTCTACTTCCTGTACCGCGGCCTCTCGGCCGGCATCGAGCAGCTCGGCAAGATCGGCATGCCGGTGCTGTTCGTCTTCGCGATCATTCTTGCCATCCGCGTTCTGACGATGGGCCACCCCGTCGGCTGCTCCTGGAGCATCTACGACGGTCTCAACTTCCTGTGGGTTCCGAAGTTCGACGAGCTGGGCAAGGCCTCGATCTGGCTCGCCGCAGCCGGCCAGATCTTCTTCACCCTCTCGCTCGGCCAGGGGGCAATCCAGGCGTATGCCAGCTACCTCTCGAACAAGGACGACGTCGTGCTGACCGGCCTTTCGACGGCATCCCTGAACGAGTTCGCCGAGGTCGTGCTCGGGGGCTCGATCGCGATCCCCGCCGCCGTCGCCTTCTTCGGCCCCGCCGTGACGACCGAGATCGCCCGCAGCGGCTCCTTCGATCTCGGGTTCCAGTGCATGCCCCTCATCTTCTCGCGCATCTCGATGGGCTGGTTCTTCGGCGCCATCTGGTTCGGCCTGCTGTTCATCGCCGGCATCACCTCGTCGGTCGCGCTTCTGACGCCGGCCATCACGTTTCTGAAGGACGAGATGAAGCTGACGCACCACAAGGCCGTGCTGCTCGTCACCTCGATCACTCTCGTCTTCTCGCATGCCTGCGTGTTCTTCTACGAATTCGGCATGGTCGACGAGATGGACTACTGGGTCGGCACCCTGGGCCTCGTCGTGTTCGCTCTGCTCGAGGTCGTCCTGTTCATGTGGATCTATGGCGGGGAAAACGCGTGGAAAGAGATGCACAAGGGGTGTGACATGCACATTCCGCGCATTTTCTACTATATCATGAAATATATCACTCCGATCTATATCCTGATCCTGCTGTTCGCCTGGGGCGTCCAGGACGGCTGGGGAATTCTCGTGATGCAGGCCGTTCCGGTGGCCAACCGGCCGTACATCTGGGCCTGCCGCGCCGGCATGCTCGCCGTGATCGCGCTGTTCATGCACTTCATCTGGAAGCGGTTCCACGACGAGGACAAGGACTCCTACTGGCTGCCCGCGGCCCTCTGGGGGTATCCGCTGCTGCTGCTCATCGCCTCGTATCCGGGCCTGTTCGGGGTCGACACCAACGGCATGATCCTGCTGGCCGTCTCCTGGTCGCTCGTTTTCGGCGGCTGCGCCTTCACGATCTTCAAGATGTGCAGCGTGCCTCCGAAGAGCCACGACGACTTCCCCGACGATCAGCCGTCCGCCGACACTCCTGCAGCCTGATGCCGTTCTCGAAATCCGACCGCGAACGCCTGGCCGCCCTCTTCTCCCAAGAAGGGGCGCGCCAGGATACACAGCGGCTTCTGCAGGAAGCAGGCCGCATCCTGGGCGACGATGCGTTCGTCACGGATCTGCTCCTGGTCACCTGGCAGGAACGGTTGATGCGGGATCTGCATGCCGCGCAGGATGCGTGGTTCTCGGCCCTGGGCTGGTGGCTGGCCCGCCTTCTCATCTGGTCGTCGCTGGCGGCAGGCCTTCTCGGCGTCTGGCTCTGGGGCCCCCCCGCCGTCGATCCGCTGACCTGGGGGCTCGCCGGCGCAACCTGTTACTACATCATCATCCAGCTTCTCGGCCCCTGGCGGCTGAAAAAGGAACGCCAGCATCTCGACCAGGCTCTCGCCGGCCGGCGCGATGCCATAGCGAAAATTATTGAATCCATCGGGAACCGCTCTTGACCGTTGCCGGATGGTGCGGTACACTGCCCTGTATGCGTGATTTCCGCCCGTTCCTGATCGCGGTGGCGATTCTGCTGGCCACTGTCGCCGCCGTCCCGTCCTCCGCGTTCCAGCCCCTGAAGCGCCAGATGCGCATCGGGTTGTATCATCTCGGCGTGCCGCGCCAGTTCCAGGTCTTCTCGGCCGACGGCCCTCTCGAGGTGTATGATCCGTTCTCTCGCCGCATCCTTCTCTCGGGGCCGGCCTCTTCGGCCACGGTCCTCTGCCAGAACGGCACCATGCAGGTGTTCATGGATTCCCTTCCCGGTCTCTCGGCGCCCAATCCGCTCGTCTTCTCGTCTCTGGGGAAAACGACCCCCTTCGTCCATCTCCGCACCCCGCCGTACCGCGGGGAAACCTATCGGGGCTCGGTTGCCATCGCCCCCTGGCGTGACCGCCTGTTCGCCGTCAACCTGATCGATATCGAGGAGTATCTTCGGTCCGTCGTCCCTGCCGAAATCGGCGGCACGGTTCCCACGGCGGCGCTCGAAGCCCAGGCCGTCGCGGCCCGCTCCTACGCCCTCCGGAATCATCTCCGCCACTCCACGAACGGCTTCGATCTCTGCGATGAGGTCCACTGCCAGGTGTATCGCGGCATCCGCACCGAGACGGCCGCCGCTTCGAACGCGGTTCATCGCACCGCCGGCTGGGTGCTCACCTTCAACTCGTATATGGCAAACACGGTGTATCACGCGAACTGCGGCGGAAACCTGGTTTCTTCCCAGAAGGTCTGGAAAGGCGCCGCCGTCCCCTACCTGACGGATCACCCCGACGCCATCGGCACCACAGGCTTTTTCTGCGCACCCGCACCGCCGAAGAAGAACGGGAAAAAAGCTCCCCCGCCACCGCCTCCGACGGCCCGGGGCAGCCATCCGAGCCGTGGGCACCGCGTCGGCATGTGCCAGGACGGTGCCATCGGCATGGCCAAGGCGGGACATTCGGCCGTGGCCATTCTCGGCTTCTATTACCCCGGAACGACGCTCTCGGGGCTCACCGCCCCGGCCCAGCTCGCCCACCTGACGCGCGCCCCGGGTAGCGCCACCGTCCGCATCGCCGCTCCCCGCTTCGGCTCGGGCCCCATCCGCATCGCCACCCGGCGTCCCCGGGTGCCGGGGCGTCTCCCGATCGCCCGCACTCCCGCGGAGAAGCCTCTCAAAGCGGCAGAGGTGGCCTCCCCGCTTCACCAGAATCTGCGGAAGTGGTTCTGGACGGCTCTCGCTCCCCACGATTCCCCCCGCGACGTGAAACTGGCGGCCGTTCCCGAGCGGAAAGCCGTCACGATCTCCCGCAAAGGCCGGAAACAACCTTCTCCCAAGCGTGTCGCCACGGCCATACCGCGCAAGTCCGCGAAAAAATCCGGGGGTGCCGCACCCCGCAAATCAGCGCGCAGGAACGCAAACCCATGATCACCGAACTCCAGCTCGAACAGTTTCTCTTCATGCCGGACACCCACCTCGAGTTCACCCCCGGCCTCAACGTCATCACCGGCGAAACGGGCGCCGGCAAAAGCATCCTTCTCGAAGCCGTGAAGCTGATCCTCGGGAAGAAAGCCCGCAGCGGCCTCGTCCTGCCCGGCCGCACCTCGGCCAGGCTCCAGGCGCGCTTCGAGATTGGCGGGAAATCTCTCCTCCTGGCGAAGCTCGCCGAGATGGGCCTGACGAACGAGGATGACCCGGCCACCCTGCTGATCTCACGCACATTCAAGGCCGAAGGCAGCGACAAGGTGCTGATCAACGGCATCATGACCACCGCCACGGCCCTGCGCGAGCTCGGATCGTATCTGATGGAGATCCACGGCCAGAACGAGCACCAGACCCTCCTGATGCCCGATATCCAGCGGCACCTTCTCGACCGGATGGGCGGTGAGGCTCATCAGAAGCGCCTCGACAAACTCGCCCAAGCGTTTTCCGAACACCGGCGTCTCACCCGCGAGCTCGATGAACTCGAAACGCGGCTCGCTTCAGGCGCGGAACGACTCGAAACGCTCACGGCCGCCCTCGGAGAGCTCGATGCCCTCCGTCTCACCGACCCCGAGGAGGAAGCCAGGCTGAAAGAGGAGTGCCACCGGCTTGCCCACGGAGAACAGCTGGCCGAAACTATAGCTGAAGCTCTTCAATCACTCGATGGCGACGACGAGTCGACAGGCGCCGTCCGGCTTCTCCACCGGGCCCTGGATGCGGCCCAGAATGCCGGCACGATCGATCCCGGCCTGACCTCCTTCGCCGGTCGCCTCGAAGCCCTGTATTATGAAGCGGCCGATATATCGAGTGCCCTCCGCCGCGAAGCCGATGTCGAGTTCGACCCCGACCGTCTGTCGCTTGTCCAGTCGCGTCTTTCCGCATTTCAGCAGGCCTGTCGTCGGCATCGCACGGATTTCGCCGGTCTGTTCCCCCTCATCGAAGGGATCCGGAAGGAGATCGGCGATCTGACGGCGCCCGACTCGAGTCGGGCGCGCCTCCGCAAAGCCCTCGACGAGGCGGAGCGAAGCCTCTCCACGGCCGCCGGTGACGTCTCCACGGCCCGTCGCACGATCGCCGCGAAGCTGGAGAAGCAGGTTTCCACGATCATGGAGGAGCTCGGTTTCCATGCGGCGCGCTTCAGCATCGGGATGAAACCGGTCCCTGTCACGACGGCCGGCCAGGAAGCAATCGAGTTCCTCGTCGCGCTGAATCCCGGCGCGCCGGGCGGGCCGCTCCGGAAGATCGCCTCGGGGGGCGAACTCTCCCGCGTGGCCCTGGCGCTCAAGCAGGTGCTCGCCGAGGGCGACGATCTGCCCACCCTGTTGTTCGACGAAATCGACGCCGGCATCGGAGGCACGACGGCCGAGGCGGTGGCGACGAGTCTCGAGAGGCTTTCCCGGAAAAAGCAGGTGGTGCTCGTGACGCATCTGCATCAGATCGCGAAGGAGGCCGACCGGCATTTCACGGTCACCAAGCGGGTCATCGACGGCGCAACCGAGGTCCGGATCGGGGAAGTGAAAAAGGCGGAACGCGAAGCCGAAATCGCGCGGATGCTGGGGAGAACGGGCTCGGAAGGCCTGGCTTTCGCCAGGGCGCTGCTTCGCCGGGAGCGTCCATCCAGAGCCGTTGCCGGATCGAACTGACCCGTAAAGGCCGATCGAACCGCTTTTTTTTGACTTTCCCCTTGCGTACCCCCCTGTAAATATGCTATCAGATAATCACCATCACTTCATCTGATCGAGGAGGTTCACCCAGTGAACAAGCAGGAACTCTTGAAGACCGTCGCGAAGAAAGCCGCCATCACCAACGTCGAATCCGAAGCCGTTCTCAAGGCTTTCGTCGACTCCATCAAGGACACCCTCAAGAAGGGTGACAAGGTTCAGCTGGTCGGCTTCGGCTCGTTCGTGACCGTGAAGCGCGCCGCTCGCAAGGGTGTCAACCCCAAGACCAAGAAATCCATCAATATCCCGGCCAAGCGCGTTGCCAAGTTCGTCCCCGGCAAGGAGCTGAAGGACCAGGTCAACAAGGGCAAGTAATCGCCCCATGAAAAAGAGCGCCTTCGGGCGCTCTTTTTTTATTTATTACACTATTATTTCTTCTTACCGGAAGCGGGAATACGGGACGCCGCCCGCCGAGGTTTCGGGGGACGAGGAGGAAATATCGATGCCCGCCGAGGAAACGAGCACATTCCAGTCGGTTCGCCCCGTCATCGGATCCGCGTAGATCCGGCGCAGGAACCGGCGCCCCTGGGCGTCACGGCACATCTCCTCGAGGGAAACCGGGGGCCGGCCGTTCCGCCGGACGAATTTTTCCGCCGCCCGCCGGAACTCGCCGAGGACGAACCGCAGCTCCTCCTCCTTCGCCCGCTTCACGTCGAGGTTGGCGCGAGGCAGCCAGAGCGCGAGAGCGATGCCGGACAAGAGCAGGGCGACCGTCAGCGCGAGGAGGGCGACGCCCCGTCTCGATGCCCGGTCACCAGGAGCCATACGCCGAACCTTCGCTCGAGGCTCCCGTGGCACCGGAGCGCACGTCGAACACATCCTGTTTTCCGTCTTCGGACGGGATGACCAGCCAGGAGTCGGTGCGCCCCGTGATGGGATCGGCCGGGATCGCCCTCAGGTAGCCGTCCCGCACGAGATTGTCGAGATCGGCGGGCCATGCCTGCCGGTCCTTGTAATACTGGTCGAGCACCTTGCGCAGGACGTGCAGATCCTCTTTGAGGGCCGTTTCCCGGGCGCGGAGAATCGTGGTTCCGTACATCGGGGCGACGGTGAAATACAGGATCCCGATGATGGCGACGACGACGCTCATCTCGATCAGGGTGAACCCGGCGCCGAAGCGCGCTTTCATCGCGTTCACGCGCTCTTCACCCCGCGGTACATCGTCACGAAGGCGTCGAGCACGTCTTTCGGCATCCCGTCACGGATCAGCCGGCCGGCGCTCTGCTCGAACGTGATGCTGCCCTCACCGGCGCTGCGGAGGTTCGGCTCGATCTGGTTCACACGGCCCTTCTGGAGAATGCCGGCCATGGTGCTGTTGGAGATGAACACCTCGTGGATCGGGATGAGCTTCTTCGAGCCCGGATTGAGCAGCAGCGCCTGGGAGCAGATGCCGAGCAGGCTCGTGGCGAGCACGTTGCCGATGTACGGCCGGTCACTTTCCGGGAAGGCATACAAGATCTTTTCGAGCGTGTTCTGGATCCCCAGGGTCTGCATCGTGAGAACGACGAAGTTGCCGCCCGCGACATACTCGAGAATGCTCCGGAACGGCAGCTCGCGCTTCAGATCGCCGATCACGAGCACGTCGACATCCATGCGCTTGGCGAAATTTATACCAGACTCTATTGAATAAAGGTCTTTCTTGAACTGGCGCTGCGTGATGCGGCACTTTTTCGGCTCGAACGAGAACTCGATCGGGTCCTCGAACAGCAGCACGTGCGCGGAGCGCGCCTGGTTGATCCGCTCGACGAAGGCGGCAAGCGAGGTCGAGATGCCGGAGCGGCAGGGCCCCGCCAGGATCACCAGGCCGGCCTTCGCCTCGGTCAGCGCCTCGAGAGCCGGCGGCAGCGAAATCTCGGCGAAGTTCGGCACGGCCTTGCGGATCAGCCGGATGATCGCCATCGTCTGGGACTGCGCCTGGAACAGATTCAGCCGGTAGTTGCACGGCGCCCCGCCGAAGTAGTTCGCCTCGAACTGGCGCAGCTGGTTGAACTTCGCCAGCTCCTCGGGGGAAAGAGCCTGTTTCACCACGCCGGCGATGTCGACGGGCTGGACGGCAGGCATCGACAGCTTGCGCAGAAACTTGTTCTGCCGGACGAGCGGGGGCGAACCGACCTTGAGGTGAATCTCGGTTCCGCCGGATTCCTGAACCATCGTGAGCAGTTGTTTCAGATCCATGGGGGCCTCACTTGCGGGCGAACCGGCCCGCCATCTCGTGCGGGTCGTCGGCATACGCGATCGCGGTCTGGGACGTGATCACGGTTTTCTGGACCATCGTCGCGAGATGCCGGTCGAACGTCAGCATGCCCGAGGCGTGATCCTGCTCCTGCAGGGTTTTCATCATGACCAGGTTTTCGTTCCGGATCAGCGTCTTGACCTGCGGCGTGTTGATCAGCACGTCGAACGCGGCGCACCGCGACATGTTGTCGGCCTTCGGCACGAGCTTCTGACCGATCACCATCGAGACGTGCGTCGCGAGTTTCCCCTTCAGGGAGTCGCGCTCGGCCGTATCCCGGGAGTAGATCATCCGCTCGATGATCTGGGAGCAGCTTCCGCCGTCGGTGGCCCCGATCACGGTGCAGCCGGATTCGCAGAGGAACAGCGCCTCATCGAGCACGTCCCGGTAGTTGAGCGAGTCGGTCACGACGACGTCGGGGTCGAGGCGGTATGCCTCGGTCAGGCCGAAATAGAAGTTTTCAACATCGAGCGGAATCGCCCGCTGGATGAACGTCGAGCGGTCATCCTTGAACTTGATTTCGACGGGATTTTCGACGGTGATGATATTCTTCTCGAAATGCGTGTTGTAAAAGTCGAGCAGGGCGGCGATCGTCGTGGTCTTGCCATGGCCCGACGGGCTGCCGACGATGATGAGCCCCGACGGCTTGGCCAGGGCTTTCTTGATCGCCTCGGGCAGCCCCAGATCGCCGAACCGGGGCGGCGTGAGCGGAATGACGCGGATGGCGATGCCGAATTTGCCGCGGTCGAAGAAGACCGAGAACCGGTACCGACCCTCGTTCCCCGATTCCCAGGCGTAGTTCACCTGGCGCTGCTTGCCGAGGATCTCCCGCGCGCGGGGCGAGCTCGTCCCGAGAATGATCTTCTTCACGTCGTCCTCGGTGAAGGTGATGCCGGCGAGCCGCTGCAGAACCCCGTTGATACGGATGAAGGGATTCTCCCCCGGGGTGATATGCAGATCCGATGCCCGGGATGTGGCGACCTGTCCCAGGGCTTTCATCAACAAATCCATGCCTGTGGCCTTTCTCGCTCGAATATCGGTGGCGTTCGCCCTTCGTTATCGGCAGGTTGCGAAGAAAAGTTGCGCTTTGAATTCAGCTCTCATCCTCGAGCTTCTGGAGCAGCTCCTCGACGTTGCGGAACACCCGGCTGTCGGGCGGAAGACTCTTTTTCAGCCCCCGCAGCAGCTTGAGCGCCGCCGCATGCTCGCGGACCGCGTAGTAGGAAAGCGCGAGATGGTAAGCCGACGAGAGGTCGCGGGCGTTCTCGCGGATCGCCTGGTTCAGCACCTCGATCGCCTTCTGATACTTCTTGAGATGGAAATACGCGAGGCCGAGCGCACCGTTCACCTGGCCGAGGGTGCGCCGGTCGTCGGCGGGAACATGCTTGCGAAGCCGGTCGTACAGCTCGAGCAGCGCAGTCCAGTTTTTCTTCTGGAAGTGGATCTGGCCGAGCAGCAGGCCGCCCGCGACGTGCGAAGGGACTTTGTCCATCAGCGTTATGAGATGCGGCAGGGCCCGTTCGGCGAGATTCTTCTTGAAGTACACCGTCGCGAGGCTGAACAGCCCCTCGGGATGGTGCGGGAAGATGCCGACGAAGCTTTCGAAGAAGCGCTGGGCCTCGTCGAGTTTTCCGGCTTCGAGCAGGGCCAAGCCCCGGGGAAGCGCGGCCAGATCGGTGGGAAGCGGCGGCGCGGCGGTCGGGGCGGCGTCGAGCGCGGCGACCCCTTCCATGTCCTTTTTCACCTCGGCGGCGAGCGCCTCACGCAGTCGGCGGGAGTAGCCGTCGGGATTCCGGACGAACTCCCCGACGTCCCCGACGACGCGCAGCAGGATGGCCTGTTCCTCTTCGCGGGTCTTGTCGCGAAGCAGGTTCGCAAGGTCGGCGAGGACGGTCAGATCCCCGTGCAGCAGGAGGGCGATGAAGAATTCGCGCATATTCTCGGCGCTCTGGGTGCCGACGAACCGCTTCGCTTCGGCGATGGCATCACGCGCATCGAGATGCCCGAGAGCGGAGATCAGGCGCGGCAGGCCCTCTTCCGGCTCGGACTTGATCTTCTGGACGATCAGCGGGATGCAGCCGTCGAGATGGCGCTCGGTGAAGAAGGCAAGCATGCTCTCCCAGACCGCGGGCGATGACTCGGCCTTGAAGGCGTCGAGCACGGGTTCGGCCGGGAAGCCGGGGATCTTGCGGGCGCAGTCGACGGCCTCTCGGCGCACCCACTGATTCGGGTCACGCAGCAGAGGCACGATGCGGGCCTGGCCGACCTCGGTCTCGAGTGCGAGAGCCGCTTTGAGCGCCATTTTCCGGACGACGTAGGCCTCGTCGGCCAGCAGCCGGTCGATGAGGCCATCGCGGCCCTTGATCTGCACCCGCGAGAGCACGTAGCCGGCTGAGCGGCGCGTGGGTACGTCGGGGCTCGCCAGCATCGCGTCGATCTCCTCGACGACTTTCGTCTCGTCGGCCTTCGCGAGGGCGATGCAGACGTTGGCCCGAACGCGGTTGTTGGGGTGCGAGAAGAACTTCTTCAGCTTGCGGCGCATCTCGGGCGCGGGGATTTTGAGCATCGCGATCGCCTCGACCGAGTTGGCCTGGATGCGCGGATCGAACGAATCGAGCCCCTTTTCGAAGATGTGGAGCAGCTGCGGCTCGGCGAACATCGCAAGCGAGGAGATCATGATCGCCTTCAGGCGCGGGTCTCGGGCTATCTCGAACTGGCCGACCAGGGCCGGAATCGCGTCGGCCTCCTTCAGCCGCGAGAGGATTTCGAGGATGTTGATGACGATCCACTCGTCGGGGTCCGAGAGGAGGCGGCAGAGGCTCTGGGCCACGTCACGGCCGCCGATGCGGTACAGCGCCCAGGCGGCTTCATACCGCACCATGCGGTCCTGGTCGTGCAGCAGCTCCATCAGCTTCTTCGCAGCCATCGGATCGCCGATCACCCCGATCACCCGCACGATCTCCTCCTTGAAGGGATGCTCGGGGTCGTCGAGCAGCTCGAGAAGGCGCTGGACGGGGGTGCTGTCACGAAGGTGGCCGAGAGCCGTGATCGGCTCGATGCGGTCCGGCCAGCCGTCGAGGGCGTTGCGCAGGATGCCGAGGGCGGCGGGGTCGCCGATCTTGCCGAGGGCGAGCAGCGCCTCTGTTTTCGCGTCGTCGGGAGCCTCGGCGGCCTGGACGATCGCGGAGAGTCGCTCGGTGACGGGCCGCAGCAGGCGGCGCGCCGCTTTCACATACCGGAAGGATTCGATCTCGTGCAGTTCGGCGCCGCTCATTCCACGATCTCCTTGAGGATGGCGTTGACAAGCCGGCCATCGACCCGCTCGTCGCGCATCAGCTCGGCGAGATTGTCGCGCATCGTGACGCAGCCGTCCTTGCGGGCGAGCATCAGGGCCGAGCGGAGCTGGTTGGTCTTCTTCTCGCGGATCATATTGCGCATGGCGGAGTTGAGGATCATCAGCTCGTATGCCATGACGCGCTCGTTCTTGTTCCGGCTCGGGATCAGGATCTGGGAGATGGTGCCGAGCAGCGAAAGCGAGAGCTGGGTGCGGATCTCGTCGTGCCGGTGGCCCGGGAACACGTTGACGATGCGGTCGATCGTCTGGACGGCGCCGACGGTGTGAAGCGTCGAGAGCACGAGGTGGCCGGTTTCGGCGGCGGTCAGCACCATCTCGATCGTGTCGATGTCGCGCATCTCGCCGACCAGCATCACATCGGGGTCTTCGCGAAGGGCATGCATCAGGGCCGAGTGGTAATTCGCGGTCATCGAGCCGATCTCGCGCTGGGTGAACAGCGAGCGGCGCGGCTGGTGCACGAACTCGATCGGGTCCTCGATCGTGATGATGTGGCGGGAGCTGGTTTTGTTGATCTCGTGGACCATCGCCGCGAGCGTGTGGGTCTTACCGGAGTTGGCCGGGCCGGTGACGAGGAACAGGCCGCGCGGCCGCTGGGCCATTTCCTTGAGCTTTACGGGCAGCTTCAGGCCGTCGATGCTGGGCACGCGGGTCGGGATGAACCGGAACGCGCCCGAAAGACAGCCGCGCTGCCGGTAGATACAGCCGCGCACCCGCACCTTGTCGCGATACGCGATCATGAAGTTCGCTTCCATCGTGGTGCGCAGGGACTCCTGCTGGCGCGTGTCCATCAGCGGCAAAAACAGGTTCGGCATCTCCTGGTGGGCGAGGGGCTCCTCGGAAAGCGGGACGAGCCGGCCGCCGATCCGGAGCACGGGCGGGCTGCCCGCCTTCAGATGAAGATCCGAGGCTTTCCGGGAAAGGGCGAGATCGAAATAGGTGTGGATGCGCAGCATTCCCGTCAATCCTTTCCGCCGATCAGCTTGCGAAGGGCCGCCGGGTTGGGGGCCGCGATCAGCGCCTCCTCGGCGCGCACCTTACCCTGCTTGACCAGCGCCGCGAGCGACATTTCCATCGTGGTCATGCCGAACTCCGAGCCGGTCTCGAGAAACGAGGGGATCAGGTGGATCTTGCCCTCGCCGATCAGCGCGCGCACCGCCGAGGTGTTGATCAGCACCTCGAATGCGGCGACCCGCCCCCCGTCCGTTTTGGGCAACAGCGTCTGGGAGACGACGCCGCGCAGCACGGTCGAGAGCTGGTGAAGGATCTGCCGCTGCTGGTTCTCGGGGAACACGTTCACGATGCGCTCGGCGGTCTGGACGGCGGAAGTCGTGTGCAGCGTCGCGAGCACGAGCTTGCCGGTCTCGGCGGCTCCGAGGGTGAGCGCGATCGTCTTCGGCTCGCGCATCTCGCCGACCACGACGATGTCGGGATCCTGGCGCAGCACCGTCAGCAGCCCCTCGTAGAAGCCGAGGCAGTCGCTGCCAACCTGGCGCTGGTTGACGATCGACTGGCCGTCTTCGAACTGGTATTCGATCGGGTCCTCGATCGTGACGATGTGGCGGCGCGCCTGGGCGTTCACGTAGCTGATGTAGCTGGCGAGCGTCGAGGTCTTGCCGGCGCCGGTCGGGCCGGTGATGAGGATGAGGCCGTTGGGCTGCTCGATCAGCTTCTGGGCCGCGATCGGCAGGCCGATCTCGTCGAAGCTCATCACCTGATAGGGAATGACGCGGAACACGGCCCCGGGGCCGTTGATGTCGCGGTACAGGTTCACGCGGAAGCGGCAGATGCCCTCGAGGGCATAGGCGAAGTCCAGCTCGTTCGTCTCGTCGAACTGCCGCGCCTGCTCGGGAGTCAGGATCGCCTCGAGGAGGCGGGCGAACTCGTTCCGGGAAAAGCGGCCCCGGTCGAGGTGCTCGATCATGCCGTCGATACGCACCGCGGGCGCCTGGCCGGCTTTCAGATGCAGGTCCGATCCGTGGCGCTCGAACGTGAGTTTCAGCAATTCATAGAGGGTTGTTCCGCTCATGGCGGGAAGTATACCATGAGTTCACGCCGCACTTCCCCCCCGGGAACGGGCGTGATACACTCCGGGTTGGTCCGTTTCACACTCTCAGCATTTCAGGAACCAGACGATGCCGAACTCCCCCGTCGACGAGCTTCTGTCCAAGCTGCAGCCGCTCCTGGCCGGGCTGATCACCGGCTTCCGCACAGGCGATTACCACCAGCGCCGCGAAGCCGCCATCGCGCTTTCGAAGTTCAAGAGCGAGCAGGCGACCGCGTTCCTGCTCGAAAACTTCGAGAGCGACAACATCCAGGATTTCATGGCGCTCGCCCTCGGCAACATCGAGAGCACCCGCGCCATCTCGCTGCTCGTGCAGGCCTTGAACGATTCCCAGCAGGAAGTGCGGTTCAACGCCGCCCAGGCGCTGGGCATGATCAAGAATCAGGAGGCGTTCAACGTCCTGATGGAGTCGCTGAACGAGTATGCCGACACCAACGTGTCGGGCGGCACGACATCGAGCGGCACCGGGCGCATTTTCTTCGAGGAGGAGGCGATCATCTCGGCGATCAACGCGCTCGGGAAGATCCGCAACCACCTTTCGATTCCGCTGTTGAAGCGCATTCTCGCCCAGGAGAAGAGCCCGCGCATCCGGGCCTCGATCATCATGGCGCTCGGTCTGATGTCGAACGAGCGAATGCTGCCGATCTTCCAGGCCTCCCTGCGCGACGAGGACCCGCGCGTGCGGGCGAATGCGATCGAGGCGATCGAGGGGATCAAGTCGAGTTCTATCGTAGGCATTATACAACCATACCTCGAGGACCCCAACAACCGCGTGCGGGCGAACGTCGCCAAGGCGATCTGGAAATATGGCGACTTCGATGTTTCGGACACGCTGACCCACATGCTCAGCCACGCCGACAAGCTGTACCGCGCCTCGGCGGCCTACGCGATGGGCGAGATCCACGACGTGCGCTTCATTCCGAAGCTGGCCCACGCCCTGAAAGACGACGACCCCGACGTGCGCCGGAACGCGGCGAACGCGCTCAAGAAGCTCCAGTCGGCCAACGCCGTGAAACTGCTCACGCCGCTGCTCGACGACCCGAACTACGACGTTCGCGTCCAGGTCGTCCAGGCGATCGCGCGGTGCGCCCCGGCTTCGATCGGCGATCTGCTCGCACCGCGGCTTTCCTCCGAGGAAAATCCGATCGTGCGCGCGACCCTGATCAGCAGCCTTGGCGAGACGGGGGCAGCCCCGTTCGGCGAGCAGTTGATGCCGTATCTGAGCGACACCGACAGCCGCGTCGTCTCGAACACGATCGAAGCCATGCAGAAGCTGAGCGGATCGGCCCCGGCGCCCGGCCTCGTCACGGCGCTCAAGCGGCTTCTTGCCCACGAGGACAACCGCATCAAGAGCAACGCAATCCGTGCCCTGTGGTCGTGGAACGAGTATTCCGTCCTCGACAACCTGCATCAGATGCTCTGCCACGCCGATGCCCGGTATCGCCAGTCGGCGATGTATGTCCTGGGCGAGATCGGAACCGCGATCAGCGGTGACACCCGGCTCAACTCGGCAGTCAACGCCCTCGTGGCGAAACTGCTCGAACCCGGGGCTGCAGAAGCGGCCCTGGCCGCCGCCCCGGCCGCGAACGCCGCGGGCATCGAGCCCCTTCCGCCGGCGGCGCCCCCGGTTTCGGCAGCCCAGAAAGCTCCGACCGACGCCCCGGCCGAGCCGCCAGCCGCCCCCGAACCGCCGCCGGCCCCTCTCGAAACCTTCGAGCAGGAGCTCGAGATGGCGGCCAACGCCGTGAATGCCCGGGAGTATCAGCAGGCCCAGGTGCTGTACACGTCGATTCTCGAGGCCCAGCCCGAGAATTTCAAGGCCCTCCTCGGCCTCGCGAACCTGCATTACATCCAGAAAAGCTTTGTCGATGCGGCCCCGCTGTACGAGAAGGCGCTGCTCCAGCAGCCGAACCTGGTCAAGGCCCATTACAACCTGGGCACGATCGCCTACTTCCAGAAAGATTTTCCCAAGGCCCGCGACCACCTCGTGAAGGCACTCAGCCTGTATCCGAAGCTGTTGGGCGCCTATCTGATCCTCGCCCAGATCTTCCAGTTCGGCGGCCGCACCGCCGAGAGCATCCAGTTGCTGACCCGGGCCGTCGAACTGTCCCCCCGCAACCCCGTGCTGTTCCAGAAACTCGCGATGCTCCATCTGCATGCCCGCCAGTATGACCAGGCCGTCGAGGTTCTGTCCCGGGCGGTCTCGCTCTCCCCGCTCGACGTCGAGTCGAACCTGATGCTGGCCTATTGTCTCCAGGCGACGTCGCGGTCGAACGAAGCCTTCAAGGCCTTCGACGCGACCCTCAAGGCCTGCGCCCAGTCGCCGAACCCCGACGAGTCGCTGAAGACGCTGATGCAGAGTTATCTGTTCGTGAAATCCACGCTGTCCGAGTCCTGACCAACCGAAGGAGGCTTCGATGCCGCTCGTCAAAGCAAACCGTTTCTGGAACTATAAAACCTACGATCTCCGCGAGATCCAGGGTCCCGAGTTCATCGAAAGGCTCGGCGCGCTGCTCGACGAAGCGGGCAAGAACGGCTGGGAACTCGCCCACATGGGAAGCGACTTCATGGTCCTCAAGCAGCTCTACGAGCAGCGGCCCTGATGACGCGAGAGCTCCCGGCAACGCGCCGGAGCCCGCCCCCTCAACGCTCATGACACCACCCCGCCCGGCAGCCGGCACCGACCGGCCCCGGCTGACACTCTCCACCCCTCTCGACCTCCTGCGCGGCATCGGCCCGAAGCGGGGTGAGGCGCTGCGCGCCGCCGGGCTCCACACCATCGCGGATCTGCTGCGCCTCCAGCCGCGCCGGTATGAGGACCGCACCCGCCTCCTCCGGCTCACCGACCTCGTTCCGGAGCGTCGGCCGCAAGGCCCTTTTTGCGCCGTGCTGAAAACGGTGCGCGGCAGTCGGCCCCGGGCCGGCCTCTCCATCGTCTGGGCCGAATTCGACGACGGCAGCCGCACGGTGCGGGCCCGATGGTTCAACCAGCCCTACCTCATCAAATCCCTCGTTCCGGGCGCCTCCTACTTTCTGTATGGCGTCGCGGTCGAGATGAAGGGCGATCCCGTCCTCGACAATCCCGAGCACGAACGGGAGGAGGCCGCCGAAGCCCCGCCCGTGCAGGGGGCGCTCACCCCCGTCTACGCCGGCGGCCGGGCTTTTTCCGAGGCGAAGCTCTCGCCCCGCCTGATCCGTCAGTTGATCGCGCGCGTGCTGACGGGGATCGACTGGACCGCCAGCTTCCCCGACCTGGACGAACACGGCCCCTTCCCCCGCCTGCGCCGCGCCCTGATCGACGTCCACTGGCCCCGCACCCCGGCAATCGCCGAACAGGCACGGTACACCAATGCCTTCTTCGACCAGGTGCTGTTCCAGATGGGAGTCTGGGAACGCCGCCGCCGCGTGACCGGCCGTCTCGGCCCGGATCCCCGCACCGAGCAGCCCGTTCCGCCCGCCGAGCCCGGGTATCCCCTTCCCTTCCCGCTGACCGGCGACCAGCGGCAGGTGCTCGGCCGTCTTCTCGAGGGGCTGAAAGCCGATCCAGGAAATTCAATACCGATCAATATTCTTCTTCAGGGCGATGTCGGTTCGGGAAAAACGCTCGTCGCGTTTCTGGCCATGCGGCATCATGCCGAACGCCACGAGCCCGGGGCCGCCTGTGCCTTCATGGCGCCGACCGAGATCCTGGCACGACAGCACCTGGAGAGGTTCGGGGCGTTCTTTCCCGATGCGGCCGAAGCGGCAGGCCTTCTGACCGGCGGTCTCCGGCCCGTCGACCGGAAAGCCCTGCTCGACCGACTCGCGGCAGGCCGGGTCCGGTATCTGTTCGGCACGCACGCCCTGTTCCAGGATGCCGTCGAGGTACCCGGCCTCTCGTTCTGCGTGATCGACGAGCAACAGCGGTTCGGTGTCGAGCACCGCCGGGCCCTGACGGCCAAGGCCGGCGCGCGAACCCCGCATCTGCTGCTTATGTCCGCGACGCCGATTCCCCGCACCCTGTCGCTGACGATTTACGGCGACCTCGACGTGAGCGTGATCCGGGAGATGCCCCCGGGCCGCAAGCCCGTCGTCACGCGGCTGGTCACCGCCCGGTCCGAGGCGCTGCCCGCGATCCGCGACGCCGTTTCCCGGCGCGAACAGGTGTACTACGTGTGCCCGCTGATCGAGACCTCGAAGAAGCTGTCGGCCGTCTCGGTGCGGGAGGCGCTCGCCCACCTCCAGGAAGCACTGCCCGAAGCGGCCATCTCGGCGGTGACGGGGGATCTCGCCCCGGACCGGCGCCAGGCGGCGATGGAAGCATTCCATGCCGGCCGGACGGACGTCCTGGTCGCCACGACCGTGATCGAAGTCGGCGTCGACGCCCCCCGGGCCACCCTGATGGTCGTCGAAAACGCCGAACGGTTCGGGCTCTCCCAGCTGCACCAGCTCCGCGGCCGGGTCGGCCGCGGGGACCGGCCGTCGAGTTGCCTGCTGATCAGCTCCGACGGCGAGGCGAACGAACGGCTCCGGCTCGTGGCCGAAACGAGCGACGGGTTCGAGCTCGCCGCCGAGGATCTGCGGCTGCGCGGCCCCGGTGATCTTGCCGGCACGCGTCAGAGCGGAATCGCCCACCCGGCTTTTTCGCACCGCATGACGCCCGAGCTGATCGAAAAAGCCCGGGGCCGCGCCCTGGAACTTCTCACCGCCGAGCCCCCCGCCACGCGTGACTGGTTCGTCGACCGGATGCGCGAGAGTTTCGGGGACCGGCTCGAAACATTCCTCGAAGGAGGCTGAATCTCATGCGCGTCATTTCCGGCTCGGCCAAGGGCCGTCAGCTCAAGATGCCGAAAGGCGGCAAGACCCGGCCTGCCATGGACCGCGTCAAAAGCTCGCTGTTCTCGATTCTCGCCGCGTGGATTCCCGACTGTCGGTTCCTCGATCTGTTCGCCGGCTCGGGAAGCCTCGGCATCGAGGCGCTTTCGCGCGGCGCGGCGTTTGCCGGCTTCGTCGACATGTCGACCGACTGCATCACGGCGATTCGCGAGAATCTCGAGATGACCCGGCTCGCCGACCGCGGCCGCACGTTCCGGATGGACTGCCTCTCGTTCCTGCGGGGCCGGCCGCTCGAGCCGTTCGACATCGTCTGCATCGATCCGCCCTATCTGAAGGGGCTGCTCGAGCCGATTCTCAACGAGCTGCCCGTCTGTCCGATGTTCCATGAACGGACGATCTTCATCATCGAGCGCCAGAAGAAGGACGATCTGGGCCTGGACAAGAAACCCGCCCTCGAACTGACCGACGAGCGGTTGTTCGGAGACACGGTTCTCACTTTTTTCCGGCTGCGCCCCACCGCCGCACCGCAAGTCCCGACCTGATTGCCGCCGAAGACGAACCGGCGCCCCGGAGATCCGGGGCGCCGGCTTTTATCTGGTGTAGGGGGGAAGTTCGTTACTTCTGGTTTTCGGTCTGCTTGAGCTGGATGTATTCCTGGTAGGCGGTCCGGTATTCAGCCAGGGCGGCCTTCACTTCGGCCGTGGTTCCGCCGGCGGTGGTCACGAGCTGGGTGTATTTGTTATACGCCGCGATATACCGGTTGTGGGCATCCTTGACCGAGGTGCTGGTCGAGGTCGTCGTCGTCGTCGTGGTGGTCGTCGTCGTGGTGGGCGTCGGCTCCTGGGCAACGGTCGAGGTCGTGTTGCCGGTGGTCGTTTCGTTCACCGTGACCGGTGCCGCGGTCACCTGGGCATCGGTGCCCGGGATCACGACGGCATCCTGGTCGCCGATCGTGACGGAGGTCTGGTTCATGGGCGGGACGACCGGGTTCATGTCGTAGTCGGACGGGGTGACCTGGATGTCACTGCTGTTGGGCAGGACCTCACCGGCCGCCTGCTGCTTCTTCTTGTGGCGGCGATACAGGTAGACACCGACGACAACGGCGGCAATCACGATGAGAGCGGGAATGAACAGCGGGCTGGCGACGATCTCGGCGATCCAGCCGGCCACGGCGCCGACACCGGCCGCGATGGCTCCGCCGACCGCTCCGAGCGCACCGAGAATGCCGCCGCCGACCGCGGCGACCCCGCCGACGACGGCCGTGCCGATTCCGGCAATGCCTCCGGCTGCGCCAACCGCACCGGCAACCGCGGGAGCGGCAAGGACGATGCCTGCGCCGAGGGCCGCGCCACCGGCGAGACCGACGGCAACGCTCTTCTTGTCGAGGGCGGCGTGAGCCGGAGCCGGCTGGAACACCGCGAAGTCGACAACCATGAGCAGCGAGAGGACGATGCAGATCGCCGAACTGAACATATTCCGCTTTTTCATACGCGAACCCCCCTGATAATCACGTTTTGGAACGGTACCCTGCGATAGATTTATCTCAAGTGTAATGATCGAACGGGGGGGCGTCAAGGGACCGGTACCCGAAAATACGTGGAATTTTCATCTCCCGCGTCTTGCATGGCCGCCCAAGGACTGATTTGCAGGGACGGAACGAGAGAATTATAATGGGCGGACACGAGAGAAACCGAAGATCTCTCCATCTCCCATTCCGGAGGAACCCATGTTTCTTGACAAGCGCGAACACGTCGAAGTCCCCCTGCCGGAACAGATCGACGTCGCATTCCATATTCTCAACTATAATCAAGGCCTGGTCCAGTTCGCCGACAGCAAGGCGAACGCGCTGCTCCTGATCAACTCGATCTTCATCGCCGCCCTCACGCCGTTTCTCGACCGGTTCGCCCGCACCTCGCTCACGACCGGCATCGCGGGGGCGTTTTTCCTGTTCAGCATCATCTCCATCCTGTTGTCGCTCGGCGTGATCATGACCCGCACCGGCAGCATCGTCGAGAACCGCTCGAAAACCCTCGTATTTTACGGCCACATCGTCGAGAACAACTCTCCCGAGGGGTTCGTTCACGAGTTCTCGAGCGCCGAGGCGAAAAAATTTCACGAGTCGATTCTCGCGAACATCTACACCGTCGCGAAGATCGCCTCGTCGAAGTTCTCGATCTACCACCAGGGCCAGACGATGACCCTCATCTCATGCCTGCTCTGGATCCTCGCGATCCTGTCCCTCGCGTTCGTCTGACCGCCGCTCCGGATACGCCTCGCGGAGCAGGTCGGCGAGAACGGTGAACCGCGCCTGGACCTTGTCGTTGCGCACGGCGATCCAGAGGGCACGCTTGTTCCCCATCAAAACCAGGGTCTTTCGGGCACGCGTCATGCCGGTGTACAGGAGATTGCGCTGGAGCATGACGTAGTGCTGGGTCGAGGCGACCAGCACCACGGCCGGGTATTCGCTGCCCTGGGACTTGTGGACCGTGATCGCGTAGGCGTGTGACAGGTCGAGCAGGTCGGCCGGCTGGTAGACGCGCTCCCCCTGCGGAAACTCGACGACCAGCTCCTGGTCCTCGGTCTCGATGCCGCGCACGATGCCGATGTCGCCGTTGAACACGTCGAGATCATAGTTGTTCTTCTGCTGGATCACTTTGTCGCCGACCCGGAACACCCGATGCATGTGCGTCAGCTCGGCCTTTTCAGGGGAAGGCGGGTTCAGTGTCTCCTGCAGCACGCGGTTGAGGTTCGCCGCGCCCAGCGTTCCGCGGTTCATCGGCGTCAGCACCTGGATCTCCTCGATCGGGTGGTAGTGACACCGCTTCGGCAGGCTGTTTCCGACGACATTTTTCAGCAGGGGAAGCGCCTTTTCCGGCTCCCCGGCTTCGAGGAAGTAACAGTCGGTGCGGGTCTTCCCGTCGGGCGCGAGCAGGATCGGCATTTCCCCGCCGTGCACCCGATAGGCGTTGCGGATGATCAGCGACTCCTCGGCCTGCCGGAACACCGTCGCCAGCCGGATGACGGGCACGACGCCGGATTCGATCACCTGGCGCAGCAGCAGGCCGGGGCCGACCGACGGCAACTGATCGGCATCTCCGACGAGAATGAAGGCGGCCTTCGGCGGCACGGCCCGGAGCAGGGCATGAAAGAGGCTCATGTCGATCATCGAGGCTTCGTCGACGACGAGCGTGTCGCAGGGAAGCGGCTTTTCCTGGTTGTACCGGAATCCGCCCTCCTGCGGCGAGAACTCGAGCAGCCGATGGATCGTTTTCGCCTCGTGGCCGCTCACTTCGGCCAGCCGCTTCGCCGCGCGGCCCGTCGGGCTGGCGAGCTGGACGCGCCGGCCCAGGCGCAAATGCGCCTCGACGAGGGTGCGAAGCGTCGTCGTCTTGCCGGTGCCGGGGCCGCCCGTAATGACCAGAAACCGCTCCCGGAGCGATGTTTCGACGGCAAGCGCCTGGATCTCGGTGAGCGTGATACCGGCCTGCGTCGTCGCGGCATCGAGGGCGTCGAGGATGGTCTGCCGGTCCGTCGTGGCGGGCTTGCGGAGGAACGGGGCCAGCCGCTCGACGACGCCCGACTCGTCGCGCCAGGCGAAGGTGAGATAGACACAGGACGTGCCGTGATGGTCACGCACCACGATGCGCCGCCCGGCCTCCTGAGCCGCGATCGCATCCTCGATGGCCTTCGGCGCCTCGACCTGGAGAATCTCGATGCTGCGCCGGACCAGCTCCTCGCGCGGCAAAAAGAGATGGCCCTCGTCGAGCGCGGCGTTCAGGACGAACAGCAGCCCCGCCTCGAGCCGACGCGGGTCGGCTCCCGTGATGTTGAACTCGGCCGCGATCTTGTCGGCCGTCTTGAAGCCGATGCCCCGGATTTCATAGGCCAGCATATACGGATTCGCGGAAACCTTCGCGATCGCGTCCTGGCCGAGATTCTTGAAGATGCGAACGGCGTAGGCGGTCGAGATCCCGTGCCCCTGCAGGAAGATCATGACGTCCTGAATCGCCTTCTGCTGGCGCCACCCCTCGATGATCCGCGCGCTGCGCACGGGGCCGATCCCTTCGCACTCGGCAAGCCGGTCGGGCTGGCTCTCGATCACGTCGAGCGTCTCTTTCCCGAAGACGGCCACCAGGCGCTTGGCGGTGACCGGGCCGACCCCCTTGATCAGGCCCGAACCGAGATACTTCTCGATACCCCGAACCGTTGCGGGCTTGAGGGTTGTATAGCGAAAGGCATGGAACTGCGGCCCGAACTGAGGGTGGCAGGTCCAGGTGCCGTACACCCGCAACTCCTCGCCGGGATTGACGGCGGAAAAGCTGCCGACCACCGTCACCCCTTCGGGGTGGCTGCGCGAGCTCGTCCGCAGCACGGAATACCCGTTCTGGGGGTTGGTGTAGGTGATCCGTTCGACGATGACCGTCAGGCACTCGTGTTCCACCCGGCCATCATAGCAGAGGACGGGCGCCTGTGAAACTCTCCGGCGCGGCTTCCGCTTCCGACGCGTGTGGTGTCTCGGTCTCCCGATGGTATAGACTGGTAGCATCACCCCCCGAAAGGAACCCATCGTGACCGGGATCGATCTCTTGCTGTTCTGTCTGTTGCTCGCCTGCTCGGCCTTTTTCTCGGGCACCGAAACGGCCCTGACCGCCGTTTCGGAAGGGCGTCTGCTGAGCCTCGCCGATGCCGGCAACCATCGGGCCAGAGTCGCGCTCGAATTGATCCGCAACCGGGGGCGCACGATCGGCGGCATGCTGGTCGGGAACAACATCGTCAACACCCTGCTGGCGGTGTTCGCCACCAACCTGTTCGACAACCTGATCCCGGCCGGCTCGGCGCCGGCCTGGGTTGCCCCCGCGCTCGCGTCGGTGCTCTCGATCGTCTTTCTGCTGATCGGCGGGGAGGTCGTTCCGAAAAACCTCGGCCTCGCTTTCCAGAACACCTGGGTTCTGTGGGCGGCCGTCCCCTGCAGGTGGTTTCTCACCCTCATCAGCCCGGCCGTCTGGATCCTCAATGTCCTCAACAGAGGGCTGCTGGGCCTGCTCGGGAAGGGGCAGGCCCAGGCGGAACGCACGATCGACGATCTTCTCGCCATGATCAAGCTCAGCCAGAAAGTCGGCCTGATCGACCCCATGGAACTCGATCTGGTGCGCAAGGCGCTTGTTCTGAACGAAAAAACGGCGCGCGAGATCATGACGCCGCGCTCGGCGATCTGCGCGGTTCCGGACACGGCCAGTCTCGACGAAATCCGCGAGGCGTTCGATCGCGAGCAGTACAGCCGTCTGCCGGTGTTCCACGGTCATCTCGACCAGGTGACCGGCGTGCTGCACGTGAAGGAGCTCCCGCCCCAATGCAGCAACGCGGAGTTCGACCTGAAAAAGCACCTGCGGCCGCCCCTGATCTACCCCGAAACCCTCGTCATCGGCAGGATTCTCGAGGGGATGCGCCAGAGCAAGAATCATCTGGCGGTGCTCGTCGACGAGTTCGGCTCCACCTCCGGCCTGATCTCGCTCGAAGACATCGTCGAACAGATTTTCGGCGACATCAGCGACGAGTTCGACCAGGCCTCGGCCCCACGCATCCAATGGCTCTCATCCGACCGTTTCGAGGTGGAGGGCCGCACATCGATCACCGAAATCCAGGCACACCTGGCAGCGCGCAACCTGCCGCTTCTTCCCGAGAAAGCCGTCGCCGGCGTGGTCTCCATCGCCGGACTCATGCAGAAGGAACTGGGCGCGGTTCCCGCCCCGGGCGCCGCAACGATGATCGGCACCTACCGGTTCCGCGTGAACCGGGTCAGGGAACGGGAAATCGTTTCTCTCAAGGTCACACGCATGACCGGCACTTGACCCGAAGGGGAGGCCCCGGGAGCTTTCCGTTGACAGGCGAAGCCGCGGATGATAGGCTGAAACCCGCATGAGATCGTCATTTGCATCGTTGGTGCACCGTTTTGCCACACCGGCCGCCGCCGCGGTGCTGTTCCTCCTGTCCTGGATCTGGCTCGCCGTCTCCCTCCCCTCGAACGGGGAGACGCCGAATTTCGACATCGTTTTTTCCCCGCCTTCCCGGCTGGCCCCTGGCGACACCCCGGAAATAGCGTTGTATGCGGTTCGGCGCACGCCTCCCGTCCCCGTCACCGGCCTCGGTCTCGAACTGTGGGTTCGCCCGGCAGGCCACCGGGAGGCGAAGCCGCAACGCTTCTCCACGACGGAAAAACGGCCCGGCCAGTATGTCGCATCGGTGAAACTCCCCGAGACGCTGAACGACGATCCCCTCGAAATCGCCGTGTACCGCTCGGCCGAATGCAGACAACCGATCGCGGTGTTCCCGGTCACCGTTTCGCGGCCCGTCGCCGTTGCGGCCGTCCCGCCCGCGCGCCACGTGAGGGCCGGCGGCTCCGGGGCCTTCAGGCTTGCCGCCATCGATCCCGTCACGACGCAGGGGTTGCCGCGCGTGCCCATCCGCTGCCGCATCACGACACCGGACGGGTTCCGCACCACGAGCCGCCCCGTTTTCACGAGCTTCGACGGCACGACGGAGTTCCCCTTCCGCCTGCACCGTCACAGCCCCCCCGGCGAGTATCTGTTCGAGTTTTCGAGCGGCCGTCGGTCGCTCCTCTTCCGTCTCCCCGTCTCCCCAGCGCTGCCTGGCGTCGCAGCTCTTCGGGAACTGGCCGCGAATCTTGGCCCGGCCCTTCCGGTGCCCGTTCGCGCCCTGCTTCGTGCCACCGTGCCTTCGAGCGTCGCCGCCGAGGCCTGGCGTCTGCGCCTTCCCCGGCAACCCCGGTCGGCTTTGCGCTGGGTGCGGGTGAAAGGCAGAACGATCCGGGCCGGGTTCGCGATCGAGGGGCACCGCATGGGCGTCATCGAGGTCTGGATGCGTGACCGGCTTCTCCACTCGACGTTGTGCACGCGGGCAACGGGAACCGTCGAGATCACGTTCAACAACCCCCTGCCCCGCACGACCCCTCTGAAAGTCCGGTTGTGGCAAAAAAAGCGGCGCCAGGTCTGGTCGGATGAGACCGTGATCGCCCCCGCCGCGCTCACGGATCCCGCCGCCGCACGGTTCCGCGATCTCGCGGAGCGCTGCCTTCCCGCCCCCGAGCCCGTGCTGTCGAGGCTCTTCACCCCTCTTTCCCCTCCCGTGCTGATCGGTGGCGCCACTCCCCCGCCCGGTCGGCTCGCCCAGGTTCTTCTCCTTCTCGGGGAAACCAGCCTTCTCTGCCTTCCCTGGGCATTCCTGATCTGCCTCCTCCTTCCTCTCGCAGGTCGCTTCCTGCGCGACCAGGACCGGGCAGTTTGCATCCAGGCATCCCGCCTCTTCCTGCCCGTGACGGCCGCCTTGCTCCTCGTATTCTTCGGGGTTCTCCGACACCCCTCGCTGTTCCTGGAAGCCCCCGCACCCTGGATCTGGCTCGCCCTGCTTGCCGGGGCCGGCGCCGCCCTCGCCAACGCGCCCCATCACAGTCTCGCCGACGATTTCCGCCGTTTCGTGGTGATCCTTCAGATGCCCGTCGCCGCGCTGGTCCTCCAGAGCCTCGCCGGCACCTGTCTCATACCGGACCAGTCCATCGTCAACCTGGTCGTTCTGGCCATTCTGGCAGCCGTCATGACGGGTATCACCCTGCACCGGCTCGGCCACCTCGCCACCGCCCTCCAACCGGCAGACATGCTCGTGGCTTCGCCATCGGCCGCGATCCAGCGGGCAATGGATCTTCTGACCGGCTACGGCTGGAAATCCGCCGTCGCCGCACCGGTCCTGCTGGCCCTGCTGTTCTTCGGCATTCTGAAGCTGCACACGCACCTCACCCCGCCGGGCTCCCGCTTGGCCGAAGACCGCTCCCAACGCACCTGGAAGCCAAAAAATCCCCTCCCCACCCGCGGAAACAACCTGCAGTTCGTTCCGGTCCGACCGGCGTCTGATATCAGCGCAGTCACAGAGCCGGGCTCCGAGCTTTTCCAGATCGACCAGCCGAGGGGCATCCGCTCCCGGTTCCTCCTCCTGAGAGGCGGGCAAGCCTGGTCAGGCCGGAAGATCCAACGCATCACCGTCTTCACCGGGCATCGCGAGTTCCTCGACCAGTGGATCGCATCGCTCCGCACCCTCCGCACCTCCCTTTGGACGATCTGCCTCGAACTGGGCGCGCGCGCAGTGCGGTTCCGCCACCTGGAGCCCGTCGCCCGGCCGGCCGAGCGCACCCGTATCGAGGCCTGCCTCGTCGTCCTCGGCCACATGCTGTCCCGTGAGGTCCAGATGGGGAAAACCCTCACCCGGACCCGCCGGGATCTCCTGCTCGACACGCTGAAGGCACTCGGTTCCTGTATCGCCATCGACCCGGCGTTGCGCCAGGCCGTCCTTGCCCTTCCGGTCGTGCCCGCCTCCCTCGACGAACAGGATCCGGTCCACGGCCTTCCGGAGCACGCCCTTGCCTCCTCCCCCGCACGGCTCCTCGACGCCGTCGCTCCGGCCCTCCGGCCGGGGGGCTCGCTTCTGATCGAATCGGATACGGGAAGCCGGGTCTCGTTCCCGGTCCGCCAGGACACACTGACACTCACCCGGGGTTCCTCATTCCGGGAGGATTTCGAGATCACACGCCTCGAAGCAGGCCGCGACATGCCCCTCCTGCTCGAACTCGCGTTCACTCCCTGATCCCCCTTTTTCCGGGCCACCACGGCAATCGATCCACAGATGCCGCAAATCGGCCGCCCCTGGTTCACGAGGGCTGGAATGCGGTATACTTGGGAAAATTCACCTCAGAGCAGAACCGATGCCGACGCTCCCGCTGCACACCTTCGAAACCACACGAGACCTCATCATGGCCGCCGCGGCAACCCATGCGATGCCGCCCGAGTCCATTCCTCTCGACCAGGCTCTCGGCCGCATTCTCGCTGCCGATCTGTCGGCTTCCGAAGACCTTCCGATGGCCGACAACTCGGCCATGGACGGCTACTGCCTCCGGCATGCCGACGCCGCCGGGGCCCGCCCCGACGCCCCCGTCACCCTGCCTCTCGTAGCCGGCATCGACGCGGGCCATCCGCTCGAAACGCTTCCCGAGGGCCACGCCGCGTATATCGCCACGGGCGGTATGATTCCGGCTGGGGCCGACGTGGTCCTGAAGATCGAGGACGCCACCCTGACCCCCGATACGGGAAATCTTGTCGTGAAAAGTCTCCCTCCCGTCGGCACCTTCATTCGCCGCCGGGGCCGTGACCGGCGCCGGGGCGATCTGGTCCTGTCCCGGGGCGAGCCGCTCACCCCGTTCGCCCTCGGCGTGGCCGCCTCGCTCGGCCGGATGGCCGTCGAGGTCGCCCGTCGGCCCCGGGTCTGCATCCTGACCTCGGGTGACGAAGTCGTGATGCCGTTCGAAACGCCGAAACCCTGGCAGGTTCGCAACTCCAACGCAACGATCCTGCAGGCGTTCGTCCGAAGCGCCGGCGGGGAGCCGCTCGATCTGGGCATCGTCCGGGACGATCCGGAAGCCGCCATCGCGGCTCTCGGGGAAGCCGCGCGTCTCGGCGACGTGATCGTCACCTCGGGAGGCATCTCGATGGGCCGGTGCGACCCGTTCGTCACGGCCCTCGAACGCATGAACGCGCCTCTCGACGTGCGGGGGGTGCTGATGAAGCCCGGCAAACCCCTCACGTTCGGTCGCATCCACGGCAAGCCGTATTTCGGCCTTCCCGGCAACCAGGCCTCCTCCGCCGTCACGGCCGAACTGTTCCTCCGCCCGTTCCTCGCGCGCCTGTGCGGCAGCCTGCGGCCCGATCACCGGCTCGCGATGCTGCCCCTCACCCGCGAACTGCAGAACCGCACGGGCCGCGACGATTTTCTGCGCGCCCGCCTGGTGTCGACCGCAACCGGTCCGGCGGCCGAGCCGCTCGGGCACCAGGATTCCCATCTTCTCTCCTCGCTGCTGGGCGCCGATCTGCTGGCCCGGCACCCCGTCGACAGGCCCCTGCTCGCCGCCGGCGACCTTGTCGAATGTCGTTTCATCGGATGAGGCTTCACTGATGCTCGCACCGTTCCAGATTCCCGACACGCTCGCCATGGACATCGGCACCGGCACCAAGGACGTGCTGCACTTCTCCGCCAAACACACCCTCGAGAACAATCTCAAGTTCGTCGTCCCGACCCCGGCCCTGGTGATGGCGAACAGCCTCGAGAAACAAGAGAATGATTTATATATCAATGGCTACACCATGGGCGGCGGGTATCTTGCCAAGGTGCTGAAACGACACCGGGCATCGGGAAGGCGCGTGGTGATGGAGCGGATGCCGGCGTTCACGATCCGGAACAACCTCGAGGAGGTCGCGGCGGCGGGCATCGAGATCGTCGACCGCATCGAGAACCCGACCCATCGGTTCGACGAGATCGAACTGCCGCTCTACACCGAGCTTCTCGTACGGTTCGGCATCGACGTTTCCCAGCTCCGGATCATCGCGATCTCGGCTCAGGACCACGGCTACAACACGAGCGAGGAGTCGTCGCGGCGGAACCGGTTCCGGTATTTCCTCGAGCATCTCGAGGGGGACCGCAGCCCGCGCTCCCTCGTCTTCACCGATGCCGACCTGCCCGAGGAGTTCGGCCGGCTCGCCTCCGGCGCCCGGTGCGTGCGCGACTTCGGGAGCAACCTCCGGGCCGTCCTCGTCGACACCTCCTTCTCGGCGATTCTCGGCTGCGGCATCGACCCGCGGGTCGCGGCGTTGAACGGCCCCGTCCTGTACATCAACTACGGAAACGGCCACACGATGGCCTGCATCATGCGGGGCACGCGCATTCTCTCCTTCTTCGAGCACCACACCCGCATTCTCAAGGCAAAACCCGGCGTCATGGCCGACTACATGAAACGTCTCGCGGAAGGCGCGCTGCCCACCGACGAGGTGTTCGACGACGACGGCAACGGCTGCGTCACGTTCGAGCCCATCCGGTTCCAGGATCTCGCCGGCATCGTCGTCACGGGCCCCCAGCGCCACCTGATCGAGCAGAGCGGCCTCTGTCCCTTCATCGAGGCCGCCCCCGGCGGCGACATGATGATGACGGGGCCGATCGGCCTTCTGCGGGGCATCGAAATGCGTCGGAGCGATCTATGCGCCTGAGCCGGCATTTCATACGCACCTGTATTGTATACGCTTGCATATTTTCCATTCCGAGCAGTATCGTTCCGGACCGGGCGGCGGCGTGTGACGACACGCTCCTCGCCCTGATGACCGCGAACGATCCCAACAGCGAGTTCAGCCAGGGGATCCGGGAGTTCAACCGCTCGCTCGCCGAGCTGGGTTCTGCCCTCAAAGCCGACAAGCCCGACGATATCGACGGCAAGCTGGAAAAGGTGATGGAAAGCTGGCTGGCCTTTTCCAACCGGTTCAATGTGAACCCCCCCGAGGTCGCCCGGCTGGACGTCGCCTGGCCGGCGAAGATGCGCGAGACGGCCGAACGGGTCGGACGCATCCGGAAACTGATGGAGGACGGAAAGCATCTTCCCGCCCACGATGAGATTCTCTCGCTGAGCGGCCGGCTGGGCATGTTTTTCGAGGCCGTCGGCATGACGGACCTGAAGCGCCGCTTCCTGGCCTGTTCCGAGATCCTCACCCGGCTCGAACAGGACCGGCTCGCCGGCCGGTTGCCGGGGGTTCGTGCCTCCTGCGCATCACTCACGGCCTGGCTGGTCGATTTCCGCCCGAAGCTCGCCTCGGATGCGATCCCCCCGTTCGAACGCTCGCTCCAGGCAGCCACCGATCTGAACGCGCTCCTGGCCGGAGCGGAAACCGCCTCGCCGTCGGCCCGTGTCGAGGAGCTGGCCAAGCAGATCGACGCGAATATCCTGGATCTGCGGGCGCGCGTGCTGATGCGGGAATGGTTCCCCCCGGCCCCGGACAGGGCAACCGCGACGGAGCAGCCACAGAAATGAGGTTTTCCCCCAACTTGCCGATTCCGACCGCCATCGCGCGGAACACCTGAGGTCACTGCATCATGCTGCCACCCGAACTCGCGTTTCTCAAGGACTGGCTTGTCTGGCTGAAAACGACCTGGGCCTGGCCGGGCCTCGAAGAGGTCGGCCGGTTCCTCGGCACCCACCTCATCTCGGGGATGATCCCGGCGTTTTTCATTGCCGGAGCCATCGGGGTTTTTCTCGACAAGCAGCGCATCACCCGCCTGATGGGCCCCGACGCGCCGCCCTGGATCTCGTATCCGCTCGCCTCGCTTTCGGGGGCGATTCTCACCGTCTGCTCCTGCGGCGTCCTCCCGATCTTCACCGGCATTCTCCAGCAGGGCGCGGGGATCGGCCCGGCCTTCACGTTTCTCTTCGCCTCCCCGGCCGTCAACCTGATCGCGCTGATGTATACTACCACCTATATGGGAATCGGTTTCACGATGGCCCGCCTCGTTTCCGTCATCATCGTCTCGATCCTGATCGGGATTCTGATGCGCTTCGTCTTCAAGGATCCCGTCCCTCAGGCGGTCGCCGCGCTGGAGGTCGTCGAAGATGAGGACGGCGGCCGCACGGACCGGCAGACGCTGGTATTTTTCGGCCTGCTGGTGCTGATCATGCTCACTTCGACGGGCGTGTTCGACGCCTGGCTCAAATCGGACCAGCCGGTGATCCACTCGCCGATGTTCACCTCGCGCATGATCCGGGCGATGGATTTTCTTCTGTCGAAGATCCTCCTGATCCTGTGCGAGATCTTCGTGCTCGCCTTCGCTCTCTGGCGCTGGTTCCATCCCGACGAGATCAAGCAGTGGCTGAAAAAGTCCTGGAGCCTGTTCGTGATGATCTTCCCGACGGTGCTGCTGGGCATCTTCATCTCGGGCCTGCTCGCCGCCCTGCTGCCCCTGACGCGGTATATGGGCCTGTTCGCCGACAACTCGCCCGCCTCGAACCTGCTCGCAGCCGTGATCGGTTCACTCATGTATTTCGGCACGATCGTCGGGGTGAATGTCGTGGCCACGCTCGTCCACTTCGGCATGGACACCGGCCCGGCCCTGACCCTGATCCTCTCGGGCCCCGCCGTCAGCCTCCCGAGCGTGCTTGCGCTCCAGGGCATCGTCGGCCGCATCAAAGCCCTCGCCTTCCTCACCTTCGTGATTCTCTTGACCGCATTGAGCGGCTTGCTGTATGGATGGTTGTACTGACACGCGAAAGGATCGGTTCATGTCGAAGAAACAGGCTGTTGGTCTGACACATATTCAGGAGCTGATGAAGGACGGCAAGTATGACGAGGCCCGTCCGCTGCTCCAGGACTACCTGAAAAGCAGCCCGGACGATCCGCTGGCCCTGCGGCTGTACGGCAACACCTACGCCTACACGGGGTTCCTCGGGAAAGCCAAGAAGATCTGGAAGGAAGCGATCCGAAAGTTCCCCGACAACATCGACCTCTTGTACAATTACGCCCTCGCCTTCTATCTCCAAGGCGATCTCGAGACGGCGTACCGCTACTGGAAGCGCGCGCTCGCGCTCAATCCCAAGGACGGCGAGGTGCTGTTCAACCTCGGCCAGGTGGCCCGCGACCGCGGCATGCTGCGCAAGGCCGTCTCCTGGTGGAAACGCGCCCTGCAGAACGATCCCGAGAATGTCGAGACGATGAACAACATCGGCACCGCCTTCGCCTCGCTCGGCATGTTCGGCCGGGCCGCCATCTGGTATGAAAAGGCCCTCGCCGAAGATCCCGACTACGCCCTCGCCCACCTCAACCTCGCGAACGCCCGGTTCGAGCTGCACCAGTTCGACGAGGCCACCGCCCACGCAGAGAAAGCCGCCCAGCTCGACCCGGCCAGCCACCTCGAAGCCGTCGACACGCTCCAGAAGAAGCTCAAGGCTGCCCGCGAGGTCACCAGCGTCGCCCGCGCCTGATTCCCAAGCCAGACTCGGTCCGAATACCACGAATCGCCCCCGCATCGACGGGGGCGATTCGTTGTTTCCGGCTCGAACGGGTCAGTTCAGCCTGCCCGGCTCGGGGGGCGGATCTTCCTGGTCCGACACGGTGTTGATGCCGCGCACCAGTGTCTGGTGGCGCGTTCGCAGCTCGGTGTTCTCGGAGACCAGGCGGGCATTCTCGACTTTCACGTGGTTGAGTTCGCGGTTGAGTTCCCGGTATTTCAGGGTCACTTCGTTCATGGCCATCCGCAACTCGCGCATCTCCCGGGCAAGCCGGTCGAGCGAGGCATCGAGAGCAAAAGGCTCGGGGGCGCCCGACAACCGCT
>Ga0116157_10000408_pt1 | contig 45162 bp, 26 predicted proteins | sample AD_UKC048_MetaG_FD_89882 | JGI IMG/M metagenome (GOLD analysis project Ga0116157, IMG submission 89882) | Active sludge microbial communities of municipal wastewater-treating anaerobic digesters from USA - AD_UKC048_MetaG | ecosystem: Engineered > Bioreactor > Anaerobic > Digestate | place: USA... | reverse complement strand
TTTCGACATCATCCACAACACGCATTTTAAACGCCATGCTGTAACGGTTTACCGGTTTTTTGTCATCCATTTTTCTGTCTCCTTCAAGTACAGGATGGTGTCAACTTTTTTAGGACGCGACACGTCTCTCTCTATCATTACGGGATCAATACGGGATCAATACGGATGAAATCCGTATTGATCCCGTAATGATCATCAGCGTGGAGACTGGCGGAGGCGTCCGTCGCTTTCGATCGTTAAAACGGAAAAACCAGGGATCGCCAAAGTTGCATTGAAGGACCGGGAAGTCTTTTCCAACTTTGGTTTATAGGACTTTTCGCGATACCGGTAAGGTGTTATTTTCAGATCCCTCAGTTTGTCGGAATAGCGTCCGTGGTTCAACCAGAATTGTTTTTGGGCGTAATAGATCTGTCGTAGGTATTCACGTGCGCCTTCCTTTTCCGGCAACTTGAGCGATAAGTTGGAATTGGCGATGGTGGAATCTAGGAAAAAAACATAGCCCCAACGCTCCGGATAATGCATCGCGATGAGGCCTTGCGGGCTCCAAACCCAGTTGTGTTCGACCTCGCCAGGGATCTTTACGTAGGCGCCGTTGCAAATATAGGTTTCCCACTGCACGCGTGAAAAGTTCAGGCGCCAAAAGTCTCCTGGCCGCGGCGGACAGGACATACCAGCCAATTCCGACAACCCGGACCAGGGCAGAAACATCTCCAGCGACCAATATTCATCGGTGTCGGAAGGATCGTTCAAAGTGCCCTGGACATGGACAGCACTGCGCATTCCGGCACATTCCCAACCGTTGAGCGAACTGTGCTCGTCCCTGTAAGGCTTGACTAGAAAAAGATCCCACAAGGTGCCGAGGGCATTCATCTCCAGCTCGAAATAGTGGTGCGTGTCACCGTCAGGGTCGATGAAAACCTCGAAATCGTTATCCTGAAAGATCACCGCATCGTGGTTAGTCAGCTTGGCCCAAATCTGCGGTTCTTCCAGCAGAGCACCGATGAAAAGGCCATTTCCGTTCCAAAGCATTTTAACCTTTGTGTCCAGGTAGGGAGCGGGTTTGAGGCTGCCTTCGATGTCTGTGAAACTGGCAGTCCATTCCGCCGCTGCCCAGGCAGGATCGTCTAGTTTACCGTCTATGACGGGCTCTTGGGCGCTGAAAAGACAGGGATATTTCAAAGGCGCGTAGGGTAGGGAGGGCATGGGGAAAGTCTCGGCGCACAGGACTGACGTGAGTAAAACCAGCATCAATAAAAGGGCTTTAGGGAGCATAAACGTCCTCCACGAGTTCTGCGATAGTCGTGATCGCCAGGCAAACGCAGGTATCCGCGGCTCCGTAGTAGACGTAAACTTCGCTGTATGGCGGGGCACATCCCTGTGTGTCCGTTTTGAGAGGAATGGAAACTGTGGCAAAAACCACATTCGGTACCTGGCCGGTCAGTTCATACAACTCACGCGGCTCCAGGATATTGTATTTTCCTCTCCGCAAGGTGATCCAGGGTTGATTCAGATCCTGCAGCGAAACACCCAACTGGTAGAGATTGGAACTGGCGAAGTGCGTTGCCACGCCGTGGTAAATGTGCAACCAGCCCTGCTCCGTCTTTATTGGCGGCGGTCCGGAGCCGATCAATTCGTCCCAGTAATGGGGCCGGCCGGAGAAAACTTCGCCTGTCCGCTCCCAATTCATGAGATCGTGTGAGCGGCTGCAAACGATGGCGGAGCCTGTCTTAACGCCATTCTGGCCTCCGATATCATTGGGGCGTTCGAAGCGCAGATAATCGCCTCCGATGCGCTCCGGGAAAAGGATTCCGTTGCGGACATCGGGTTCGGAGACCAGGCCTAAGAAATCCAGCCTGTCAAATTCCGAAGTTGTGAACCAGCCCAGAAAGCAACCCTGTTCTGTGTCCATGGCGCAAATGACGTGATATCTGCCTTCCAGCAAAGTAATGCGGGGATCGTAAACATGGTAGATCTGATGCGGACAGGCTTCCAAGCCTTTCATTGTAAGTGGCTGGGTGTCGATTTCGAAATGCAGTCCATCGGTGGAAACGGCTTTGACCAGAAAGGTCTCGCGGGCGCGGTTTTGCACCCGCAACAGCAGCAGGATCTTGCCCCCGAACATGATCCCGCCGGGATTGAAGACCGAGGAAACGTCCTGCAGCGCCGGATGAGGCGATCGGATTTGATCCCGGGTGATGACCGGATTGGCCGGATGGCGTTTCATATGAAGCGCGCCAGTTCAAAACTCCGCCGCCAGAACTTTTCGTAGTCCTTGTCGGGAGGATCGCTCCAAAAAACTTCCGCCAGGGCGTAGAGGCGGTCATGGACCAGATCTTTGGCGGTCGCGTTGTCGGGAACATATTCCGTCCAGAGGTTGGCCTGGCCACCCAGAAAGAGTTTCTTATGTTCGAATTTGTATTTTGACAGGTCCAGTCCGTAAACGTCCCGAATCCTCGTAATGCCGTGGGCACCAGGGACATCTTTAAAGTCGGACTGTTTCCAGTCGAAATAGAGTTTGTTGTTTGGACAAATGACATAGCGATTTCCGTTGTCGTGTGCTAGGCGGGCGGCGTCGATCCCATCTCCGCGCCAGGCCATCACGATCGGTTTGGAATCGATCTTGCCGTCCAGTATCTCGTCCCAGCCGATGACCGTTTTGTCCAGGCCCTGCAAGTGTTTGGCCAGCGTCTTTACCAACCAGCCCTGCAGTTCTTCCTCGTTGGCGAGTTGGTGCTTGGCGATGCGTTTCTGGCAGTGCGGGCAGGCCTTCCAATGCTCTTTGGGGGCTTCGTCGCCGCCCAGATGGACGTATTGGCCGGGGAAAAGTTCGGCGATTTCGGTGAACAGATCTTTCAGGAATGAGATGGTCGAGTCCTTTCCCGCGCAGAGGATATCTTCCGAAATGCCCCATACATTGAGGGTTTCGAAATCCTTGGGGAAGCAGGCCAATTCTGGATAGGCGGCCAAAATCGCCTGGGCGTGCCCGGGAATGTCGATCTCGGGAATGACCTCGATCCCGCGCTTGGCGGCGTAATCCAGCACCAGTTTGATCTGCCGCTGCGTGTAGAATCCGCCGTAGCGGCTGCCATCCTGTTCTTTTCTCCAGGCTCCGATCTCGTGCAGGCGGGGAAATCTTTTGCTTTCCACGCGCCAGCCCTGGTCATCCGACAGGTGCCAATGGAATTTGTTGAGTTTGAGCGCGGCCATCCAGTCCAGATAGCGGCGGATGAATTTGTAGTCGAAAAAGTGGCGGCTGACGTCCAAATGCAGGCCACGCCAAGGATAGGAAGGCCAGTCCTCGATGACGAGGCAGCGCATGTCCGCGCCGGTGTCATATTCGTCAATCTGATTGAAAGACGTATCCCAAAAATGTTGTTTGAGAGTTTGGGTCGCGTGGATCAGGCCGTTTGGAGTTTCGGCGGCCATCAATATCTCATGGGGATCGACCTTGAGCAGGTAATAATCCTGGGGAACCTTTTTGTGCATGGGGGCGAGGCAAATCGCGACAGTGGTTACGTTGTCATCATCCAGTTCGATGTATTTGAAGGCTTTGGCGTAAAAGTCGTCCAATTCCCCGACAATGTACTCGTAAAGACCGGTGGGAAGGGCGCTGTCGCCCTGAAATAGGACTTTCGAGGTCACCCAGAAAGATTTCTTGAAAACACGCATTTTTTTCGGAGAGGGTATCAAGATTCCTCCTTCAGTAATAGAGTTTTGGTTTCAAAAGGCCTGAAACTCAGTTCCACCATCGCTTGGGACCGAAGGTGAGAGGCAAGCGTGGTTGCGGGCTCCTCCAGCATATCGCATTCGATCACATCCGTGTAAGCCCGGGAGCAGAAAAGCCGCGCAATCCCGCTCTGTCCTTTGTATTCGTGGAAACGCAGCACTGTGCCGCTGCCTTTTTCGACGGGTTTTATCGTATCTATGTTGATGTGATCGCTTTCCAGACGGAAAGGAACTTCCGGGGCTTTCTGTAGTTTTCCAGAGAGCGGAATGGAGACAAGAGCATTGGCCAGTTTTTCCGCCTGGGAGTAGACATCGCTGTGTTCGTAATCGCCTAAGTGGGGATAAAAGGCATAAGTATAGCTGTGAAAGTGGATGTCCGCGGCGGGATCGACATCCGCCGGGCTGCGCAACAGGTTCAGTTCCATTTCATTGTCCCTGACCCTATAGCCATACTTGACGTCGCAAAGCAAGGCGCAGCCGCGGTCGGGCTGTGAGAGATCAGCAAAACGCTGGGCGGGAACCTCGAACTGCGCTTCCTCCCAGGCGTTTTTCGGCTTGCAGCTGCGCTTGAGGACACCGCCCTGGATGCCGTAAGTGGCCGTTCTGTTGTGGATGTCTGGCTGCCAGTGCGTGCGCAGCATCTTGTGTTTTTCCTTCCAGTCGATTTCGTGTGAGACACGGATAAAAGGCTCTCCGTGGCGCAATTCGATTGTCTGGCGCAGCGTTGATTCCCCGATCACGAAGTCTTGCACGATACGGCTGAACTGTCCTTCCAGCGTCATGCAGAGTTCTTTGTTCAGATTGACCTGAGTGGCTTTTTGGGGCTCGGTTTCATGATAGAAATGGTTGATATCCCAGGCGCCCCAGTTGTTGGGTTCGTCCTCCCAGAGCAGGAGTAGATTGGATTCCCCAGCCAGGACTTCGCGGCCTCTTTCCTTTTCGATGATCGAGGATATGCCGCCATTTTCCGATACAACGACTTTTAGGTATTCATTTTCCAAGGTTAAGGAATCAGTCTTGAGCGGAGCCAGAGGAGAATGGTTCTCTTTGACAAATCTAACTTGCTTACAGCCCCAGGCTGGGACGGAGACTTGTACCAAAAGGGATAAATCGGCTTTAAGGAAAGGCAATATACTACCATTATCATCAACAGGTACAAGGTCTTTTTGTTCTTCAGAAAAAGCCAGCCAATCCTCCAGTTCCTGGTTGCAAGGGTTGAACACCAGGTAGTATGATGATCCGGAGCCATCTTCATCCACAGGGATTTGCCTGGCAGTTGTATTCATTATATCGCGCAAAAGCCCGTGGTTTCTGGCGCTGATGGCGTGGGCTTCCTCATAGACCATGCCGATTGACGAGCCAGGAATGATATCGTGAAACTGCAATAGCAGCGTGTCCTGCCAGATCGAACGCAGACTTGGCGGATATTCTTTCAGGCCGGCCAGCACGGCGAGGAATTCCGCGGCTCCGAGCAGTTTTTCGCTGGTCCGGTTGTCCTGTTTCATGCGGGCCTGGGTGGTATAGGTGCCGCGATGGAATTCCAGATACAGTTCGCCGTAAACCGTGGGTAATGTTTCCAGATCCAGCCTGGAAATATGCTCCAGAAAATCAGTGCTTTTAGCAAAGCGGAATTTGCACACCCCTTCCAGGTCGCGCATTCGCAGGCCATATTCGATGTGGTTGCGTGTGGGTCCGCCGCCTCCGTCGCCGATGCCGTAGAGGTTGAGAAAGGTGTCGCATAGTTCGCTCTGCGCGAACCGCTTTTCTGTGTCTAGAAAGGCGGAGGGGTCATTGGAAAAGTTGTAATCGTTGGTGGGCAGTTGGTGCGCCAGGATCCTTGTGCCGTCGATCCCTTCCCAATTGAAAAGATGGTGGGGGAAGACATTGCTTTCATTCCAGCTGAGTTTTTGGGTGACGAACCAGTCGACACCGCAGCCTTTCAGGTACTGGGGCAGGTTGCCGCTGAAGCCGAAGCAGTCCGGCAGCCAGAGATTCCGGGGCGCGTCTCCGAACTCAGCAGCGAAGAACCTTTTGCCGTACATGAACTGGCGGATGATGGATTCAGCGGAGATCAGGTTGGTGTCGAATTCCACCCAGGAGGCCCCCTGCACTTCCCATCTTCCTGAATGGACGCGGGTTTTGACCTCTTCGTAGAGAGCTGGGTAGTCTTCTTTTATCCACTGGTAGAGCTGGGCTTGCGAAGCGCCGAAAACGTAGGCGGGATATTGCTCCAAAAGCCTAAGCGCGTTGGCGAAGGTGCGGCCTCCCTTGCGGCGCGTTTCCCTGATCGGCCAAAGCCAGGCCAGATCCAGATGCGCGTGCCCCACGCTGAACGCCGTCAGAGCGCTGCTGTGCGCAGGATGGGATAGCATTTCTGCCAGCAGCGCTTTCACTTTTCCAGGATCGCTATTCCAGAAATTGCAGACTTGGTTTAATCCGTAGAGCAAACGCTGCCGACGCACGGTCCCAGCCGGCAAAGCCTCTGCCAGGTTGAGCAACAGCCCGATATCCATGGTCTTCTGGAACAATTCTTCATCAAAACTGACCAGCGCGCACTCCCGCAAGCGGTATTCCTCTTTACCCGCGCCGAAAAGATCGTTGGCCGAAGCTTCGATAACAAGGCTGAATACCTCTCCCGGTTTGCATTTGGGGGACAGCGGAACGTAATGTTTGGCGGCTTTGTGGTACCAGTCCACCTTGGGCGTCAAACCCTGGCGCGGAGTGCCTTTTTCCATCACGCAGGCTTCACCGTCGCAATCAAAAAAGAGCCCATAATCTTTGCCGGACGCGTTTTCAGGGATCTTGCCGCTGACTTTGAAAACTCCCGTCTGCCAGACGCTGCCCCAGATATCGCCGGTCTGGATGGGCTTGAAATCCCTGTCGTCTGTGGAAAACAGCGCCCCGACCGGATTTTTATCCCGGTAGATGAGCGCTTCCTGCCGTTCCAGCAGGCGCTTGATCCGCGTGATGTGGATCTTCTCGTTTTGCATCAAAAACCTCGCTATTTTTCCATGGGAACCACGATCCCCTTGATGATGATATTTTGGAAGAAGATGAACACCGCCAAAGTCGGAATCGCGGCGATGACCAGCGCCGCGTAGCCCACGGAAAGGCTGGCGCGCTGCATCAGTTCGTATATGTGCACCATCAGCGTCCACATGCTCTGGTCCTGGCAGACAATGAAGGCGAAAAGGAAATTGCGGTAAGCCGCGTTGAAGGCACCGAGCGCGATCACGGCCAGGATCGGTTTGGACAGATAAAGCGTGAACTGCCAGAACAGGCGGAATTCCCCCGCCCCGTCGAGGCTGGCGCTTTCGTACAATTCTCGTGGGAGGCTGTCGAAAAAGCCCTTGAGCAGAAAGATGAAATAGCCGTCCGCAGCAGCCGGCAAAACCAGCGCCCAAAAGGTGTTGAGCAGGTTCAGGCGCTTGAGCATGAGGAAATTCGGAATGCCCATCACCATCGCCGGGAAGGCCATGGTCAGCATGAACAGCATGATGATCTGATAACTCAGGCGCGGCTTGAAACGGCTCAAAGCGTAGGCTGCCAGGGGATTCACGGTGATGGCCAGCAGGATGGAGAGCAGCGTGTAAATTGCCGTGTTACGCAGCGAGCGTGCGTCGTTGAACATTTGATCCAGTACCATGGCGTAATTGCGGACGACAAATTCTTTGCGGATGGCTGCGCGATTGTCTTTAAAGATTAAATACTCGATCTGCTGGACCGGAAGCGGGATCGCGTCGAATGAGTCTGGAGCCAATTGCCAGGCTTGATTGAGGGCGTCGATGGTCTGGTAGCGCTTTTGGAGAAAGCTTTGCCAGGCCTGTCGGGAAGCCTCATTCACCACCAGTTTCAGCTGCCGGCCTTGCGCTTTTTCTTTGATAAATCTGTACCAGAGCGCGGCCTGTTTGGTGTTTTCCGGAACGCGAGGAGGCGGAACGATCTCTTCCAGGGAAGTGAAGCGCGTTCCCAGATCCCTGTTCAAGGCAGCCAGATCGATCTTTCCGCCCTGCCCGGTATAGATCTTACCCAGGAAAGAATGGTAGTCAGTTTGCGCGGTGGGCAGCAGTTCCGCCCAGGCCAGACCTGAGCTGCGGGCAAATAACTCCCAATCTTTATTCTGCCCGAGGTTCCCGACGAACGCCGTTTCCCAAAGCAGAATTGCCGTCCATTCCGGATATCCAGCGCGCCAATTCTGATGCAGACGCCCTATGATACCGTATTTAGCCCGCAGCCAATCCCGGAACTCGTTGCCGATGTTGCGCACGCGCAGATCTTCCGGCGCGGCGAGGTTTTCCACGAAATAGGTGAGGTCCTCTACCAAGGCGCCGCTGTCTGGAATATCGTCCGGAACTGCCACTTCGGAAAAATCGCGGTAGGCAGTATGCCAGGTGGAATTGAGCATGCCGATCCCGGTGTACTTTTGCCGCAGCATGGCCTGGAAAGCGTTGCCAGCAGAGGGTTCCAGGCTGAGATGATGGATGTTCAGAGCCTCGCGCACATAATGGAGCCAGTAGCCGCGTAAAGGATCTTCCGGAGTGGGACAGCGCTCAGCGAGAAAGATATCCTGCCAGGAGTTGAAATCAGTTCCCAGCGCGGCATTCAGAGAGTCCAGATCGCCGCTGAAAGCGGGTGCCAGCTCCATCTGGACGAAAGCCCCATCGAGATTGATATAGTTGCGGTGCCGTTCCTCGATATCCTTTTTGAAAGCCCGGAAGCGGCCCAAATAGCCTGTCGCGGTGCTCACGTAGTTGCGCCCGAGGATATCCTTTTCCTCGACCACGATCTGCTCCCAGCTCTGCGCGCCGGTGTTGTATTTGCGGTTGAACTCCGTGAGGTTGTTGTGGTTTTCAGCGCGCAGCAGCTTGCGCATCCGGCGCTGATTGAGCGGATAGACCCCACGGCCATAATGCTCGGCCACATAATAATCGTAAACACCCTGCGGACGCGAGCGGATAAACTCCTGCCAATCCTTGCAGAGGGCGGGATCCGGAAGCTCCGGCAACTCCGCTTCGGAAAATGATAGCCAGCGACCGGCGTAATTGTCGGCGAGGCGGCTGCTTTCCTCGTTGTAGCGGGATTCCAGGTACTTTTGGAACAGCGCCGTGTCGTCATAAAGATATTTCGGCAGCAAACTCAGTTTGACGCTGTCCACGTTGCTTTTCAGAGAAGAGGAAAGCATCAGCAAAAAGGGATAGACCATCGTCAGCGCGCCTAAAATCAGCACGGCGTGGATCAAGCCGTTTAAAACTCTGACTTTGGCAGAGTGGCGTCCGACTTTTGATATGATGCTCACGCGGCCTGTTCCCCGTCGTCCCGCGCGGCGCGGAACTCCATTTTGGAAAGGTATTTAATCTGCCAGACGGTGAAGCCCATCAGTAAAAGGCTGAGGATCCAGGCCATGGTGGTGGCGAGCCCGAAACGCAGGTAGAGATAGGCTTTTTCGAAGATGAGCAGATCTGCCACGCGGGTGGCTTCGTTGGGACCGCCGAAGGTCATCACCAGGATGAAATCGCTGCTTTGCGCTGCCACGATGAAGGCAGAAATGAACTGGATGATGATCAGGCCTTTCAGACTGGGAAAAACGATGTGGCGCAATTTGGCGCGAAAGCCCGCCCCGTCGATGTCCGCGGCTTCATACAGCTCCTGCGGGATGTTTTTCAACGCGGCCAGATAGATCAGCGAACCCGGGCCCACTCCGGCCCAGACGGTGGGCAGGACCACGCAGAGCATGGCCAGCGTTTCGTCCTTGATCCACATGCTTTTTGGCAGGTGCAGCGCGAGCAGGATCTGGTTCAGAATGCCCGCGTCGGACGGGTCGTAAAGCAGTTTCCAAAGGTAGATCACGATCACGCCGCTGATCACCGCCGGCAGATAGAACAGCACCCGGTAGAGCATTTTTCCGCGCGAAACCTCCTGCAGCAGGATGGCCAGAAAGAGCGGTGGCAAGAAGCCCAGGCCCAAAAGCAGGGCCATGTAGTAGAGCGTTTTGCCCACGGAAGCCCACCAGGCCGGATCAAAAAGCACTTCGGCGAAGTTGCCGAAACCGATCCAGGGACTAGCGCCCACGATGTGGAAATCCTGAAAGGCCATCAGCGAGCCAGTGACCATGGGAAGGTATTTCCAGACCAAAACCGTGATCACGGCCGGCGCGAGCAACAACAGCACCCATCCGGTATAGTTGAAGCGTTGTTTGGCAGGGGCGCGCGATTCCGGTGAAAGCAGTTTCCACACGCGCCAGAGGGTAAAACAAAAGGCCAGCAGGATAAAAACGGCGATCAGCACGGCCAGGCGTTCGCGGAAGGCCTTCGTAGCGGGCGGGATGCGGCCGATCATTTCCTGATTGGTGCGCGCTTCACCTTTGGCCAATACGGACGCGATATGTTTTTGTCGCGCCTGGGGATCCTTTTCCAGCCTGCCTTTGAGATCCAGCGCGACCAATTCTTCCAGCGGATGGGTCATATATTCGTAAACCTTCTGGCAATTGTCGCCAAAGGGTTCCGGACGTCCTTCGCGCAGCGCTGTTTCGAAGGTTTCCAGCCAGCCCGCGGGAGCGAAGCGCAGATATTCTGCGTAGCCGTAACGCTGTAAAAAAACTGGATTCTGCATCCGGCCGTAGCCGCTGTCCACCATGATGCGCAGGCGGATCTGGCGCGCTTCTTCGGAATCGTAGAATCGGATGTATTGCCAGGCGGCTTCACGCACGGCTCGCGGATCGCGGTCGCCCAGACCGGAATTGTTGCTGATCCCGGCTCCGGAAAAAATACCCATCATGCGGCAGTTGATCTCGCTGCCGCCGCGTCCGGAAGGTCCGGCCGGAGATGGCGCGAAGCCGTAAAGGTTCGGATCGTAAACCCCACCCATATTTTGCTGCGAAAGGTAATCCATCCGCATTCCGATCTTGCCTTCCTGCCACATGTAGCCCCAATCGCCTTCGCGGATGGCAAAGCCGGTCTGCTGTTTGCCGCGACCGTCCTTCCATTTCGTGGCCACCAGCTTGAGATAAAATTCCATGGCTTTTTCGCCGGGGGGACCGGCAAAGGAAGCGCGCCATTCCTGCTTTTGGGGATCGTAGGTGACAGCGTCTCCGCCCGCGGCCCAGAGGAAAGGGAGCCAATCGTAGGCGGCTTGGGGCCCTGAAGCCAAAACTGTGCCCCAGGCGCCGGATTCAGGATCCGTAAGCAGCCGGGCGTATTTATAGAATTCGTCCCAGGTGCGGGGCGGCTTTTCCGGATCCAGGCCAGCGCGCTGGAAAACATCTTTTCGATACATCAAAACGCGTACCAGCGTTTCATAAGGCAGCATCCAGACCTGTTCGCGTTTTTCACCCTTGCGGGCGCGGCGGATGACTTGCCAGACGGGCTTTTCGACCCTGAGTTGCAGGGCTTCGGGATCTTCTTGAGAAAGGAATTCGTCCAGCGGATAGAGGAAATTGTTCTGGATATAGGTGTCGCTTTGGCGGAAATTGACGTAGAGGATATCGGGAGCGACGCCTCCGGCAATAGCCATCAGAGGCCCGGCGTCGAGATCCATATTTTCGATCTGGATGCCGGAAAATGCCCTCAGTTCAATGTTCGGGAATTTGTGGCGGAAAGCCTCGACCACGGCGAGGTTGGCACGGTTGTAGGCATCGGTTTTTCGCGGATCGGGAAGTTCGAAAACCTTGAGCACCACCTCGCGTGGGGTTTCCGCCCGCAATGGCGCAAGCGCTCCGCCAAAGAGCAGCAAAACGAAGAGGAAAACCAGATACCTGCGCATAATTCGTGTCTGAATCCCGCGTCAAAGGGAGGCTTTCTGTCAAGAACAAAAATCGGTGGCCGCGATAGTCTTGTTTAGGTATTCGGTCTTGATAGCAAAAGCTACAATAACCACGCTGGGGGAAGAATGTAACACTAAATACAGATTAGGTTTATGTGGATATCATAGTCCAAAATTGTCCAGGAAACTGCCCTCTTGGGCCTTTACTGGCTCCGCCTATCATTACGGGATCAATACGGGATCAATACGGATCAAATCCGTAATGATCCCGTAATGATCCCGTATTGATCGTGAGGAGGAAGGGAGGCGGAAAACATCAGGAAATTATCTTGAAAATAAGGGATATCGCTGGAGCAGAGAGTTATCAGGTAAGGCGGAAAAAAGGATTACCCGTTAGGAAGATAGATTTGTAAAAGAAGGTAAAAACCGCGGTCTATTGGTCTGCATGCGGCTGCTCTTGGAAACTGGAAAAGAGTTCGAAAACGGCTTGCGGCAGACGCTGGGGCTTGCCGCCGCTGGCAAAGATCCCCACCATCCGGGCTACGAAGCACAAATCGCCGCCGGAATTGTAAATTTCCTGCGTCCACAGGCCTTTCACGCGGTTGATCTCGTCGAACCAGCTCCTGACAGTGATGATCTCCTCCAGGCCGATCGACTTGCGGTAGTCCAATTCAAATGACCGGATGAAGACCTGCAAATTCAGTTCCCGCATGCGCGAAACGGACATGCCCATCCCGATCATAGCCTCGGCGCGCGCGCTTTCCAGGATCTGCAGATAATTGGCGTTGTTCAAATGCCCGTAGACGTCGCACTCGTAACCGAAGATGCGTTTGCGGAATTCAAAGACCATGTCGCTTTCCCCTTGCCCGGAAAGAGCGTCCGCATTTTGTGCTTGACCGATATGCAAGCCGCAATTCCGGTGTATGGATAACATTTTGAATTGAGGATTATATGTCCAAGAAAACTGTCAACCCCAAAATAACTCATAAAACACCGCAGGACGCAAAACAGGCCGCTTCGGCCAAAGCCGTCAAATCCCGCCCCGCGCCGAAATCCGGGCACGTAAGCAAGCCCGTGATAGCTCCCCCAGCGGGCTCGACGATTCTGGCCAATCGCTGGCTGCCGCTGGCTTTGATGGCCTTTCTGCTGGTCTTTGCCAGTTTGCTTTATTTCCCGGTGGCCTTCCAGCACAAATCGCCCGCCGCTTCGGACATCTCGCAATGGCAGGGCGCTGCGAACAAGATCATCGAATACAACAAAACCCATTCCGACAAAGCGCTCTGGACGCAAAGCATGTTTTCCGGCATGCCGTCCTATATGATCTCGTTCCCGAACCGCTTTCCTTTCCTGGAAAATTTGAGCCGGATCACAGACAAGGTGATCAACTGGCGTATTTTCCTGCTCTTCATCGGAGCGCTGGGAATGTTTCTGCTGCTGCGTTTTCTGGGCATGGATCCGCTGGTCAGTTTTTTCGGCGCGGTGGCCTTCATGTTCAGCTGCCACTGGCTGGGACTGGTGGAGATCGGGCACAACACAAAATTCCGCGCCCTGATGTATGTCCCCTGGGTGATCTGGTCGCTTCTTTACCTGCGAAAAAAACCGGGCTTGCTGGGACTGGGTTTTCTGGCTACGATGCTGATCGTGCAACTGCGCGAAAACCATCCGCAGATCAGTTATTACCTCTATCTTTTTGTGGGCATGTACTGGATCTGGCAGCTGATAGAAAGCATCCGCAGCAAAGAGTGGAAAAGCTTTGGAGCCTTCACCGGCCTGTTGATCCTGGCTTTCGGGCTGACGGTTCTGGCGGTGATGAATCCGTATTTGAGCACGATGGAGTACAGCCACTACACCATGCGCGGCGGAGCTTCCGGGCTCGAAACCAGCTACGCGCAGGGCTGGAGTTTTCATCCCCTGGAAATACTGACGCTTTTCATCCCGGATTTTTATGGTGGAGTAAGCCCCAACTACTGGGGCTACATGCCATTTACGCAGATCTACAACTATTTCGGGCTGCTGGTGTTGGGTTTCGGCGTCTTGGCGCTGCTGGGCAAAAAGCACCGACGCTTGTCGGTTTTCCTGGCCATCAGTTCCGTGCTCTTTTTGTTGATGTCCTTTGGCAGTTTCGCGCCGAAATTAAGCGACCTGCTGCTCAAATACCTGCCCTATTTCAATAAATTCCGCGTGCCTTCTATGATCCTGACCATGGTGCAGGTGATCGCGGTCGTGATGGCCGCTTTGGGCGTGGATACCGTCGTATCCGCCATCGGCGAAAAACGCTGGGGCAAAGGCCTGCTCAAGGCTTTCTGGATCTGCGGCGCGGTGTTTTTGCTCTGGTTGGTCGCGGCCAAATCGATCTTCGCCGGGCTGAACTTCACCAATGCCGCCGAAACCGCGCAACTGCAAAGCCGCGGCATTATGGACCAACTGCCCATGCTCAAAGAACAGCGCCTGGGGATGCTCTACAAAAGCGGGATCATGAGCCTGCTTTTCCTCACGGTGGGCCTGGGCCTGGCCTATCTGGCCAACATCAAAAAACTGCCTAAAGCCGCGTTCGTGCTGCTGGTGACCCTGGTGGCCTTCATCGACCTCTATATTTACACCGGCAAGCAGCTGAAAAGCGAAAATCTGCAGGCCGCGTCCGAACATATGGACAAATTCGCGCCGAAAGACTACGATGAATTTCTACTGGCAGACAAAAGCAATTACCGCATCTATCCGATCGACCAGGATATCCTGACCCGCGAACAGCTGCCCAAACCGGCGGGTGAATGGGCCTATCACCATCAAACCGTTTCCGGTTATTCCGCAGCCAAGATTGAGCGTTACGACAAGATGCTCAAGTATCTGCAGGACAGCGAAAAGGGCGCCGGCGAATGGCGGCGTTACCTGATCGGGTTATTTGATCCGCCCCAAGGCACCATGCCGCAGGAAAAACGCACCCCCATCCTGGATATGCTGGCAGTTAAGTACCTCATCCATCCGGACCGTTTGCCCTACGACTCGCTCTTGACGGAATTCTCGCCGGTCTTCGAAAGCGAAGAGGGCGTGACGGTTTATAAGAACAACCAGGCCTTGCCGCGCGCGTGGTTCGTGAAAGCTGTGCAAAAAGTCGCGCCAGCGGATTCGATCCTGCCGCTATTGCGTTCCGAAACCTTCGATCCGCAAGCCCTGGCCTACGTGGAAAGCGATCTCAAAGGAGTCCAGGCGCCCGATTCGACACGGGTAATCCAGACCGCCAACGAAATGCAAAAACTGGCCTACAACCTTTACACCAACAAGCCCGCGTTCCTGGTCCTCAGCGAAGTTTACTACCCAGCGGGCTGGAAAGCTCTGCTGGATGGCAAAGAGATCCCGATTTACCCCGCGAATTACGTCCTGCGTGGAGTTCAGATCCCTGCCGGTGAGCACAAGTTGGAAATGGTTTTTGCGCCTGAGTCCTATAGAAAGAGCGTCGCTATGAGCCTGGTCGGATTGCTTTTGAGTTTGCTGGCCTTGCTGGCGGGATTGTTTTTCAAGTACCGCAAACGCTTGTTTGGCAAGGTTTCCGGGTGATCCGCTTGCGGATGTAAATTGACGAAATGATCATCAATAATGCCGAATATCGCAGCGTCTGGTGGGAACACGGTCGCTTGCGGCTGATCGACCAAAACAAACTGCCCTTTGAGTTTGCCATCGCTGAATTCACGGACTGCCGGACGGTCTCGGACGCGATCCGCGACATGACTGTGCGCGGTGCTCCAGCAATCGGCGCGGCCGGGGCTTTCGGCATGGCGCTGGCGGCGCAAAACGCTCCCGACGACAAATTCCGCTCCCATCTGCGCAACGCACATGACAATCTGATCTCGGCGCGGCCTACGGCCGTGGATCTGGTCAATGGCGTGAATCACGTTTACGAGCAAACGTTAAAATTTATCCCGGATCTGCAGCACGCCCGGAAGGTCGCTATCCTGGTGGCGCAGGAATTTGCCAACCGCAGCGCCGAGGATTGCCGCCAGATAGGTCTGGCCGGCAACGAGATCGTTCCGGACAAAGCCCGCATCCTCACGCACTGCAACGCCGGAGCTTTGGCCACCGTGGATTGGGGCACCGCTTTGGGCGTGATCCGCACCGCGCACCGCAAAAGTAAGGAGATCTTCGTTTATGTGAGCGAAACCCGGCCCCGCTTCCAGGGTGCGCGGCTGACCGCGTTCGAACTTGAACAGGAAGGCATTCCGCACGCCATCATCCCGGACGACGCGGCTGGCTATTATTTCTGGAAAAAAGAGATCGACCTCGTGATCACCGGTGCCGACAGGGTCTGCCTCAACGGCGACATCGCCAACAAGATCGGCACCTACGAAAAGGCGGTCCTGGCCAGGGAGCACAAGATACCCTTCTATGTCGCCGCGCCGCTTTCCACCTTCGATTTCACCTGCCACCGCGGCGCCGACATTCCCATCGAGTTCAGAAGCGAAGACGAACTCAAGCGCTGGGGCGACGTTCCGATCGCCAATCCCGGCTCCCCGGTGCTGAATCCCTCCTTTGACATCACCCCGGCTGCCTGCATCACCGGCATCATCACCCGCAAGGGCGTTTTCCATCCGCGCGAGGCCGCGCAAAAGATCCAGGACTGATGGCGTCAGAAAAAAATGTTGGTCTGCTGATCACTGGGGGTACGGTCCTCTGCATGGACGCGGATCTGCGCACTTTGGAAAACCATTCCGTGGCCGTTGACAAGGGCAAAATCTTGGACATCTTTCCGGACGGCAGCGCTGTTTACCAGGCACGGGAAACGCTGAATGCCGCAGACTGCATCGTCATGCCCGGGCTGATCAACGCTCACACGCACCTGCCGATGACCTATTTTCGCGGACTGGCGGACGATCTGCCCCTCCAAGCCTGGCTGAACGATTACATTTGGCCGTTGGAGGCCAAACTCCTGGATCGCGATTTCATCCGCGCTTCCGCCCTGCACGGCGCTGCGGAAATGATCAAGAACGGCATCACCCAGATCCACGACATGTATTTCGATATGCCATCTATCGCGGATGCCTGCTCCCAAGCCGGTTTGCGGGCCATCATCGGTGAGGCGGTCATCGAGGCCAGGCTGTCCGATCCCGCGTCCAGAAAGGCCCTCGGAACCAAGGTTTTGGAAATGCGGCGACGTTACTGGGATGATCCGCTGGTGGATTTCGATCTGGCGCCGCACTCGCTTTATGCCTGCTCCCAAGCCACTTTGGAGCAATGCGCTCAGGTGGCTTCTGAGCATGGTATCCTGAGCCATACCCATCTTTCCGAAACAAAGAATGAGGTTGAACAATGCCTCGCGCAACATGGTAAAAAGCCGGTTTTCTATCTGAGCGACCTGGGTTTGCTGGCCTTGCCGGCGGTCTACGCGCACGCCATCTGGGTGGACGAGGACGAGATCGCGCTGCTGGCGGAAAATCCCGCTTCCATCGCTGTCTGCACGGAATGCAATCTAAAACTGGCTTCGGGTATCTTACCCCTTTCATCGTATCTGAAGCACGGCGTCAATGTCTGCCTCGCTACGGACGGAGTGGCCAGCAACAACAATCTCGACCTGCTGGCGGAGTTGGATGTGACCGCCAAACTGCACAAAGCGATAAATGAGGATCCGGCCTTTTTGCCGGCCCAGCAAGCTCTTGGCATGGCCACCCGCAACGCGGCGAAAGCGCTGGGCATCTCAGACAAACGCGGTTCGCTCGAAGTGGGCAAGGATGCGGATATCACAGTTCTGGATGCTTGCTGCCTGAACGGACAACCGCTCTACAATCCATATTCCCACGTGGTTTACGCCCTCGGAGCGCGCAGCGTGCGGGACGTCGTGATCAACGGCGAGCTCGTCCTCCGCCAGGGAAATTTGACCAAAGTGGACGAAGCGGAGATCATCGCCTCCGCCAAGCAGTACCAAACAAAGATCAAGGCTGCCCTGCACTGATGAAATCGATCAAGAACCGCCGCGCTTTGCACGATTATTACGTCCTCCAGAAATTCGAGGCCGGGATCGCGCTGGTGGGGACGGAGATCAAATCTATCCGGGCCGGAAAGGTCAATTTCCGCGATAGCTACGCGCGCGTTCTGGATGGTGAATGCTGGCTGCTCAACCTGCATATCAGCCCTTGGGAAAACGCTTCCTACTTCAACCACGATCCGGACCGCAAACGCAAGCTGCTGTTGCATAAACACGAAATCCGCCGCCTCAAGGCCAAGGTCGAGGAACAAGGCATGACGCTGATTCCCCTGGAGGTCAATATCAACGATGAAGGGCGCTGCAAGGTCATCATCGCGCTCTGCAAGGGCAAAAAATCCTACGATAAGAGGGAAACCATCCACCAAAAGGATCTGCAACGCTCCCGGGAACGGGAAAGCGACTGATCCGTCCCAGAGACATATTACCTCTGATAAATAAGAGGGCAGTTCAGGGTCGATCCCCTTTCCATATATGGGTTTTATCCACCACGCGCCCGGGCTTGTGTTTTTCCTTGACATAGATTTCATCAGATAGGATATAACATCATGCAGTTATGAATGATAATAGTCATCGATGAAGACACCTATTTAAAAGGAGAACAAGATGAAAGCTAAGTCAGTTTTGTTTATTTGCTGTTTGGCCTGTTGCGGCGCGTTATTTGCCAGCACCAACGTTAGCGGCATTGTTTCCAATTCCCAGACCTGAACCCTTACGGGCTCGTCCTATATCATCACGGGCAATGTATAAATCCGGGATCCTTCGATACCGTCCGTCACCGTCGAAGCCGGTGTCCAGGTCCGCTTCAATGCCTGAACTTCGATCACCTTGGGCAACGGTACTTACACTGACCAAAAGGGCGGAACCAGATTTAGCAGTCTGGAAGCAAAAAAGGCTGGACAAATATTATCGGTTCGGACATGGGAATTGAAAGTCAAAAAAGGAAAGTTGGACGATGGATCAAACTTCCAACAATATGTTGCATCAAGCCCGGGACCGCGCCTATCAGTACAACCGGATCGTTTTCTGGTTGAACGGCGAACGGCGCTCCGCTGAAATCGCGCCGGCGCAAACCACATTGGAATTCCTCCAGCAGGATCTTCATCTCTACGGCACCAAATGTTCCTGCAACGAAGGCGATTGCGGCGCCTGCACGGTCACGGTGGCCAGTCCTCGTGAGGGAAGGGTCGTTTACGAGGCTGTGAATTCCTGCTTGTATAACGCCGCGAAACTGCACGGCAAACACCTGATCACGGTCGAGGGCCTGGGTACTCCTGCCATTCTGCACCCCATCCAGAAGGCCATGCTCAATTTTCATGCCACGCAATGCGGCTACTGTTCCCCGGGATTCGTGATGAGCCTGTTCGCGTTGCTGGCCACGCTCGAGCGCCCCAACGAAGAGGATATTCTGGCCGCTTTGGAAGGAAACCTCTGCCGCTGCACCGGCTACGACAGCATTCTCAAAGCCGCGCGGCACCTGGCTCAGACAACTTCCGGGGAAGATATCGTTCCACAAAGTTTTCGTGCCATAGAACCGCTTTTGCTTGATTTCTCCGATGCTCCGGCAAGCGAAGAAAAAAAAGGCGTTCCGCTGCGCCATTGCGAGCGCTACCAAACTCCTTCGAACTTGGATGAACTCTCGGAAATTCTGCGCGAAGAACCGGACGCTGTGTTTATCAATGGTGGCACTGACATCATGGTCCAGATGAATGTCCAAAGACGTCAATACCGTATTTTGATCGATTTGAGCAGCATCGCGGGCCTGGATGCGATCGCGTCTTCGCCGGAAGGGATCCGCATCGGCGCCAACTGCACTTATTCGCAAATCCTCGCGGCGCCTGCCGTGAAAGCTGATCTGCCCTATCTCAGCGACTTGATAGAAAACATCGCCTCGCAGCAGATCCGCAATTTTGCCACCCTCGCGGGCAACGTAGCCAACGCTTCCCCGATCGGCGACACGCTGCCTCTGCTCCTGGTTTTGGGCGCCTCCCTGGTCCTGTTTTCCGCTGACGGGGAGAGTAAAATTCCGCTCAGGGAATTTTTCCTGGACTACCGCAAAACCGCTCTGCGCCAGGACGAAATTATCAAAGAGATCATCATTCCCATTCCCCCCAAAGGCGAATTTGTCAGCTGGCAGAAAGCCGCCAAACGCAAGGCAGTGGACATTTCTTCTGTGGTTTCCGCGATCAGGTTGAAAGAAGAAAACGGTGTGATCAAGACCGCGGAACTGGCTTGCGGAGGCGTTGCAGTCGTTCCGAAGTTATCTATGAAGTTCTATAAGGCCATGCTCAACATGGAGTTGCAGGGCCTGCATCCGCAAGAAATATCAGAGTATGTGGCTTCTGAGTTTTCCCCGATCTCGGATGTGCGCGGTTCGGACCAATACCGGACGCAACTGTTGCAAAACCATGTCCTGACCTATCTGCAGGACTTTCTGCAGGGGAGGGGAGCATGAAGAAATACCCAGATCACATCAGCGGGAAACTGCATCTGACCGGCGCTTCGCGATTTATCGGTGATGAAGTTCCGCTGCCGGGCATGCTGCACGCGAAGTTCCTCTTTGCGCCCGTCGCGCATGGCCGGATCAAGCGTCTGGACGTTTCCCGCGCCGCTTCCGTGCCCGGAATCGTTAGGATCGTCACAGCTGCCGACGTGCCCGGCGCCAACCAGATCGGGCATGTCATCAAGGACGAGCCGCTGTTCCCGGAATCCGAGATCATGTATTTCGGCCAGCCACTGGCGATGGTGCTGGCGGAAGACGAAATTCTGGCGGAGAACGCAGTCAAGCTCATCGAACTGGATATCGAAGAACTGGAGCCGGTTTTAGACGTCGATGCCGCCGACGAGCGAGGCGAGTGGTATGTTCCCGAGCGCAAGATCGAATGCGGGGACGTCGAAAAAGCCTTGCAGGAAGCTGAATTCACTTTGAGCGGAGTAACGGAATCAGCCGGCCAGGAACATTTTTACATGGAAAGCCAACGCTGCCGTGCCGTTCCGGGCGAGGGTTCCACGCTCACGCTATGCACAGCGACGCAAAGCACGATGGAGGTTCAGGAGGTCATGTCTCACGTTTTGGGCTTGCCAGCGCACCATATAATCATAGACGTTCCCAGGCTGGGCGGCGCTTTTGGCGGCAAGGAACGCGCCGGGACGCTCTGGGCTTGTCTGGCCGGACTGGGGGCTTTTTTAACGAAAAGACCGGTGCAGGTGCTGCTCACGCGCGACGAGGATATGAAAGTGACCGGCAAACGCCATCCCTTCAAAAGCAAATGGCGCGTCGGATTTGACGCAAGGGGACGGATCAGCGTCTATGACATCGAATTGATCAGTAACGGCGGCGCTTATGCGGATCTGTCGATCGCCATTTTGGAACGCGCGATGTTCCACGCGGAAAATGCCTGCCACATTCCCAACGCTCGCATCCGTGGACGGGCCTGCCGTACGAATCTTCCTTCCAATACAGCCTTTCGCGGTTTCGGCGCTCCGCAGGGGATCTTCGTGATCGAATCCGTGCTGGAAAAGATCGCGGAGCAATTGCGCCTCGATCCGCTGGAAGTGCGTAAAATCAATGCCTACCAAACCGGCGACCTGGCTCCCTACGGACAAACCGTGAAAGAATGCGATATCTCCGGATTGCTGGACCGGCTGGCACATACTAGCGATTACGAAGGTCTGAAAAAAGAAGTGGCGGAGTTCAACGCTGCGCATAACTCGCAGAAACAGGGACTGGGCATTGTTCCGGTCAAATTCGGGATTTCCTTCACCACTGCGCTCTTGAATCAGGCCTCCGCGCTGCTCTGGATCTACATCGACGGAAGTGCGTCACTTACCACCGGCGGCGTCGAAATGGGCCAGGAAGTCAGCACCAAATGCGCTATTGTGGTTTCGCGCGTTTTGGGGATTCCGGTCGAAAAGATCCGCGTGGAAAGCAACAACTCCCAGCGGGTGGGCAATGCTTCGCCAACAGCGGCTTCCACCGGCAGCGACCTCAACGGCCACGCTTCCCGCATCGCCGCGGAAAAAGTCCGGGACCATCTCTTGCCGGTGGCGGTCGAAATGCTGGCACAGCACGGCGTCGAATGCCATCCGGAAGATATCTGTTTAGAGGAAGGAAGCGTGTTTTCAAGGATAGAACCAGAAAAAAAGACCACGTTTGCTGACCTGGTGCGCGAGGCCTACAATTCGCGCGTGCCACTGGCAGCTTACGGATATTACAGTACGCCCGGGGTGCATTTCGATCGCGACAAAGGAGTCGGCAATCCTTTCCACTATTACGTTTGCGGCTGTGCGCTGTCCCAGGTCGAGATCGATCTCCTGAATGGCGAACACCGCGTCCTCAAAACCTTCATCGTACATGAAAACGGCAACAGCCTCAGCGAGGAAATAGACCGCGGCCAAATCGTCGGTGCCTTCGTACAAAGCGCCGGCTGGTGCACGATCGAAGAGCTTCCCCTGGATACAAAAGGGCGTTATCTGGCGGTGAATCCCTCCACCTACAAAATCCCCACGGTGCGGGACATTCCGGAGCAATTGGAAATTGAACTTGTTCCTGCCGGAGCCGATTATGCCAGCGTTTTTGGCAGCAAGGCAGTGGGGGAGCCGCCTTTCATTTACGGGCTTTCGGTCTGGTTTGCCATCCAAAACGCCGTCCGCGCGGCAAACCCCGTAGCCCAGTTGAGATTTCCGGCCACGCCGGAAGCGGTTTTATTAAGTTTGAACAAGGAGTAAAACGATGATCAAGGCAGTTATTGATATCGGAACGAACTCTATCAAGTGCACCATTGCCATGGTGGAAGAGGGGAAAGTCGCAATTATCGAAGACTTGAACCTCATTCCCAAGTTGGGAGAAGACCTGGCCAGCACTGGCAAAATCGGACCCGCGGCTATGGAAAGGAACATCACCGCCTTGCGCGGGATCCAGGCTGCCTGCGCGAAACACAAAGTGGATAAAGTGGTCTGCGTGGGCGCGGAAACCTTGCGCAAGGCTGCCGACGCTGATGTGTTCATTGAAAAAGTACGCGAGGAATTCGGCTGGGAGTTGAGGACCCTCAAATCTGATGAAGAAGCGGAACTCACTTTCCTGGCTTCATCGCTCATGGCGCCAGAGGGAAAGCTGGTGCTGGTCTTCGATTGCGGGGGTGGCAGCACGGAATTCACCTATGGCCGGGGAAAGAACATTTTAGCCAAGACCAGCCTGCCTTTGGGCGCTTTGGTCCTGACAAAAAAGTTTCTCTTCAGCGATCCGGCCAAGCCAGAAGAATCCAAAAACCTGGAAGCATACGTCGCGGAAGTACTGGCAAAGGCCCTTCCCGCGCCGGAACAGGCTTTCACGATCGGCTGCGGCGGCAGTTTGACCACCCTGGCCTCAGTCAGCCTGGCCTTGGAAGTCTTCGATGCGGACAGGATCCACGGTTTAAAATTAACTTCTGCAGAAATGGACAGGCAAGCCAATATCTACGGATCCCTGAAAATCGACGAGCGCACGCAGATCAAGGGATTGCGGGCGGACCGGGCGCCGACCATCCTGGCCGGAGCCTTGATCTTGAAAGGGATAATGCAGTATTTGGGCCTTAAGGAGGTGACCGTTTCCACTAACGGATTACGCCACGCCTTGCTGATTGCAGATTAACCAAGGAAACAAACCCAGATTGCCGGGTGAAAGGGAAAAATGGTGGGCCCAGAGGGAGTCGAACCCCCGACCATCCGGTTATGAGCCGGAAGCTCTACCAGCTGAGCTATAGGCCCCTCACTTCCGCATACCTTTCAATTTCAAGGGCTTATTATGTCAAGCGAAATCCAGCCAAAGCCTTTGCGGAGGGGCATCCTGCCGAGATATCGTGTGCAAAATGCTCATTACGCAAACATGCATAACGCATTCTTGCGTAATTTGTCCTTGTCTTGGTCCGCCCGTGGCTTATATTAGCTGCAGATGACATATCAAATACAGGGAGCCGCAATGGAAAATCCCTTTCAGTACGGAAAAGTCGTGGCGGAGCCATATTTCACGGATCGCGAAACGGAACTTGCCAGCCTCATCAAGGATGTGGAAGACCGCCACAACGTTGTTTTGCACTCGCCGCGCCGTTACGGCAAAACCTCACTGCTCTGCAAACTTGCCGCGTGCATGCAGGAACGCGATTACAACGTTATTTATCTGGACTTTTTCCGCGTCACCTCACGCGAAAGTTTTATGGAACTGTATTCCCGGGAGATATTCAACCAAAGCGGTAAACGCTGGAAATCCGTCCTGAAGCAGATTGGAGCGCTGGTGCAAGGCATGCGGCCTGTGGTTTCGTTCGACGCGCAGGGCAAGCCCAAATACTCCGTCACCTTCGAAGCCGGAAAGGTTTTGTCCGAAAGCCTGGAAAGCGTGTTGGACCTGACCGAGAAGCTAGATCCGCCCAAGCGCTGGCTGGTCATCTTCGACGAATTCCAGGAAATCGCCAAACTCAACGGCGAGAGTTTCGAAAACGCCCTCCGCGCCGCCATCCAACACCACAAACGCAGCAGTTACGTTTTTTCCGGCAGTAGGCACCATCTGCTGCTGGACATCTTCAACCGCCCCGGCCGCGCTTTTTACCGTTTCGGGAAGGTAATGCAGCTGGCCAAGATCGATCCCGCGATCATGGCAAAATTCGTCGTCGACCGCTTCAAGCAGAGCGGAAAAGACATCTCTCCAGAACTAGCCGCGCAACTCATCGAAAGGGTGGAAAACATCCCCAACTACGTGCAGTACCTCGCCGCGGAGCTCTGGCAACTGGCCTGGCAAAAGAACTGTGATCCCGACGCAGCCTTGCTGGAAAGGGCTTTGGAGAGCATGCTGGACAACCTGGCGGATTTCTTTTTGCAGATCTGGGACGGCTTGAGCCTGCAGCAGAAAAGGATCGTGCTTGCGCTCAGCCGCGAAAACACCAATCCCTTCAGCCAGGATTATCACAAACGCTATCGGCTGGGACCGATCTCATCCAGCCAGCGCGCCATCCAGAAACTTCTGGCCGACCAACTACTCGCGAAAAGAGGCAGCGCCTACGAGTTCAGCGATCCGCTCTTTTTGCTTTTCATCCGGAAAAGGTTTTTGGTCTGACCTATTATCAACTTCAAAGGCCCAATACGACAGGGCTCAGGCTGCTTTCTTTTTCCCGGTAAAAACCGTGAAAGCCTTGTAAATCTCGAACCACAGAACGCTGGCGGTCCCGACACCCAGGCAGAGTAGAAGTTCCAGCCAGTTCAGGGGATGCAGGTGGAAAATATTGGTGACGGCGGGAACCCTGTTCATCAGGACAACGAGGGCGACTACTCCCAATACTAAGAAAGTCATAGCTTTGTTGGGCGTGCGGAAGATCTGTGCCAGGTTTTTGCTCCAGGACCGGTTGGTGCTGATGAGGATGATGTTGGAAAACACGAGCGTGGTAAAAACCCAGGAACGCAGATGCTCCGGCGGCAGGCCTCTACTGAAACCCAGGAAATAGAGCAAGGCCAGCACAGCCAAAACCCCGAAGCCCTGAGCGAGTCCGATGCCCAGCATCTTTTTGCCGAACATGGGCTCTTCCGGAGAGCGCGGCGGCCGCTTCATAATGTCCGCATCCTCTTCTTCCATCTCGAAAACTATGGAGCAGGCTGGGTCGATGATCAATTCCAGAAAGGCGATGTGCACGGGGAAAAAGACGAGCGGATGATCCGCCAGCATGGCCGGAATGAGCGACATCCCGGCGATCGGAACGTGCAGCGAAAAAACGTAGACAAAGGACTTGCGCAGGTTGTCGTAAATGCGGCGGCCCATGCGCACGGCGCTGACGATCGAGGAAAAATCGTCGTTGGTGAGCACGATCGCGGAAGCTTCGCGGGCGACGTCGGTACCGCGCTGGCCCATGGAAATCCCTATGTTGGCGGCTTTGAGGGCGGGCGCGTCGTTCACACCGTCGCCGGTCATGGCGACGACCTCGTTGTTGGCTTTGAGGGCTTGCACGATGCGCAGTTTTTGCTCCGGAACCACGCGCGCGAAGATCGAAACGTTGCGCGCCCGGTCCCGCAGCACTTCGTCGCTCATGCCGGTCAGTTCGGCGCCGCTGATGACGTTTTCCAAATGGCGCAAGCCGATCTGTTTCCCGATGGCGCGGGCCGTTCCGACGTAATCGCCGGTGATCATGATGACGCGGATCCCGGCGCGATAACATTCCTGCACGGCCAGCGGCACCGTTTCACGGATGGGATCGGCCAATCCGACCAGACCGAGAAAACGGAACGCGAAACCAGTTTGTTCCTGGGGCAGGGCGTCAGGAGCGGCTTCTGCGGAGGCCACTGCCAGGACGCGCAAACCGTCATCCGCCATGCGCGCCACCTGATCCATCATCGCGTCGCTGGTGGAAAAATCCAGTTTACAGAGCCCGATCACCGCTTCCGGCGAGCCTTTCACCGATACGGTCAGTTGGGGGTCGCTGCTGTTTTTCCAGACGTTGGTCATGGCGCGCAGTTGGTCGCTGAGCGGATATTCCTTTACCAGGCTGAGTTTGCTGGCTTCAGCATAAAGGTTTTGATCGGTTTTTTCCAGAGCTGAGTGGATCGCTTTTTCCATCGGATCGAAGGGATCGGCCATGCTGCCAAGAACGCAGTGCCGCAGCGTTTCGAGGTTGCGCGCCAGCAGTGGGGAGGCGGAATTTCCGGCGAGGTCTGATTCGCCGTCCGGGCTCCAGACTTTTTGCACGGTCATGCGGTTGTAGGTAAGGGTGCCGGTCTTGTCAGTACAAAGGACAGTAGCGGAACCGAGGTTTTCGATCGCCTGCGTGCGGCGCGTCAGCACGTTCTTTTTGGACATGCGCCAGGCACCGAGGGCAAAGAAAACGGTCAGCACGACCGGAAATTCCTCAGGCAGGACGGACATCGCCAGCGTGAGGCCGGTTAGGATCGAATCGACCAGTTTGCCTCGCGAAAGGTAATAGACCACGATCACGACGAGGCAGATGGCCAAGGCGACGAGCGCAAAACTTTTCACCAGTTTCGCGGTGTCGCGGCTGAGTCTGGTTTCCTCTTCCCGCACGCTTTGCAGGGATTTTCCGATCTTGCCCAGTTCCGTGTTGGACCCGGTCGCGTAAACCTGCGCGATGCCGGTGCCGCTGACCACCAGAGTTCCCGAATACACGGCCGGAAGGTCGTCGCCGCCAGCTGCGGGGGGATTTTCCTTTTTATCCCAGAGCCGTTTGCGGACGGAGACCGATTCCCCCGTAAGCAAGGATTCATCGATGTTCAGTAGGTTGTTTTCCAAAATGAACGCGTCAGCCGGAACGCGGTCGCCTTCGGCCAGCAAAATCAGATCGTCAACCACGACCTCGCGGCCCGGAATGCGGATGCGGGCGCCGTCGCGGATCACTAAAGCGCGCGGGCTGGAAAGGTTTTTCAAGGCTTCCAGGGCGCGTTCAGTCTTGCGTTCCTGCACAAGTTCGATGACCATGACGATGACAACCGAGGCGGCCAAAACCAATGCTTCCTGCAGATCGCCCAGGATCAGGTAGAGAACGGCGCAAGACACCAGTAAAATGAACATCGGCTCGCTCAGCACGCCCCAGATCAGTTTCCAGATGCTGCGGGCGCCCGCGGAGGGTAATTCGTTGAAACCGTCTTTTTGCAGGCGCAAGCGTGCTTCTTCTTCGCCCAGGCCTTGCCGGAAATCCAAATATTCTATCATCGCGTCCTCAAAATGTTTGGAAAACAAAGGCTTGGCTATCCAACGACCGGTCAAGCCTTTTTTCCTTTTCAAACGCGGCTTTCCTCTTCAGATAGAAAAACCACATTCGAAGATATCTTCTATTTTGCTTATTTTCAGAGCAATGCCTCTACGCTCTGCCTATCAATACGGGATCAATACGGGATCATTACGGGTTTTATCCGTATTGATCCCGTATTGATCCCGTAATGATAAAGAGAGCCAAGCAAAGGGGAAAGTACGCTGACGCTCTTTGGACAGGCTCTGGAAGGGAGTTGTCAAGCCCTCGGCGGAAAAGTACATCCAATCGTAAAATCACCGGGAAAAGTGATCAGCGGTCAGCGCGGCCTGGGAGAAAATGAGTTTGCTGTCAGGGAGGGAAAAAAAGCCCTGAAACCTTATCAGAGTCAGGCTCAGAAATAGCGCAGGAGGATGTAGGCGGTGCAGATCAGCAGCGAAACGACGGTGTAGATGGCCGCGACCTTGGTGTATTCCCAGAAACTGATGCTGACTCCGTTGCGTTTGGCGATTCCCGCCGCGACGACGTTCGCCGAAGCTCCGATCAAAGTGCCGTTTCCGCCCAGGCAGGTTCCCAAAGACATCGCCCACCAGATCGGGTCGATATGCTGCACTTTCGTGATGACCTCCCCGATTTTTTGGATCATCGGGATCATCGTAACCACGAAAGGAACGTTGTCGATAAAGGCGGAAAGGACGCCGGAAAGCCAGAGGATGGCCATGGAAGTGGGTTTGGCCTGGTTGTGCGTCAGGGCCAGCACATTTTGCGCCAGCCAGTCAATGAAGCCTGTTTCCACGAGGCTTTCCACGATCATGAAGAGGCCGATGAAAAAGAACAGCGTCACCCAGTCCACATCGTTGACCAAAATATGCTCCACTTTTTTGCGGCTGGAAATCACGAGTAGAAAAAGTCCGGTGGACATCGCGACGGTGGCCGTTCCCAGATGCAGTACGCTGTCCAACGCCAAAGCGACCAGCATGACGAAAACCGCGGCCAGCGAAATCTGCAGCATCCGCTTGCTTTTGATCAGGTTGTCGTCGCGGAAGCTCATCAGTTTGGCGCGGTTTTCCACAGTAACATGGAGTTTCTTGCGATACATCAACACGATCAAACCCAGGCTGGCAATGGTGGTGAAAACGATCGCCGGGGTGAGGTTGACGATGAAATCAAGAAAATTGTAGGAGGTTTCACTGCCGATGATGATGTTGGGCGGATCGCCGATCATGGTGGCCGCCCCGCCCATATTCGAAGCTACGACCATCGTGATGATGAAAGGAATCGGACTGATGCTCAGTTCGTGGCAGATCAGCATGATGATCGGCACCAGGATCATGATCGTGGTCACGCTGCCCAAAAAGGCCGAGGCGACGGCCGTCACGACGAACATCAACAGCATGATGTAGAGCGGATTTCCCCGCGCCAGCTTGGCCGTCTTGATCGCCACGAACATGAAAACGCCGGTTTCGCGCAAAACTGAGATCACCAGCATCATGCCGATGAGGAAGAAAATGACGTTCCAGTCGATGGCCTTGAAAGCCACTTCCTGATTGAGAATGCCGGTCAGGATCAATAAAAATCCGCCGACCAAAGCGGCGAGCATTTTGTTGATCCATTCCGTGATGATGAGGACATAGGTGGCGATAAAGATCACCAGCGCGATCAGCATCACGGTCATGCTTAGGCCTGGATCACCTTCCTGAAAATATCCATGGCGGTCACCACGCCCACCAGCTTGCCCTTGTCCACGACGGACATGTAACGTTTTTCATGCTTGATCATCTCGCTGACGGCTTCGATGATGGAAGCTTCCGGCCGCAGGAACACGTCGTCCTCAACCATGATCTCGCTGACCCGGACCTCGTCCAGCTTCTCGAAAAGATGTTCCAAGGGCTCAAAGGAAAGCAGGAAATTGAGGTTGTCGATCATCATCATGTAGTTGGGCACGCCCACCTTGAGAAAATTGAGGATAGTCACGTCACCGAGGTAGGTGCCCTGGGCGTCGGTGACCGGCAACACCGAGGTCACGCGTTCGTTCATCAGGTCGCTCAATTCGCGCAAAAAGGCGTCCGGCCGCACACTGACGGGATCTTTGACCATGATGTCGGCGATGGTGAGGTCTTTTTTAATCTCGACATCCAAATGCTTCAGCTGCTGCATCACGCCATGCCCGTCCTGCGCCGCGGAGAGGGCTTGCACGGTTTCCTTGTCCTTCGAAAGGGCCAGCAGGGCAGACACCATGTTCAAATAGAGTTTGGAACTCGTTTTATCCGTGATGATCAGCACGACCCAATTGATGCTGAAGCCATTGATATCAATGGGATTCTGCAGAAAAGTCATGCCGACCACGGTATCCTTGAAGCCATCCATGCGAATATGTGGGATGGCCAAACCGGAAGGATACGCGGTCGCGGATTCCTGATCGCGCTGCAGGATAAGCTCCAAAAGTTCGTTTCCGCACACCGGAAGGGGGTGGTTGTGGCAGATGGTTTCGACCATTTGCTGGTAAACTTGCTGCTTGGTCAGGATCCTCTGTTCGATGCGGATGTCCCGCGGGTCAAGGTAACTAATCAGATGCATGGCTCACCTCAAAAAAACACTCATATTTCTATTTATAAAACCGGTTGCATTCGGTCAATCTATTTTTCCGACTCTGGAAACTCACGCCGGTTGTTGCGTTCCCAGTCCGGAAGGAGGATTCGGTCATTTTTACTTAACTCCTTCCCGCATCAGAAATACCGGACCAGGATATATGCCGTGGAAAGGACCAGGGAAAGAAGCATATAGAAAACGCCGATCTTGGTGAAATCCAGGAAGGAAATGGAAAACCCGTTTTTGTGCGCCAGGCCGACCGAAACGATATTCGCGGAGGCCCCGATCAGGGTTCCGTTTCCGCCCAGACAGGCGCCCAATGAAAGAGCCCACCAAACCGGATGCATGGCCTGCGCGGGAAAATGGGTGCCGATGCTTTTTATCAGGGGGATCATGGTCGCCACGAAGGGCACATTGTCGATGAAGGCGGAAAAGATGCCGGAAAACCACAAGATGATTACGGAAGTCTTTCTCAGGTCACCGCTGGAGACGGCCATGATCTTGTTGGAGACCAAATTGATGAAGCCGGTCTCGATCAAACTGCCCACGATGATGAACAGGCCGATGAAGAAAAAGATCGTGGCCCAATCGATGTCGTGGGCCAGGAAGTTTTCCACGCGTTTGCGGTTGCTGAAGAGCAGCAAGATCAGGCCGGAGACCATGGCGATCGTGGAAATCGCCAGATGCAGCTTATCCTGGAATAAAAAGGCCACCAGCATCAGAGTGACCACGATCAGGCTGCGGCGGAGAAGCTTCTTGTTGGCGATAAGGTTATCCTCTTTGTAGTTCATCAGGCGGGCCCGGTTTTCGTTGGTGACCCTCATACCCTTGTGGAAAAACAACCAGGTCAGGACAAGGCTGAAGACCATGACTATGACAATGGCGGGAGTCAAATGGTAAATGAAATCCATAAAGCTGTATTGGGTGGCGCTGCCGATCATCACGTTGGGCGGATCGCCGATGATCGTGGCCGTGCCGCCGATGTTGGAGGCGATCGCCATGGTGATGATGTATGGTATCGGCGTGATCTTCAGTTCGGAAGCGATCAGCAGGGCGATGGGCACCAGGATCATCACGGTGGTGACGTTGTCCAGAAAGGCCGAAACCAAAGCCGTGACGGAAAACATCAGCAATAGAATGTAAAGGGGTTTGGCGCGGGCGAATTTGGCGACTTTGATCGCTATGTACTGAAAAACGCCGGTCTGCTTGAGAACGCCCATGACCATCATCATACCGATCAGCAAAAAGATCACGTTCCAGTCCACGGCCTGATAAGCTTTTCCCTGGCTTATCGCACCGGTGACCACGACCAAAAAGCCGCCCAGCAATGCCGCCGTCATTTTGTTGATCCATTCGGTCATGATCAGGATGTAGGTGATCGCGAAGATTGCGACGGCTAGGATCATGTAAAACATATTTACCTCGTGAGAACGACAACCTAAAAAACTAAGAGTTCCGCGGGCTGTCGGCCAGGCGGAACTGATTGCAGGATTGTCAGTTAAGATATATATCTGATATTATGTAAGCCAATAAATACAAAGCTGAATTCGGTCAACTGATTTCTCTGGCGGACTATGTTTGACGTGGCTGGACGCCCTGGGGTGATTTTTCATCCGGATTTGTCCAGACGTCGTATTCGAGGCTGCATGCTTTCGCCACTCTTTACTTGACATTCTGGGGGCATTGACAGAAAAGGAAAAGTTATGAAGAAATCCCGGCTCCATTCCTGCGAACTGAAGCGGCACAGAGAGGTCGCCCCGCCTCTGTGCGCCGTATGCCCGCGCATCTTGAAATGCAGGGCGTTCAGGATCTGGTACCATCTGAACAGCGATGAATACCTGGATTTCGTGACCGACATCTGCCAAAAATTCCCTGATAAATACATAATGGAGGTATCCTTCATGCCCGAAAAACAAACCTTCGTCCAAATCGTGGACATGGCCAGCGGAGCGATCGAGCGCATCGCGAACCTGAAAGAGATCGAAGCCATGACCCCCGAGGAAAAGCTGGAACTTGCCCGCAACAAGAACCTGTTCGTCGTGACCCACCGCCTCGAGCCGATCGTGCGCGTGGAACTGAAGAAAACCGCCATCGAAGCGCCGCTGCAAATCGCGCCCAAAGCGGAACCGCAGGCTCCGGCCAAGACGGAAGAACCGAAAAAACCCTTGCCCGCCGGTTTTCCCAAAGGTAAAAAGAAAAAATAGCCTTTCCAGAGCTGAGAAAAAATTCCTTTTCAGAAAAGCGCCGGCTAAAATAATGGCTCAGCTAAAGGAAAAGGAATACCCAAGCGCCAACGGATCCGGTTTCCGGAGGCCAAGCTTTTGTAAAAGGAGAAGTTATGTTCAAGCTGGATGACAAACACCTGGCAGCGGCGCAGGAGATCGCCCTCAAACACCGTCGCAAGAAAAGCTGCGGCGATTGCTACGACCGCGGTTGGATCGGGGTCACCGACCAGAATCTGCTCGTACTTTGCACGCACTGCGTGGATATGGAAGCCGCCATGGAAGATTGGAAAGCTTACGTATCCGGGCATGAAGACCTGAAAGAGCATTTCGGCGAACTTTTCGAGGAAAAGAAAGTCGAAAGCGAGGAAGGTGAGGAACACGCCAAACTCAATCCGCACGAACACAAGAAGACCCATCCGCACGCCACACAGCCTTTCGTGCCTGGGCAAAAACGCACCGGACTTGCCAAAAAGATCTGAACCTGCCTGGCAACGGAGTTTATGGAAACGAAGCGAACCAGTAAAGGAACCGTGTGCTGAATGTATAAGACCATCGATCTGAAAGAAAGCCCCAGGCACTTGGAGGAGCGCGTCCGCGCTTATTGGACGAAGCACGGCCTGGCAGAGAAAAGCGTCGAATTCCGCGAAGGAAAGCCGCAATTCATTTTTTACGAAGGGCCGCCCACCGCCAACGGCAAACCCGGCATCCACCACGTGATGGCGCGCACGCTCAAAGACGCGGTGTGCCGCTACAAAACGATGACCGGCTTCCAGGTCAAGCGTAAAGCCGGTTGGGACACGCATGGCCTGCCTGTCGAGATCGAAGTCGAAAAGCAATTGGGGCTGGAAGATAAAAAGGCGATCGAGGAATACGGGATCGAGAAATTTTGCCGGGCCTGCCGCAATTCGGTCTTCAGCTATGAGAAGCTGTGGCGGGAAATGACCGAACTGATGGGCTACTGGATCGATCTGGACCATCCTTACATCACACTTGAAAATAACTACATCGAGTCCGTCTGGTACATCCTCAACGACTTTTTCCAGCGCGGGCTGATCTATAAAGCGCACAAGATCGTGCCCTACTGCCCGAGCTGCGGGACGCCGCTGTCTTCGCACGAAGTCGCCCAGGGCTACAAAGACGTCGAAGACCCCTCCGTATTTGTCAGGTTCAAGGCTCTGGACGAGGAAAACACATTTTACCTGGCCTGGACGACCACGCCCTGGACGCTGATCTCCAATGTGGCGCTGGCTGTGCATCCCGACGAGACTTACGTCAAAGTCGCGCATCAAGGCCAGAATTTGATCCTGGCCAAGGCCCGGCTCGAGGTTTTGGAAGGTGAATACCAGATCCTGGGAGAGTTTCCGGGAGGCGACCTCGAACGCAGGCGCTACGAGCCTCTCTTTACTTTTGTCGAAGTCGATAAACCCGCCTGGTATGTGGGTTTGGCGGACTACGTGACCATGGAGGACGGCACCGGGATCGTGCACACCGCGCCAGCTTTCGGCCAGGACGATTATACCCTCGGCATCAAATACGGCCTGCCTTTCATTCAGCCCGTCGATGCGGAGGGGAAATTCAACCACCTCGTCGAGCCCTGGACGGGAATTTTCGTCAAAACCGCGGACAAAGACATCATCCGCAGCCTCAAGGAAAGCGGCAGCCTCTACCGCCGCGAGCAGGTCAAACACAGTTACCCGCATTGCTGGCGCTGCCAGAGTTTGCTGATCTATTACGCCCGGGAAAGCTGGTATATCCGCACGACGGAGTTCAAAGACCAGTTGCTGGAAAACAACGCCAAAATCGCCTGGTATCCAGCTTTCGTGGGCGAAAAGCGTTTTGGCGAATGGTTGGAAAACAACGTGGATTGGGCCCTTTCGCGCGACCGTTTTTGGGGCACACCACTAAACATCTGGGTTTGCGCGGATTGCGGGCACAAGCGCTCCGTCGGCTCCATCGCCGAACTGATCGCCCAAAGTAAGATGAAAGACGGATCCAAAGTGCCGGACAGCATCGAACTGCACCGGCCCTACATCGACGATGTCGTCTTTGCCTGCGCCAAATGCGGCGGACAGATGACCCGCACCTCGGAAGTGATCGACTGTTGGTTCGACAGCGGTTCGATGCCTTTCGCGCAATGGCATTATCCTTTTGAAAACTCCGAGTGTTTCGATGCGGAGTTGTTCCCGGCCGATTTCATCTCCGAGGGGATCGACCAAACCCGTGGCTGGTTCTATTCCATGCTGGCCATCTCCACCTTGTTCAAAGGCGTCTCCAGTTATAAAAGCTGCCTCGTGAACGACATGATCCTGGACAAGAACGGCCAGAAGATGAGCAAATCCAAAGGCAACGCCGTCGATCCGATCGAACTCATGCATGATTACGGCGCCGACGCCATCCGCTGGTTTTTGCTGGAAGTCAGCCCGCCCTGGGTGCCGACCCGCTTCGATGTGGACGGCGTGAAAGAGGTTCTGGGCAAATTCGTCGGCACCTTGAAAAATGTTTATTCGTTTTACGCGACCTATGCCAATATCGACGGCTTTTCTGCTTCTGATCATCCTCAGGATTGGCAGCGCAGCGCCGAAATCGACCGCTGGATCGTTTCCCGACTGCATTCCCTGATCCGCGACGTCCGGGCCTGGATGCAGGATTATGAATTCACCAAAGTGGTGCGCGCAATCCAGGATTTCGTGATCGACGAAGTCTCCAACTGGTACGTGCGCCGCAGCCGGCGTCGTTTTTGGGCGATGGAACTCACGCCGGACAAGGTCGAGGCCTATCGCACGCTGTTCCAGGTTTTGCTGGGCGTGGCAAAGCTGATTGCGCCCTTCGCGCCCTATCTCTCCGAGGAGATCTATCTCAACCTGAACGCCGGTGAGAGCGTGCATCTGGAGGATTATCCCGAAAGCGATGAAACTTGCATTGATCCTGCGCTGGAGAAAGAAATGCAGGTGATCATCGAACTCGTCTGTCTGGGCCGGGCCGCCCGCAACGATTGCCAGATCAAGATCCGCCAGCCTTTGGAACGGATGTACGTTCCCGCGCGCTATCAAGCCACGGTCCAGCGGATGTTCGAACTGCTGCAGGAAGAGGTCAATGTCCACCAGATCAGTTTTGTGGCCGAGGACGACGGCTTCGTCCAGTACGAATTGAAACCCCAGTTCAAGGTCATGGGCCCCAAATACGGCAACCAGATGAAAGCCATTGCAGCGGCACTGACAAATGTGAATGGCCAGGATGTCCTGGCAGCCTTCAATTCCGGCGGCAGTTACCATCTGGCCAAGCTGGGCATCGAGCTCGTTCCCGAAGACGTGGCGGTGCACATCAAACCCCGGGAAGGCTACGTTTTTGCCAGCCTGAAGGACATGTTCGTGGCGCTGGATACGGCGCTCACGCCTGAATTACTGCGGGAGGGATACGCCCGCGAGCTGGTCAACAAGATCCAGTTCACCCGCAAGGAACGGGACTTTGACATCATGGACAGGATCACTGTCCGCTGGCACGGAGACGCCGAAATCCGCGAGGCGATAGACGCACATCGCGAATACATCGCCAGCGAAACACTCTGCGACGAATTTATCGAGGCCGCCGACTCGGATGGACTCGATCCTTACGACATCAACGGCAAAGAGGTCTGGCTGCACGTCAGCAAGGCGGCACCCTGACCGGTCACATCATCTATCCGGAGTAGCCAATGAAATTCTGCAGCGAATGTGGCAAGCAAATACCCGACAATGCTAAGTTCTGCCCCTATTGTGGGCACGAGGCCGTGGTCCAGGCCGTTCCGGTCCCGGAGGTTCCCAAGCCGGAAAGCCCTGAAGTGACCCGTGATTTCAGCACCGAGGAAGTCGCCGACACCGCCATTAAAATTCTGGAACCCGGCACAGTTTTCAACGGATATCTGATCGTCAGTTTGCTCAATAAAGATCCGGAGGGCATCAAGTACATCGCCGAAAAAGGCGGCGTAAAGTACGTGCTCAAGCTGTTCTTCAAATACCGTTTTTCCAGTTTGGAAACGATCCTGGGCCTGCAGGCCAGGATGAAGGGCCTGACCGGGCTCGATTCGTCGCACACGGCCAAAGTTGCGGAAGTGAATCAGCACTACGATCCGCCTTACATGGCGGCTGAATACGTCAGCGGCGCTTCTTTGGCGAAAATCAAGGCCAGCAATCCCGAACGCATCACGGAAGATTTTGTCCGCAAGGTGGCCGTCCAGCTCGTCGAAGCGGCGCAGTCCGTACGCAAGCGCGGCCTCACATTGAACAGCCTGACTCTCAGCGGCATCATGGTTTCGGAGGAAGACTGGGTCACGGTTCTGTCTTCCGGGATCACCTACAGCAACGTGGACGAACGCGAGGAGGTTTTCAACCTCGGCGTGATCCTCTCGCAGTTGCTGTCCAAAAACGTCCTCTACAAGGCGATTTACAGCTCCGAGCGGCTGCAAGAACAAAAATTTACCTACATCGCGGGCGCCACGCTCAGCTTCAACAAGATCCTTTCGGAGTGCCTGCACCGTAACATCCTGCAACGCTTCCCGACCCTGGAAAACCTGATGAAAGGCCTGACTTCGCTGCCGCCGGTAAAAGACGACGAGGTTTATACTCTCAAAGAAGCGGACATCTCCCTTGCCGACATTCCAGAAACCAATCCTCCCCAGCCCAAGGGAGCCCTCGATTGGCGTTTCTACCTGCTCATCGGGGCGATCGCAGCGATGTTGGGCACCTTTTTCATTTTCTTTTTGCCCAAGATAATCAAAACCTCGCAGGCAGGGCCGGGAACAAAGGTCGTTCAGGAAGCGCTTGCCGATACCGGGCGGTTCGGAGGGGATCTGCGTCCGCCGCGCGAATTGCGTAACAACGGCGAGGCCGTGATGCCATCCGAGCGTTACGATCCCCGCAAGGCTTATTCAGCCAGCGATAGCGACTATAAGCCGGCCCCCAAAACGGCGGTCAAACAAAAATCGCCTATCCCGGGTAATTTCATCCATATTCCGGACGGCTCCTTTGGCTTCAACCGCTTGAAGGACATCCCCAACGACAATGTTTTCCAGGACGGTTTCTATATGGGCCGCTACGAAGTCACCCAGGCCGAATGGAACCAATACATGATGCCCGCGGATGTCAGTACGGCCGGCGACAAACTCCCTGTGGACAATGTTTCCTGGATAAACGCGATCCGTTATTGCAACGCCCGCAGCGAAAAGGAAGGACTTGACCCCGCTTATCAGATCACCGGAAGCACGGCGGCTTCGGTGCGCTGTAATTTCAACGCCAACGGTTACCGTTTGCCCACGGAAGCGGAATGGGAAATGGCGGCCAAAGCCGGCGCACTCAACGCCTACAGCGGTTCAGACGACCTTTCCGACGTGGCGTGGTACAGGGATAACAGCGGTGGCAGGATCCGCACGGGCGGAGGAAAACAGGCCAATGGCTACGGACTTTACGACATGACCGGAAACGTCGCGGAATGGTGCTGGGACTGGTACAACGCCAATTATCCCACTTCGCTGAACACCTTTATCAACCCCACCGGCCCGGATTCCGGCACCCTCAAAGTGATCCGCGGCGGCAGCGTGCGTAATGGCGAGGGCACCAACATCGGCATCCTCTACCGCGAAAAGGGAGATCCCGGCAAGGCCTACAGCCTGATCGGATTCCGTTTGGTCAGAAAGCGCTGAGCTTTATTTTACCAGCGCCAGTTTCACGCTCCGGGACAGGTTTCCGCTCACCAGGCGGCAGAGATAGATCCCGCTGCCGACCTCCATTCCGTTGGCGTCTTTTCCGTTCCATACCAACTGGTGGTTTCCGGCTTCCATCTGCCCTTCCGCCAGCGTTTTCACCAATTGCCCCTTCACATTGTAAATATCGAGCCTGACCTCGGCAGCCTTGGGCAAAGCGAAGCGCAAGGTGGTTTCCGGATTGAAGGGATTGGGGAAATTGGGATAGAGGGCGAGTTCCGGGACGGGCGGCAAACCGGCGTCTTCGACGGCTGTCGAAAAACCTGAAATGATCTTGATGTTGTCCAGCGTCCATCCCGGATCCGTAAGTTCGTCATCGATGGACTGATCGGTCAGGTGGAAGCGCAGATATATGTTTTGGCCGGCATAGCAGCTTAGGTTCACGTTTTCTCGGTTAAAGTAGTCGTGCTGGCCTGATTTTTGCCAGAGCATGTTCCATACGTCGCCGTCGTAGGACGCTTCCACAGAGACAAAGTCGTAGCCGTACTCGGTGTAGACGTGGGAATCGAAAGTCAGCATAGCCTGGTCGGAAGCGGGGATCTGGAACATCTGCTGGGGCCTGATCCAGACGTCGCAATTCATCGCGTAAAATCCCCAGCCGCCCCAGCTGTCGGTGATGGCGTGGCCTGCTGCGGCGAGTTCGGTTTCCAACACCCAGGGTCCCTGGATGGCCCAACCGTCGGTACCGCTTTCCCAATCTTCGCTGAAGATCAGATTTGCGGGACTGAGCTGGAAATGCTGCCGGCCCATGTCGTGTGAAACCGTTACTGAGCCGAGGAACGGATAGTAGCCTTCGGCGCTGACTTCGATCTGGTACTGGCCTTCGTAAGTGGCATAGCTGAAATCGCCGTTCACCTGCAAGGATACGGGATCTGGGTCATAGATCCTGACGGTGCCGTTCAAGGGCTGGTCTCCGGAATAGACAGATCCTGTCATCACCACCGGCTGGCGCGGTTGTAAAGTAAAATCGTGTATGGTCCAGGAGCCGTTGTTGACCACCACATTGGGCACCACGGTGTCGTAATATCCGCGTTTGCGGACTTGCACGGTGTAAGATCCGGTGGGCAGCGGTTTCCAGTATTTTCCGGTCTGCGGATTGGAAAGCCGGGGACGGAACCACGGCGCGTGGCGTTCCTGGATGATGATTTCGGCTTGTAAAGGCGCGTTGGTGGCGGCGTCGCGGATCGTGCCGGTGAGCATGGAGCTGGAGGGCACGGCGGAGGAATAGGGCAAGGCGCGGTTAAGCAGCCAGCGCACCCCGTTGCTACAGCGATTTACGGTGTCCTGCATCAGCGAATCCGTGGGCTGTATATTGCGCGTGCCACATTCGATCAGCATCCCGATCGTCCCGTATTGCTGGTACATCCAATCGTGAAAGGCCCCTTTGCGGCTGAGGTTGGGGAAGGCGTCGTAGGTGCCGGTGTGCGCTTCGTTCACGATCTGGCCTGCAACCCCGGAGGCGATGGCCTGGGCGAAAGTCATATCCGGCGAAGGGCGCACCTCTTTCCAATTGAAGGGATAGTAGGTTTTTTCGCTGAGGTTCCCGGTCCGCGAGGAGTGCCAGCAGATGGCGTAAACGAAGGGATATTGATCCGTAAGGGCTTGCAGGGCTTGGGTTTCAGATTCGCTCATGGGTGCCGGGCCGCGGTAGTAATCAAAAACCTCCAATCCGCCCGGTTGCCACAAGGTATCGCCATGCACCCAGTTGAACGAAAAATTGCGGTTTGGATCCACGCCATCGAGGTCATACCCCGTCAGCGGACTGTAGTCGAAAACGCCGTTGCTGTTCATGTCGCGCTTGTTTTTGCGGTAAGAGATGTCCAGATTGGCGGTCACGACGTTGTGCCCTTCCGGATTGAGGGTGGGGATGAACCACATGTCCAATTGGTTGATCCATTGCGAATAGGGCAGTTGATAACGATTGGCGAGGATCTCGGCGATATTGCTCATAGTGGTTTGCACGCCCAAAACTTCCTCGGCGTGCACCTGGCCGACAAAAAGCAGTGCGGGTTCCGATTCGTCGACATTCACGTTGTCCGAAATGCGAAACGCGTAGAGCGGGAGATTGTCCTGCTGCGTGTGGCCGATCTGGACTTTTTTGGCGATGTCCGGATGCTGGGTTTGATAATCTGTAAGTAATTGGGATATTTCATCATAGGTATAATAACAGTCCGGCAGGGTCGTGCCCTGGGCGTATATACCGAAGGCAAACGCGAGAAGTCCGAGGATCATTATCCAGCGCATGGCAAGCTCCATTTTTGGGTGTTTTCTTTGGATTTCCCCATGCAATTTCTACTCCATATCAACAAGCAAAATCCAGAATTTTCCCTGACCTGATCTTCTCCACTCTTGCGATCAATACGGGATCAATACGGGATCAATACGGATTTCACCCGTATTGATCCCGTATTGATCCCGTAATGATAGAGAGAGCCAGGCAGGATTTTTCTCAAAACAGACTGTGGAATTTTACCGCGGGAGGCAAATACTCCGGACCCAGCGGTTCCGTTTGCATCCGGAAAAACATTGACAATATCCAAAGCCGGGAAATCCTGAGGTTCGCTATCCAGGCCGAAAACAAACAGGGGAGTCAACATGCGCGAAACACTTTACCTGATCGACGGCACGGCGCTGCTATACCGTTCGCATTATGCCTTTATCAAGAATCCGCTGATAAATTCGCGGGGCGAAAACACCAGTGCCATTTTCGGAGTGATCAATTCCTTCCTGCACATCCTCGAGCTTAAACAGACAGAACACATTTTGGTCAGTTTCGACCGCAAGGCGCCCACTTTCCGCCACGAACTGAGCGAAACCTACAAAGCGAACCGGCCTCCGATGCCGGAAGATCTGGTCACCCAAGTGGAGCCGGTGCGGGAATTTTTCCGGCTGGTGGGGCTTCCGGAAATATCGCTGGACGGCTACGAAGCCGATGACGTGCTGGCCACCCTGGCGGAAAAATTCAAAAAAAAATTCGACATTGTGTTCGTGACAGCGGACAAGGACTATTCGCAGTTGGTGGAAGACGGAACAGTGGTTTTCGATCCCACCAAGGACGTCACTTACGACCGGAATGCCGTTTTTGCCAAATACGGCGTCTATCCCGAGCAGTTCGTCGATTACCTGGCCCTGGTCGGAGACGCCAGCGACAACATCCCCGGCGTCAAAGGCATTGGAGCCAAAGGCGCGGAAGCGCTTTTGAAGCAATTTGGCAGCTTGGACGAAATGTATGCCCGGCTGGACGAAGTGCCGGAAAAGCTGCGCGCGAAATTGGTTGAAAGCAAAGAAAACGCCTTCCTGTCGCAAAAACTGGCCCAGATCGTGCGTGATGTACCACTGCAAATTCCGGATCTGGAAAATGTGAAGTTCGATACCGCGCGCCTGGCCCAGGCCGGCGATTTTCTGACCCGCTACGAAGTCCAGACTCTGAAAAGGCGCATCGAAAACCGCTATGGAAAACAGTCCGCGGAATCCGCTCCGGCCGTTCCGGACCAGGGGAAGGAGCTGGTCCAGGGCGATATCTTTGCCCTTGACGCACCGACTCCGTCCAGTGGCGAAAAACGGTTTAAGGCCATACTTGCTGATGCCACCAACCTGCCCAAACTGTTGTCTGCATTGCGTTCCGCGCCAGTCGTCAGTTTGGATGTGGAAACCGATTCGCTGGACGCGCTGCGGACCGCTCCCGTGGGCATCTCGCTTTGCGTGTCCGCGGATGAGGCCTGGTATCTGCCTGTGGGGCACAAAATGCACGACAACCTTCCCTGGGGGCCGACCTGGCTGGCGCTGAAAGGTGTTTTGGCAGGTAAACTCATTGTGGGGCATAACCTTAAGTATGATCTGGAGGTTCTCGGGCGCCACGGCTGGGAGATCGAAAATCCCATTTGGGACACCATGCTGGCCGCTTACATCTTGGATCCCGGCACCAATCAATATTCCCTCGACACCTGCGCCGCCGCCGAATTGCAGCACACCATGATTCCAATTTCCTCGCTGCTCGACAAAAAGGACAAGACCAGCTTCGACCTCGTGGACGTGCAGGCTGCCTGCGCATATTCGGCCGAGGACGCCTGGGCGGTTTTCCTGCTTTTCCCGATCTATCAAAAACGCTTGTCCGATACGGGTTTGCAGGATCTTTACGAACATATCGAACTTCCCTTGCTCCCCGTGCTGCGGCGCATGGAGGAAAACGGCGTGAACCTCGACACCGCCATGCTGCGCGAGATCTCCGCCAACATCAACCGCGAACTGAAAACGCTCACGGAAGCAATCTACGCCGAAGCCGGATATGAATTCAACATCAATTCCACGCAACAACTGGCCAAACTGCTCTTCGAGGAAAAAAAGATCCCCGCCGGGAAAAAGACCAAGAGCGGCTATTCCACGGATAACACGGTTTTGGAAGAACTGGCCGGGGATTACCAGATCGTGGACAAGGTCATCAATTACCGGATGCTCACCAAACTCGAATCAACCTACGTGGGCGCCCTGCCGAAACTGATCAATCCGGACACCGGACGCATCCACTCTTCCTTCAACCAGACCGTGACTTCCACCGGGCGGCTTTCCTCGTCCAATCCCAATTTGCAAAACATTCCCATCCGCACGGAGTTGGGACGCTCGATCCGAAAAGCCTTCATCGCCGGCGATCCGGGCTGGCAGATCATGGCAGCCGATTATTCACAGATCGAATTGCGGCTTTTGGCGCTTTTTTCCCAGGATGAAGCGCTGATCGACGCGTTCAGGAACGACCTCGACATCCATCGCCAGACGGCGGCGATCATCACCGGCAAAGACCTCGAAGCCATCAGCAGCGAGGAACGCCGGCGCGCCAAGGTCATCAATTTCGGGCTTTTATACGGAATGGGGCAGAAAAAACTTTCGCGGGAACTGGGCATTCCGGTCACTGACGCCAAAGACCTGATCAAACACTACTTCGAACGCTTTCCCTCGATCGGCGCCTATATCAACGAAAGCAAGGTCGAAGCGCGCCGGCAGCGGTTTTGCGAAACGATCTTCGGACGCAAACTGTATTTGAAAAACATCAACAGCTCCAACCAGGGCCTGCGCTCCGAAGCAGAACGCGTGGCGGTCAACATGCCCATCCAGGGCACCGCCGCCGACCTGATCAAGATCGCCATGATCGACATCCATTCGCGCATCCGGGATAATCTGCGCATCCGCATGATCCTGCAGGTGCATGACGAATTGGTTTTCGAAGTACGCCGCGATTTTCTGCCGGAAGCGGAAAAGCTCGTCCGGACCTCTATGGAGGGCGCCCTTCCGGAAAAATACCGGGAAACAGTCGCCCTGAGAACCGACATTGCCTGGGGCGACAGCTGGTTTGACGCGCACTAAGCCCGGAATCGCAGGGTGAGACGCCAGACTGCCGGATATTCCGTCACGATTGGAATAAAATATGCTATCGTTGATAATAATGGAGGATAAGAGGATGAAAAACATTGCTCTGCTGATCGTTCTGATCCTGGCTTGCGGTTTTCTGACCGCGCAGGAAACACTGTCCGGGCCGGAAAATCCCGCGCCCCGCGACGGCTGGTTTCTCATCCAGCGCAACGGTTATCATTACAACGAGGGCTGGTATCCGAACTCGATCGTCCATTACAGTTACAACGCGAATGGACAGATTGTTCTGAGAACCCGCCAAAATTATCCCGACGGCGTCTGGGAACTGTCGAGCGCCCAGGACTATAATTACAACTTCGAGGGAAGGCTGCTCGAGACAGTCAATTACTTTATTGACGATGGCCAGTGGTCAGCCTGGGAAAAGGAAAGCAGCCTCTACAACGCAGACGGAACCTTGCAGCAAGTTTACGTATACTTACACGGTTCCCAAGGCTGGTATTTAGACACCCAGCAAGCGAATTCTTATGAAAAAGGCTTGCTGGCCAGCGAGCATCTCTACAACTATTATTCGTGGGATGGAACCTTCACGGAGTATGAGGTCAGGAGCTTTGACTATGACGCGGAAGGCAGGCTGATGGGAAAAACGATTCTCACCTTATTAGATGAGATAGGCAATTATCAAGGCATCAGATACCTCTATAGTTATCTGCCCGACGGAAAGCTGTCTGAGGTTATCGACCAAAGCAGGAGCTGGACCGGCAGCAATTACGAGTGGCTCGACAACAGACGCCATCTCTACAGTTACGACGCCAACGGCTACCTGATCCAAACACTTCAGCAATACAACAGTTCCACCCAGGGCTGGCACGATACCAGACGTTATCTCTATACCAACGACTCCTACGGCAATTGCATCCTCGAGGAATATCAGATGAATTCCGCTGAAGGCTGGCAGGACTGGGATAAATGGACCAATGTTTATTCCAGCACCGCCTCTGCCGATGAACAAGCCCCGGCTGCCAATCCCAGTCTCAGCTGCTGTCCCAATCCCTTTTCCGGTTCCACGGAGATATCGTTCCAGATGAAGGAATCCGCGGCAGCTGAACTGGCAGTTTACAACCTCAAGGGGCAGAAAATCACTACCCTGGCTGGCGGAACCTTGCCCGGCGGCTTGAAGAATTATGTGTGGAATGGCAAAGACGCCGGCGGGAAGGACCTTCCCGCGGGTATCTATCTTGTCCGGTTGCGGATTGCCGGCATTGACACTTTTGTAAAAAGGGTCACCCTGCTCAAAGGCTGAAAGAGGTTTTTCCGCGCAGGCTTCGGCCCGAATTGCGGTCCAAAAATGAAAAGCCCTCCCCGAAAGGAGGGCTTTTTGTATGGTATCGGAGATGGTTTAGTACATTCCGCCCATGCCTGGATTGGGCATCGGGGCTGGCGGTTCGGGTTCTTTGATGTCGGTGATTATGCATTCTGTGGTGAGCAGCAATGCCGCGATCGATGAGGCGTTTTGCACCGCGGAGCGGACGACCTTGGCGGGATCGATGATGCCCGCTTTGAGCAGATCTTCGAACTTACCGTTGGCGGCGTTGAAGCCCATGTTGATGTCTTTGTAGCCTTTGAGTTTTTCCACGATCACCGCGCCTTCTTCGCCGGCGTTGGAGGCGATCTGGTAAGCCGGTTTTTCCAGGGCTTTCATCAGGATTTCCACGGCCATTTTTTCTTCATGGGAGAGTCCTTTCATAGCTTTCAGAGCTTTTGCAGCTTGGATGAGGGTAACTCCGCCGCCGGGAACGATTCCTTCTTCCACGGCTGCACGAGTGGCATGCAGAGCATCATCCACGCGGGCTTTCTTCTCTTTCATTTCAGTTTCGGTGGCAGCACCGATGCGAAGTACAGCTACTCCGCTGGAAAGCTTGGCAAGGCGTTCCTGCAACTTTTCTTTGTCATAATCTGAGGTGGTTTCTTCGATCTGGGCTTTGATCTGTTTCACTCTGCCATCGATCGCTTCCTGAGAGCCAGCACCCTCGCGGATAGTGGTATTCTCTTTTTCCACCAATATCTTCCTGGCTCGACCCAGATCGG
>Ga0116157_10000407_pt1 | contig 45185 bp, 26 predicted proteins | sample AD_UKC048_MetaG_FD_89882 | JGI IMG/M metagenome (GOLD analysis project Ga0116157, IMG submission 89882) | Active sludge microbial communities of municipal wastewater-treating anaerobic digesters from USA - AD_UKC048_MetaG | ecosystem: Engineered > Bioreactor > Anaerobic > Digestate | place: USA... | reverse complement strand
TACGTGCCGCCCAGCTACTACGACACGGTGATGGACCGCGTGGGCGAGATCGACGAGGACCTGGCGGTGCTGAAGCAACACGGGGTGCTGGTGGACCGCGACGACGAGGGCTACCTGCTGCAGCTCTTCACCAAGCCGGTGCTGGACCGCCCGACGATGTTCTTCGAGATCATCCAGCGCAAGGGCGCGAAGAGCTTCGGCAAGGGCAACTTCAAGGCGCTGTTCGAGGCGATCGAGCGGGAGCAGGAGAACAGGGGTACGCTCTAACCCGATATCACACAACACACAAAGAAGGGCGCCCGGTGGGCGCCCTTCTTTGCTTTCGAGATCCACCGCGGATCAACCTACTTTGCGTGCTTTCAACAACAGCCACAAGCACTCGGTCCGCCTCATCAATGGTCACTCTCCAATATTCGTGGAACGAAGATCCGAGTTGCACCCGCCCTCCTGATGCGGCATCCGAGCTGGTCACCGGCGGTCATCAGGCCCACCGGCAAGCGAAGGCGTGCGGAATTGTGCCCGGGCACGTAACCGATATGGATCGGGATCGGCCGAACCATCAGCACGGTTGGCGGAACGGGCCCCGCCTTGGTCGGCAGTTGCGACCGACCCATCAGCCGCACTGCTGTTCGCCTTGTTAGCGGTCACCCTGCCGAGCAGACCGGCAACACACCTCGCAAAGACGTCCTTGAAGGTGATGGAACTCCCGGTCGACCGTTGGAGGAGCAACGGGTGGTCGGCAGGAACCATGGCGGGTTCCGGGCTTGACGCAACAGTCAGTTTGTTCGTGCGATACGCTCCGCATGTGATGAGCATGAGAACAGAGGCGAGAATGAGCAGGGTTCCTTGACGCTTCATGATGATCGTCGGGACTTGGCGGACGGCCTTGTCCGACGATGCGAAACAACGGAGGCGCGGAAGCCTCCACCAGCGCGTTACTACCCGAAATGCGCACCCCGTGAAAACACCTGTTCAGACCAGTACGGCGTTCAACGCATCCACCAGTTCCTCCCGCTTGAACGGCTTCGGCACGTAACCATCCATGCCGCTTTCCTTGCAGCGATCCACCTCCTCTTTCAGCACGTTCGCGGTCATGGCGATGATCGGGATGCGTGACTTAGGGCCAACCAGTGCACGGATGGCCCGTGTTGCATCATGCCCGTTCATCTCGGGCATTTGCACATCCATCAGCACGAGGTGATAGTCGTTGGTCTGCAGCATCTCAACGGCGATGCGCCCATTCACGGCCACATCCACCAGCACGCCGGGGATCGCATCGGCCAGTTCGTCCTGGGCCACCATGGCGTTGAAGTCGTTGTCCTCGGCGAGGAGGATGCGCAGATCGCGTAGGGCAGTCCGTTGTGGCGGATCATGATCCGCCCGTACAACGTCCGTCTTCGCGAGGGCATACGGAATGCTCACCATGAAGGTGCTGCCCTGGCCGATCTCGCTTTCCACTGTGATGTCGCCACCTTGCATCTGCGCCAAACGCCTGCTGATGGAAAGGCCGAGGCCGGTGCCGCCATATTTGAACGCGGTGCTGCCCTGGCCTTGATCGAACTCCTCGAAGATGGCATCACGCCGATCCGGTGCCACGCCGATACCGGTGTCCGCGACGCTGACGCGCAAGAGCGCCTGCGCATGATCGATCGAACTGGACGACATGTATATCGAGACCCCTCCCTCCTTGGTGAACTTGATCGCGTTGCCCACGAGGTTCATGACGATCTGCTGCAAGCGCGTGGGGTCGCCGAGCACTGATCCCTGCACCAACGGGTCGATCTCCATTCGCAGGTAGAGCTTTTTCTCCTCTGCCTTGAAACGAAGGATCTCCTGAACTCCCTGTACCACCGCGCGCGGGTCGAAGGGCACGGACTCCAGCACGATCTTGCCTGCCTCCATCTTACTGAGGTCGAGCACATCGTTGATGATCACCAGCAGGCTTTCGGAACTCTTCGCGATAGCGTCGAGGTATTTCTCTTGATCGGGCAGATGCGCATTGCGCCGCAGGATGCCGGTCATGCCGGTGATCGCGTTCATCGGCGTTCGGATCTCGTGGCTCATGTTGGCCAGGAACTGCTGCTTGATCTTGCCACTGTGCTCGGCGCGCTCGCGTTGACGGTGGGCCTCCTCCTTCTCGCGGTGCAGCGCCGCAGTGCGCTCGGCCACCGTGCGTTCCAACATCTCCTTCTGTCGGTTCAAACCCTTGGTGCGTATCCGGATGTAGAGCAGCACTCCACCGACCAGCGCGAACACATAGAGCGCATAGGCCCACCACGTGCGCCACCAAGGCGGCAGCACGACCAGCTTGAAAGCGGTGCCTTCCGTGTCCCAGACCCCGTCGCGATTGTCGCCGCGAACATGGAAGGTGTACGTGCCGGGGTCGAGGTTGGTGTATACCGCCGAACGGTCATGCCCCGCCACGATCCAGTCGCTGTCGAAGCCTTCAAGCTTGTACTGATACCGGTGCTCCTTGGGCGCTGAGAATTCCAAGGTGGCGAACTCGAAGGTGACCATATTCGCGCTGTACGGGATGGTGAGGCCATCACTCAGGTAGGCGGGCCGGTCCAGGGGAGAACCTTCGGCGCGATGGTCCAACGCTCGGTTGATGAGCTTGATGCCAGTGATGCGTATAGCGCTGGCGGTGCTGTCATCGGCGAGTTCGGATGGTTTGAAGTAGTTGAAGCCCATAACCCCACCGAAGAAGAGCGTACCATCGGCCTGCCTACAATGCGCGTACCGGTTGTACTCGTCGCTTTGTAGACCGTCGCTCGCATCGTAGTTGCGGAAAACACCGGTGCCTGGTGTGAAACGCGAGATCCCCTTATTGGTGCTCATCCACAGGTTGCCGGCTTCATCTGGTAGAATGCCGTAAACCACATCGTTGGGCAAGCCATGCTTGGTGTTGTAGCGCATGCACTTGCCCGTGCGCTTGTCCAACCGGTTCGATCCGCCGCCATTGGTGCCCACCCAGAGCACATCCGGATCGTGTGGGTCATTCAACAGCGAATAGATGATGTCGGCCGAGAGCGAAGCCGGATCGGCGGGGTCGTGCGTGTACACGTGCCAGGCGGCCGCGCCGCTCTTGCGCCTATCGTAGCGGTACAAGCCCGTTGCGGTTCCCAGCCAGAGCAGCCCGTTGTCATCCCTGAGCATCGCGTGCAGGAAGCGATCGACCTCACCGACCCGTGATCGCGGATAGGGTACATAGTGGAACAGACCGGTCCGGCGATCGAAGCGACAGAGCGTTTGGACCGAGCCCGACCAGATGAGCGAGTCACCCTCCAGCAGGAAGGTCTCGTTGTAGGTCTCCTCCGGGAAGGCGCGTATGGCGGCCGTGTCGCGCGCGATGCGGGTGATCCTGTCCCACACGGGATCATAGGTTACGAGACCCTCGTGGTTGAACCAATAGATCCCTCGTTCATCCCTGACCAACACCCGGTTCGCACGGCTCAACCTGTCCAACGCCGGGTCTTGGACCTTCTCGGTCCACGGGATCCACGTGGGCCACGTGTTGGTCCGAGGATCGAACTCGTTCAGGAATCCATCGTGGAAGGCAACTGACACGCGCCCACCGGGCAAGGCCTGTATGGGACCACAGCTCGTGGACTTCACCGTGTTGAAGCGGGCACTGCGCGGATCATAGGTGAGCAGGCCATAGCCCGAGGTGCCGATCCACATCAGACCATTGCGGTCGCGATAGGCGCATTTGGCGCCTTGCGCTTGGAGCAGGAGATTCTGGTCGCGAGGCAGCACGCGAGAGAGCCGTCCAGAGGCAGGATCGAACAGGTAGATGCCAGAGTAAACAGCTATCCACAAGCGACCGTCGCCGTCCAAGGCAGCGTTCGTGCCGCGCATCTGGCCGAGTTCGGAACCCGCTTCGAAAAGTGTCTTCGCCCGTTCGGAATGTCCATCGAGCTGAACGATGCCGAACGTGTGGAGGCCAAAGGTGCGCTGGTTCACCGTGTCCTCGGCCGCGACCATCCCTGTGAGCTCCAGACGGGTCCTGCCCGTGCTCGTGGTGCCGACCGTGTGATCGAGCAGCAAGGTGTCCAAGCGCTCGTTGCCTGCATGGTCAGGGATCACGTGAAAGCTGTTCCCATCATGCTGGCTGGCCCAGATCGTTCCCGCCTGGTCCGCGCTCACGAGACAACTGTTGCCGAGGTATTGCTTGATCGTACACAGCGGCATGCCATCGACCTGGGATCCCCCGGCGAACGTCAGCTTGAACAAGCCGTTGTTGCGTGCCAGCCAGAGTTCGTTGTTCGCGTCCTGTGCGATACTTTGTACAATGTCGTTGATGGGGATCGACCCCGCACGCGCATGGATGAACCGCTCGCTGTCCCGGTCGAAGAGATCAAGCCCTTCGCTCGTTCCCACCCACAGGCGGCCTTGGTTGTCCTCGAATAGCGCGTGGATGTAGTTGTTCCGAAGGGTGGTGCTGTCCTCCGGATCCTGCCGGAAAACGGTGAAGGTGTAGCCATCGTAGCGATTCAATCCATCCTTGGTACCGAACCACATGAAGCCGTACTTGTCCTGCAGGATGGTGTTCACCATGCCTTGGGAGAGTCCGTCCTCGATGGTGAGGGAGCGGAAAGGCAAGCGGAGCGTGTCGATGACGTTCTTCTGCGCGCACACCATACCGCCGGTAAGCAGGGCCAGGGCCATGAATGCGGCCATATGCGGCGAGCGGCTCATATGGGGCGCGGAGCTTTGTTCAGTGAGATACCGATGGCATTCATCAACTCCTCCCGCTTGAACGGCTTCGGTACATACCCGTTCATACCCGCTTCCTTGCAGCGCTCCACCTCTTCTTTCATCACGTTGGCAGTCATGGCGATGATCGGGATCCGGGACTTGGCACCGGCGAGCGCGCGGATCGCTTTCGTTGCGTCATAGCCGTTCATCTCGGGCATCTGCACGTCCATCAGGATCACGTCGTAGGCGTTGGCCTGCACCATCTCCACGGCGATGCGCCCGTTCGCCGCCACATCCACCTGCACGCCGGGGATCGCATCGGCCAGTTCATCCTGTGCCACCATCGCGTTGAAGTCGTTGTCCTCGGCCAACAGGATCCTCACGTTCCTGAGCTCCTTCTCTTCTGCGCCCGGGACCTGTGCCGGTGTCGCCTGCGTTCCCGTTGCAATAGCGCACGGGATCGTGACCGTGAAGGTGCTGCCTTTGCCTTGTTCGCTCTTCACGGTGATGGTTCCGCCCTGCATCTCCGTCAGCCGTTTACTGATGGTGAGGCCCAGACCGGTGCCGCCATACTTGCGCGTTGTGTCGCTGTACGCCTGGGTGAACTCCTCGAAAATGTTGTGCAACCGGTCTTGCGGGATCCCGATCCCGGTATCGATCACATCGATGCGGAGTTCACCGTTCACCCATCGTACGCGCAGCGTGACGGAGCCGCGTTCCGTGAACTTGATCGCGTTGCCGGCCAGATTCAGCACGATCTGGTTCAGCCGGGTGGGATCGCCGAGGAGCATCCCCGGCAGATCGCCATCCACTTCAACGACCAGCGCAAGGCCCTTCTCCTCGGCCTTGTAACGCAGGATGTCGCGCACGTTGCCGATGACCTGTCGCGGATCGAAGGGCACTTGCTCCAGGTCGATCTTGCCCGCTTCCATCTTGCTCAGGTCCAGGATGTCGTTCAGGATCACCAGCAGGTTCTCGCTGCTCTGGGAAATGGCGTTGAGGTATTTGTCCTGCTCCGGCGAATGCTCATTGCGCTTGAGGATCCCGCTCATCCCCATGATGGCGTTCATGGGCGTGCGGATCTCGTGGCTCATGTTGGCCAGGAATTGCTGCTTCACGTGCTCGCTATGCTCCGCGCGTTCGCGTTGGCGGTCGGCTTCCACCTTTTCCAGCTTGAGCTCAGCGGTACGCTCGGCCACCGTTCTTTCGAGCAATTCCTTCTGCCTCTTCAATCCACTGGTGCGGATGCGGATGAAAAGCAGCACGGCACCAGCGAGGAGCACCGCGCCCAGCACTTTCGCCCAGAGGGTGAGGTACCATGGCGGCAGGATCGTGATGCGCAAGCCGATCGGATCGGCGTTCCAGATGCCATCGCGGTTGCGGCCCCAGACCTTGAAGGTGTAGTTGCCGGGATCCAGGTTCGTGTAGTTCGCTGAGTGCGCGCGGCCAGCATCGATACGCTGCAGATCGTAGCCTTCCAGCTGGTACTGGTAGGTGCGGCTGCCCAGCGTGATGTAGTCCATGCTGGCGAAGTCGAAACTGAGCATGCTCGCCTCGGCGTAGGGGATGGACAGTTCCTTCGCCAAGTGCGTGGGCACGTGCAGCAAAGCATGCGGCTCGCCGAGCGCGATGGAGCGGTTCCCCAGTTTGATGTCCGTGATGGCCATTTCCACCGGGCGCTCATCCGTGCGCAGGTCGCGCGGGTGGAAGTAGTTGAAGCCGCTGATGCCGCCGAAGAAGAGCGTGCCGTCGGGCATCTTGCAGAAGGCGTAGCGGTTGAACTCGTCGTTCTGCAAGCCATGGCGGGCATCGAAGTTGAGCGCCATTCGTGTCTTCGGGTCGAAGCGTGAGAGCCCCTTGTTCGTGCTCATCCACACTTGCCCGTCGTCGTCGTTGAGCAGTCCGTAGATCACGTTGTTCGGCAATCCGTTCCGTGTGGTGAAGCGCTCGAATGTCCCGGTGCGCTTGTCCATGCGGCAGAGGCCCCCGCCATTGGTGCCCACCCAGAGGATGCTGGCGTCCTTCGGATCCGGGAGCAGGCTGAAGATGACATCCGCAGCCAACGAGGTCGTATCGGATGGGATGTTCCGATAGTGCTTCCATGCCCGGGTCAGCGGGTCCAGGCGCAGCAGGCCCTTCATGGTGCCCAGCCAGAAGGTACCGTCCGCACCGTGCTGGATGGCCTGCACGAACTGGTATTCCCCTCCGGAACCCTCAATGGGATAGGGCACGCGCGTGAACCGCTCGCTGCGTGTATCGAACTGGCCGAAGGCGTTCGAACTGCCGAAGGCGATGAGCGAGTCGCCACTTGCGCACAGAGGAAAGCCAACGGGAACCGCTGGATCACTGAAGTACACGAGGCTCCTGTCCTGATCATCTTTCCGGCAGAGTTTCCCGTTCGCAAACGACCAGATCGTACCCCTGGGCGCTACCACGAAGGAGCCCGCCCGGTCATGGTAGTATTCACGTTCGCTTCCATCGACCAGCAACGGTGGCGCGGGGTCAACGACCGATCGTCCTGTATCAAAGAGTTTGACCTTCAAGCCCGCGGCGAGCAACACACGACCATCGGCCAGCGGCGCCATCCATCCGATGGAGCTTGCCTGCTGCGTGTGGAAGCGTTCGATACGCGGATCGTAGGTGAAGATGCCGTAGCCGGGGGTCCCGATCCAGATGACCCCGCTGCGATCCTGATAAAAGCAGGCGACATCCACGCTCCCGTTCCCATGGTGCACGTCGATCGGTCGCAACTCCGACGAACGACCTGTGGAGGGATCACAGCGCCAGAGTCCGGCGTCCGTTCCAATCCAGAGGCGGCCGTCGGCATCCACCATTCCGTACTTCGGCCATCCCCAAGCGGGCTGCCCGGTCGGGATGTCGCGTTCATGGCCTGTAGCCTCATCGATCTCCGTTACGCCTCCGGTGCCCGACGCCCGATAGGTGACCCTCCGCCGTGCATCCGCCAAAGCCAATCCAGCGACAGGTGTGCTCAGATGCCCCGGGATCGGCTTCGTTGGACGGATCGCCAGGTCGCCTACCATCGCGGCGATCGACGCTTCGTCTTTGGTGTCGATGTGCAAATAGCCCCTTGCCGGGTTGCTACGATCCAACAATTCCTGTGTGGACGAATGCAGGATACCGGCATGGTCGATGAACAAGCCCCAGATGGGGACATCGGCGATGCGTTGTGCATGCGTAGCTGCTCCCAAAGTCGCTGTGGCAGGCTGCGGCCGGATGCGGTAGAGATTGCAACTCGAATGGAACCAGATATTCCCTTGCGGATCCTCGGCAATGGAACGGACAGCGCACTCGGGAGCACCGCCAAATCGTGAGCTGTCCTTGGAGCAGGGTAGATGGCGGAAGATCTCCGTGGCCGGATCGAACACGTCCAGCCCGCTATTGGTGCCGACCCAGAGCAGTCCTTTGCTGTCCTCGAAGATCTTATGGATGTGATTGTCCCGCACCGACGTGCTGTCCTGTGGATCGTGGCGGAACACCTTGAAGGTGTACCCGTCATACCGGTTCAAGCCGTCCTTGGTGGCGAACCACATGAAGCCGGTGCGGTCCTGAAGGATGCTGCGCACCATGCCTTGTGAAAGGCCGTCCTCAATGCGGAGGTGGCGGACGGGAATGTGGAGGGTATCGACTTGTGCAGGCGACGCTGCCGTCATCAGGAGCCCGATAACGAACGAGAGGGCAACACGCGCTCCGTTGCTCATGGTGTGTAGATCCCCTTGCTCATTGCGTACACCACGATCCCCGCCGTATTCCGCGCGCCGGTCTTTTGAAGGATGTTGTTGCGGTGGCCCTCCACAGTGCGCGGGCTCAGGAAGAGCTTTCCGGCGATCTCCGTGGTGGTGAGTTCCTGGCAGATCAAGCGCAGCACATCGAGCTCGCGCTCGGTGAGCGGGTCCACATCATCGAAGGTGGGCTTCAGCTTCTCCTTCTTCACCAAGCCATGCAGCATCACGCGGCTCACCATCGGGCTGAAATGGTAGCCGGTGGAGGCCACTGCGCGGATGGCGTCCTCGATCTCGTCAGGTTCGGCGGTCTTCAGCACATAGCCGTTGGCGCCCAGCTCCATCAGGTGTACGATGAATTTCTCTTCACTGTGCATACTGAGCACGATCACCTTCACCTGCGGGAATTCCTCGCGCATGCGCTTCATGGTATCCATGCCGTTGAGCACGGGCATCTCCAGGTCCAGCAGCACAACGTCCACGGAATTGTTCTTCAGGCCGGTGAGCAACTCCTCCCCGTTCGAGCACTCGAACGCGACCTCTACATCGGAAAGATCGCGGAGCAACATGGTGAGGCCACGGCGGAAAAGGACCTGGTCGTCGGCGAGGGCGAGTTTGATCATTTGTTCAAAGGTCGTTCAGGTGGAAATACCGGACCCCCGTATTTCCACGGGATTTGTGCTTCCCGTGTATCAACGCTGGTGGGAGGCCCCGTTACAAGGGCACTTTTGCCCCGTCGGTCAGCAACACAAAGCCCACCGGCCCGAACCATGAAGCACTTCATCCTCCTCATCGCCATGAACACCCTTTTTGCAAGCGTCCTCAGCGCTCAAACCAACGCACCCATGACCCCCACCGAGAACTGGCTGGCCACGAACCGCGAAACCTTGGGTCCGAATGCCTCGGCAAATTGGATCATGGATCTAGATATCGACGCCACTGAACTGTACGTGACCAAGGACCACGCGCTCATGATCGTGGACCGCACACCCATCATCGAACAGGACGGTGCCGCTTACCTCCGCAAGGGTGTCTTCGGCCTCGGTGGCACGCACCTAACCTTGGTGGGCAAGGTGGAAACCGTCAACGACAGCGTGATGCACGGCACCTACAGCGGACTGCTCGGCGGCACAGCGGTGATCATGGACCAATACATCCAACTACGCCACGGCGTACCGGTGACCGTGGTGCGCGTCATCGCTCGGGTGAACGGCTCCGCACCGATGAACAACGATGACCTGCAAGCGCAGGCGCTCCAACTGCTGTCCGAGCAGACGGACGGACGGAACGAACCGGCGCTGTCCAGGAATTGACCCCTCCCTTCAACTTGAATGGCCGGGCCGCGCAAGCAGCTCGGCCATCACGTTCCCGTTCAGTTCCAGAACCTCGTGGACCATTCCTGTGCAAGCGGCAGCGCCCTCTGCGCGTGCGCGATGCTCCAAAGCCGTGAGCATGTCGAAGAGGCGTTGCGCACCCATGTAGTTCACTTGAGGCCGGAGGCTGTGCGCGGATATGGCCAGTGCGTCACCGTCATTCGCCGCTAGTGCTTCCGTCAATTTTGCGAACAGGTCGGGGGCACCCTGCAGATACATGGAGATGTACCGCTCCATACGGGTCCGATCGCCTTTGCAGAAGCGCTCGAGGTAATCCAGGTCGGTAAGAGCGGGCTCCATCATGCGTCGGTGCCCCGAGCATTCGGGGAGCCCAAAGGTCGAATAGGTGGGAATACCCACCCCCCGTATTTCCACCTGTTTTGCGTTTCCCGTGTATCAACGCTGGTGGGAGGCCCCGTTGCAAGGGCACATTTGTCCTGTTGTCAGCGCCTCAAAACCCACCGGCCCGAACCATGAAACACCTCATCCTCACCACCGCGATGAACACCCTATTCTCCCTCCCGCTTTTCGCCCAACAAACTTCGAATTGGATGGCCGCCAACCAACAAACGCTCGGCTCACAGGCTTCGGCATCCTGGATGCTCGACTTGGAGACCGACGGCATGGAGGTCCATGTATCTCCGGAAAGAGCGCTGGTGCTCGTGGACCGCCAGCCCATCATCACTACGGAGAACGGAGAGGCGTTCTTGAAGGCGGGCATCTTCGGCCTGGCTGGCACCCGCCTTACGCTTCAAGGGAATATCGAGATCATTGATGGCTCGCTCATGCATGGGCGCTACACCGGCTCACTCGATGGCCAACCCGTGGTGATGGACCAGTACCTGGAGATGCGCAACGATGTGCTGACCGGTCTGGTGCGCGTGGTGACCGCGGTGCAGGGTTCTGCCCCGGTACCCATCCATACGAACATAGACTATGTGCAGGGGCTACTGGACGATGTGGCCATGACCACCGACCCTGCGCTCGCGAAAGACTGAGGTCCGATCACCGGACCAAGGATGCCTCACAAGCCGTTACTTTGCGACCATTCCCAAAGATGCATGGCGACCAAGAAGATCTTCATTGTGGACGACGACGTGATGCTGGCGACCATGCTTGCCGACCACCTCCGAACGACCTTTCCGCACGATGTGACCGCCTTTCACACGGGAGAGGATTGCCTTGCCCACTTGAACGAGCATCCTGACCTTGTGGTCCTTGACTATCATCTGAACAATACGGTGAAGGATGCGGCCGATGGTCTGAGGATACTCGAGAAGATCAAGAAAATGGACCGCAGTGTGCATGTGATCATGCTCAGTAGCCAAACGCAATATGGGGTAGCCCTTCAAACGGTGGCCAAGGGCGCTGAACAGTATGTACTGAAGGGCAAGGACCAGTTCGACCAGATCGATCGCATCGTGAAAGAGATGCTGGCTTGATGCGCTCCTGCATCCTCTGCGAAGGCAACTTCAAGGCGCTGTTCGAGGCGCTCGAGCGGGAGCAGGAGAATAGAGGGACGCCGTAGTTAGTACTATGCAAATAAGGAAAGGTGCTTCTGTTGAGGCGCCTTTCTACATTTCAGGACCATGAGCGAACGCACAATTACGCAGCAGGCACTCGGCAAACGGATCGAGAAGCTCACTCCTACGGATCTGACTAAATACTTCAAGACGCCAAAGAAGGAAAGTGATCGCAAAGAGTTCAAGTCATACGTAGACAATCCCAAGGCCGGCGAAGGTGGAATCGACGCTGTGCTCCGAACTATCTGTGCCTTCCTGAACTCAGAAGGAGGGCTGCTCATTTGGGGGGCGCCAATCGGAAAGTCTCCCACCCAGGGTCAAGAGAAGGAATTCCATGGATCTCTCACCCATGTCGTAAATGACTATGGAGATGACCAACTGTCTGACATGGTGTTCGACAGGATAAGTCCACCACCGCAGGACATTCGAATCAAGAAGTTGATGCATCGAGGTCATCGAGCCTATGTCTTCGAGGTTCCTCGGAGTCCATACGCTCCGCATCAGGTTAAGGAGAAGGGGGCATACTGGTTCCGTTTCAATGCAACCACCAAACCTGCGCCCCATCACTTTGTCGAAGCACTTATGAGAAAGGTCTCCTATCCTGACATCGCCCCGTACTTACGACGCGCAACTCTGCAGCAGATAGACAAGAAGATTCTCGTCAATTTGGAAATCCTCATTGTGAATCACTCCACCCTCCAAAACGAGGTTGACATTTCGCTCTTTGCAACCACAACGCAAGGACAATTCACAGGTATGGGATCCTTCCAAGGACCTAACACCGACTACTTGAACAATCAGCGCGAAATCCGGAAACGGGGGATTGCTGATATCCTGCACTATGGCATTATCAAATGGGAGCGTTTGTCGATTGAACTCCCAACTTCAAGTATTGGCAACGAGTTCCGCTTAGTAGTCTCCATTGCAGGGAGATCATCTCCCGTAAAGGCAAGTTCGTATTTCATTCCCGTCAGACTGGCCGGACAAGTAATACAAGGCGAGTTTCGCATAGAGCGAGAGAATTATGACTTCCACAGTACCATTGGCGATATGACCTCCTCGAATAGTGCGCTCCTCGAAGAGGCCTTGGGTCGCAATCCCAAACAGTTATCTCCCTAGCCCATCCTCGTCCAACCAACTATGCCCCATTCCGACACCAAACGCCTAACGCGCCTCACGGCGATCCTGACCCGACTGCAAACCAAGCGTTTGGTGACGGCTCCTGAGTTGGCGGCGAAGTTCTCGGTGAGCATCCGCACCATCTACCGGGACATTCGTGCCTTGGAAGAAGCTGGCATACCGGTGATCACTGAAGAAGGCAAGGGCTACTTGCTTATGGACCACTACCGCCTTCCTCCGGTGGCGTTCACGGAGAAGGAGGCCAATGCGCTGATCGCCGCGAAACAACTGGTACTGAAGACCACGGACTCCTCCTTCATCGCCCACTACGCCGAGGCGATCGACAAGATCACGTCCGTGCTGGACCATGGGCTGAAGGACAAGATCAACCTGCTCGTGGATCGCACGCAGTTCAAAAACATCGAGAACATCCCGCGCACCAGCGACAACCTTTCGGAACTGCAATTCGCGATCACCAACTATCGGGTGGTGCGCATCACGTACACGAACGCGGAGCAACTCACCTCGGACCGGTCCATTGAACCGTTCGCGCTATTGAGCACGGAGAACTGGCTCTTGGTGGCGTGGTGTCGTTCGCGCAAGGAGTTCCGCTACTTTCGATTGGATCGGATCGAACAGATGGCGGTGCTACCCGACCAGTTCACACCGCACGATATGACGCTGCAGCAATTCTTCGAGCGGCATCCCGGAACGCAGACAGTTCCACCAGAGCGAATGATCCTTCCGACACCCCTGACATAGGGTTGTCAACGCCTGCCGTCACTTTTGGCGGCACACGAACAACAACCCATGACCATCACAATTTCCAACCTCCCTTGGCTCGGCATCGCCCTGGCCTTCGTTCTATCCTCTGCACTCGGTGCTGCTTGGTTCACTGCATTGTTCAGGAAACAGTACCTCTTCACCTTGGGTCGGCCGGCGAACGAACCCCAGAGCAAGGATCCGATCTACTTCGTGGGGCCGATGGTCTGCAGCTTCTTGGTGATCTTCACCAGTGCTATCCTGATGCAATGGCTGAACATCACGTCATATGGCGCCGCGTTCTTATTCGCGCTACTTGTGGGGTTCGGCTACTTGGTCACGAACACGGTGAACATCGCCATCAACCCGAATATGCCACGGCCGATCGCGTACGGCGTGATCACCGGTGCGTACCATCTGATCGCTATGGTGCTGGTGTGCATGGTACTGTTAGCGTTGAAGTAGCCGTCACCGCACCCGCTCGAACACGATATCCCGCGCCCGTTGGCCGGATACGAGGCATTTCGTCACCTCGCCTTGCGCATCACGCGTGAAAGCGACAAGCCCCATGCGTGCTTGGTCCGTGGTGAAGGCATCGGGTTGGAACGGCTTCATGACCGCATCGCCCCAACGGTGACCACGTACCACCAAGGCGCTGTCCTCCTGAACAACGACCAAGGCCACACCAAGTTCTTCGCTCACGTAGGTCCCTATGAATTCCTCTGGACGGATCCGCGCAACATCCAACGGCTCCAATGCGATGCGCTTCGCTTGCCAAGTGAAATCGTAGAGGTGATAAGCGAAGCCTTGGGCACGACCATTCGAACCTAGCGAGAACACCCATCGGTTGTAGCGGTTGTTCAGTTGAAAGGTGTTCGCGTCGAGTTCTTCCAACGCCTGTACATCCCCACTTCCAAGTACGTTCGTCACCAGGCCCGGTCCATTCCGCTTCACGGTGAAGACCAGACCTGGAAAAAGCTCGTAGTCGCCGACAAGAGCATCGAGATCGGTAGGTCGATCCGATCCATCGCGCTTGCGGGATGGCCGCTTCATGGTTGCTTGTGCCACTTCCGACGCGCTGATCTCGTTCTCGAGGAACAGGTCTATGGCCTTCTCCGCCGTTTCGATCGGATTGAAGTCCTCTGCATTGGCGGTGATGGCGATCACCAGGTCGTGAGCGGGTACACGAACGAGATAAGACCTGTAGCCCGCCAACCCTCCTCCGTGGAACACCACCTGTTGACCTCGGTATTCCTTGCGGTCCAGACCTATTCCATAAGTGAACGGCTCGTTGGTGACCAGCTTACCTGATCGCTCCATGTTATCCAGCATTTCGCGATCGCCAACAACGGGATCTTTGAAGTTCATCGCCCAGCGGCAGAGGTCCTCCACCGTGGAGTTCACGCCCGTGGATCCCATGAGCGCACCATTGACCGGACGCTCCACATAGGCCGCTCCTTCCAATCCGTAGGCAGATGCCCGGTTCGCGATCACGGTACCTGGAGCATCCATGACGTGCGTGTCCTTCATGCCCAAGGGGTGGAAGATCCGCTCCTGTAGAAAGTCGGAGAACGGTTTCCCGGATACGCGTGCCACGACCTCGGCCAGCAGCATGTACCCGGAGTTACTGTACTCGAAGGCAGTACCCGGAACGAAATTGAGGCCTCTCTGGCGCAGTAAGAGCGCGACCGCTTCCGCATGGGTCACCTCATCATTGGGAGCAATGCCTCGCAACGCGAGCAGGTCATCGATATCCCGAAGGCCACTGGTGTGTTGAGCCAAGTGACGAATGGTCACGACGTGCGAGTATTCCGGTAATTCCGGGATGAACTTGCGCACATCGTCATCCAGCGAAAGCAGTCCATCCCGCTGCAGTAGCAGAGCCGCGAATGCCGTGAACTGCTTGGACACGGATGCGACCTGGAAGACCGAAGAGGTGGTGATGGGGATGTCATGCTCCAGATCGGCCATACCGAAGGCCTTGCTGTACACAGGAGCCCCGTCGCGGAGAATGCGGATCGCAAGACCCGGCGAATCCGTGGTGTTGTACCGCGCCAGATAGGCATCCATCGCTGCCTGGGGTGTGGTGGGTGCTGTTCCGGAACTCACCAGCCGCAACTCGACCCTGCCCTCGGGTGCTGTCTCGTCGATGGCCTGCACCTCAATGCGGTACTGCCCTTGCACGCTCGCCTCCAGCCGCACCCATTCGGGACCGAACGCGCCATTGGGAGAATCGAACTCGTTCAGCTTGCTTCCATTCGGGCTGTAGGTCGTGATCGCCACATCCACGCCGTGTTGGTCCACCCGGACCCAAGCCCAAGAACCTGCTTGCAGATCCATCGCATACTTCAACGTATCGGGAGCTTCGACCACGGCGCCCTCCGGCGCGCCATTACGAAGTATCACCGGTGCGGGTTGAGCGGTCACCCTGCCGAGGGAGAGTGCCGCAGCCAATACACCAACCGCAAATGAGGGATGCGATATGCTCATTGGAGATCGTGCGACGAAGAACGGGCGATATCGGGGCCTCAGCTGGAACAGCTACACGAACGGTTGAAACAGGGTTTGCAAGGTCGATCCTCAGGAGTTGATCCCCTCGCATCCGCACCATCATCAGGGCCTGCATTCCATGTAGGTCCGGATCGACATGTACACGTGGTGCACATGCCAGGACCGCCCCCCCCCCTTCGAAGAAAGGCCCAAGAACCCTGGGCAAACCAATTCCCCGATGAACGTGTTCTACTTTCACGCACTCAAGCAACGCAACACCGAGCATCATGATACGATCGAGCAAGGCCATTTGGAGCGGAAGTGGAAAGGAAGGTAAGGGGCATCTGACCAGTACCAGCGGGGTGCTGAAGGACACCCCATATTCATTCATGACCCGGTTCATAAGTGAGGACGGAAAGGCAGGCACCAATCCAGAGGAATTGATCGCGGCTGCACACGCCGGTTGTTTCACGATGAAGCTGAGCTTCCTGCTTGGTAACGCAGGTTTCACGCCGGATGAACTGGATTGCAACTCTGAGGTGAAGTTGGGTCCTGTGGCAGGCGGCACCGGTGTCGTCGGCATCCACCTGGTGCTGAAAGCCAAGGTTCCGGGTATCGGTAAGGAACAGTTCGACGGATGCGCGGAGGACGCCAAGGTCAACTGCCCGATCAGCCAACTTTTGAAGAGCGTACCCATTACGCTGAACGCGGAACTGGTGTAGTTCACGAACTCCGAGCCTCCCACGCAATGGTGAACGGCTCGACGTTGCTCGAGTACCTGTGCAACGTAGGATCGTGAGCAGCCCGCCCTGTGCGACCCATGGCCGCATCGTTCGGATGCGGCCATGGGTCGCTGATGTTCTTGTGTCGGGCGTGGATCAGCGCTTCCTCATTGAACAAGGAATGACCAGTAGCCAAGTAAGCGGCACCTTTGAAAGTGACCGATCCATCAAGAGCTGAACAGCACGTTCCAGGATGCATCCCTTGGGATAGGATATTCCCGGAATACCATGCTCATCTCTTGGCGGCTCCATCCGCTGGAGGTGTGCTCTCCCGTTCGTGCCGAGCCAGCGCCATATAGACCGCGCGTATCCGGTCGAGTTCGTCATCGTCAAGTTCCTCCAGGTCCAACAGTGCGTTGTTCGCCTCCTTCTGTGAGCGTATCAGCTCATCCAACTTGATCTGAAGGGCTTCCGTATCGCGGTTCTGCGTGTTCTGTATGAGGAACACCATCAGGAAGGTGATGATCGTGGTGCTGGTGTTGATCACCAACTGCCATGTGTCACTAAACCCGAATAGCGGACCTGTGATGGCCCAGCCAAGAATGACCGCGACCGCCAGAATGAACGTGATCGGTCTGCCGGTCATGGTCGACGTGCGTTTGGCAAAGCGGGTGAAGGGGGAGTTGATCGTCGCTGGGGCTTTCATGACATTCGGGTTGCCGCGTGAAGTTCGGGTATTGTAGGGGTCACGCGCCTTTACCGTACACCGTAGCTTTCGCCGACCATGAAGTCTCCACTGAACGACCCCCGTATCGCCATCACCAGCCGTGGCACCATCCGTTTGAAGGATCATCCGACCGACCTGCCGAGCAATACTGAGAAGAAGGAGCTGAAGGACCAGGTGGAAGGAGACCGCGAAAGGATCAGTGAGCTACAGGAGCTGCTCTATGCTTCGGGCAAACATTCGCTGTTGCTCATCTTCCAGGCGATGGACGCAGCCGGCAAGGACAGTTGCATCCGCCACGTCATGAGCGGAGTGAACCCACAAGGCGTGCGCGTATGGAGCTTCAAGGCTCCAAGTACACTTGAACGTAGCCACGATTTTCTGTGGCGGCATTTCCAAGCGACTCCGGAGCGCGGACAGATCGGCATCCACAACCGTTCCCACTATGAGGAGGTGTTGGTCACCCGAGTGCATCCGGAATTCATCCTGGGCCAGAACATACCGGGCATCACACGCACGGACCATGTGGACAAGGAATTCTGGGAGCGGCGGTTCATAGCCATCCGCGCCTGGGAGGAACACTTGGCCAATAGCGGCACGGTGATCATGAAGTTCTATCTGCACATGAGCAAAGAGGAGCAGCGGAAGCGATTCCTGGAACGCATCGATGACCCTGGAAAGAACTGGAAGTTCAATGCCCAGGACCTGGCCGAACGTCAGCATTGGGACGCCTACATGGACGCTTATGAGCACGCCATCGGAGCTACGGCATCGCCACATGCCCCATGGTACCTGGTGCCGGCCGATGAGCAATGGGAAAGTCGCGCGATCGTGGCCCGGTTGATACGCCTTCGGTTGGAGACGCTCGACCTGCGTTCACCTGCCCCCGACCCCGATACGTTGGCCACCCTTTCGGAATGCCGGAAAGCACTGGGATCCGGTAAGGTCTGAACCACACGGGGGAACCGGATAACTTCGCGGCTCCTTTCCATTCCTCATGTACCGTACCCATACTTGTGGCGAACTCCGCCTCATTGACGCTGGCAAGACCGTGACCCTGGCCGGATGGGTCCAACGTACCCGCGACCTGGGCGGGATGACATTCGTGGACCTGCGCGACCGCTTCGGCATCACGCAGCTCAGCTTCAATACCGAACGGGACCAAGCCCTGTGCGATCAAGCGAACAAGATGGGCCGCGAATTCGTGGTGCAGGTCATCGGCGTTGTGAAGGAACGTGAGAGCAAGAACAAGAACATCCCCACCGGTGAGATCGAACTGGTGGTGACCGGACTGAACGTACTGAACGGCGCCAAGACCCCGCCCTTCACTATCGAGGAGGAGACCGACGGCGGCGACGAACTGCGCATGAAGTACCGCTACCTGGACCTGCGTAGGGCCAACGTGCGGAAGAATTTCGAGTTGCGCCACCGGATGGCCATCGAAGTGCGCAATTACCTCAGTGCACAGGATTTCCTTGAGGTGGAGACGCCCGTGCTGATCAAGAGCACACCGGAAGGCGCGCGTGACTTCGTGGTGCCCAGCCGCATGAACGCCGGGGAGTTCTACGCGCTACCGCAGAGCCCACAGACCTTCAAGCAACTGCTGATGGTGGCCGGTTTCGACCGCTATTTCCAGATCGTGAAGTGCTTCCGTGACGAGGATCTGCGCGCCGACCGGCAACCGGAGTTCACCCAGATCGACTGCGAGATGGCCTTCGTTGAGCGGGAGGATATCCTCAACACCTTCGAGGGTCTGGCCAAGCACTTGTTCAAGGCGATCCTGGGCAAGGAATTCAGCGAGGACTTCCCGCGCATGAGCTATGACGACGCCATGCGATTCTACGGTTGCGATAAGCCGGATCTGCGTTTCGGGATGAAATTCCATGAGCTGAACGACCTGGTGCAGGGCGTCGGCTTCAAGGTCTTTGATGATGCCGAACTGGTGGTCGGTATCAAGGCCGAAGGCTGTGCTGGCTGGAGCCGTAAACAGACCGACGCGCTCATCGACTTCGTGAAGCGCCCCCAGATCGGTGCCACGGGCATCGTGTTCCTGAAGTGGACGGAGGAAGGCTTGAAGAGCACCGTGGACAAGTTCTACACGCTCGAGTATTTACAGAAGTGGGCTGAACGCTTCAGTATGCAGCAAGGTGATCTGATGTGCATCATGGCCGGTGGTGCCGACAAGACCCGCAAGCAACTGAACGAACTGCGCCTGCACCTGGGCGACCTGCTCGGATCGCGCGATCCCTGGACCTTCAAACCGCTGTGGGTGGTGGACTTCCCGCTACTGGAGAAGGACGAGGAAAGCGGTCGTTGGCATGCCATGCACCACCCCTTCACCTCTCCCATTCCGGAACACGCACACCTCTTGGAAAGCGACCCCGGCGCGGTAAAGGCCAACGCTTACGACCTTGTCATCAATGGTACGGAGATCGGAGGTGGCAGCATCCGGATCCACGATCGCAGCATGCAGGAGGCGATGTTCCGGGTGCTTGGCTTTACCGACGAGGATGCACGCTACAAGTTCGGCTTCCTGATGGATGCCTTCGAGTTCGGTGCACCGCCGCATGGTGGCGCGGCCTTCGGTTTCGACCGTTGGGTCAGCCTTTTCGGTGGCCGCAGCGACATCCGCGAGTTCATCGCTTTCCCGAAGAACAACGCAGGCCGCGACGTGATGATCGATGCTCCGAGCCATATCGACGATATCCAGCTGAAGGAGCTGGGGATCGTGGTGAAGGGTTGAGTGCTATTCGGCCTTCAGTCGTTCGAAGAGCTCGGCCAACTCTCCTGTCACAGGATCCGTCAAGGTTCCGTCACCAACTGCTTCCTTGGCCTTGGCAATACGCTCCTCGGTGAGTGGGTGACTGCTGAGGAAGCTGAGCTCCTCGGGCATGTCGCCAGCTTCGGACCCAAGGAGTTCAAGCAATTTCACCATGCCTTGGGGGTCCACTCCTGCAGCGCGCAAACGTTCGATACCACGCGCATCAGCGTCCGTCTCCAGGTTCCGTGAGTAGGACATGTTACGCAGGTTGTCCGCGTTCTCCGCCAACACGCCGACCACTGCGTTCACATCGCCGATGAGCAGCGAGAGGAAAAGGTACCCTGCCATCTGTCGCACCATCATGCGGGTGCTGTGCCTTTCGTGCACATGGGTGGCCTCATGTGCGAGCAGTGCGGCCAGTTGTTCAGGGTATTCCATGCCTTCCAGGATGCCGCTGAAGACCACGATATCACCTCCAGGCATGGCGAACGCATTGACCTGATCGCTTGTGACATAGTGGAAGCGCAGCTCGAACCTATCGCTCAGGTCAAGTCGATCACCGAATCGCTGCAGTACGGCGCTCCGTGCGGTATCCTCATCCATCCCTAGCGTCACACTGCCATAGGCAGCCTGCCCCAAACGTTCATCCACCTCCAACGGAAGTAACAGCGCCAACCGTTCAGCAGTGAAGGGCAACACCCAGATGTAGCCAACGACCACCACGGCCACCAACGCCAGGAAGAAGATGGCAGGTCCTTGGCGAGCGAGTGACAGGGTACGGTCATAGACCCCGCGACGCCCGGCATATTGCATGCGCTTCACGAACGTGGCGATGAAGAGCTTGTCGCGTGTGATGAGCACCTTGCGCGGATGTTCACCAAAGGTGATCCGCAGGGTGGTGTTGGTCCTTTCCCACTGCATGGCTGCGTGTTCCAAGGGCCAATAGGAACGTTCACCGTTCACCTCCACCTCGAGGGAACCCGGTTCGCGTAGGCCCACGCGCGCATCCAGTGGCTTACTGGTGAGCCCATCATAGAGGTTCGCCGGGTAGCTGTTGTTCACAGGAAGATGTCCACGTCCAACAGGTCGCCGAGTTCATCGGCCATGGCGCTCTTGTGTTCAAGTTCGGTTTGTACGATGGCATCGAGGTCCGCATCACCGACCAACTCGATGTTGTTCAATACGAACTTCATCATACGGACGTGTGCCCATGCCAGCCCGATACCGAAGGTGAAGACCACCAACAGGAGGTTCACAACGATGAGTTCGAAGAAGCCACCGCCCGTCGCTGTGCTCTTGAATCGTATCCTTCGGCCTTCGGCGAAACTCCACGAGAGGTTGTTCACGTAGTAGTTGAAGATGTCGCGCTGCCACCAGAACCCATAGATGCCCAAGGTGAAGAGTGTGAGGAAATAACCCTTCAGGTTCATCAGGAAGAAATCCAGGCCATCGCCCTTGTATTCGAACTGCGAGTTACCGAAGCGGATATGACCGATCACATAGTTCCGTAGGTTCATTTGGAACCAGGCTCCATAGATGCCGAACGTGATGAGGGTGAGCAGACCATCACGGATGCAGATGGCGTAGAGTTCCTTCAATTTTCCACGGTAGCCAAAGTGGATGCCTCGCCAACTGCTGCGGCTCATGCGATAGCGATAACTGCCGTGGATGATGAGCGGGATGAGGCCGATGAAGGAAACGAAGAAAAAGAGGTAGCCGATGATCATGGCCGCCAGTTCCTGGGTCATCAAGAGGCCGAAGAACACCGCATAGATCACGACAAAGAGCAACACCGCTTTGATGAACCCCTTGAACATCTCCTTACCCGTGCCATGGAAGTGGAAGGGATGCGAATCAAGCTCGGAATGCTCGTACATGTATTGAAGACGGCGTGCCTTGGCCCATGGATAGTAGAGACCCAGCGTAATGAACGTGAGCAGCCAATTCACGATGAGCACTGCGAAAAGATCACCGCCTTGGCCTGTGAACGAGAATCGCTTGCGCGGCGTAAGGAGTTCCATTGATCATGGTTTGTGGCTCAAGATAACCGGAAGCGTCGTTCCCTCGCGAACACCCTTCGGACACTGGATCCAGGAGGTCGGGCGATCGCGATCTAACTGAAAAAGGTGAACGTGGCAAGGGTATGGGACGTCACAATACCTTGTGCGCTGGATGATGCCACCACACGAACCGAGGCCCCCCGTGAACGCAGGAGGTGACCTCTTCATCCCCGAGATCCGGACCCGATGAGCGACATCTGGCATGTCCTATCGGTCATACTTGTGGTGTTGATCCCCATGGCACTAATGGTGCTCGGAGCTGCGCGTTGGGCCGGGTACCTCAGGGGCCCGGCATCCTTATCTCCAAGCCACAGACGGATGCTGGAGAAGTACGCTTTACCCTATCAACGGACAGCGTCGAAGGACAGGCCACGGTTCGAGCACATCGTGGCGCAGTTCATCGCGGACAAGGAATGGCAGGGGGCAGGGATCGGGGTGGCGGAGGAAATGAAAGTGTTGGTGGCAGCGACCGCGGCCCAATTGTTATTCGGGTTCGACGATGTGCGATTGGATCACTTCGAGCGGATCATCCTACATCCGGACAGCTATCGATCGGGCCGAAAGGGGACCCTGCACCAAGGCGAGGTGCGTCCAACCGCCGGGGTGATCATGGTCAGCTGGGGCGATCTTCTACGCGGCTATGGGAACCCGCGCGACGGGCACAATGTGGGACTTCACGAACTGGCACACGCCCTTTGGTTCGAGCACAAATTGAGCGAGGACAAAGCGCCCTTCCTGCATCCTGAACTATTGCAACGTTGGATCGATCATGCCGATGGCGAGATCGAACGGATCCGGAACGGCAGGAGCCGTCTGTTCCGAGAGTACGCTGGGACCAACCAAGCCGAGTTCTTTGCGGTGGCCGTGGAGTATTTCTTCGAACGGCCTGGTGAGTTCAATGCCGAACTCCCTGAGCTCTATGCTGTGCTCTGCGGTATGCTGAACCAGTTCCCGGACAAGGCATCATTGTCCTGACCAGAGGACCTTACAAGTTCCTTCCGTTCAACACGTCCTCGATCGTTGGAAATGTCCGGACCTACCAGAACACCGTTCCAGCAGGAACTCCTCGTGCTATCGATCCACCCAGGCTGCCTAAGCACCTTCGCGGGATGAACAACCCGGACCGATCGTTGATCGGTGGGGCGGAAATGATGACCCCCGTGATGTGCGGGGTGTTACGGACCTGGTCCGATCGATGAGGGCTTCCCACATCCTGGCCTTGAACCACATGGGACTGGCTTCCAACCCGGATCGGTCGGGTCGAAAATGGAAGAACCCCGCTCGTGCGGGGTTCTCTTACTCTGTTGACCGACCAGGGCTCGAACCTGGACTCTTCTGAACCAAAATCAGACGTGTTGCCAGTTACACCATCGGTCAATTACAGCCCTCAGTGGGGTCTCCCCCTTCCTTAGGCGGGGCAAAATTAACAAGATCTCCAATTCACAAGGGGCTCTCCCACGCCGACTTTGGTATTTTCGCCCTCCACCGCTGGGCAGGTCTCGTCCCGCCGCCTGTCAATATTGCTAACGTATCGACCATAGTCCCATGAGCTTCAAGAGGTTGAATATCATCACTGGATGGCTGGTGTTCCTGGTCGCCGCATGGACCTACATCGCCACCATTGAGCCCACGAGCAGCTTCTGGGATTGTGGAGAGTTCATTGCAACGGCCTACAAACTGGAAGTGGGTCATCCGCCAGGGGCTCCCCTGTTCATGATCCTGGCACGCGTGGCCAGTGCGTTCGTCAGCCCGGAGAACGTGCCGGTGGCGGTCAATGTGCTGAGCGCGTTGGCGAGCGCGTTCACCATCCTGTTCCTCTTCTGGAGCATCACGCATATGGCTTACAAGATGGCCACCCGTGAAGGCGCTTTACTGGATCTCGGAGCAACAATTGCCGTGCTCGGTAGCGGTGTTGTAGGCGCCCTGGCGTATACCTGGAGCGACAGTTTCTGGTTCAGCGCCGTGGAGGGTGAGGTCTATGCTCTTTCCAGCTTCTTCACCGCTGTGGTGTTCTGGGCCATCCTGAAGTGGGAAAGCCAGGCCGACGAAGCGCACAGTACCCGCTGGCTGATCCTGATCGCCTACCTCATGGGTCTGAGCATCGGTGTTCACTTGTTGAACCTGCTCTGCATACCAGCCATCGCGTTCGTTTACTACTTCAAACGGTACCAACCGAGCCTGAAAGGTGTACTGATGACCTTCGTGGTATCGGCGGTGATCCTGGGCGCCATTCAGGCAGTGATCATCCCGGGTATCGTGAAGGTGGCCGGCAAGTTCGAGCTGCTCTTCGTGAACTCCATGGGACTACCGTTCAACAGCGGCAACCTGGTTTATGCAGCGTTGCTCATCGGCCTCATCGTTTGGGGGATCCGTTGGACCCAGCGCCATGAACAGGCCCTTTGGAACACGGTCTTGCTCGGTGTCACCGTCATCCTGGTGGGTTACAGTACCTATGCCATGATCGTCATCCGGAGCACGGCCAACCCACCGATCGACGAGAACAACCCGGAGAACGTCTTCAACCTTCTGAGCTACCTGAACCGCGAACAGTACGGTGATCGTCCGTTGCTCATCGGTCAGTTCTGGGGATCGCCCTACGCCAGCGAGCGCAAGGATGGTGAACCGGTATACACGGCCACCTACCAGGTGAAGAAGGATGGCCGCGCTGTGCGCAACTTCTATGATCGTTGGAGCGCCGCACATTTCGTGGAGCAGAATGCCGGACACACCATCGATCACGCCTATCTCATCACCGACCCGCGCAAGGGTTCCGAGGTGCAATACGACCCGGAGTTCACCATGCTCTTCCCACGTATGTACAGTGCGCAGGCCTCCCACGAATCGGCGTACAAACAATGGAGCGATTTCAAAGGCACGCCGATCCGGTCCCGCGACCGCGAGGGCAAGCCTACGATCATCAACAAGCCCACCTTCGGGGAGAACATGCGCTACTTCTTCCATTACCAGATGGACTGGATGTACTGGCGTTATTTCCTTTGGAACTTCGCAGGGAGACAGAACGACATCCAAGGCCATGGCAACATCATGGAGGGCAACTGGCTCACCGGTGTCAAGGCCATCGACGCGCAGCGGTTGGGGAACCAGGACCAACTGCCATCGAGCATGACGGAGAACCATGGGTTCAATCGGTTCTACCTGCTTCCGCTGATCCTGGGTGTGATCGGCCTGGTGTACCAGATGTTGCGTCACCTGCGCGACTGGACGGTGGTGATGCTGCTCTTCTTCTTCACGGGCGTGGCCATCGTCATCTACCTGAACCAGACCCCATACCAGCCGAGGGAACGGGACTATGCCTACGTGGGCTCGTTCTATGCGTTCGCAATTTGGATCGGGTTGGGGGTGTTCGCCCTGTATGATGCAGCACGGGCCATGAGCCAAAAGGACCTGGGCATGGTCCTAGGCACTGCGTTGGGGCTGGGTGCACTGAAATACCTGGTGGAGTGGGACGGTGACCACAGTATATCCTACTCATTGTTCTACATCACCGCTCTGGGTGGTGGCACTGTCGCGCTGTTCTTCGGTCTGGGCAAGGTGTTGCGACCGGGTACTGTGACCGCGGTACTGGCATCGTTGGTGGGTCTGTCCGTGCCTGCCATCATGGTGGCCGAGGGCTGGGACGACCATGACCGCAGCAACCGCGCACCGGCACGCGACCTGGCCTCGAACTACCTGGAAAGTTGTGCCCCGAACGCGATCCTGTTCACCAATGGGGACAACGACACCTTCCCGCTGTGGTATGCACAGGAGGTGGAAGGCATCCGTACCGATGTGCGCGTCGTGAACCTCAGCCTGCTGAACACGGATTGGTACATCGACCAGATGCGTCGAAAGGCGTACAGCAGCGAACCTGTGCCCTTCGGCATGCCGCAGGAGAAGTACCGCCAGGGTACGCGCGATGTGGTGGCGCTCATACCGCAGGGCAAGGGTGGGTACCGTGACCTGAAGGAGATGATGGCGTTCGTGAGCAATGACAAGAACATGCAGCAGCTCTTTCAACGCGGGGTGAAGGATGCCTACTTCCCTACTGACAAATTCAGCATCCCCGTGGACAGTGCCACCGTCTTCGGCAACGGGACGCTCAGCGCCAAGGATACCACCTGGCTGCGTTCCTTGGATTGGCAGGTGCGCAAGCAAGTGTTGTTGAAGAACCATTTGATGGTGTTGGACCTCCTTGCGAACAACAACTGGGAGCGGCCGATCTATTTCGCGGTGACCACCGGGCCTGACAGCTACATCAATCTTCAAGAGCATTTCCAACTGGAAGGCCTCACCTATCGGGTGGTGCCTGTGCGCACGGAGAACCGCGACCCCAATCTGCAGGGCAGGGTGGCCACGGATGTCATGTACCGTAACGTGACGGAGAAGTTCCTCTGGGGCAACATGGATACGGAAGGGTTCATCTACTTGGACGAGAACATTCTTCGCATGACCACCAACCTGCGTCTGCAACTGAGCAGTCTTGCCGAGGCCCTCATCGGTGAAGGACGTGAGGAGGAGGCCCGTACCATCCTTGACCTGTCTTTGAACAAGATGCCAGAGCGGAACGTGCCCTTCGACCGTATCCTTTTGCCCACCGTGGAGGCCTATTACGCCATCGGTGACGTGGAGAAGGCGAACGCATTGAGCGAACGACTTTTTGCGATCATGGAGGAGAACATGCTCTACTACACCAGCTTGGAACCCAAGTTCGCCAAACAGATGGATCAGGAGATGGCCATCTCCCATGCCGTTATGGGGCGCCTGATGAGCGAGACCAGCAAGGCGGACAGCACGCTGGGCAAGGCCATGGAAGAGCGTTTCAGCACGGTCGAGGAGATCTACCAGAGCAAGTTGGAGGAGATCGGCACCCAGGGCAGGAAGACCTCACGCATGCGTTTCTAGCACGCGTTCGAACGAGCAGCCATGTACCTGGCACGGACACCGGCGATCCTGAAGCCGCTGTTCAGCGACCTGCTTTGGCACATGCCCAGGGAGGAACAGGCCGTGTACCTGACCTTCGATGATGGGCCCATCCCCGAAGTAACCCCTTGGGTATTGGACCAACTGGCAGAGCACGGCGCAAAAGCCACCTTCTTCTGCATCGGCAGCAATGCACGGTCATACCCGACCATCCTTCAGCGCATCCTGGTCGAAGGGCATGCGGTAGGTAATCATACCTGGGACCACCGCCAGGGTTGGGGCTGCCCCGACCGGGCTTACTTCCGCAGCGTTCTGAAAGCTCGCCAGTGGCTGAAAACCGACCTGTTCCGACCTCCCTACGGCAAGATCACCCGTTCTCAGGCCTCGGCGCTCAGCAGCCGTTTCCGGGTGGTGATGTGGGATGTGCTCAGCGCGGACTTCGATACCCGTATCGATGGAGCGCGCTGCACCCGGAACGTCTTGGATAATGTGCGCTCCGGGAGCATCATCGTATTCCACGATAGTTTGAAGGCCGAGCCCCGATTGCGGGTTGCCCTGCCTGAAGTCCTGCGGGCACTGAGCGTTGATGGCTTCGCGTTCCGATCGTTACACAGTGCGAAACCCGGCACCCACCTCTAATCGGTCTTCACCGAAAGTACCTTGTACTCATTGCGTCGGTTCACGGCATACTCCTCTTCGGAGCACTGCACTCCGGGCACACAGTGGTTGAGCGGACGGGTGTTGCCATACCCCTTGGCCACGAGCCGATCCTTGGGAATACCCTTGGCCTTGAGGTGGTCCACGATGGCATCCGCACGTTTCTGGGTCAGCTTCAACAGCTCCGCAGCATCACCTCGCGCGTCGGAATGCACAGCCACTTCGATCACCAGACCCGGGTTGACGGTGAGGCGCTCCACCAGTGCATCGAGCTCGGTACGGGCCTGCGGATCCAGCTGAGCACCCTGTGATGCCCACCGGATGTACTTGAACGGGACCGCTTTGCCGATCTCAATGGGTTCCATGGCCAGATCACGGGCCTCGTTCAGGTCGATGAGCCCCTGCTTCATCCCGATCGTGGAGATGGGTACGCTCTGACTGTAGAACCCGGCACGCTCGATCAGCACCTCGAACTCCTCATTGCTCTGTAGGCGGAAGCTGATATCGCCGCCATCGCCGGTGATCATGCTCTCAGAGAAGAAGCTGCTCAAGTTGACGACGCTGACGGTCGCACCCGACACGAAGCCGATGCGGTCCTTGAATTGCAAGGCACCACGCAACCAGATACCGGCATCAGGCACAAGGTGGATGTCACGGGCCACGATCTGCTGCTTCTCGATGTTCTCGGTGCTCAGGTGCTGCTCGCCATCAAAGCGGCCTTTCAAGCGGGCGACCAGCTTGTACTCGCGATCCTTCTCCACGGAGAACGAGTATTCGCCTCTCACATCGGTCAACGTGGAGGCCAATACCTGTCCCTTCAGGTCTCGCAGTTCGACCTGGGCCTCGATGACCGGCGTCTCATACTCATCATCAATGACCACCCCGGTACACAGAAAGCGTTGTTCCAAGGGGGCAAGCATGGTGAATGCATAGATGTCATCGTCCCCCGCACCTCCTGGTCGGTTGCTCGAGAAGTACCCCTTCTTGTTGCTGGCATCGATTATGAATGCAAAATCGTCCTTCGGACCGTTGACCGGTGCTCCCACGTTCACTGCGGCCGCGAAGACGCCATTGGCTCCCGGATCGGCCGCGAAAATGTCAAGGCCACCCAGACCAGCATGGCCATTGCTCGCGAAGTACAGTGTTCCGTTGGCCGCGATGAACGGGAACGATTCGTTGTAAGGTGTATTGACCGTGGCGCCCAGGTTCTCCGGTTCACCCCACTGTCCGGCTTGTTCGCGGCACACGTAGAGATCGGTCCCGCCAAAGCCACCTGGCATGTCGCTCACGAAGTAGAGATCGCGCCCACTGGGGCTCAGGGATGGATGGCCTATGGAGACCTCGCTATTGTTGTACAGGAACTGTTCCACTTCCCCACGATCATTCCCGCCGATCCTTGCTTTATAGAGGCTGAGTCTGCTCAATCCGTTCTGGCTGCGCTGAGCGCGGCCTTTGAAGAAATTGTTCCGGGTGAACCAGATCACATCACCGGACGCGTTGGCGGATGCAGGCCCCTCATGATACTTGGTATTGAGGGCGCTCAGTGGTAGTGCATTGCTCAATCCACCATCCGTTTCAACGTCAGCCGTGTATAGGTCCAGAAAGGGCTGATCATTGATGGCCGCTCGGCGCTGCAGTCCAATGGACTCGTGTCGGGAAGAGGAGAAGATGACGCGGCCTTGGCCCAACCAGGCAGCTCCGAAATCGGAGAATGGCGTATTGGTGGACACCTGCCGGATGCTGAAGCGATCCAGGTCCTGGGTGAATTTACGCGCGAACCCACTGATGTTGCTTCTTCGCGCACCGGCATCCGTTTGCACCATCTGCAGGTACCGATCCATCCATTCCTCAGCCTCCTGGTAACGTCCGTTGCTCTTCAATGCCTCGGCATAGCCATAAAGGTCTCGTGGTTCACGGTTCAAGTACTTCACGGCTTGGGCGTACCAAAGCTCTGCCTCCTCCGAACGACCGAGTCGCATGTAGCAATCGGCCAAGCGCCGGGTCACATGTTCGTTCACCGCACCCAGTTCGGCCGCAACGCGATAGCCTTCCACCGCCCGTGCATAGGACATCTGCTGATAGTGGCGATCGGCCTCGCGCACATAGCCATCCGCTGCACCTTGCGACCAACCGGTCAACGGCAACACGAGCAGGAACAGGAACAAAAGGTGGCGCTGTCCCATCAGAAGTAGCGGGGTGAGATGGTGCGTCCCTTGATGAATCGCAGGTCGTAGCTCAACATCACCTCATGGGTACCGGCATTGTAGGCCCCCAGCTTGGTGGTGGTGAGATCGAAGGCATATCCTACCGACAACTGATCGTTCACCCGGTATTGACCGAAAACCCCGAAGGCATTGCCCAGCCGGTAGAGTGCACCGAACCAGATGCGCTCCCGCAACAGGAAGCTCGCGTTCAGATCCACCGAGAGTGGTGAACCCTTGACCACACGGGTCATGAACGATGGCTTGAACTTCAGATCGCGGCCGAGATCGAGCACGTAACCACCCATGAGGAAGAAGTGCCGCACCTCACTGCTGGTTGTTATCACCCCAGTACTCGCTGGCACCAGCTCGTTCTCCAACAACTTCGGGGCCGAAAGTCCAACGTAGTAGCGTGGGGCGTGCCAGTACAACCCGAAGCCGAAGTTGGGCATCAACTGCCCTTGGACGTTCACATTGGCCTGATCCGGGTTCACCGTGGCCAGCCCGGCAAGGTCAGCTTGGAAGGAATTGACCCCACCCTTCAGACCGAAGGAGAGCCGGGTATCCGCACCGGTACGGATGCGGTAGGCCAAGTCCAAGAAAGCCCCGGTCTGACGAGCAGGTCCAACCTTGTCGGTCATGGCGGTAAGGCCCAACGCCAGTGCTTGGTTGCGCAGCGGGGTGTGTGCTAGGAAGGTCTGCGTAGCGGGTGCGCCTTCGAAGCCCACCCACTGATGCCTGCTCAGGGCCATGACGGTGAACACGTCGGCACTACCGGCATAGGCCGGGTTGAAGGCCAACGTGTTGAACATGTATTGGCTGTAGAGCGGATCCTGCTGTGCGTGAACGGACGAACGGCCCAACATGAACACCACTACCAGTGCGAGGACGCGACCACTATGTATGACCGCGCGCATCACCGGTTGAGGTAGATATATCCGGTGAGCGCTTCCTCCCCATTTCCCAGATCGAGGATGTAGAAATAGGTCCCTGACGGAGCCGGCCCGGATACCGTTGCTTCAGGAGAAGTTCCATCCCACACCACCGCGTTGTTGTCATAACCGACCCCTTCGAACATCTTACCACCCCAGCGATTGAAGATGATCATGGAATTATCGGGATACCCTTCTATCCCCGGGATCGCGAAGGTCTCGTTCACTCCGTCACCATTCGGTGAGAACGACTCGGGAATGAAAACGGCTTCCTCGAAATCACAGGGAGAAACGCCGGCTAAACGGACGATCTCGCAGCCGAACGCATCCTGCACGAATGCTTCGAAGGGTGTGCCTGTGGGGATGGGTGAACTGATGAAGATGCGTTCACCAGTGGTGGTCGAGGCACCTTCCAGACCCGTGACCGAGTAGGTGTTCGTATCCCCTTCGCTGATGACAAAAGAAACGGTGTAGGTGCGATCAACAGTATTGCAGGTCCGAATGGGCTCTGAAACTTGCACACCTCCGCGCACCTCCACCTTCACCAGGGCGGTGGCAGTGCCGCAGCTTGGCACGTTCACCGAGTAACGGAAGGTGAATTCTCCGGGTCCGGCCTGTTCCGTATTGAAGGAACCTTCCGAGAGTGCACCACTGTTATCCAGATCGGTCCAAGAACCTCCTGATTGAGGCGAACCCAACAGACCCAGGAACAACTCCAATGCTTGGATCGTATCGCATACCACCAATTCACCGTTCGTACCCGCGTCGGCCGGAGCGTTAACGATCACATCGACAACGGCAGTGGTATCAGGACATACTGCGTTCCCTGTCAGGGTGTACCCGTATTGCCCAGGGGTGGATGTTCCCGGAATGAAGACTCCAGAATTGGTCCCTCCGTTCGGGGCTGTCCAGGTACCACCCTGAGCGGGAGAGCCAGGCAGCTGATCGAACAGCACCACAGGACCATCCGTGGCACAAAGCGTAATGGATACATCACCCCCTGGATCAGGATAAGCAGAGATGGTGACCGTTACGGTGCTTTGCACATTCCCACATGCGGGGTCCACCACGGTATATGCGAAGGGTGCCACTGTACCTTCAGGCAAGATGCATGCGTTGAGGTCACCGGAAGGAAGCAGCGCTCCAGTGCCCAACTGATCCGTCCAAGTACCTCCAGGATCCGGTTCCCCCCCTAATGCATCGAAGAGGGAGAACGTACAGTTGGATCCGCAAACCTGGACCGCAGAATCATTACCTGCGGATACTCCGGAGCCGACAACTACATTGACTTGTGCTGAGGTCGCAGCACAAGGACCATTGGCTGGGAACGCATAGGTGAGGACCCAAGAGCCCGCTCCTGCACTGGCCGGGTTGAAGACGTTACCGGTCAAGGCCCCACTGCCACCCACGTCCGTCCATGTACCACCCTCTGTTGCGGTCGGTCCAAGGGCTTGGAGCACATCGACCTCGGTCTGGGTGACACAAGCCTGAACCGTGGCGCTCAGGCCGGCATTGCTGGCGGCGGTGACCGAAATGGTGAGCGTTGAAGAGTCGTTATCGCATGGAGCAGTGCCTGTCACCACATAGGTGTAAGCGCCTGGTGTATCGTTCTCGGGATCGAAGAAATTCCCATGTGCGCCACCTGGGCCGATCCAGCTGCCACCAGCCTGAGGGGAACAACCGAGCAAGGAGCGCATTAGCACCGGTGCTTGTGAAGAGCAAAGACTCACAGTGGCATCGCACCCCGCATTGGGAGCTTGGGGTTCGTTCACTTCGACCAAGGCGATGGAATTGGAACATGGACCTTGACCAGCCAAGGTGTATTGATAGACACCGGGGTTATCGATCGCAGGCGTATAGATCGGGGAATGAGCAACACTTCCTCCAGTGACATAGACCCACGACCCACCTACCTGGGCTCCGGGTCCGAGTACGGTGAACAGGTCAAGGCTATTGTCATTCGAGCACAAGGCAATGCTGGTGTTGTCGCCTGCGTTCGGCGCCTCGGTGATGTTGACCGTTACAAATGCGGTATCGGCCGGACAGTCTCCGATCGCCGCCACCACGTAAGCATAATCCCCAGGACCATCGACGGCAGGATCGACCGTCGGACCATGCGGATCACCAGCTGGATCGAACCAGGTCCCGCCACCATCAGGGCCACAGTTCAGACCGGTGAAAAGGGCGAGCGAAGCGGAATTCGAACAGAGATTGAGGGCACCGCTGCAACCAGCATAGGGCCCTTCCAACACGTTAACGGTCATGCGTGCCGTATCCGCATCACATAATGCCGATGCAGAAAGGATGTAATCGAATCGCCAGGTCGTGCCAGGGGCGACCGCACCTGTATTGAAAACGCCGCCACCGACCAATGCGCCGCTTCCATCAATGTCTTGCCACTGACCGCCTGACTGAGGATCACCACCAAGTCCATTGAACAGGACATAGAGTTCCCCCGAACAGGCATCCGCGGTCGCATCCAGACCCGCATCAAGAGCCGGGACCACTGTCACCAGGACCTGAGATCCGGCCCCGGGACAAGCACCCTGTGCTGGGAATGCGTGCCCGAACAGGTAATTCCCAGGAGGAACGCCGGTCGCATCCCACTCGGAACCGTTCAATGTTCCTTGAAAACTGAAATTCGTCCAGGTCCCGCCAGGATCCGGGGTCCCTTGCAGCGCGGCGAACAGATCGATCCCCGTAGCATCCAAACACGCCGTGACGGAGCCATTGTCACCGGCACTGAGAGCTGGTGTCACACTGATCACCACCTGTGCCGTCCTGTCGGCGCAAGGCGATTGGCCGATCACGCGATAGACGTAAGTGCCAGGGAGGCTGGAGGCCGGGTCGAAGAACGGTCCCACGTCGGTGCCATTCCGGGTCCACGAACCACCGGGATCGGGAGAGCCGTCAAGAAGCGTGAACAGTTGAACGCTGGGGTCCGTGGAGCAGAAGGCGGCCACCGAGTTGAGACCGGCATCAGCAGCTTCATTCTCCACCACTGTCACCGATGCGCTATCACTGACACAGGGTGCAGCGGCGAGCAATCGGTACCAATAGACACCGGTCGGGGAACTCCCCGGATCGTAGGTGCCGCTGAAACTGTTGCCATCGGGACCGAACCATTCACCTCCAGGGTCAGGCGTTCCTCCCAAGCGAGTAACCAATGAAAAGTTCGCCTCGTCACTGCACACCACGATCGCGTTGTTATCACCGGCGTCCGGAGCTTCGTTCACGATCACGGTCACCAATGCGGTATCGTTGGTGCATGGTGCGGTGCCAGCGACCACATAGGCATACACACCGGAACCATCGTTGCTGGGCACGAACACACCCGAGTGAAGTGCTCCATCGGGATCCAGCCAGAAGCCCGGGACCTGAGGTGTGCAACCCAGCAGGGTGAAGAGGCTGACCGGCAGATCATCGTCACAGATGGTCAGCAGGCCATTGCAGCCCGCTTCCGGTGAAGCATTGATCGTCACCTCCACACTGGCTTCATCCAATGTGCATGGAGCAAGACCGGTGACGCGATAGATGTACGTATCGCTGACATCCAGCGTGGGAAAGATGGTACCCGAATGCGACGCGTTGTCGGAGGCACGCCGCCAGGTTCCACCCAATTGTGCGTTCGGTCCCAACAGGGTGATCAGGTTCAAGGCTCCGCTGGTCTCACACAGGGTGGTATCAGCATCCGACCCGGCATCGGGTTGGATATTGACCTGGACCGTGAGAGTGGATGAAGATGCTGCACATGCACCTTGCGCAGGCACGGTGTACCGATAGGTGCCGGGTGTGGTGGTTCCGGGGAAGAAGATCCCGCTCATAACAGTGGTAGCGGGTAAGGGTCCTGTCCATGTGCCGTTCAGGGCGGGCGAACCCAATAATCGGGTGACCATCGAGAAGGGCGCCTCTGTTGAACAGACCGTGATACTGTTGGAGATCCCCGGGCTGGAGCTGGCGGTGACCAATACCTGAACGGTCGCGGAACGGTCGGCACAAGGCGGAATACCCGTTACGGTGTAAGTATAGGTGCCCGGGGAGGATGTTCCGGGTACGAATTGACCGCTGAAAGGTGGGTTGGCAGGTGCTGGCCCCACCCACGTACCGCCTGCATCAGGGGTGCCTCCCAATCGGGTGAACAGGTTCACCACAGTTCCGTTGGAGCAAAGGGTCGTCGTAGCGCTTTGTCCGGCATCCGGCGCCTCGTTCTCGAAGATGGTGACCACAGCTGTATCCCCTGTACATGGGGCTGACGCCGTGACGATGTAGAGGTAGTCACCTGGTTCATCCTCCCCGGGGACATAGGTCCCATCATGCGATCCGCCTCCGGGAGCCCTCCATGTGCCACCAGCCTGAGGCGAGCCACCCAATACGGAGAAGAGCAGGAATGGGGTTGGCGGCACATCACAGACGGTGCGCGAGCCATTCCCACCCGCATCAGCCGCAGGTGTGACCGAGATCGTCAATGAAGCCGTGGCCACCGGGCAGGGGAACAGGCCGGTCACACGGTATTCATAGATACCTTGGACATCGAGTCCCGGTGTGAAGGTCGGCGGATGAGGCTGGCCATTGAACCACCAGGTACCGCCAAGCTGCGGCGACCCACCCAACGAATCGGTCATGTTGAAGGGAGCTCCGTTGGCACAGATCACGAGCGGACGGGAATTCCCGGCAGTGGCCCCTGGCACTTCAGTGACCGTTACCACGGCGATCGCATCGGCACAGGGCACGGAACCACTGACGATGTAGAAGAACGGACCGGAGTTATCCGCCAAGGGATTGTAGATCCCATTGAACATGGGGCCGTTCGGACTCCCTCGGCGCCAGATGCCACCAGGGGCCGGTGAACCACCGAGGAACTGGAACAGAGCCGTTGGTGAAGCCGTACTACAGATGCTCGCGCTACCGTTGGTGCCTGCGTTCGGCTGGGAGACCACGGTCACGTTCACTTGAGCGGAATCCGAATCGCAGCCCAGGATGCCTTGCAAGCGATACCGGAACGTATAGGTGCCCGGTGCTACCAACGTGGCATTCAGGAATTGATTGGTCAGGGCACCGGTCGCGGGAAGGTCCAACCAGATCCCACCAGGTTGCGGTGATCCGCCCAGTCCATTGAACAGGTTGACCTGTGAATTGGTCCTGCATACGGTGATGTTCCCATTGCTTCCCGCGTCCAGCTGCGCCACCACGGTCACTTCCACCTCTGCATCATCGGAAGGACAAGGACCATTGGCGGGTACCTCATAGCGGAAGTCGTACGTACCGGGCGCCAGGGCCAATGTCACCAACGTCGAACCAGTGAGTTGGCCTGTGGCTTGGAGGTCTATCCAAGTACCGGTAGGATCGGGTGTTCCTCCCAAGCCGGTGAAGAGGTCCACAGATGGGGTTCCTTCACACACTGTGATGTCCCCGTCCTCGCCTGCATCAGGTGCTTCATTCACATCGGCCACCACGATGGCAGTATCGTTGACACAAGGCGCAACACCCTCAACGACATAGCTGTAGGTCCCAGGAAGACTTGTACCAGGGACGAAGATCCCCGACGAGGGACCCGATGGGCCGGTCCAAACCCCACCAGCATCCGGATCACCATCAAGCTCATCGAAAAGGTCGACCGTTCCGCTGGTCGAACACCGTGTGAAGGATCCGTCCTCTCCAGCGTCAGGCTGTTCGTTCACTGATACCGTGACCACCGCGGTCGCGCTCAAACAAGGGGTGCTACCAGCTACGGTATAGGTATATCCACCAGGCGCGGAGCTGCCAGGGGTGAAGATGCCCCCAGGCAACGAGGAGCCATTGGGTCGGGTCCACGTGCCACCTGTATCGGGGTCGCCTCCCAGTTCATCGAACAGGGAGAAGGGAGCATCGCTACTGCAAACGGTGAGCGCGGCGTTCTGCCCTGCGTCAGGCGCAGTGTTCACCTGAACCGAAACGAACCCGGTATCATTCACACAGGGAGAAGTGCCAGTTACCACGTAGGCATATTGGCCAGGGGGGCTGGTACCAGGAATGAACGTACCATTGAACGCCACATTCCCCGGGCCGCGCCATGTACCACCGCCGTTGGGGGTTCCGCCGAGGAAGGATAGCAATGGGAACGGCGCATTGGTACTGCACACCGTCACCGTTCCATTGGTACCCGCATTGGGGGCGATTATGCGCACCACTTGCACCACGGCTGTCGCGTTCGCACAAGGGCCTGTTCCTGCCACGGTGTAGGTGTAGTTGCCACCCACTTGCGAGCCTGGCAGGTAAGAACCGGAATGCGCCAGACCATCCGGTCGGGTCCAAGTCCCTCCCGAGCTTGGTGTACCGCCCAGCAAAGTGAAAAGGTTCACAGCGCCTTGGGAGCTGCAAACGGTGATGGACCCATTGGTACCGGCGTTGGGTGCGGTCGTCACCGAAACCGTCACAGTGGCAGTGGCATTCGCACAGGGTGCGGTCCCAGGAACTGTGTAGGTGAAGACACCGGGCTGACTTGTTCCCGGAGTGAAAATACCCGTGGATGCCCCCCCCGGACCGGACCAGGTTCCGTTGGTGGCAGGCGTACCACCCAATCGACCGATCAAAGGAAAGGCCACTTCATTGCTACAGACAGAGGCCGTGCCATCGGTTCCAGCGATAGGCTCAGCAACCACGTTCACGGTGACCACAGCCGTGGCGTCCGCACAGGGCGGAGTTCCGATCACACGATAGACATAGGCCCCGGGAAGGGATGTACCAGGAATGAAGGTGCCGTTCATCGCACCCGATGGGCCGGTCCATGTCCCGCCCGCACTGGGCGTACCCGCCAACTGCCCGAAAAGCTGGAACGACGGTGCATTGGAGCAACGCGTGATGGTATTGTTCGCACCGGCGTTCGGCGCGGTGTTGACGTTCACGGTAACGGTTGCCGATGCCGGATCGCACGGTGCCTGACCCGTTACCGTGTAGGTATAGATCCCTGCCGCACTGGTGCCTGGGATGAAGGTGCCCGGATGCGCCGCTCCTCCAGGGGCGGTCCATGCACCACCCGGATCAGGCGCACCCCCAAGCACATTGAACAAGGCGAAGCTGCCATCAATGCTGCACACGGTGCTCGTGGCATTGGTACCCGCATCGGGGGCCTCTCGCACCTGGATGGTCAGTGTCGCACTGGCGTTGGAACACGGGGTGGTCCCGTTCACGAGGTATACGTAGGCGCCAGGAGGATCCACCCCGGGATCGAAATTGGGGCCATGTGGACCACCCGGTCCGGTCCAGGACCCCCCTGCATCGGGGGTGCCGTTCAACCGGCTGATGAGCGGGAAGGTGGCATCATCGCTGCAGACCACGATGGTCCGATCACCACCCGCATCGGGTGCCGCCACTTGTGTGACCGTTACCGTGGCGGTACTTGCTGAACAAGGGGGCAGCCCTTGTACCGTGTACGTATACACTCCGGGTGCCGAGGTCCCGGGCGTGTAATTGGCGGTCACCGGACCACCACCCGGCCCGGTCCAAGAGCCGCCGGAGGAGGGGGAGCCACCCAAACGGGTGAAAAGATCGACCGGGACACCGTTGCTACAGACGGAGAGTGTACCGTTGGTCCCTGCGAGCAAGCGGGGATTGACAGTGACCGTTACCGTGGCGGTGGCCTCAACACAGGGGGGCGTGCCATTCACCGTGTACACATAAAGGCCAGGTGTATCGGTCGCCGGGTTGAATGTTCCCGCGTGCGGGCCTCCGGGTCCGCTCCAGGTACCACCTGCAGAAGGCGTACCACCAAGTGCAGCGAACAAGGAGGTGGACGCACTATTGGAGCAGAGGGTCAGTGTCCCGTTGGTGCCGGCGTTCGGGGGTGTTATCAACGAAATGGTGACGGTGGACACATCCACTGGGCATGGGGAAGCACCCGTTACCGTGTATGTATATACCCCGGCTGGATCGGTAGCAGGGTCGAGTGTCCCGGAATGGGCCGCACCTCCGGGCCGGGTCCATGAGCCTCCTACGTCCGGCGTACCACCCAAGAGCGGCAACAGCGCGACCGAAGCGTCATTGCGGCAGAAGGTGGCCGTAGCGTCGGAACCTGCATCGGGCCCAGTGAGGATGGACGCGGACCAACCAGCGGCCACACCTGAACCATCGCTGGTCCATTCAAAAGTGAGGCAACCAACGGGACCAGTTGACGTGATCGTTGTTCCAGCCAACGAAACCGCATTGGTGCCGGTGGCCAAGAGCGTCCCCGCCGTGGATGCACCATCAAAGACGTTCAGGACATCACCAGGACCGACCGCAATGACCCAAGAGTCGAACCGGACCTGGGACAGCGGCCCGCTGCTCGGGCCACCCGTTGGACAGATGGTGGTGACGATGTTCTGTCCGTTCGCATAACCACCCGATGAACCACCACTGTCCAAGAACACCCCCGCGCATGTTTCATGCACAACCCCATCAATAGCCAGATACTCTTGTGCAGAAGCCGCACTTGTAAGAAGCGCCAAACAGAGCGAGGCTGAACGACCAAGGCGAACCTTGGTGAGAATGGTCGTCGTTGCTTTTGCCACGCGAAACGTCCTTGCACTAAGCAAAGGGCGTGCAAGATACGCGATCTCGAGGGGTCGATGTCAATGAAGCCCTAGATGCACCGGGCTTTATGACGCACCCTGGGTCCATCCTTACCACGTCGGCACCTATCGAGCGCTCGATCATCACCTCCCCCTCATTCCGTCGCTTTGCCCAAGGTCACGGCCAACATGACCTCATGGGTACCCGTGCTATAATTCCGCAGGTTACTGGTGATCACGTCGTAGGAATAGCCGAACTGGAACACTTGTTTGTGCCAGTAACCGATCATGGCGCAGTAAGCATCATTGGTGCGGTACGAGCCACCGAGCCAGAACGTGTCCTTGTATCGGACGGTAGCTGTGAGGTCCACTTTCACCGGAACCGGTGTCACGTACTTCACCATGAACGAGGGTTCCACTTTCCAATCGGTACCGATCAAGAAGCGGTAACCACCCGTCACATAATTGTGCATTTCCAAAGAACTCAGCGTCTGCGTGTTGGTGTCCAAGAATCGAACCTTGTTCTCCAACAATTGGGGTACGGCAACACCGAACCAGTAACGGGGATGATAGAGCAGTAAGGCGAACTGCGCATCTGCCTCCAATTGTCCCCTTAGCTGATCGTCCAAGGCAGGATCTCCGGGGTCGTTGAACTGGATCTTCGACCCGTCCACAAGGAACTGCACCATTCCTCCGGACAGAGCCAAGGAAAGCTTCAGATCGCCGGTAAGGCGGAGGTGGTAGGCGTAGGAAGCCTGGAAACCGGTCCTGCGCGTCGGGCCCACATGATCCGTGTACAAGTAACCTCCCACCCCCATGTTCTTGCCAACGGGAGAGATCCCGCTGAGCATGAACGTACGGGGGGCATCCTGGATGCCGACCCATTGGTAACGATGGGCGCTGCGCAACTCGAAGAAAGGGCGGCTACCCGCCACAGCCGGGTTGAACACGTAGTCGTTGAACTGGTACTGCGTCAATTGTGGCAGTTGCTGGGCGTGCGTCACGTGCAACGTGAGGCCCAGTGCGGCAATGGTCAATAGGCGTCTCATGGCGTGCATGGTTCAACGGATCACGGTCAGCGGACCGGTGTAGGGTTCGGGATATTCGGGATCGTTCAACTTCACCACGTAGTAGTAGGTACCCACCGGTACCGGTCCATTGTTGTAACGGCCATCCCACGGCGTCCTATAGCCGACGCTCTGGAAGAGCAATTCGCCCCAACGACTGTAGATCTCCACCTCACAGTCCGGGAACTGGTCGATCAGGTCGATGACCCACGCATCGTTCCAGCCATCCCCATTGGGAGAGAAGCCGGAGGGTATCACCACATCGGGGAGCACTGTGATCAACACACTATCCGAAGCGATGCAGCCATTGGGTGCGACCACGACCAGGTCATACCAAGTCGAGACCGATGGTGTTGCTAGCGGATTGGCCACGTTCGCCGCACTCAGAGTGCTGTCCGGGGTCCATGTGAAGACCGACCCTTGCGGTCCTGTCGGTGATCCACCCAAGGAGGTCGAAGCACCGAGGAATATGGACCGGTCCCCACCTGCATCAGCGAGCGGGAGTGCGAGCACCACGACCGTTACTTGATCCGTACTGGTGCAGATCCCACCATCGGTCACCGTGAGCGTGAAGGTGTACAGGCCGGCCGCAAGACCGGTCAAGGTGATCACCGGCTGATCGCCGATGACCGTGCCCTGGTCGTTCGTCCAAGTGTAAGTGAGTACACCGGTGCTCAACGAACCATCCAACACCACATCGGGTCCTGCACATGCCTGTTGATCATCACCCGCCACCGCGAGCAGATCGCTCAATGCACCCACAGTGATCGTATCGCTGATGTCGCAACCGTTGTTGTCCGTGACCGTGATGATGTAATCACCTGGTATCAACCCACTGATGTCCTCGGTATTGGCAAAGAACCCGCTGGGGCCGGACCACGCCACGGTGATCGGGGCCACACCACCACCCGCGGTCACGGAGATGGCCCCATCGTTCGCGTTCACGCAGCTTGCCAGAACGACCTCGTCGACCGCCAAGGTGAGGACAGGGGGACCTGTGATCGTGAAGGTGATGCTGGTACTACAGAATACGGCATCCGTGATGACGACGGTGATATCCCCCGGACAGAGCCCGGTCGCGGAAGGGTTGCCTTGCCCGTTCGGTGGCTCGGGGGTCCATGCGTAAGTGTAGTTACCCACACCTCCGGTGGCAGCCAACACCACACTGCCATCGCAACCACCCGCACAGGTCTCCGGATTCACCGTAGCACCCGGATCGATGGGCACATAGGGCAGGATGACAAGGGCTACGGTGGTGTCACAACCGATGGCATCGGTAATGGTCACTGTATAGTTGCCTGCGCACAGTCCGGATACGGTACCAGTGCCCTGTCCTACAGGTGGTTCCGGTTGCCAGAAGAAGGTGTAAGGACCTGTGCCACCGGTCGGGCCACAGGTAGCGGTTCCATTGCAAGGACCGGCACAGGTCTCATCGGTGGTCACCAGACCGGGATCGATAGGTGCACCTTGACCGATGGAGAAGGGCTGCTGGAAGGTGCATCCATTGCCATCCGTGATGGTGACCGAGTAGTCACCGGCGCAAAGGAGATCGATGGCCGTCTGATCCGGCGCGATCACATCTCCTGCAACATTGCGCCACGTGACCACGAAGGGAGCCGTTCCTCCTTGGATGAAGACCTCTGCGAGACCCAGACAATCGCCGTAGCACGTGTTGTCCGTGGTGGCGAGTACGGCTTCCAATGCGGCAGGTTGGGTGATGGTGTAGGTCAACAGTGTATCACAGCCATTGGCATCGGTGATCAACACCTGCCAATCACCCGCGCAGAGATCCTCTGCAGTAGGCCCTGCAGCCCCGTTCGGCGGAGCGGGGTTCCAGAGGTAGGTGTATGGCGCGACCCCGCCTTGAACGAGGAGCGTGATGGACCCATCACATACACCACTACATGAAGCGTTCTCCAGAGTGGGAGTGACGGTGATCGGATCGGGACCCAGGATGAGCACATCCTGAACGATGGTGCAGCCGATGTCATCGGTGATGGTGACCGTGGCCGTTCCGACACACAGACCGGTTACACTAGGGGTACCCTGTCCCGTGGCGGGTTCCGGGGACCATGTGTATTCGTAGGGTGGAGCGCCACCAGCAGGGGCCACGGTAGCAGTGCCATTACAATCACCGAAGCACGCGACCGGTGTCGTGCTGAGGTTGGCCACGATGGGGTCCGGGGACGCCACCGTTGCGGTGTCGATGCTGATACAACCGGTGTTGTTGGACACCTGCACGAAATAATCCCCGGCACAGAGCCCGGTCACCTGGCCTACGGCTTGCGCGATCTCCGTTCCTGTAGCATCGAACCACGTGACGATGCACGGCGGATCGGTGCACACGAAGGACATCTCCACGGTACCGTCACATGCGTCGGGGCAGGAGGTGATGCCATCAACGGTATTGAGGTCCTCCCCTTCCACGTCCGAGATCGGCACCAAGAGTGAAGCTTCGCAGCCATTCGCGTCGGTCACCGTGGCGATGTAGATGCCCGCGCAGCGATCGGTGATGGTCTCGCCGCTGCCGATGATCGCACCGAACGAGGTCCATTGAACGAAGTAGGGCTGTGTTCCTCCGGTGATGGCGACCGAAGCGGTACCGTCACAGGCGCCGCAATTGCTCAGGGTACTGGAACCTTGCAACACGAGTACGCCGGGCTCGACCACTTGCCAGGTGCTGTCCAAGGTGCAGCCGTTCGCATCGGTGAGGGTCAGGGTATAGGAGCCGGCACAGAGCTCGGAGATGGTGGCGGTGCCCTGACCGACCGGAGGTGCGGGAGACCACAGGAAGGTATACGGGGCGATACCACCTTGCGGCACCACGGAAATACTACCATCACATTCGCCAGCGCAGGATATGCCGTTCACTGTAGCATCCATGGACAGAGCGGTCGGTGCAAGTACCAGGACCTGTACGGTGGTATCGCAGCCGGAAGCATCAGCGATGAGCACCGTGTAGACACCCGCGCACAAACCGGTCACTTGCGGGCTGTTCTGACCTCCGCCCGGCTCAGGCGTCCAGAGGAACGTATAGGGCGCAACACCACCGGTGGGTCCCACGGTAGCGGTTCCATCACAGAGACCAGCACAGGTGACCGGGGTGGTGCTCAGGTTCGGAACGATGGTCTGCGAGGGAGCCACTATGGCTTCTGCGAAACTCACGCAACCGGCGCCATTGGTGACCTGTACGGTGTACGTCCCCACGCAAAGATCAGGCACGGACAATTGGTTCTGTGCGATGATGTTGCCATCCGCATCGGTCCAGATGGTCGTACAAGGAGTGGTGCTGCAATTGAAGAACACGCTGACCACACCATTACAATCACCTGAGCAGGTGACCTGACCATCCTCGGGGATAAGGACCTCGCCATCCGCATCGGCTATGGTCACTTGGGCGGTCGCTGTGCACCCATTGGCGTCGGTGACCAACAAGGTATAAGCACCCGCGCAGAGGTTCGTGGCATCCGGATCGGTGCTCACCACCGTTCCGCCAAGCGACCAGGAATACGTATAGGGAGATGTGCCCCCCGTGACGGAAGACGAAGCGGTCCCATCACAGACGCCACACGAGCTCGGCGTTGATGTGGCACCCACGGTCAGCAGGGCGGGTTCGGTCAGATCGAAGGTGAGCGTGATGGAACATCCGTTCGCATCCGTGACCAAGGCGGTCCAAGTGCCGGCACACAGGTCCTCGGCCACCAGCACCCCTTGTCCATTAGGCGGTACAGGGGTCCAGATCACGCTGTAGGAGGCCACACCACCCGAAGCGCTCAAGGTGATGGACGCGTCGCAAGCGGCGTTGCACGAGATGCTGTTCACTGCGGCATCCACCACGAATGGTGCAGGCTCGATGATCAATACTTGCAAGGTGGTATCGCAACCGGACCCATCCGCCACCAACACGTCATAGACACCGGCGCAGAGGCCAGTACCCACGGGAGTACCTTGTCCACTTCCAGGTGCGGGTGTCCATGTGAATGTGAACGGAGGCAGTCCACCGACGAATCCGACCGTAGCGGACCCATCGCAATCTCCAGCGCAGGAGACCGGCGTGCTGGTGATCGAATAGGTCGCAGCCGGAGGCGCCACCACCGTAGCGGTGTCGATGCTCACGCAACCGCTTGCATTGGTCACTGAGACGATATAGTCACCGGGGCACAAGCCGTTCACCACCTCCGTATCGATACCCAACGGGGTCCCTGTCACATCGAACCAAGCGATGACACAGGGCGCATCCGAACAGGTGAAGGTCACCGATACCGAGCCATCGCACTCATTGGGGCAGGAGGTGGTGCCATCGAGCATGGTCAAGGCCTCACCGTCCGCATCTGAGACCGGTACCGCCTGGGAACGCGTACAACCATTGTCATCGATCACGGTCACCGTGTACACGTCCGCACAAAGACCGGTGAGGTTGTCCGTATTGCCGACCACGACACCCGCCGAGTTGGTCCACGTGATCGTGTAGCCCGGTGTTCCTCCAAGGATCGTACAGGTCACCGTGCCCACACAAACCTGGCATTCGCTGGGTGTGCTCTGGGTTTGCAGGATGAGCTCGTCGGGCTCGGTCACCTCGAAGCTGAAGAGCGAATCACAGCCATTCCCGTCGGTGACCAGTACCGTCCATGTCCCTTCGCACAGGTCCGTTGCGGTCGGAGTGCCCTGACCACTGGGAGGAACGGGTGTCCACAAGTAGGTGTAGGGTTGTGTACCACCCTGCACGTTCACGCCGATCTCGCCATCGCAGGCCCCATTGCAGGACACGTAGGTGACGGACCCCGTATTGGTGAACGGGGCCGGACCTGTGATGAGGACCTGTGTGGTGATGCTACAGTTGGATGCATCGGTGATCGTGACATCGTAGACCCCTTCGCACATGCCTGTTCCCTGCGCTACGCCCTGACCATT
>Ga0116157_10000403_pt1 | contig 45487 bp, 33 predicted proteins | sample AD_UKC048_MetaG_FD_89882 | JGI IMG/M metagenome (GOLD analysis project Ga0116157, IMG submission 89882) | Active sludge microbial communities of municipal wastewater-treating anaerobic digesters from USA - AD_UKC048_MetaG | ecosystem: Engineered > Bioreactor > Anaerobic > Digestate | place: USA... | reverse complement strand
TAAAATACTACTAAGCAAGGGTCTGGATCTACCCAGAGGCTTTTTAAACAGTGTGACCATCGCTATTCTGACGACGGTGATCACAGTTTACTTTGCCATGCTCACGGCTTATGGGATCGTTGGATATAACTTCAAGGGTAAGAAATCCTTGTACAACATGATCATCGTCCTGGTCATGATCCCCATGCAGCTGACCATCATCGGTTTTTACCAGTGGATGTCGAAACTCGGGCTGACGGACTCCTACGCCTCACTGGTCTTGCCAAGCATCGCCTCGGCAGGCTCGGTCTTTTTTGCCAAGCAATATCTTGACTCGATCATGATCCAGGATCTGATTGATGCTGGTCGGATTGATGGTGCTACAGAACTCGGTATCTTCCACCGCATAATGCTTCCAATTGCCAAACCCGGCATGTTCACAATGGGTATTTTCGCTTTTGTGGCAGCCTGGAACAACTTCTTCAACGCCTTTATCCTGATCACTTCACGCGATAAATACACCTTGCCAATGCTGGTGCAAACCCTTCGGGGTGACGTTTATCGGCATGAATACGGAGCTATCTACCTTGGGTTGGCAGCTTCGGTTGTTCCTATCATCATCATCTACTTCCTGTTCTCCCGCTACATTGTGAATGGGATTTCGATGGGTGCTGTTAAGGAATGAGATCAACCAAGGATTGTATATGCAGCGAATTGAGCAGAAGCCCTGAGTGTTTATAAATCAGGGCTTCGCTTGGTTTGCGTGGTTGTTCCCCGAGTTGTTACAGGATCCAGGTGGAGGATAGTTCATGCGGTTTGGCTACTTTGATGATCATTCCAGGGAATATGTTATTACCCGCCCTGATACCCCTTTGCCCTGGATCACTTACCTGGGCACGGACTCATTTTTTGGACTTATTTCCAATACGGCTGGGGGTTACTCTTTTTATAAGGATGCCCGCCTGAGGCGGCTGACCCGTTATCGTTATAACAACGCTCCGCTGGACATGGGCGGACGGTATATCTATCTGCGAGATGGGGATAGCGGCGAGGTTTGGTCCCCGAGCTGGATGCCGGTGCGCAAAACTTTGGATAGCTACGAATGCCGCCATGGCATGGGCTATACCGCCATCAGCTCCAAGAAGAATGGCATCAGCGTCCATACGCGCTACTTTGTTCCGCTTAACTCAGAACTTGAGGTGTGGGATGTCACCCTGGTTAATGAACGGGCAGCAGATGCCCGGCTTGACCTGTTTTCTGCAGTTGAATTTGCCCTGTGGGACGCTTTGGACGACTCCACCAATTTCCAACGCAATTTCAATACTGGCGAGGTGGAAGTGCCGGATCTGCAGAGCAAACATGGCGATGTTCTGCGAAGCACGATCTTCCATAAGACGGAATACCGCGAGCGGCGAAATCACTTTGCCTACTTTGCCTGTTCTGAATCCTTAGCTGGTTTTGACACCCAGCGGAATGCGTTTTTGGGTCCTTACCGGGGCTGGGATAACCCCCTGGTTGTGGAGAATGGTCAGTCGGGCAATTCAATTGCGCATGGCTGGCAGCCGATCGGCTCGCATCACCTGAAATTTGACTTGAAGCCCGGTGAGGTCAAGCGAGTGGTCTTTTTGTTGGGTTATCATGAGAATCCAAAAAACGAAAAATTTGATCCTGCGGGCTCAAACACGATCAACAAAAAGAGTGTTTTGCCAATCATCCGGGAATTCCTTTCACCTGCACGGGTGGACGCTGCTTTCGAGGAATTAAGAAATTACTGGGAAGGGCTGTTAGGCAAGTTCACTGTGCAAACGCCGGATGCGGATACCAACCGCATGGTGAACATCTGGAACGCATACCAGTGCATGATCACCTTCAACATGAGCCGCTCGGCTTCTTACTTCGAAAGCGGCATCGGGCGCGGCATGGGCTTCCGCGATTCCACGCAGGACCTGATGGGCTTTGTGCACATCGTGCCTGAGCGCGCGCGCGAAAGATTGATCGACCTGGCAGCCACCCAGCTTTCCAATGGGGGAGCTTTCCATCAATACCAACCGCTGACCAAGCGAGGCAACAACGATGTGGGCTCCGACTTCAATGACGATCCCCACTGGTTTGTGTTGGCTACCGCGGCATATGTCAGGGAAACTGGCGACCTCTCGATTCTCGGTGAACTGGTACCTTACGAGAACCAACCAGGTACCGAGATGCCATTGTTTGAGCATCTCCAGCGGGCTGTTCAATATACGCTTGATAGGCTCGGCCCACACCAGCTGCCACTGATTGGCAGGGCGGATTGGAATGACTGCCTCAATCTCAACTGCTTCTCCGACACGCCCGGACAGTCTTTTCAGACCACCACCAACCGGGATGGTAATACGGCTGAAAGCGTTATGATCGCCGGCTTATTCGTCTTGTCTTGCCAGGAAATGGCACAACTCGCATCGTTTTTTGCGACGAGCTCGGTTGCCAGGGCATTTGATGTTCATTCCCCCGAGTTTTTTACGGAAAAAGCTAAGGAAATGGAGCAGGCTGTTTGGCAAGCTGGTTGGGATGGAGAGTGGTTCAGGCGCGCTTATGACGCCTTTGGAGAGCCGCTTGGTTCGCGCCTCAACGATGAAGGTCAAATCTTCATTGAACCCCAGGGTCTGTGTGTGATGGCTGGGTTGGGGGTGGAGGATGGCAAAGCCCGTCAGGCGCTGGACGCGGTGAGAGAGAGACTGGCGACTCCACACGGAATTGTGGTCTTGAATCCCGCATTTACCCATTATCAACTTCGTTTAGGCGAAATCTCTTCTTATCCACCCGGCTACAAAGAGAATGCGAGCGTCTTTTGCCACTCCAACCCGTGGATCATGATCGCGGAAACCGTCATCGGCAGGGGGGATCGGGCGTTCGATTACTATAAACGCATCAATCCATCCGCACGGGAGGCAATCAGCGAGGTTCACCGCTGTGAGCCTTATGTGTACGCCCAGACAATCGCCGGTAAGGACGCGCCAACGCATGGCGAAGCCAAAAATTCCTGGCTGACGGGTACTGCCAGCTGGAACTACGTAGCGATCACCCAGTACATCCTCGGCATAAAGCCCACCTACAGCGGTTTGTCGGTAAACCCAGTGATTCCAGGAGACTGGATGGGCTTAGAGGCAAAGCGCATCTTTCGCGGAGTGGTCTATAACATAAAAGTTGAAAGACGCAGCGGACTGGATGAAACCAGGCTTATCGTGGACGGACAACTGATTAAGGATTGTATTATTCCAATTCCTCCAGTGGGCACCCGCGAGGTGAGCGTCTTGGTGGAATTGGCAGAAAAGTGACAAAAATAGTCAAGGCAATGCTTGAAAATAAAAAAAACAAGGAGATGAGCGGTGAAAACATTTATTCCTAAACCTGAAGACAAATTTACATTTGGATTGTGGACGGTTGGATCGACTGGACGAGATCCATTCGGAGGTCCAGTTCGGGCTCCCAAAACCCCGGCAGAATTGGTCTATCTATTGGGCGAGGTAGGCGCCTATGGCGTCAATTTCCACGACAATGACCTGATCCCGATCGATGCCACCCCTGCGGAAGAAGCAGCGATCAAACGCGATTTTCGCAAGGCATTGGATGAAACCGGCCTGGTAGTGCCCATGGCGACCACCAACTTGTTTGGTGATCCGGTTTTCAAGGACGGCGCTTTTACCAGCAACGATCCCAAGGTGCGTGCTTATGCTCTGCAGAAGACTATGCGCGCCATCGACCTGGGAGTCGAATTTGGCGCGAAGATATACGTCTTTTGGGGTGGACGTGAAGGTACAGAGACCGATAGCAGCAAAAGTGCGGTCGAATCGATCAAACGCAACCGCGAAGCGCTGAACTTCCTGTGTGAATACAACCTGGATAAAGGCTACGGTCTGAAATTTGCCCTTGAAGCCAAGCCAAACGAACCACGCGGTGACATTTATAACCCCACCATTGGTCACATGCTTGGTTTCATCGCCACGCTCGATCACCCAGAGATGGTTGGCGTTAATCCGGAAGTCGCTCACGAGCACATGGCAGGCATCAACTTCATGCACGGCGTGGCTCAGGCCTGGGAAGCTGGCAAACTCTTCCACATTGACCTGAATGATCAATATCCCGGACGTTACGACCAGGATCTGCGCTTTGGATCGCGAGACATCAAGGCAGCCTTCTACCTGGTGAAGTTCCTTGAGGATGTCGGTTACGACGGTTCAAAACACTATGATGCCCACGCTTACCGCACGGAAGATTACGAGGGCGTGAAAGACTTCGCTCGCGGCTGCATGCGCACCTACTTGATGCTGAAGGAAAAGGCTGCCCAGTTCAATGCCGATCCGGAGATCCAGGCGATTTTGGCTGAGATCAACGCTGAAGATCCGGCGCTTGCCGCGTTATTCGGCAAGTACTCACCCGAGAAAGCAGAAGCAATCAAGGCACACGCATTTGACCGGACAGCGATTGCAGCGCGCGGGCTTAAATATGAGCGGCTTGATCAATTAACCATCGATCTGCTGCTCGGCATGCGTTAGTAGATTCTAGCTAACTAATAATATCGAAAGAGACAACCATGATCCCAACCCCCACTCACATCAAACAGCGTGTCAGAGATTTATTGGCGCAGATGACCCTCCAGGAAAAGATCCGCCAACTTGGTGGATACTGGTTCTACGAACTACAAACAAAAGGGCAATTAGACCAGGAGAAAGTAAAGGCAAAGCTGAAAGATGGGGTGGGGCAGATCACGCGCATTGCAGGCGCAGGCAATTTGTCGCCTGTGGAGACTGCCAAAACCTATAATCGGATCCAAAAGTTCCTCGTGGAAGAGACACGTTTGGGGATTCCAACCATCAACCATGAAGAGTGCTGTTCTGGTCTCACGGCGTTGGGCAGCACAGTTTACCCACAGATGATTGGCCTGGCGGGTACCTTCCAACCAGAACTTGCCCGGGAAATGACGGAACAGATCCGCAAGCAGATGCTCGCCATTGGCGCGCGCCAGGGGCTGGCGCCAGTGTTGGACGTCGGTCGCGATCCGCGTTGGGGACGGATCGAGGAGACCTTTGGCGAGGATCCTTTGCTGGTGAGCCAGTTTGGCAAGGCATACATCCAGGGTCTGCAGGGAGAAGATCCAGCGGGGGCTGTCATGGCGACTGGGAAGCATTTCATCGGGCACGCTTTTTCGCAAGGTGGCTTGAATTGCGGTCCTGTGCACCTGGGCGAGCGAGACCTTTGGGATGTCTACATGGCTCCTTTCCAGGCAGCGATCCGCGACGCGGGTTTGATGTCGATGATGAATGCCTATCCGGAGTTGGACGGTGAGCTCGTGGCTGCCTCGAAACGCATTCTGACTGACCTGCTGCGGGACACGCTCGGCTTTGACGGTGTGGTTGTCTCTGACTATGAAGCTGTGGTGATGATCCACAATTATCACAAATCCTCCCCAACTCGCAAAGATGCTGCCATCAGGGCACTTATCGCGGGGATTGATGTGGAGCTGCCTACCTTTGATTGCTACATGCCTGGGTTGCAGGAAGCCTTGGAAGCGGGCGAGATCTCGCTCGAAACGATCGATTTATCTGTCGCGCGCCATCTGACTAAAAAATTCGAATTAGGGTTATTTGAAAACCCGTATGTGGATGAAGGCGGCGTGCTGGCAGAGTTTGAAACGCCGGCTAATCGGGAACTTGCAAAGGAGATTGCAGAACAAAGCTTGGTGTTGCTCAAGAACGATGGAATTTTACCAATTAAGCCATCAGTAAAGAAGATTGCGCTGATTGGACCCAACGCGGATACATGGCGGTGTATGGTGGGTGATTATTCTTATCCTTCCATGCGCGAGCTCCTGTGCCAGGATCCGCCAAGCGGGTCGGGTTACGAGGGCTTGACCCAGGCGGACATGGAAAAGATGCCGGTAGAGATCCCAACTGTCCTGGAAAGTCTAAATAAGGCGCTTCCTGCAACCATGGAAGTGGGTTACGCCAAGGGTTGCGAGGTTTCAGGAAACGATCAGTCGGGCTTTGCTGAGGCTGTTGATCTCGCAAAGTCCGCAGATGTGGCAGTGGTCGTGTTCGGGCATAAGTCCGGCCTGGCTTTTGACTGCACAACGGGCGAATTCCGGGACTCAACTGACCTGGGACTGCCTGGCGTACAGGCTGAACTGCTGCAGGCAATCTTAGAGACAGGCAAGCCGGTCGTGCTGGTGTTGATCAATGGACGACCGCTCTCGATCCCGGGCTTTGTTGAGGCTGCCAACGCGGTACTTGAGGCTTGGGTTCCGGGCGAGGAAGGCGCGGGCGCCATCGCCAGCGCGCTCCTGGGGCAACTCAATCCCGGCGGCAAACTGCCGGTTTCAATCGCGCGTTCAGTCGGACAGGTGCCGATATTCTACAACTATAAGCCTTCAGGCATGCGCTCCAACATTTACGGCGATTATGTCAATGAAACCGTCAAACCGTTGTTTCCTTTTGGGCACGGCTTAAGCTACACCCAGTTTAAATATTGCAATCTGAAGCTCGACAAAGAGCTGGCGGGTCTGGATGAAACATTACAGATCTCATTTGATGTGAAAAACATTGGGAGCGTTGCTGGCGATGAGGTTGTGCAGCTTTACACCAGGGATGAGTATGCGGAGTTTCCGCGACCGGTAAAAGAATTGCGCGGATTTGCGCGCTTGCATTTGCTGCCGGGTGAAAAGAAACACATCCGTTTTGATCTGCCCGTCAACATGTTGGCGTACTACGGCGAAGGGCTGAAGTTGGTTCTTGAACCGGGGACGGTGAAAGTTCTGGTTGGCAGTTCCTCTGAGGATATCCGCCTGCAAACTGCGTTCGAAGTAAGTGGTGAAACCAAACAAATTGTAAAAGACCGTGTGCTGGATTGCCCGGTTACTGTTACACCATAGGAGGGTTGACCATGGCGTACTTTTTGGGGCTTGATGTTTCCACCACCAGCAGCAAAGCGCTGTTGATCGACCGAAGCGGCAAGGTTTTAGGCACTGCGTCTTCTGCGCATAGCCTTTCTTCCCCCAAGCCTTTGTGGTCCGAACAGGATCCTGCACAGTGGTGGCAGGCGGTTGTTCAGAGCATTCGCAGCGTTATCAATCAAACGGGAATTGCACCCAGTGAAATTGAAGCGATCGGTCTGACCGGGCAGATGCATGGTCTCGTGCTGCTGGACGAAGCGGGGGAGGTGCTGCGTCCTGCGATTCTTTGGAACGACCAGCGCTGCCAGGCGCAGTGCGACGAGATCCACCAGCGGGTTGGCAAAGAGAGATTTATCCAGATCAGCGGAAATGTTGCGCTGACAGGTTTCACCGCGCCGAAGATCCTCTGGGTCGCTGAAAATGAGCCCGAAATCTACTCCCGGGTTCGGCATGTCCTTTTACCCAAAGATTACATTCGTTACAAGCTGACGGGCGAATTTGCGATGGACAAGGCAGATGGCTCAGGCACGGTGCTGTTCGATCTGAAAGCACGGGATTGGTCTGAAGAGCTGCTTGCAACCTTGAATATCCCGCGCGAATGGATGCCCCCGACTTACGAAGGTCCGGAAATTACCGGGCATATCAGCGAGTCTGCAGCCGGGCTGACCGGCTTACCAACGGGTGTGCCCGTGGTTGCTGGCGGTGGTGACCAGGCGGCTGGCGCGGTGGGAGTTGGGGCTGTCGAGCCGGGCATTATCGGCCTGACTGTTGGGACAAGCGGCGTGATCTTTGCCACCACACCTGCGCCTTTGGTTGAGCCTGAAGGGCGGCTGCATGCCTTTTGCCACGCCGTTCCGGGCAGGTGGCACTTTATGGGGGTCATGCTCTCCGCGGCCGGCAGTTTGCAGTGGTATCGCGACACCCTGGCAATCGGGGTCAGTTTTGACGATCTGCTCCACGAGGCGGAATCGGTGCCTGCGGGCAGCGAAGGATTGCTGTTCCTGCCTTATCTGAGCGGCGAACGCACTCCCCACCCGGACCCACTTGCCCGGGGCGCTTTTATTGGCCTCACCCTGCGCCACACCCGTGGGCATATGACCCGCGCTGTGCTGGAAGGCGTAGCTTTTGGCTTGAAGGACAGCTTCAACCTGATCCGGGATGCCGGTCTGGAGAATGTCAACCAGGTGCGTGCCTCGGGTGGGGGAACGAAGGGCGCTCTTTGGCGGCAGATCCTGGCAGATGTGCTCGAAAGCGAACTCGTCAGCGTCAATACTGCTGAAGGAGGGGCTTTCGGTGCCGCGCTACTGGCTGGGGTGGGGCAAGGCGCATGGCCGGACGTGGTAACCGCTTGCCACGAAACGATAGAGATTACCGGAAAAACCGATCCCAACCCAGACACATTTGAGGTGTACCGGCACGCCTATCAGGTCTACCGGGAACTCTATCCGCTATTGAAAAATACTTTTACGCAACTTAACTGATCAGCAAAGGATAAACGTCATGACATCATTGTTAAAATTTCCGGATAACTTCCTGTGGGGGACTGCCACCTGTGCTTACCAAATCGAAGGCGCGGTAAACGAGGACGGCAGGGGAGAGTCTATCTGGGATGTGTTTTCTCATACTCCCGGGAAAATCCACAACAATGATAACGGAGATGTGGCTTGCGATCATTATCACCGCTGGCAGGAAGACATCCAACTGATGAAGTCCTTGGGCTTCAAATCCTACCGCTTTTCGATTGCCTGGCCGCGGATTTTACCTGAAGGACGCGGGAAGATCAATCAGCCTGGTTTGGATTTTTACAACCGACTGATTGACGGTCTACTTGAGGCAGGTATTCAACCTTTGGCGACGCTTTACCATTGGGATCTGCCGACCGCCCTGGAAGGAGCCTGGCTGAACCGTTCGACCGTGGATGCCTTTGCCGAGTACTCAGGCCTGGCAGCACGCCATTTCGGGGACAGGGTGAAAATGTGGTTTACCATCAACGAGCCCTGGTGTGCGAGCCATCTGAGCTATACGATCGGCGAACAGGCTCCAGGATTGAAAGATCGTTCCAAGGGCATCCTGGCGGCGCACCATGTTCTGCTAGCGCATGGCGTGGCAGTCAAGGAACTACGCAAAGCCGTCCACAACGCGCAGATTGGGATCGTGCTGAACATGAGCCCGATCCACAACGATCCGGATGCTCCGATCAGCGAGGACAGGGTCCGTTTTATGGATGGGGAACTCATTCGCTGGTTCGCTGATCCTATCTATGGGCGAGGGTATCCCAAGGATATGCTCGAGGATTATGTTCGCATGGGAATGCTCAAGTCAACCGAGCCTGATTTCATCAAGCCCGGTGACATGGATCTGATCGCGCAGGAAACTGACCTTTTGGGGATCAATTACTACACCCGGATGTTTGTTTCATCGAAGAGTGAGGGCGTTCATAGCGAGAACCGGGATGTGCCCAAGACTGACATGGGATGGGAGCTCTATCCGCAGGGTCTGTTTGAAATCCTTGAACGTGTGAACCGGGATTATCAGCCCAGGCAGCTGATGGTGACCGAAAACGGCGCCAGCTATGCAGACGGTCCTGATGAGAATGGAAGAGTCCACGACCAGAGACGCATCGATTACCTGCAGACCCATATCTACCAAATCTGGCTGGCGATCCAGGCGGGCATCCCGGTTAATGGCTATTTGGTTTGGTCGTTGATGGATAACTTTGAGTGGGCGAGGGGATATTCGCAGCGCTTTGGGATGATCCACGTTGATTACAAAACCCAAAAACGCACCATCAAAGACAGTGCTCAATGGTACAGGGATGTCATAAAACGAATTGGTTTGTCAGTGGATTAAGTTCTGAAAATCTTCTGTAACGGAGAATGGATCACATGCAAACTAAATGCGTACCGACTTACACAGGACGTACTTTGCTCACACCCCCGCCGGCGGAAGCCACCGGGGGTTTTGTTAACTTGCTCGGCGAAACCTTTTATAAAATCGAGCATTATGACGCCATGCCGCCATTTTTCATGAGCATTGTGAGTGGGGCTGATCACTGGTTATTTATTTCCTCAACTGGTGGGCTTAGCGCTGGAAGAATCAACGCTGAACATGCCTTGTTTCCGTACTACACCGAAGATAAAGTCACCGAAAATTTCGAAAACACCGGCGTAAAAACGATCATGCGCGTTACACGGGCTGACCAAACCTGGCTTTGGGAACCATTTTCGATCCGGCAGGAAGGACAATACCACGTTGAACGCAATCTGTATAAGAATATCCCTGGAACCACGCTAATCTTTGAAGAAATCAACCATTCTCTTGGGCTGACTTTGCGATATAGCTGGCGTACAGGAGACCGCTTCGGTTTTATCAAGACAGTTTGGCTGAGCAACACCAATCCTCAGGATGCCCCGTGCGATGTGGAAGTGCTGGATGGTTTTCAGAACATTCTTCCAGCAAACATCAGCCCGGCAACCCAAAATGTGTACAGCTGCCTGCTGGATGCCTATAAACGCAGCGAATTGGACGAAGAGACAAACCTGGGATTGTTCGGCCTTAACTCGCGATTGACTGACCTGGCTGAACCCAGCGAATCGCTGGTTGCAAACGTGGTTTTTCAGCTTGGGCTGGAGCCGCAACACGTGCTGCTTTCTTCCAAACAGCTCCCCACCTTCCGGTTTGGGGGAAGCCTTGAAACAGAGACGGAAATTCGGGGGGAACGCGGTGCGTATTTTGTTCACGCCAACCTGCATTTGGAAGCGGATCAAATTGCCCAATGGTACTTGGCAGCGGATGTTCACCAGGATCACACCGCTCTGGCACGTTTGCGGGAATTCCTGAAAACGCCCATGGACGCGAAGCAACAAGCGATTGAGCAGGATATTAAATTCAGCGCACTTGATTTACAGAACTATGTGGCAGACGCGGATGGATTGCAGGTTTCGGAGAAGATCCATGCCAGCACGCACCATTTCGCAAACGTCCTTTTTAACGTCATGCGCGGTGGAATATTCTTTCAAAACTATTTGATCGAAAAATCTGACCTGCTGGATTATCTCTCCACCCACCAACGAGATCTTCCAACAGTTCATGCTGACTTCTTCGCAGCTTTGCCGGAAAAATTTAGTCTTTCGGAAATGCGTTCTCGCGCTGCTGAATTGAGTGATCCCAGCCTGCGCCGTTTGCTGAACACCTATTTGCCCCTCACATTCAGCCGCCGGCATGGCGATCCCAGCCGACCATGGAATGTGTTTTCCATCAACCTGAAAAATAAGGACGGCTCGCAACGCCTGGATTACGCGGGTAATTGGCGTGACATCTTCCAAAATTGGGAAGCCCTGGTGTATTCCTTCCCCGAGTTCGTGGAATCCACGGTGGATACTTTTTTGTGTGCTACTACGGCGGATGGATATAACCCTTACCGAATTAGCCGTGCTGGTTTGGATTGGGAAGTGCCTGAAGAAGGCAATCCCTGGGCGAATATCGGTTACTGGAGCGATCATCAAATTATCTATTTGCTCAAACTGATGGAAGCCAGTGAGCGTTTTCATCCCGGGGAGCTGCGTCAGCGGCTGGACATTCCAGTTCTGAGCTATGCGAATGTGCCCTATCGCATCAAAACCTACAAGGAGTTACAGAAAGATCCGCACAGCACGATCGTGTATGATCACCTGCTGAATGAAAACATTGCAGAGCGGGTGCGGCAACATGGCAATGACGGACGCTTGCTGTTTGCCGCGGATGGCAGCGTTGTGCATGCCTCACTAGCCGAAAAGCTGCTCACGCTCATGTTGGCCAAACTGGTCAACTTCGTCCCGGAAGGCGGGATTTGGATGAATACCCAGCGCCCGGAATGGAACGACGCGAACAACGCCCTGGTGGGGTATGGCCTCTCGGTGGTTACGCTTGGTTATCTGCGGCGCTTTGTGGCTTTTTTCCAGGAGCTGATCAAGGATGAGGAGGGCGAGTTTTTCCTTCACAGCGAAGTTGCTGAATTACTCCAAACTATTGCCGGGCATCTAGTGAGGTTCCAGCCCACTTTAAAGGGGCAATTCACAGCCGAAACGCGCCGGGAGATGATGGACGCGCTTGGCGAGGCTGGCAGCAGCTATCGCTCTGGGATTTACGCCCATGGATTCAGCGGAGACCTGAGCCAGTTGTCTGCAGATGCATTACGAGCGTTTCTGGCAACCGCGCAGGAATACCTGGAGCATAGTTTACGAGCCAACCGGCGCCCGGACGCGCTCTATCATTCTTATAATTTACTGCGCATTGAACCAGGGCGAGCCCATGTGGACCGCCTTTATGAAATGCTTGAAGGGCAAGTTTCAATCCTCTCTTCTGGTGTGTTGAATGCTGAGGAGTCCCTTTCGCTCCTGGAGAGTCTGCGACTAAGTTCACTTTTCCGGGCGGACCAGCACACGTATATCCTCTATCCAGATCGGGTTTTACCCTCTTTCCTCAAAAAGAATACTTTGCTGCCTGAACAACTCAACCATTTGCAGTTACCTGCCCGATTGGTAGCAAATCTGGATACGACCCTTTTGACCCAGGACATTCACGGCTTGTTTCACTTTGGCAGCAGCCTGCGCAATATCAAGGATGTGCGTAAAGTTTTGGAAACCCTGCGAAACCAGCCCGAGTATGTGGATCTGGTTGACCAGGAAAGCGACTCTGTTCAACGTTTGTTTGAAAACACCTTCCGCCATGCCGAGTTCACCGGACGTTCCGGTACCTTCTTTGCTTATGAGGGCTTGGGGAGCGTCTATTGGCACATGATTTCGAAACTTCTATTGGCAGTCCAGGAGACCGCTGTGCGGTTTAGAAACGAACCTGATGCGGAAAAGCTGTGCGATTTCTACCGTGATGTTCGTGCGGGGCTTGGGTATCAGAAAACACCTGCTGAGTACGGCGCTTTTCCCGCCGATCCATATTCACATACCCCCAAAGGACGCGGCGCGCGCCAGCCAGGCATGACCGGGATGGTAAAAGAGGAAATCCTGACCCGCCAGTTGGAGGTGGGGGTGCGGTTCGAAGCAGGGCGGCTGGTGTTTGACTCCTATTTACTTGATTCATCTGAACTGCTCTCTTCACCGCGTAGATTTGCCTATTTGGATGTGTTAGGCGAACAGCAGACTCTGACCTTACCGGCTGGGACACTGACCTTCTTCGTCTGCCAGACCCCCGTTTCCGTTCAATTTGGCGATCGCGATGAAATCGAAATTCACCATGCAGATGAAACATCCCGGAAACAAAGCGGTCTCTGGTTGGATACAGAAACCAGTCAGCACATATTCATGAGAGATGGTGTAATCAAGCGTTTGATTGTGACTTTTGTACGCAGGGAATAATATCGGATTTGGTACGTTCAAAAACAGAGCGCACCCTACAGAGAGCAAAAGAATCCAACAAATGAGAAGGTAGGGTGCGATCTTCCGTTGATCGCACCAATCAATGCAGGTGGATGTTATTATGGTGCGTTCAAAGGCGGAACGCACCCTACAGAAAATAAATGAATAATACAAGTGAGCCGGATTGACCCCCAAAAATATACGGGGCATGCCTGCTATCCCCTTGTAACTTACTCTCAGGTTTATAGAAAAAACTTTTACGAGAAGACCTTCTCCACAAGAGCAGTGTATTCCTGCCATGCTGGAAACTTCTCCAACTCTACGGTGGCATCAGCAATGGCGCGGTAATACCAGGCGTGCTTCTTGGGGTCTTTTTGGTTAAAACGCTCCCAAAGTTGGTCGCCAAGCGCCAGGTGGTCCCGGTACATGGAGCGGATGTTAGAGAGTTTGTCTCCAAGCGCCACCATCTTCACGGCAAGATCTTTCTCACCGTCGAGGTGTTGGATGGTTTCCTGCTTGCGGATCAGCCATGTGTCTGAAGCGGGAAGATCTTCCCGCTTGTTTTCGGTCTCTGAGTTTACAAGGCCAGCCACGCGCTCGCCAAACTTATCCGCGATCTCATACATGGAGATATGAGCGTCCTCCAGGGTGTCGTGCAGGACCGCGGCGGCAATGATTTCAAGGTCGTCCGTCATGCTTGCCACGATGGCGGCAGCTTCAAGCGGGTGCAGGATGTAGGGTGTGTTCGTACCTTTGCGGAGTTGGCCGCTGTGGGCATGGATGGCAAAAACTATCGCGTCGTCCAGTAAAGTCATATATTCCTCCCATAAATAAATGTGAGAAATAGTTACGGCTGTTTTTCGAGGCGGCTAAGAAAGGCTTCGAGGATGACGCCATAGGCAACGCCCGCGATGAAACTGATCGGATCCCGAAAATTCGTGGAGCTGTAAAAAGCAAAGGAAACCAGCAGCCCGATAATTGCCCCGCGCAGCAAGGATTTGTTCCGGCTTGTAGTCTGCCACGGTGCTCCAACAGCCAAACCAATGATGACCCGGTTGAACCACAGAGCAAAAATGAAAGTTGGAGAGGCAATTCCACCCGAGCGCAGGGATGCCCCGACCACACAAACAATTCCTAACACCGCACCACCGATCAGCGCCAATTTCAATCTTTTAGTCATAATTTGCCTCTATACCTGCTCCGAATAAGTGAATTATTGAAATTATCTCTTGTGGTTTAATGGTATCACTTTCCCTAAAGACAATATCGTTAAGAAATCCCTTGGTTGTTCTTCAGTTGTGGCAATCCTTAGCCATGATAAGCAAATTTATGTGTTTAAGTGACTTAAGAAATTGACGGACGTTCCCGTCCAGGCGGGTGTGATCAGGATTTCAGGGTTTAGTTCTTCGCATCTTGCGTTTACCTGCGAGAAGTGGCTGGTATCCCAAAAATCGTCGGGCTTACGCGCCAATTCGTGCATGTGGGTAATCACGAGCTGACGGGGTAGCCCATCTCGAGCACACCATTGCCATCCCTGACGTGCAGCCCCTATAATGGATGAGATCCAGGTCTTTGGTCCGAATTGGTACCACTGGGGGGGCACGATAGTACATGGTGTTTTTCTAAAAAATTGATTCCCAGTAATTCAAGTTAAAAGTAAAATATATTTATGTTTTGTCAAAATTGAGTATTTCGACAGGATTAATTTCATTTGCATTCTTTTTACATCTCAACTAATCTGGAAGTTAAAATATTATCTACAACAATTATGACTTTCCGTTTACTGTAATGCCAACCGTTTTTTATCAATGAATAATTATGCGAGTATATTTTATCCCTTTATATTTTTCACCAAACCAAACGCTTTTATTCCAATAGTTATTATCTTGTCTAATACTGAATTTCCGAATTTTTTGCCTAAGGCAAGTGCTACCACGCTAGCAATTGTAGCTCCAACTCCAGCTTTGACCTTCCCAGCTTTAACCTTGGTATCTTCATGCTTTGCATGGCAGCGTACACAGTATTTGTCATTAACTTCAGGCAGCGGGAAAAAGCAATCCTTGCATACATGAAATAACGGACTTCCGCATTTTGAGCAGAATATCTCTGATTCTTTGAATTTAAGTTTCTTAATATGAGCCTCACAAGACTCATTGACACAACCTTTGATTTTTTTCATCATTTATTCTCCTTTATAACGTCAAGATAGATCGTCTTATCAGGTGTATTTATTTGCTTGTAAAAATCTGACACATCGAGCTTCAGCTTAGCTCTTGATTTCCAAATACCCTTTTCGGTTCCGTTATCTGTTCTATCACATTGTCCGAGTAATCCTGCGTTCTTCGCTACGGTTCCATCAATGAAATATGAATATTCATTGAGCACAGTTGACATAGCCGTTAATTCACCCTCGCTGCAATAGATTCCAGCACGAAGCATCGTAGCCTGATGAATAAACGAGAATGACTGATTAATGCTATTAATGCGACTGTCAATCAATTCAACACTTTTTCCTTTACCAATCTTATACTCACCATCAGCAAGGTATTTGATGTCTGACTGCATTGTTAGTCCAAGTTGAAATCTAGCCTCCGAAAGCGCCCGTAAAGATTGCGCAATTAAGGCTTTTCTCATTTCTGGATCAACAACATTTCTTGCTTCTAAGTACAAGGTCAATCCGCTATAGTACAATCCGATTCTGTCATTCTGCTGTCCTTGTATTACTTCCCTAACACTCTGGTCTATGATTGCAATCTGGTCAGCAATCTGCTGAACTTGCTCTTGAAGTGCTTTCATCTGCAATGAATTAGCCGTCTGGATTGGATCGATACCTTTTGCAAAGACTTCTTTCCGAATATCTAACTTCGAACCGTACCTACCACTGGCCTCACGGACCTGAGCGTACATTTTGCCATATTTGTCTGTTGATAATTTAATCTTGCCACTTTCAATTGCTTCCAGGGTTTTTTCAGAAGCATTGACGACATATTTGTAACCCTTCTTCGTTGCTTCGTGAACCTGGGCAAAGATTGGGGATGCTTTTGCTACTGCTCTATAAACATTCTCAACAATAATCTCGGCTTGAGAGAGCTTCAACTTTAGACCATTTGACAATAACTTAACAGGATATGCCGTGGTATAAGGAGATAGTTCATCCGATTCCGGACTCGTTAAGTCAATATAAACATTTTCACTTTTGATGATTTCGGCCATTTTTACCCTCCTTTAACTTATCATTCCATTTTCAAATAATAATTTTACCCCACTTCCTGGTGTTCAAGCCAACGATTACCCATGCTTCAGGCAACTTTCAATCTTTTTGTCATAAATAGCCTTTCTTAACCGGTTTCGAATGAACAAATTGAGGAATACTTCGTTTGTGGCTGAATAGTATCACTTTCTTTGACAGTAAGTTTTCTTTTGTCTATCACCTTATTGTCCTCTAGTGATAGCAAGCGTCAACCACCAAGTTAATTGGTGCAGCAGAGACATTAGAGCTCAACTGACATCCCCGTCCAGGCGGGTGTGATCAGGATTTCAGGGTTTAGTTCCCCGCATCTTGCATTCACCTGCGAGAAGTGGCTGGTATCCCAAAAATCGTCGGGCTTACGCGCCAATTCGTGCATGTGGGTGACCACGAGCCGGCGGGGGGCAGGCTCAGTGATAAAGCGGCAAAAATCTTCAAGCAGGGGAGGTGTTTCGTAGAGGGCACACTTTTTTCCAAGCCAGAGGTGCGCGAAGATGCCATCCAGGCTGCCAAGTTTGGTCAGGCTCTCTGGCGGGAACAGGCGGGTATCGCCTGGGAAGGCCCATCTTTTTCCGGAGAACTCCGCCAGGTAGCCCATTTCCGGTACCCCATTGCCATCCCTGAAGTGCAGCCCCTCAAAGGGTGTCAGGACCAGGTTCTTGATCTGAATCGGCACACCCGGCTGCGGTATGACAACCTTCGGAGTTTTCCCCATGAAGATTGTTTGGACCTCTTTTAGCATAAACTCCGGCACAATCCATGAGATAGGCAGATCAACGAGGTCGGAAAGTAGCTCGAGATCAAGATGATCAGCATGCCTGTGGGTCAGAACCACCGCCTCCAGGGGAGCCAGGTCGTTTGCAAAATCCAGGTTGTTTGGCAGAGAGAGGCGTGAGAACAGGGAGAGTGGATCCAAAGCCCAATGGACACCAGCAGTATGGAAGAGGTAATTAGCGCAGTAAGTCAGCCAGGCGGCATCTGTTTCAGCAGCCCGCCACTGCGCGACCATTTGTTCCCAGAGAGCATGGTAGCCCTCCACAGCGGTTTTTGCTAGAAGGGCTATCCTGGCTTGTTGGTCTTCGAAATTTATTCTATGCGTAGTATTTTGCAATGAAGTCTTCCACTTCAGCGAGGGTGCGGTTGAAAATGCCCAGTTTTTCCACTTTCATACTGGTAACCGCAGCGGCGTATTTTCCAGCTTCGCGGGGTGGAAGGGAGAGGCGCGCGCTCACATATGAACCAAGGCAGGTATCCCCTCTGCCGCTGCGACCATCCATGCTCTTGGAGTGGAATTCGTAGTGGTGGTTTTGACCATCCGCGTGCACCAGAACTCCGGTTGCGTGGGTGAGCAAGATTTCTTTCGCGCCCTGCTGCACATAAAAGGCAGCCGCTTTCTCGATATCGGTCTCACCAGTCAGGTATTTGGCTTCCATGGCGTCGGATTTCAAGATATCCAGATCTGAGAGAACCTCTCTCATTTCATCCCAGGGTTCATAGACAAGGTCCTGCCCGCGCAGCACTCTGACAAAGCCCTGGACATCCGCAGCCAGCAGGACGCCTTCACGCGACCGCATGGCGTGGAAAAAGGCGGGTTCCACTTCCCCGCGGATGCTTGGGCTGACCGCGATTGCACGGGCCGTGAGCCCCTCCAGATGTTCTGGATGGATGGTTCCGGCGGTGTGGGTCACGTAAAGATCGCGTTTGTCCACATCCAGCGTTTTGTATTCCAGGGTCATCAGTGTGGAAGACGGGCTATAAATGGGGTAGCAGTCGATTCCATCCGCGCGCAGCATCTGCACCACGTGTTCATCTTCCTTTGCCAGGCAGGTCACCACCGCGCCGCGCAGCCCAAGCGCCTTGCCGGCGTGGGCGGCATAATTCATGCCACCGCCGTCCACCTGGCGCGTGCCTGCGGGTGTGATGATGGTGTCTTTGGTGTAGTTACCAGCAAAAATTACATCATAATGTTTTTCAGTTTTTTCCATTCTCTTCTCCAAAAAAGACAAATACGTTCTAATGTGCAAGCATTTAGCTCCTGTTAGAGGCCGCAGATCTGACCGACAGCTTCTCGTTAGAAAAGCGCTAACAGTGCAGGCAGCGCGTTTTGGAAGAGCCAGTAAAACAACCCTCCAACGAGCATGGTCGCGGGAATGGTGATAACCCAGGCAATCATGATCTCACCGGCCACACCCCAACGCACTTTGCTCATCCGTTCGGCAGCCCCAACACCCATGATGGATGAACTCACCACCTGGGTTGTGCTGACGGGGCTCCCCAGCAGGGAAGCGGCAATGATTACGATTGCGGAAGTGATCTGCGAGGAAAAGCCGTGGACCGGGCGAATTTTGTAGAACTTCGAGCCAAGGGTTTTGATCAACTGCCAGCCGCCGAGGGCGGTTCCGATGGCAATTGCTGTCGCGCAGGCTAGCACGACCCAATTTGGCACATGGAAGGTGGACTGAAAACCGGTAATAACCAAACCGAGGGTGATGATACCCATGGTTTTCTGGGCGTCGTTGGTGCCATGGCTAAGAGCCAGCCCTAAAGACGTGATCACCTGTAGTTTCTTGAAGACCCCGTTAATTTTTGGAGTTGCTTTCCAGGAAAGGAGATACACGATGTTGGCAATGATGATGCCTGCCACGAAACCGATGACCGGTGAGGCAAATAAGCCAATTAAAATCTTGGTAATACCCTTGATGAGCAGTACCTTGAAACCGGCTTTCACTACCACCGCGCCAATCAAACCGCCGATGATGGCATGCGAGGAGCTGCTTGGGATACCCAGGATCCATGTCAGCACGTTCCAAAAGATCGCGCTGAAACACGCAGCCAGGAGCACCATCATGTTGATGTGTTCAGCGGCGACGATGTCGTTGCCAATGGTGGTAGCGACCGCAACGCCGAAGATAAACGGGCCGACAAAATTCGCCAACGCGGTCATCAGCAGGGCGATCTGCGGGCGGATAGCGCGCGATGAGATCATGGTGGCGACGATGTTGCTGGAGTCGTGGACACCGTTGAGGAAATCGAAGATCAACGCGAAGATGATGAGAAGGATCAGTGAAGCTTCCATAATTCTCGGCGTTACGAGGTCTTGACCACAATGTCCGCCAGGACGTTGGCGGCTTCATCACTTCGATCCGCGGCATTGCTCAAGTGGCGATAAACTTCGCGCATCTTCATCGCCTTGACGACACCTTTCAGGTCTTCCGTGTCCTTGAACATGTTCGCCAGGGCTTCCCGGTAGACATGTTCAATCTTGTTTTCGACCTTTTTGGCGCGGTTGGCATGTTCGGCGGTCACACTCGGGTGATCCTGCAAGCACTCCACGGCCTTCAGCATTTCGAAAGTAGATTCCTTGAGCAGTGTGCAGATCTGCACCATGTATTCGGTGGGTTTGACCTTGAAAATGACGATCTCGGTCATGGTGCTATAGGCATAATCTAAAATATCGTCGATTGCCCTTGAAAGCGCGAAGATATCTTCCCGGTCAAAGGGGGTAATGAAGGTGCGATTCAGTTCATCAATCAACAATCGGCGCGCTTCATCCGCTTCTTTTTCCTTTGCGGTCAGCTGATCCGCGATTTTTGTGTCGGGATTGATCATGTACGCCAGCAATAGATCTACGCCTTCCAGGGTCAGATTGGTTTGCTCTTGAATTCTCTGCAGGAAAATATCCCGGCGTTTCTTAAAGATTTTCAACATGATGTATTCCTCCGTTCAGAGTAGATACTGGCAATACAGCCAGTTTTTTCCAATAATTTCAGACCAGGCAAGAAATCCTCATACGCAGCTGCGTTGTTGATCTCGAGCGTCCGGACTGCGTGAGCAGGCAAATAGCTTGCCAGCCAGGCAAAGTCAACATCTCCGGTGCCAGGGAGTTGGTGATCCACGATGTCTTTTACATCATGGAGGTGGACTCCTACCATCCTTGGTGAGAAAGCCTCCAGCCATTGTTTGAAAGACATCAATCCAAGGCGATCGTGCACCTGGATGTGTCCAACATCCAATTGCCAGCCCACCCAAGGCTGCTGGAATTCATCCAACAGGACTTCCAATTCCTCGAAGATGGGGAGTTCGTAGTGATGCAGGCGGTTCTCCAAGCCAAGAAACACACCCAAATCCTTGGAAAAGTCCACGATCTCGGTCAGACTGCGGATCAATGCTTCGAGGTGGGGTTTTCCGCGTTCAAGCCGGTCTTTGATCAATTCTTTCCGCAGGGTTTCGTATCCCAGGGTTCCCTTGAGCCCTTCGCGATACATATCCCTCAGGCGGCTGTCCATGGAGTGGTCGCCATCCACCCGACCTGGGTGGATAACCACGAGCCTGGAACCCAGGCGCCAGGCCAGTTCAATGGTGCGTTTTAGCGTGTCCACTCCGACGCGTCTGCGTCCTTCCACCAACGATGTGACCTGAAAATCACCCAATTCGAGCTGTTTGTTCGGGATCACTGCTGGACAGGGGTCATGGACCGACCCGACATGGTAGCGGTTAAAGTCAAAAGTTTCCAATTCTTCAGGGGTAATCTGGTGATTAAGCTCAAACCGCGCAAAGCCCAATTCGCGACCCTTGCGGCAAAAATCGTTGGCACTATCGGTGGAACGTGACCACCACATGGTTGAGAGCGCCGCGTCGTAGAGCGTGTCCGAAGCCAAGGTGGGGGTTGTCACTAAATGTGACCACGCGCCAGGAAAATGTGCCAAACTCTCGTGCAGGGAACTCACGGTGACATCCGCCTGCATTGGGCAAGGGTTTTCTTCGCGCAATTCAGTCTGGGACTCGATCATGACTACCAGGCCGATGCCAGCTTCGCGCGCGCCAATCAGATCCCGCGAGGGACGATCGCCGATGTAGGCGCATTCTTCCGGGCGGACACCAAGAGCCTGTGCCGCGGCGATGAAAGGCGAAGGGTGCGGTTTGCGCTTGCCGAAATCTGCGGCTTGCAAAGTGATATCAAATAAATCTTTGATGCCAGCCTTATCCAGGAACCTGGGTGAGGTGTGGCTGACAGTTCCGAGGCGATAGCCCCGTTCCTTCAACGTTTTCAGCGCACGGATTGTTTCAGTGGGGATGAAACGTTTTCCGCGGGAGTCACCCCACCAGGTCTGTAGTTTATTCGCGTGCTCCGCAATGAATGCAGTGGGGAACTCTGGCAGCAAGTATTTGCTCCAGCGTTCGGAATAGGACAATTCATCAAGGGAGCGGTAAGACCACTCCTTGTATTCCTTCTCACGTTGGGTGAGCCTTTGGATGAAGCTCTCAGGACTTTCTTTGAGGTTTAAGAATTGAAGCATCTCAGAAATGATTTCAGGATCCCTGGAATCGTGGTTCAGTTTTTGAACGATTGTGCCACCCAAATCAAACAGGATAACCTTGAGTTGGTTTTGATTTTGTGTGGTGATAGCTTCTGGCGAAGAGCAATTAATTACCATAATGAATCGTTTCTATACCTTCTTTACGCAGCCACGGTCGACCAATACCTCGAGACCGCGGGCTATTTGATTTGTTGTGCAGTCTGGCGAAACCTCAAGAGTTCGAAAAATACCGTCTGCCAAATAAGGGGAAAAGCTCGAAAAATCGACTTCGCCCATACCCGGGGCTAAATGATCCTGCAAGCCGTTCACATCGTGTAAATGCATGCCAATCAGGCGGTGGTGGAAGCGGCGAAGCCACTCGCCTTTGCCAACCATCCCCAACACTTCCAGGTTGTGAGCATGACCAGCATCGTACTGGAAGCCAAACCAAGGTTCATCACACAGCTGCAGGAAGGTTTCCATTTCATCCGGCAGCGGCAAGTCGTGATACCGGTTTCGGTTTTCGAGACCGATGGTGATGCCGGAACCCCTGGCGAAGGCAATCATTTCCTCCAGGCTGCGGAGCACCTGGCTGAGGTGGGGCTGTTTGTGTTGGTCTCTATCGGCAACGTAATCCTGTTGGAGTTGGATATATTCCGGAGAGCTGGACTTGCCCTGTAGATACCATTCCCGGATTTTTGTATCCCTGGAATGATCGCAGTGTACCGAACCGCAGTGCACCACCACCGAACGTGAGCCAAGGCGGACTGCCAGGTCGATGGAACGTTTCAGGTTGTCGACTGCCTTGATGCGGTGGTTTTCATCCAGGCTGGAAAGGGAAATATCCTGTCTCTTCAACTCTGTATACCCAAATTCTGAAGGGCAGGGGTCGTGGAGCGTGGCGACGTAATACTTGTTTCGATCCCATTCCTGGTACAAGCGAGGGGTGACCTTGTTGCTGAATTCAAAGCTGACAAAACCCAGTTTGCGGGCTAAGGCGAAAGTCTCAGAAAAAGGCATCTCCTGATCAGCGCTCCACATCGTGGAGAGCGAAATGTCGTAAAGCATTTCAGGTTGTTTGGGTTCGATCTCCTTTGAGATAGTCCCATCTACGCCATGGAAGATCTTCAACAACTCGCCAAGGCAACCGATCCGATATTGGGGTTTGGTCTCCGTGATGGTTTCTGCCTGGAAGTCATCATCCGGGTCATACTCATCCGTTTGATATCCGCTCATGTTTACGATGATGACCGTGCCAAACCCAGCTTGCATAGCCCCGACAAGATCCCTTGAAAGGTTATCTCCGACGTAGGCACAATTCTGGGGCAATACGCCCATTCCCCTTGCGGCTTGCAGGAACATGGATGGATGTGGCTTTCGGCTGCCAACCACGCAGGATAAGATCACCGGGTGGAAGTATTCAGTCAAACCATTGTCAGCCAACATGGCGGGGGCTTCGACAGATGAGGTCGTGTTGCTTACGATTGAGAGTTTATAGCCCCGTTTGGCAAGTGTTTTGATGGTGTCGACCGCGTCCGGAAAAATCTGGTTATTCCGGGAAGCCCGCCACATTTGATTTAGCGTGACAGCGTTTTGCCAGACGAATTCGTGGGGAAAGTCGGGCAACATAAATCGCGTCCAAAGTTCCGTCTCGGGCAGCTCGAGGAGAGTCTTCTTACACCACCTGCGGTATTCCTTCTCGTGTTTTCGAAGCAGGCTCAGGAAGTCAGACGGTTCACCCTCCACCCCCAGGAAGGATTGCAGATTGCGGATGTAATCCAGGTTCCCTTCCCTGTTTTTGATGGTCGCGCGGAGTGTGCCACCAACGTCGAAACAAATCGCTTTAATTTCACCAGTCATATTTGGGTCCTGTCTGTTTTTATCAGCCCTGCAAGCAGGACACCTTTGGAATTTCGCGAATATCGTTTATGTATGCATCTGCCAGGGTTCCAGCGTCGTAGTTTAGCGCGATGGTTTTCATGCCAATCTCGCGCGCTCCGTCGATCTCTGCTTTCTTGTGCCCCACAAAGACCGCGTCGCAAGGATCCACGCCAACCTGGGTCAAGGCGCGCTGGTACATTTCGGGGTCAGGTTTGCGCGCGCCAACTTCTTTTGAGCTGATCACAGAATCCCAGACTCTGCCAAAACCATGCTGGTCAAACCAATTCAGTTTGATCGAGAAAGCCATGGCGGTGTCGGTGATGATACCGAGCATGTACCCCCTTTCTTTGAGTTCCAGGATCGTTTCTGGAGCTCCGCAGATGATCTCGACGTTGTTGTCGTCGGCTTGCATCGCGTCCATCCCCTCAGAAATCAAATCCGGATCCGTAATGCCAAGAAAACGGATAAGCTGTTCATAAAAGCCGTGGCGCGGGAGTTTGCCTGTGAATGCCAGCGCTTTAAGTCGTTTTCTCTCATCATCGAAACCTTTTGGAAATTCCAACTGGTGTGAATCAAGAAACGCTCTAAGATGCTGATCTTTATGCGGCCTGGTGTAGAGGATGTCGCCGGCGTCAAAGAAGATGGCCTTCACTTTGTGTCCATTATCGTTTCGAGCTGTCTGCGCGTCCTGGTCGAGGTATTGCTTGATCAGTGGGATCAATTCGGTCATGTCGTCGATCTGGGCATCAGGCTTGGCGCCTTCGTCAGGTTCACCATTATCATAGATGTGGTGGATCTTGATGGCTGCCCTGAAACCAGCTCTTTGCGCACCCAGGATGTCGCGGTTGACTTTGTCGCCGATGTAGATACAAGCGCTGGTTGGCACCTGCGCCAGGCGTGCCGCGTGGTAAAAAATTGCCGGGTCAGGTTTGCGCCGACCATATTCGGAAGAGAGAACAACCGGGTCAAAGTAGCAGTCAATCCCATACTCCTTGAGGCTGTAAGGGACCTGTTGACTGCTCTGTGTGTTGCTGATGCAACCTATCTTTAAGCCCATTTTCTGGATTTCAGCCAGAACCTGCGGAATTTCAGGACGCATCTTACGCGTAAACAGACGTGTTTCGTAGATGAAGGCCAACTCCTCGGCAATGGGTTTCAAATCTGCAGGGTTCAGGTGGAGATCTTTTAGGAAATAGGTTGCCCAGATCTCGGCTGGTTTGAGCTCCACGTTGGTTACCATGTTCCAGCGCAGATACTCTGACGTGCCTGCCGTGATCATGTCTGCCAGGCATGTGTCCGAACAGGAGTTTATGATGCCTGTACGGCTGAGGCATTCGCGTACCGCAGAAACAGCCTTTATTCTCTGTTCCCTGGTGTAACGGAATGTGTCAATCGTACCTCCCATGTCGAAAAAGACAGCTTTAAGCATCATAGTGTCACCGTGTTGTATTTGTAATTTTTTGACCCGTTTTTTTTATCAGGCACGAATTTTTTGAGGATTCGTGCCTGATTGATCGAAAATCTCAGCAGAATCTGGCTATTTGCCCAAATTCAGCAGGTAGAAATCACGTGCTTCGAGCATGTGATCGTAGGCGTATTGTTCAGCAATGAACCAGGTCATCTCGAACATTTCGTCCAATGGTTTCTGTCCCTCAGGAACCTCGTAGGTTGAATCGGGGAAGTAGGTGCCGAACTTGGCCCATGGGTCACGACCATCAGGACTGGTGACAAACTTGACCCAAAGCTTGGCGGCGTTTGGATGCGGTGCCTGGTTGATGATACCGACGTAGCTCTGGCTCTGGACACCCAGCTTTGGCTGGATACCCCAGCAGGGTTCAAACGCCAGGATGCCTTCCTGTACATCAGCCATGTTGGAATAGGAGGTAAGAGCCATGTAGCTCTCGGTCATTCCAGGGGTCGCGAAGGCGGAATCGACTTCATCACCACCGGGTTGAGGGATGGGGCCGTTCTGCGCGAAGCGCTTGAGCCACAACCAACCAGCATCAGGGGTATCTGCGTCCAAAACAGGCTCGCTGCCGTAGAGGTCGACATAGGCTTGTTTGACTTCGTCAGCATGGAATGCAAAGGTGATCAACTTGCTTAAAGTTGAGGCATCATTCAGAGGATCTTCAATGAAGAATTTCCCTTTCCATTCCGGCTGGGTGAGTTCCCAGATGTTAGTAATGGGGCAGGTGTCGTTCAGTTCAGAGTTGTAAGCAAACACGCTGGTTCCAAAGCGGCTCATCAGCAAGGGTTGGGTGTACTGTTCTGGCGTGTAAGCGGCTGTGGAATCGGGTACGAAGCGCCAAACGTAATTCTTGGGCAGCACTTGCCCAACCAGGTCTGCACCACCACTGCTAAACCAGACATCACCGGTGAATGCTCCAGCTTTTTGTTCCTCGAGGGTTTTCATGAGGACATCGTCACCGCCAAGGTCATAAGCTTGCACGTTGATCTCGGGATAGAGTTCCATAAAGGCTTCAGCAGCCTTTTCGACCTTGGACGAGTTGGCATAGACCAAAACTGTTCCTTCTTTTTTGGCTGCTTCCTCGATCGCCGCCCAATCCTGGGTGCCGGTTTCGTACTCGCCCAGCAGATTGGCCTTCAACCATTCCTGTTGGAGGGTGAGGGTTTCGGGCTGAGCGACTGGTTCAGTTGCGGCGGGTTCTGCTGGCTTTGCGCCGCAGGACACGAGCATTGTGATCACGAGGATCAATGCTGCTAATCTAAAAAATGCTTTCATTTCTTTCTCCTTCTGTAGTTGGTTCAAAGTTGTTAAAAACATCGACTGTCCATTGCTCAGTTTTCTTCTCTCTAATGACCTCCTTGGCAGGTAACAAAAAGGGTTCACTGGATTCTCGACTCTCTCTACGCAGTAATAAGTGCTTCAGTTTCTTTATCGTAAAGGTTGATCGCATCTTCCTTGAACGACAACCAGATGGGTTGATCCATCTGGATCTTGCTGACACCCATTTCTTTAATGGTCAGCTCGGTGTCACCCTTGCGGGCAATAATGGTCGTATCGGCGCCTGAGGGTAAAACTGAATAGGCGGCGAATTCGACAGCTCCGTCAGTCGGTTCATTGTGGATGATGATATCTTCAGGACGTAAACCCACCACGACATCACCCGTTTTGTTGTAAGTTTTCACCGGGATGTTGAACTTACCGATGTCCACCAGGTTCTGACCCGACACCCATCCGGGCATCAGATTGACCTTTGGATTGCCAATGAAATCGGCCACAAAAAGATTGGCTGGATAGTGGTAGACCATATCGGGGGTATCCAATTGTTGGATGACGCCCAGTTTCATTACCGCAATTTTGGTGGACATGGTCATGGCTTCGACCTGATCGTGGGTCACATAAACCGTTGTGGCATCAGAAATGTGGTGCAGACGTTTCAACTCAGTGCGCATATCCATTCTCAGGCGGGCGTCCAGGTTAGAGAGGGGTTCGTCCATCAGGAAGACTTTTGGTCGGTATGCAAGCATCCGAGCCAGGGCAATACGCTGCTGCTGACCACCACTCATTTCGCGAGGATAGCGGTCTTCGTAACCCGCCATCTGCACTTCTTCAAGGGATTCTTTGACCCGGATATCCATGTCTGCTTTCGACATTTTCTGAATTTCAAGCGCGAAAGTGATGTTCTTATAGACGTTCATGTGCGGCCATAAAGCATAGTTCTGGAAAACCAATCCCAAATCCCGCTGCCCAGAGGGGAGTGATATGCCCTTTGAGCGTGAATAGACCAGCTTGTCGCCAATGATGATCTCTCCATCATCCGGGTCTTCCAAACCTGAGATACATCGCAAAAGGGTGGTTTTACCGCAGCCGGAAGGTCCCAGGAGTGTCAGGAACGAACCGGGCTCGATGGTCACGCTTACGTTATTGACCGCAACGACATCCCCGAATTTTTTTGTTAAGTTCTTAATAATAATTGGTGTATCCATGTTCTCCTCGTTTTATAATCCCAAGCCTTTTTTCAGGCTTCCGCCGCGGAACCGGCTGATAAGAAAGTTGCCCGACAGGACAAGCACGATCAGAATGATGATGACAGCGTTAGCTTGTTGTTCATTTCCATTTTCGATGTACCGCATGGTCTGGCTTGCCAGCACAGCGGTAGTGGGGGTGACCAGCAGAATGATCAGCGAAAGCTCGCGCATGGTCGTGATGAAGGTCATCAGGAACCCGGAGACAAAACCGGTGCTGGTCAGCGGGAAGATAATGCGCTTAAACCGTCTCCATGGTCCTGCACCCGCGATGGCTGCGGCTTCTTCCAATTCTTTACCGACCTGCAGCATAGCTGAGACGCCACTGCGGGCAGAATATGGAATATGCTTAGCGACCGATACCACCACCAGCAAGGCAAAGGTGCCATAGAGGGCAGGGATCGGTCCCACCGATTTTGTGAACATCGAAATATAAACCGCGCCGAAAGCAATACCCGGAATTACGTAAGGAATAAATGCTATTTGCTCGACGATTTTTGAGAGCTTTGTTCCACGACCTTTGACGATGGCATAGCCAAGGATCACCCCCAACAAGGCCGTGAATGTTGCGGTAAAGAAGGATAGTCGGATCGAATTCCAGGCTGCCAGGTAAATCTTCCTGTTCAGCAAGACACCCGGCTCACCACTGTTGATGTTCATGACGCCTTTGCCGATCCAGTGCTCCAGAGTAAGGTTGCTGAAACTGTAATCACCCGTCCTGAGCATGAAAGTGCTGTAGATCAGCAGGGAGAGGGGTAACACTGCAATGAAGAATTGGAAGATTACCACCAAGGTAGTGAGCAGACCTTTGAAGTTGCGAAGTTTCTGCTTTTGCGCCATAAAACCGCGTCCGCCGATGGTTTCGTAACTCTTCCTGGTGCCCACCAGTTTTTGATTGATCATGATAGTCGTCATGGCAAACAGGATCAAAACGATCGCCAGGACAAAACCATCTCCATAATTTCCAATACCCGTATTTGACCTGAGCATGGTTGAGAGCGTGTAGTATTGCACCGGAACGCCCAAGACGTTCGGTCCACCGAAAGTACCCATGGTCTTTGAGAAGGTCATGATGAAGCCAGAGGCAATCGCGGGAATGACCAGGGGGAAAGTGATCTTCCTCATGATGCGCCAGCGACCTGCGCCAGCTAATTCGCCTGCTTCCTCAAGAGAAGAGTCGATGGAGAGCAAAGCTGCTGAGACAAACAGGAAAAAGAAGGTGTAATAATGAAGAGCACTGCTGACGATGATTGGAACCGGACCGTATGCCAGCCAATCGGGTGTTGGGCTGTGTGTCAAAAACTCCAGCAATCCTGGAGTTCCACCAGATGTCTGGTTCTTGAAAAGCACGATCCAAGCCTGCGCGATTGTCCAGGAGGGCATGATGTAGGGAACTGTTGCCAGGGTGTTGATAATTCCTTTGCCTGGTACGTCGGTTCTGACCACCAGCCAAGCCATCAAACCGCCAATCACCAGGGCAAGACCTGTAGCACCAAGGGAGATGGTCAGCGAATGCAGGAGCGGCTCGTACGTCATGATCTCGCTGATTTTGCTGCTCAGCATCCGGACCCAGTGGTAAAACGTCAGGTCTCCGATTTCTGCTCCAGGAATGGCGCGAAGATCCATTTCCTGCACTGAGAAGGTGGTAATGATCATGCGGTACAGTGGAATAATAACCATGTAGACCATCACAGCCAGCATGATCAAGGAAAGCACAACATGCGGGCTGCTCAGCCAATGGAAAAATCGGCGTAAGCGCGCATTCCAGTTTTGTCCGGATGATGGAACTGTTTTTGATGCTACAGCCATCTTGTCTCTCCTCTCAGTACAATTACTACCTTTACATATCTCTTGTGCATACTAGAACATTGAACCTCCAGGTGTAAAGATTTTCCAGTACTTACATACTGTTTATCAGTAAAAGCGTCACTCATCCGCGCAGGTGTTAAACGCCTTCAACTGATCCCGTAGATTGTCAAGCTTGTCAAGCAGCGTCATGGATTTTTCTTGTTCCATGCTTGCCAGGGATAACAGCAGCGCGTTGATGACTGTCATGGGAACAACCAAAGAATGGAATTCACCGATCGGACCGCGTTTCGCTGACAAGACCACGTCCACCTTATCGCCAAGGATGGCTTCGAGCGTGTCGGTGAGCATAATGATGGTTGCGCCAACTTTGTTGGCGTAGTCAATGACCAATTTGAGAGCAGGGTTCTGATCGAAGAAGCAGATCACAAACAAAAGATCCTTTTCTTCCATCATCGTGAGGTATTCGAGAAACTCGCGACCTGAGCTTGTAAGCGGAACAACTTCGCGTCCGAATCTGCGCAGGCGGAGCTCAAGGAGGTCTACCAATGAGACCGATGGACCGAGCCCAAAGACAAAAACGCGGTCGTGTTCATGCAGAATCTCGACCGCGTTGTTTAATTCTTCGCGTTTGATGGAATCCAACGCCTGGGACAGAAAATCAATTTCTGTTGCTGTCAGGCGCTCAAAGATGTCGCCGCCGTCCCGGAGGTCGTTCAGCCTGCCGCGTAAGCGGGCGGAGTGAGTTACCCGCCGGCGGAAATTGTCTTGCAGGACCGCGCGCATAGTCGGGTAACTGCTGAAGCCAAGACTGCGGGCAAAGCGTACCAGGGTCGCCTCGCTCAGATCCAGCCGACTGGCAATTTCGCCAGCAGAAAGGAACGCGGACTCCTCCTGGTTTTTGCGAAGGAAGTTGGCAATACGCTTTTCGCTCTTGGTCAGGTTATTGAAATGATCAGTCAGAACCTGGCTGAAGTCAATTTTTGGGGGAGATTTTGAAGGGCTGTTCATAACACCTCGGTGCAGATCCTTGATCAAAAAAAGGGACAACAATATCTGTGTTCGTGAAATACCACTTACATTTGAAACAGTATAGTGCAATTGAATAAAAATTGCAAGATAAATTTCATAAATTCATTAATTTTCGTTGCTCGTTACTGTCAGAAGTGGCTGTATCCCAGGAGTGGCCCAAATCTCGACCCGTGAAGTGTCCACCACCAGTTCGCAAAGCTCCATTTGCGGCTTATAGACCTGTTCGGCCATCAGGAATTGCTCCCGGAAATAGCGATTCAAGAAGTAATACAGTTCATACTTCTTTCGAAAGTCCATATCGCGCCGCCATTTGCGCTTCAGGCGCACGGCATCATCGGTGATGTACATCACCTTTATTCCGGTCAAAGCCGCGATTTCAGGCAGGAGGAATGGGAAGTTCCCTTCCATGAAGATGATGTCAGCGGGTTCAATGCGCATAGTATCCCGCCCCGGTTTGAGCTTTCCATCGAGAGCATGGCTTGAGGTTGCGGAAATAAAGTCATATTGAGGTGTCATCGCGGCTCTACCAGCTCGCAGATCCTCAAGTGCTCGTGTCAGCATCTCAAAGTGCAGGGCTTCCTGGCCAAGCGAGTCAATCCCATGCGCTTCCCGATAATCCCGATCCGTCAGAAAGTGGTCAATCTCGAGACCCGAGATACTCTTGCCGGTGCTTTGAAAGGCTTGCTGCAGCCGTTCGACGATTTCGGTCTTGCCCGCCGCAGTCTGACCAGCAATGGCGATCAAGATGGGGGTGCCCATCTTTTCTACCAACGAGTGAACAATCCTGATGAAGGCCTCATCCACTTCCTCGTTTGCCTTCTTGAAGTCTTTGTAGCCAACGGCAGGCAGGTTTTGGAGGTCGTTCTGCAGGCGTTCAAATGCCAGGAAAGGTTTTCCGCCAAGATGCGCGATGATGTTTTCAGTGTAATATTCTGACCGGTGGATGAAGTAGAACCCACGCGGATCAAAGGTAAAGTGTTTTTCCACCCAATCCGTTGGGTAGTCGCCAGTAGTCAGACCTACAAAGAGCATCCGCAACAGCGAGAGGATTTGGGGGTCCATGGTTGGGCGATTATCCAGTTTGGGTTTGAGTTGAATACCAGAATAAAAGGCAGCGCTGTTGACCATCTGCTCAATTTCATCCTTGCTCTTCAACTCCACTGATTGCCAACCCGGTTTCGGGGTGATGTTCTCGAGGCAATAGCGAAACTCGAACAACTCAAGGCCGTTTAGCGCCGGGCAGAGAGTAACCATCTTTTCAAAAAGCTTTTCCGAAAAGAGATCGTTGTTTTGGAGGAGGGGGTTCGGCATATCTTTCACTTCTTCCATTTATTACGCTCCGTATTTGGACACTCTTCCGGCATTTGCCAGCGCGATCGGCATGACGTGGTAAGCGGGGATCTGCCCAAGGTTTCCTTGGGCGCAGTTGGTTTCCCCAAATTCTGTGAATTTGTCCGCGCGAACGTACTTCGCGTACATGAGCAGCGGCACTGGATGCCAGCTGTGAGATTTGAGCACCGCCGGGGAGGAATGGTCGCCCCCGATGATCACCACGTCCGGGTTCAATGCCATCAAGCGGGGCAGTTGGGCATCAAACTCTTCGATGGCTTTTACTTTTGCGTCGAAATCTCCGATTTCTCCATAAGTATCTGTCTTTTTGAAGTGCAGGTAGAAAAAATCATATTCTGACCAATGCTTTTCAAGGCAGTCAAATTCATCGCTGAGGTCTGAGCCGTTCACCGGGAGCACGTTCATGCCCACCAACCTTGCCACTCCGCGGTACATGCCGTTAACAGCGATAGCCGCGGCATTTAATTTAAAGATGTCCGGATATTTGGGCATCGTGGGGAATTTGGCAAAGCCGCGCAGCAGGATCATGTTGGCGGGGGCTTCGTTTTTGAGAACCACTTCTGCCTGTTCCAGGAATGCGTTGACAAGCGCTGCGGTCCGCACCGAGCTTTCATCCAACGCCTGAACCTTTAGAGGCGCAGCGCCAGTGACCAATGGGTCAGAGTCCGTCAGCGAGGTCCCCAAGCCTGGTGCCCGCAATACGAGCACAAAACGGTGCTCCTTGACAACTTCCACGAACACTTCCGCGCCGTCCAACTTGATGGTTCGCAGTTTTTGGACGAGCCGTTCACTGTCACAAGTAGGCAACCTGCCAGCACGGCGGTCCACCAGGAGCCCATTTTCGTCAACGACGCAGAAGTTACCCCTGGCTGCCACATCGTCCGGACCAAGCTCAAAATCCACGCCCAGGGCTTCCAAAGCCCCTCGTCCTATTTGATATTCCAGGGGATTAAAGCCAAAGATCGAGAGGTGACCGGGACCACTGCCGACCGTAATGCCAGGACCGGCGGGGATGGTCATCCCCAGGGCTGATTTTTGCGCCAAGGCGTCCATGTTAGGTTTGCAGGCTGTTTCGAGTTCGGTTTTGCCGCCCTCTTCGCGTGGGAGCCCGCCCAAACCATCCATGATCAACAGCACAATCTTTGTGTCTGCTTCAACGATCTGCCCACGGAAGAATTCATCGAACATGGCGTGCCTCTTCTCTCTTGTTTTCTCTATCCATGCATCAATCTGCCAACCGGGCTTGCAAGTCTGGATGGAGCCACAAATGCGCGTTGCTGGTATCCACGATGATGTCACAACACTGCATCATGGGTTGGTAGATTTCCTGATTTCGCTGAAACTGGGTTCGAAAATAGCGGTTCGCCAGGTAGTGCGGATCATATTTCTTGCGGAAGTCCACGTCCCGCTTCCACTTCCGTTTCAGTCGGCTGGGGTCATCGGCAAAGTAGACAATCTTCAGATTGATCAACCTGGCGATTTCGGGAATGTGGAACGGGAAGTTGCCTTCCAGGATGATGATGTCAGCTGGCTGGATGGTTTGGGTAGACTGACCCGGGCGAAGGAGACCATCCAAATCGTGGCTGGAGGTCGCCTGGATGAAATCATAACGGGGGATAACCGCCGCTTCGCCGCGCAGAAGCGCGTTGATTGCTTCAATGAAGAGGGGATAATGAATGACGGCTGCATCCATCGGTCGCCCATCGCGAAAAATGCGATCCTTGTAGAAGTTATCCATCTCCACTGAGGTGCAAGAAAAACCGGATTCTTTTAAAGACTGTAATAATCGGGCGGTGATTTCAGATTTGCCTGAGGCAGTTGGTCCGACGATCGTCAGCAACAGCGGTGTGCTGCTGGAAGATATCAGAGATTGAACAACCCGGATGAATGTTTGGTCTGTTTCCTGATTCGCCTTGGCAAATTCTTTGTAGCCAACCTCGAACTTGTTTTTCAGGAGTGCTTGCCTTGCTTCAAAGCTTTTGTATGGCGCGCTGCCAAAGCGCTGGCGAATTGTGGGGGTGAGGTAAGCGGTGCGGACAAAAAATACGAAAGCACGCACGTCAAAGTAAAAGTGCTGATCCACCCATTGGATCGGGTAGAGTCCCTCAACCAGGCCAACAAAAAGCTCCCTGGTCAGGGACACGATCATGTTATCGAGGATGATCTGGTCGTTATGTTTTGGTTTTAGTTGGATGTTGGCGAAGAATTCCGGGGTGGCAATTCTTTCCAGCAGGGTTTCGATCGATTCTGGCTGAACGCTTGCCCAGCCTTCTGCAGGTTGGAGGTTCTTCAAGGCGTATTGGAACTCGTATAACTCCAGTTCGGCAACACCAGGATTAATCTGCTGAAGCTTCACAAACAAGTCAGTCGTAAATTGTTTAGGATCAACCAAGTTCGCAGGCATTCGTTAACACCTTTACTCGTAGTTACCAGGGAGTACCCTGCCCCAGTACCATCGCTTCGTAGGCTTTTTTGATCTTGCCGTAATTACCATCCCGGTCCAGGGCGATCCCTCGTCCGACGGCGGTGACGATCGTCCCAAGTCCGATTTTGCGCATTTCACCCTCCAGCTTTTCCAGCAGGGCTGGTGCGCTGCCTGGCTCGGTGCTGCGTCCATCAAAGATCAGGTGCAGAAACGCGTTTGATAGACCTTTTTCTTTAGCCATTCGCAGGAGAGCCAGGGGGTAGTCGATTGAACCATGTGAGCTTTTCTCGGTCAGGAGGCCGATCAGGTGCAGATTGCTCCCTTTGCGGAGGACGTTTTCGATCGTCTCGACGAAGACTTCATTTTTCGCAAACGAGCCGTCTTTAAGCGCCAGATCCAGGCGCACGTCATCTTGCAAAACAACCCGCCCCGCGCCAATGTTCATGTGACCCGCTTCCGAATTGCCAGGCTTGCCGGCTTGCAACCCAACCGCTTCACCGGAAGCTTGCAGATGAGCCAGTGGAAAATCCCGGCAGAGAGCATCCCAGGTGGGTGTGGTTGCGACAAAAATGGGATTGTTTTCGTCCTGGCTGCCTTCCCCCCAACCATCGAGGATGATCAGCAGAACCTTGCGGTCCTTTCCCCAGTAGTGGGGTTTCACCAAGGCTGCACCCGTCATGGAAGGATGTGTTTCGACACCCAGTATGTCCAAAATGGTCGGGGTGAGGTCCCGCAGACTGCCATCTGAGAGTTGAATGTCACCCTTAGCCTGGGGGTCGATCACGATAAAGGGCACCAGGTTGGAAGTGTGTGCCACGTGCGGCTTGCCTTCAGCGGTAAGCAGCACTTCAAGGTTGCCGTGGTCGGCTGTGATCAGCGAAACATAACCCCCGGATTTGGCAACCTGCAAAACCCGGGCAAGGTGCTCATCCACAGCCTGGGCGCAAGCAATCTTCGCTTCGCTGTTACTGGTGTGCCCAATCACGTCACCGTTGGCAAAGTTGGTCACGATGCAGTCAATGCCTTCTCGCAGACCGCGAATGACTTCATCAGCCACAGCGGGCAGGCTGAGCTCCGGAACCTGGTCAAAGGGGATGCCTTTGGGTGAAGGGACACGCACATCCACTTCGCCGGGGTAAGGCTGATTGTTTCCGCCATTCAAAAAGAAGGTGACGTGAGCGAATTTTTCGGATTCCGAGCAGCGCATTTGCGTTTTGCCAGCCTTGCTCAGGAGTTCGCCGAGGGTGTGGTCGAGTTTTGCGGGCGCAAAAGCAACCGGCAGGTCTTTGAATTTGTCGTGATACAAAGTGAGGATGACAAATTCGAGGTCCTGCAACCGAGTGCGTTCAAAATGCGCAAAATCGGTTTCAGTGAAGGCTTCGGTAAGCTCAATTTCCCTCTCGCCCCGGCGGCAGCAGAAAATGACCGCGTCACCGTCCTGAACCTTTGCGAAGGGCTGCCCCTCCGGATTCAGGCGCACGTGAGGCTCCATGGAATAATCGGTCTGTCCGCGCGCGTAAGCTTTGCGAACTGCTTCAGCGAGGAGAAAGCCGCCGTGTTTGACTTCACTCGTGTTCATCGCGCTATCCTCCAGAAAGATCCCCTATTTGTGTGCCTGAAATTTTTCATCAAGGACCACTCTCGGGCATGATGGGAAGATTTCAAGCAGATCTGTAAATTGATGAATGATCAGGTCAGGCCGGTTTTCATCCGTGATGGTTGATTCGGCTAATTCTTCCGGGCTGATGAGAATGATTGTCATCCCGAAGCCAGCTGCACGGGTTCCAGTGACATCGCGTTTCAGATTATCCCCAACATAGGCGCAGCGTGAAGGGTCTACCCCCGCGTTTTGGGCAGCGATGTGGTAAATGGCTGGGTCGGGTTTGCGAATTCCCAAGACGGAAGAAAGCGCAATAGATTTGAAGTAGGGGGTGAAGCCATCCGCTTCCATCCACTCAGGGATTTCGCTGGTGGTGATCAGGTTGCTGATGATGCCAAGCGAGTAACCCCGGTCAAAAAGGGTTTGCACCACTTCCTTGCCGTTTTCCACGACCACTCGCAGCCCCATCGACTGGCGATACTGGTAGGTCAATTCGGTGCCAAGCGGTCCGATGCGTTCTGCGGGAAAATCATAAGCCAGCCAACGCGTCCAAAGTTCGGATTCGGGTGCTTCGCGCATGGTATCAAAGGCCCACTTGCGATAAACCTTGTAGCGTTGGTCCAGCTTTTCGCAGAAAGCTACAGGGTCCTCGTCTGTTCCAACCAGATCCACAATTCTCTGCCTGGCTCTGGCTTGGTGGTCGTCATTCTTCGTTAATATCCGCAGCGTGTTCCCAAGGTCGAGAAAAACCGCTTCAATTTCCTGGATCATTATTCAGCCTTCCTATTTATTATTACCGTGTTTATGAACGCGGAGGGAATATATCAAGGAGCTGCTTTATTTCCTTAATAACATAATCAGGTTTGAGGTCAGTCGATTGCGGTTCTTTGGCTAAGGTGTCTGGTTCTTCAATGAGGACCATCATACCGAATCCAGCTGCCTGGGTTCCTTCGACGTCACGGATGGGGTTATCACCAAGATAAGCGCATTTGGAGGGGTCTACGCCCATCACCCTGGCTGCCAGCAGGTAAATCGCTGGGTCGGGTTTGCGAATCCTGACCTTGGAGGAAAGGATCACGGTCTTAAAATAGCCGGTCACGCCATCTGATATCATCCAGTCCGGGATTTCAGTTTCTGTGATTGTGTTGGCGATAATTCCCAGTTGATAGCCACGGCGGTGAAGTTCCGCGACAGTATCTTTGGCGTCCTCACGGGGAACGCGCCTGCCATCGCGATCACGCCACAGCCGGGTCAGGCGGCTCACGTTCGGCGCGATGATCTCGATGGGGTAGTCTGGCAGGAGCCACTGTGTCCAGAGTTCCAATTCGGACGCATCGAGGAGCGATTTCTTAGCGAGACTGCGGTAGGCTTTCCAGTTTTTTTCCAACTTTTCGAAGAAAACTTCAGGAGTTTCAGTCGCGTTGACCAACGTCATCAGGTCATCTTTGGCTTGTTGTTGAAACTCGGGATCTTCTTTAACAATACGCAGTGTGTTTCCTACATCCAAGAAAATGGCTTCAATTTCAGGTGTCATTATTCCTCCGGGAGCGATTTGACTTGCAAAATTACTTAAAATGTAACGAATCTTTCAATTGCATATCTTACGACAAGATCAACCAATTTGCAAGTAATCTTTCGAAAACTATTGACTTTTGGCCCAAGAGCCTGTAAACTATATTCATCAATGCACACGTGTGCATAAGGAGAAACGTAGTGGCAATCACCATCAAGGACATTGCAAAAAGGGCAGGAGTTTCTCACTCGACGGTCTCCCGTGCCTTGCGAGTAAATCGCCTTGTGTCCAGTGAAACTGCCCGGCGTATCCACGACATCGCCCAGGAAATGGGCTATCGACCCAGCGCAGTGGCGCGCAGTCTCAAAACCAACCGCACCCAGGTTCTGGGCGTGATTGTCAGCAGTATTTCCGATCCTTTTTTTGGCGAGATCCTCAATGGGATCGAAGCGAGCGCGCAGGCTGGCGGTTATAGCCTGTTTATTGCGGCTTCCCAGCATGATCCAATTAAAGAACGGCAAATCGTTCAGACGATGATGGAGCAGCGTACCGAAGGGGTAATTATTTGCTCATCTTCCTTCAGCCCTGAACACGGACGCCAGCTGCTTTCCTATGGATTTCCAGTTGTGGTGGTCAACCACCAGGGCAGCGAAAGTTTTAACTATTCTATTTACCATGATGATATCGACGGCAGCTCGCAAATCACCCGGCATCTGATTTCGCTGGGACACAAAAGAATTGCCTATCTTGGTAACTCCCAATCCGGCAGGACCACACAGGACCGGTTGCGGGGTTTCCTGGACGCCATGGCAGAAGCTCACTTGGAAGTGCCAGAGAATTACGTCCATCACGTGGAGGGCGGTGAACCCCTCCTGGGCGCTGAAAGCGTCCGATACTTCGCAAGACTGACTCCGAGACCCACCGCGATCATTTGTTTTAACGACATGCTGGCGATTGGTGTGCTCAAAGGCTGTGAACAGTCCGGTTTACGGGTTCCAGAAGACATTTCGGTGACCGGTTTCGACAACATAACCTACTCAGCGTTTACAACGCCTTCTCTGACCACTTTTGATCAGCCAAAATTTTCCATCGGACAGGAAGCTGCTCAACTTCTATTGGATTTGCTCCAAGCCGAGGATGGAATTATCCCGGACATGCCAAATGTGAAAGTGCTAAAAGGGAAGCTGTTGGTCAGAGGATCAACCGGAATTCCTGGTGAGGTTTAATCCATTTATGAACAATCCCTTTACCCTCAAATCAGATCGTGATCTCTCCCTAATCCCACAATCTTTCGTGAGTTATCGAGGGTTGGAATTGGGCTTGACTTGCGAAGAGGGAACCAGGCAGTTGGTAATATTGGCTGCTAATGTGGACCCCCGACTCAAGCCATTTGAAGGCAAGCGTGCGGATTTTGCAGGAAAGACGCTTGTAGAGGGACCGCTTTCGTCTGCCAATGCGGCAGCCTTGAGGGATCTGTTGCCTTGGCTTCGCCCGCAAGTCCTGGGCTTGAAGACCTCGGTTGGTATGGGAGATCGTTTGGGGCTGGCAACACCCGGACACGTTCGCGCCGTCCGTGCCTGCAACGGTAATGTCGCTCCGATTTTTGCGCAGCAATCCATCAGGGAGTTGGCGCGGACCGGTCGAACACCGCAACAGGTCATGGATGATGCCATGTGGGGTGTCTTCCAGGAAAACTGGCAGGATGGTTTTGGTGCGGATGCGGACCACCTGAAGACTGAAACCGACATTGATGTCTGCCTGGGTGCTGGCTTCACCTTTTTTACGATCGACCCGGGCGCGTTCGTGAACGATCGAGCCGATAACCTTGGCTTGGAAGATCTCAGGCTCCTGGCTGTGGACCTGCCTTCTGCCTTGAGAGAGTCCGAGAGCGATCTGTTGAACTGCTCGCGCACCATTCAAGGACTCAAAATTCATTTTTCTGAAGCAATTTTGCTCAAGGCAATGGTGAAATACGGGCACGCCATTTGGCATGTGGTCAAAATGTATGAGCACTTGCGGGCTGCCAGCGCTGGTAAATCCTTTGAATTGGAAGTTTCTGTTGATGAAACAAAATGTCCAACCAGTCACGCTGAACATTACTATTTCGCCCATGAACTGAAGCGAATGGGGGTGCAGTGGGTTAGCCTGGCGCCCCGTTTTGTGGGTGAATTTGAGAAGGGTGTCGATTACATTGGGGACCTCGCCGCATTTGACGCGGATATCACCGGGCATGCAGCCATCGCCAAAGAGATGGGACCTTACAAGATCAGCCTCCATTCGGGTTCGGATAAATTCAGCATCTATCCGGCTGCCGCACAACGCACAAAGGGCTTGGTGCACCTGAAAACCGCCGGAACCAGCTACCTTGAGGCTATTCGCACCATCGCGGAAATTGACCCTCACTTTTTCAAGGAAATCTACGAATTCTGCCTGGGTCGTTACGAACAGGATAAACTCAGCTATCACGTTTCTGCCCGCCTGGACCGTGCGCCTGCTGCCAGCGAGACAGGATCGCCCAACGATTATTTGGATAATTTTGACGCGCGTGAGATCCTGCACGTCACATTTGGATCGGTGCTCAAGGAGAAATACCCCGAAGGCACCAGGCGTTTCTATGACCGCTTGATCGCGTTACTTGATCAACACCCTGAGGTCTATGCCAGCAATCTTGAGCGGCACTTCAAACGACACTTGGAGCCATTCTGCCAAGCTGTTAAAACACAACGAACAAAAAGAAGCAACGGGTGAAATGATGACCATGGATATCAAACAAACTTACGACTTTTCAGACCTTTGCGCAGTGGTGACCGGAGGGGCGGGCGTCCTCTGCGCGGAAATGTGCCGTGCCCTGGCAAGCCTGGGTGCTAAAGTCGCCATACTGGATCTCAATCCGGCGAACTCGGAAAAACTCGCGAACGAGATTAGGGAAAGCGGTGGTACCGCATTGGGAATCGCTTGCAACGTGCTAGATAAAGAGAGCGTCCAGGCAGCCTGCGACCTGGTGCTGGAATCTTTCAGCAAGGTGGATATCCTGATCAACGGTGCCGGCGGAAATAAAGCGCAGGCAACCACCAGCGCTGAGTTGCCCTTTTTTGATTTACCCCAGGACGCGTTGCGTTGGGTGTTTGAGCTGAACCTCCTGGGAACCATTCTGCCCTCCCAGGTGTTTGGCAAGGCGATGGTAAAGCAAGGACAGGGCAATATTTTGAACATTTCCTCGATGAATGCCTTCCGACCGCTCACACGCATTCCTGCTTACTCGGCAGCCAAGGCTGGGGTGAGCAACTTCACCCAGTGGCTGGCGGTGCACCTGGCGCAGGAATACTCCCCCAACATTCGCGTGAACGCGATCGCCCCGGGCTTCTTTGTTACCGAGCAAAATCGCTTCCTCCTGACTGACCAACAAACTGGTGAACTGACCCCTCGCGGCAAAACCATCATCGGGCACACCCCCATGAACCGTTTTGGTAAGCCGGAAGATCTGTTGGGTACGGTTTTGTGGTTGGTGTCGCCTGCTTCGGCCTTCGTTACTGGTGTGGTTGTACCGGTGGATGGCGGTTTTTCAGCTTTTAGTGGAGTGTAGAGCAATGACCATCGGTTTGGGTTTTCTAGATCAATACCTCGACGATCACGCGGTTGAGAGCATAGTGGGAGAAGCGCTTTCCGGCATGGCGTTGGAAGGCAAAAGGGTCTTGTTCCTGATCCCGGACGGCACGCGCAGCATGCCGATGCCGCTGATGTTCAATTTGTTTGAAAAGCATCTTTCCGGGCGGGTAGCCGCGCTGGATTACTTGGTGGCGCTTGGGACTCACCAACCTATGAGCGATGAACAACTGAGCCATCTGATTGGGCGCGATGTCGAAAATGGAAAAGCTGGTGATAGCCACGTTTTCAACCATAACTGGAAAACCCCCGAAACTTTCACGCAAATCGGAGTGATACCCTCTGATGAGATCGAACGCATCTCGGACGGTCGCCTGGTGGAAGAGGTTCCTGTGAGGTTGAACAAGCTGATACTTGATTACGATCACCTTTTTGTTTGCGGACCTGTTTTCCCACATGAGGTTGTTGGATTTTCGGGTGGGAATAAATACTTTTTCCCGGGCGTAGCCGGCCAGGAAATTATCAACTTCACCCATTGGTTGGGAGCTTTGATCACTAGTTTTGAAATTATCGGTTCCGGTTACACACCAGTCCGGGCAGTGATTGACCGGGCGGCGTCTTTCATCCCAAAACCCGTGCACTGCTTCAGCCTCGTTGTAACACATGAAGGGCTTGCGGGCATCTTCTTTGGAGAAGCCCAGGAAGCTTGGGAAGCAGCCGCGGCACTCTCTGCGCAGAAGCATATCGTGTACGTGGAAAAAGCCTTTGAGAAAGTCATCTCGATTATGCCTGAGCTTTATGACGACCTTTGGACGGCAGCCAAGGGCATGTACAAAATGGAACCGGTGATCGCCGACGGTGGTGAGGTCATCATTTACGCCCCGAACATCACCGAGGTCAGTTACACCCACGGAAAGTACCTGGATGAAATTGGCTATCACTGCCGCGATTACTTCACCAAGCAGTGGAGCAGGTTTGAGCACTATCCTCACGGCGTGATAGCCCACTCCACCCACTTGCGGGGAATGGGAACGTATGACGAAACAACCGGCGTTGAGCAGCTGCGCATCAAAGTCACCCTTGCCACTGGCATACCCAGGGAACGTTGTGAAAAGATTGGCTTGGGTTACCTCGACCCAGCCAGCTTTGATCCGCAGGATTGGGTTGGCAAAGAGGAGCAAGGCATCCTGGTGGTGCCCCGGGCTGGCGAAATGCTTTATCGACTCAAGGTGAACTGATCTTTAGCAAATAAGGAGAAATGATGCAATACAAAATCGGACTTGTTGGTCTTGGGGTGATGGGGCGCAACCTGGCGCTCAATATTGAACGAAATGGTTTCCCTATTGCTGTCTGGAATCGAAACCCGCAAAGGATGCATGACTTCATCAGCGAGGAGGGGGAAGGTAAGGCTCTGCTCGGCGTGGAAAAACTGCCGGACCTGATGGCGGCGCTCGAAAAACCTCGTCGGGTGATCCTGATGGTTCAGGCCGGCGCGGCGGTGGACGAAGTCATCGATCAGATCAAACCTTTGATGGATCCAGGAGACATCCTGATCGATTGCGGTAACACGTTTTTCACCGACACCGAACGCAGAAACAAAGCTTTGGAAGCAGAAGGTTTTCAATACATCGGGGCTGGGGTTTCTGGCGGCGAGGAAGGCGCAAAGTGGGGTCCTGCCATCATGCCAGGTGGAAATCGGCCGGCGTGGGAAGCTTTGAGTGAAATCTTCTACGCGATTGCTGCCAAGGCGGAGGATGGTCAACCCTGTGTCGAGTACATGGGTCCTGGCGGAGCAGGGCACTACGTAAAGATGGTGCACAATGGAATTGAATACGGCGACATGCAGCTTATCTCTGAAGCCTATGACCTTCTAAGCCGCGGTTTGGGATTGGGCGCGGATGAATTACACGCGATCTTCTCCCGCTGGAACGAGGGACTGCTTAAGTCCTACCTGATCGAGATCACAGCCGACATCTTCAAGACCATTGACCCGGACACTGGCTTACCGCTGGTGGACTTGATCCTGGACCAAGCCGGGCAAAAAGGCACCGGCAAGTGGACCAGCCAAAACGCCCTCGACATCGGCGTTCCCGTGCCAACGATCAACGCTGCCTTGCAAGGACGCATCATATCCTCCCTCAAGGAAGAACGCGTTTATGCAGCGACCCAGCTGCCCTCGCCGGAACAGAAGTATGAAGGCGACGCGGCAGAACTGATCAACGCGATTGAGAACGCGCTTTACGCAAGTAAGGTCACTTCGTACGCGCAGGGGCTGGCGATGCTTCGCATGGCTTCGCTGGAATACAACTACGATCTTAACATCCGCGATGTCGCCAAGATTTGGCGGTCAGGCTGTATCATCCGGGCGAGTTTGCTGGGCGACATCATGGCTGCCTACGAACGCGATCCTCAACTGGTCAACCTGATGCTGGATGAGGTCTTCAAGAGCGCCATATTGGAAAGGCTGGATGACTGGCGCAAGGTTGTCCAGATCGCTGTCGGGCTGGGAATACCAGTGCCCGCAATGAGTGGCGCGCTTTCTTACTTTGACGCGTATCGCAGTGAACACTTGCCTGCCAACCTGATCCAGGCGCAGCGTGATTACTTTGGGGCGCATACCTATCGGCGCATTGACAAAGACGGTGTTTTTCACACCCAATGGGTGTAGAGAGGCGAGATTGCATGACTGGAAACTATGGTTTGAACATTCCTGAAAGTAGAGCAATGGACTTCGTATCGCTGGGAGCATTAGTCCACCGGCTGGATCCAGGGGTTGTGCCTTTCCACAAAGCGACGGAGTGTAAGATCCACGTCAGCGGTGGTGAGTTCAACTGCGCCGCCAACCTGGCGGACTGCTTTGGCTTGCGGACTGGCATTGCGACTGCCATGGTGGACTATCCCATTGGCGACCTGATTGCCGAACGTGTGCGGGCGATGGGCGTTAAGCCGTTCTATCGCCACTTCAAGCACAACGGCGTAAACGGACCCAACATGGCGACCGTTTACAGCGACCGCGGCTACGGCGTTCGCCCGCCGGTGGTTTTCTATAACCGCAGTCACGAGGCTGCCGCCGAGTTGAAGCCAGGTGATTTTGACTGGCAGGCAATCTTTGGCGGAGGTGTACGCTGGTTTCATAGCGGGGGGATCGTCGCGGCGCTGTCTGAAACGACTGGTGAAGTGATCATTGAAGGTATGCGTGCTGCCAAAGCTGCGGGGGCTGTGGTTTCCTTTGACCTGAACTATCGCGCAAAGCTCTGGAACATCTGGGGCGGGCAGGAAGCCGCGCAAGCCGTTTTGCGCAAAATTATGGAGAATGTGGACGTTTTGGTGGGCAATGAAGAGGATATGCAACTTGGTTTGGGAGTTCATGGACCCCAGGTTGCAGGAGCTTCCAAGCTGGATCCGGGCGCGTTCATCGGAATGATCGATGAGGTTGTGCGGATGTATCCCAATGTCAAGGTTGTTGCCACCACGCTGCGCGAGGTGCACTCAACCAACCGCCACTCCTGGGGTGCGGTTGCGTGGATCAATGGTAGGACTTATGTGGCACCCACATGCGAGTTGGATGTGTTTGACCGGGTGGGTGGGGGCGATGGGTTTGCTTCCGGGTTGTTCTATGGGCTGCTTTCCGGTCAATCGGAACAGGAAGCCGTCAATCTTGGTTGGGCACATGGGGCATTACTGACGACTTTCCCCGGCGATACCACCATGGCGACCCTGGAGCAGGTGAGGGCTTTTGCCAAAGGAGGTTCAGCACGCATTCAACGTTAGAGGATCCTGAAGTGTGACTGACTTTTATTTATTAACGAATGCACACGTGTGCAATAATAGAAAACAAGGAGATTAAAGAAAATGGAAACTATGAAAGCGCTTGTCTTTAAAGGTGTTGGAGATCTGGTTTTGGAGCAGGTACCGATCCCGCACGTGAAGGATCCGGATGATGTCGTAATAAAAATTTCAGCAGTCGGTATTTGCGGAAGTGACGTCAAAATTGTGGAGGGCAAGCATCATTTCAAGCCCAACACCATTCTTGGTCATGAATTTTGTGGTGAAGTTGTGGAAGTTGGAACCCATGTGCATCATGTGAAACTGGGCGACCGGGTTGCGGTGGATAACAACATTCGCTGCGGTTTCTGCGACTTCTGCCGCATGGGTCTCACCAGCCAGTGCGTGGACATCAAAACCAGCGCGCTGGGAGTGATGCGCGACGGTGGCTACGCCGAATACTGCCTGGTCCCTGAAAAGCAGTGCTTTGTGCTGCCGGACGAAATTGACGACGTGCTTGGAACCCAGGTCGAAACCCTGGCAACCGTCGTCAACGGCATGAACACACTGCAAATGCTGCCTTACGACTACGTGATGGTGATTGGCTTTGGTCCAATCGGCTACCTATTCTCGCAGTTCGCCAAGAACATTGCTGCCAAAGTGGCTGTTACCGAAATCGATCCTTTCCGCCGCGAACTCGCAAAGCGCTGCGGTCTGACGGTCT
>Ga0116157_10000401_pt1 | contig 45544 bp, 44 predicted proteins | sample AD_UKC048_MetaG_FD_89882 | JGI IMG/M metagenome (GOLD analysis project Ga0116157, IMG submission 89882) | Active sludge microbial communities of municipal wastewater-treating anaerobic digesters from USA - AD_UKC048_MetaG | ecosystem: Engineered > Bioreactor > Anaerobic > Digestate | place: USA... | reverse complement strand
TAGTTGGCCCTTTGTTTGCGAACACCTTTCCGCGTTCCCGACGATGGACTTCTTGGTCATTCCGAGTGCCGCCGTATATTTGCCGCCCCTTACCAATGCAGTCCGACCACTGCAGACCTGCCCAGGTGGTGAAATTGGTAGACACGCTACTTTGAGGGGGTAGTGCCTTAACCGGTGTGCTGGTTCGAGTCCAGTCCTGGGCACGCGATGATCAAGCCCTGACCGCGAAGCGGTCGGGGCTTTTTCGTGAACGACCGAGCCAAGCGAAGCTTGAGCGGGGGCGTGCATGAAAAAGCTCCAGGGACGCGAAGCGGACACGGGCTGGATCCACTCCACGGCCAAACCTGGTCCGACCGACCTCAGCGAGGTCGATGCAGTCCTCTTCCAAAACCTCGAGCCGAGCTCGCTCGAGCGATGAAGCGAACGAAAAGCCCCAGGGACGCGAAGCGGATCGGGGCTTGATCCACTCCACGACAAATTCTGGTCCGAAGGACCGCAAGGAGGTCGATCCAGTCCTAGGCACTGGATGAAAAATGCCTTGCGGGTCCAGCTACCTTCGCCACATGCTGAACGACCTGTTGGTGATCGAAACCGCCGGCATTCTTGCGGGCCCCAGCGTGGGCATGCACTTCGCCGAGCTCGGTGCGCGGGTGATCAAGATCGAGAACAAACGGGCCGGCGGTGATGTGACCCGCCAATGGAAGCTCACCACCGAAGATCCACGCTCACCGGTCAGCGCCTACTTCAGCAGTGTGAACTGGGGCAAGCAACACCGCTTGCTTGACCTGCGATCGGCGGAGGACCGTGCGGTCTTTGATGCCTTGTTGACGACGGCCGACATGCTGATCACCAACCACCTCGCGGCCGATGCAGAGAAACTGGGCCTTACCCGCGAACGCTTGCGGACCGTTAACCCGGGCCTGTTGCACGGTCACATCAAGGGCTTCGCTGACCAACCCGAACGGCCGGCATTCGATGTCGTCCTGCAGGCCGAGACCGGCTACATCAGCATGACGGGCACGGATACGGATCACCTGGCCAAAATGCCCATCGCCTTGATCGACGTGCTCGCCGCACACCAGTTGAAGGAAGGCTTGCTGCTGGCCTTGTTGCAGCGGGAACGCACGGGAGTAGGCGCCTATGTGGAGGTCTCCTTGGAGGAAGCCGCTTTGGCCGGACTGATCAACCAGGCCAGCAACCACCTGATGGCCGGCGCGGTGGCGAAACCCCTGGGTACGCTGCATCCGAACATCGCTCCCTACGGCGAGACCTTTCGTTGCGCCGATGGCGGGCGCATCATCCTGGCCGTTGGCAGTGACGCTCAATTCAAGGCCTTGTGCACTACTCTTGGCCTCGGAGATCTACCGGCCGAAGCGGAATTCGCCAGTAACACAGCCCGGGTGCGACACCGAGAAGTACTGGCTCACCGACTTGCGGATGCCATACAAGCTCATGAACGAGGCGAACTGTTGAACGCATTGATCGATGCCGGGGTGCCTGCAGGTGCGGTGCTACGGATCGATGAGGTGCTATCAACACCTGCGGCCCGGGCCATGGTCTTGGAAGAGAAGGTGGACGGCGAACGCACCCTGCGCCTGAGGGGGAATGTGTTCCGGATCGAACGCAACTGAGCCTCTGGACCCGCCGCGTGTTCAGCTCTTCTTGCGCTCCTGGCTGAGCGCATGTTTCAACAGCGGCACCAGCTGCCGGGCCTCTTCATCCGAAAGGCCTTTGCCAAAGACCACCTTACGTCCCAAGTGCTCGAAACCCAAACGCGCACCACCGATCATCCATGCACTTTGGTCGAGTTGCCATTTCCAACTCCGTTCATCCACTTGGATGATACCCAACTTCTGGATGTTGTCCACGAAATAGTCCGTAGCCTTCCCGAATCCAAGTATGCTATCCTTCACGGTTAGCGTGCCATCCTTTATCCGCCAGAGTTCGGATCCCTTGAGACGCCAGAGCACTGCTTTTCCGACGACGACCAGGTAGTACGCCCAGAAGGCGAGGAATGCCAACAAGTATTGACGAATTGGATCACCACTGACCAGCTGCAACCGGGCGTAAAGGAGGTAAGCCCCACATAGGAACCATGCCAGTGCCCAAGTAACAAGCAAGGTCTCCTTACCCTTGGTCAAGCGCGCGGTGATCACCACACTAGTGCGACCATCCTTACGGTCCACACTGACACGTTCGCTCACGTATTCCATCACGCCTTCACTTCAGCGACCACCTGCTCGTAGAGTGCTTCGTAACGGGGCAGGATATGGTGCAGGTCGAAACGTTTGGCCTGTTCCAATGCCCCATCACGGTAGCGTTGATGACTGGCCTCATCCTTCAGGATCAGAAAGGCATTCTCAGCCATGGTGCGTGTGTCCCCTACCGGATTCAACAAGCCGCTGACCCCGTGTATGTTCACTTCGGGCAGTCCACCGGTATCGCTACTCACAACGGGCACACCACAAGCCATCGCCTCCAAGGCTGCCAATCCGAAACTCTCGCTATCACTGGGAAGCACGAACAGGTCGCAGCTCGCCATCACCTCCTCGGGGCGGGTCATTTTGCCCAGGAAATGAATGACACTGCAGGTCTGGTGCTGCCTGCACATGGTCTCTATGCGCTGGCGTTCCGGCCCATCTCCGATGAGCAGGAGTTTCACGGGCAGCTGCTCGCGAAGTATGCGGAACATACCCACCACATCCTCCACCCGCTTCACTGCACGGAAGTTCGAAACGTGTACCAGTAGCTTCTCGCCGTTGGGTGCGTACCGAGCCCGAAGTGCGGGATCCGGGGTGTGTTTGTACATATCCGTGCAAACGAAGTTGGGGATCACCACCACGTCGCGTTTCAGGGGGAAATGCTGGTAGGTATCCCGCTTCAGACTCTCGGAGACGGCCGTCACCGCATTGCTTCGTTCCATGCTGAAGGTGATCACCGGCTCGAAACTGGGGTCGCGGCCCACAAGGGTGATATCGGTTCCGTGCAGTGTCGTAACGAAGGGAACGAAGATGCCTTGGGACGCCAGGATCCGCTGTGCCATCCAAGCCGCACTAGCATGGGGAATGGCATAGTGAACGTGCATCAGATCAAGGCCTTCGAACTTGGCGACGTCCACCAACTTGCTCGTAAGGACCAGTTCATAGGGCTGGTAATCGAAGAGCGGGTAGTCGCTGACGCGGACTTCGTGGTAGAAGACGTTCGGATGATCGCGCAGGCGCACCGGCCGGTCGTAGGTGATGAAATGAACGATGTGACCCTTCTCCGCCAAGGCCATACCAAGCTCGGTGGCCACCACACCGCTTCCACCGAACGTGGGATAACAGACAATACCGATACGCATCTCCGATCCCCCCTTCACCTATTGGCGGCTATCCGGGAGGTGCAAAGGTACCCGCTCACCCCTGCTCGGCCAGCGCAAAGCAGTCACAGCCCAGAGCATCGTCCACGAAGACCTTCAGCACCCGCATGTCATCCCGCGACCGGACCTTGCCACCTTGGGCCATCAGCCATAGGACCAGTGCGATGAAGGGTGTTGGCGCCACGAGCAGGAAGCCCCAAGGGTCGGCGCCCACGATCTGTTGGGAGACCCCGATGGAAAGACCCAGCAGGGCGAGGATAGCCGAGAACATGTAGCCGCCCACGAACAGCATCCAAATGGTGGGTGAAGGACCGATGAGGCAGCGGACGATGGTCCTTCCCTCCAGCACCTCCACGTCCACATCCATCTGAGGGGTCCAGGAACGCTGGGCCTTTGCTGGAAAGTTGAGGACCAGATGGAACCCTGTTCCACCGAGTACGAGCGCGTGCGGATTCTGCGTTCGGGTCCGCGAAGTGATCCTGCTCTTCACCTCCTCTGCGCTGAGCGGGGTGGTGAAGCGAAAACGAGGTCTGAACTCCAGGTCGGGCATGTTCGGAACGGATCTGATGAACATAACGACCATGAGACAAAGAAGGCCTGACATTCATCAGCCTTCGGTTCAGGGCCAGCAAGGACCCTAACTTTGTGCGCTCACATCACCTCGGAACATGTCACCCGTCCTGCTCACCATATTGCTCGGCATCGGCCTACTGGGCATATCCTTCGCCGGTATCGCCGTGAAGATCTGGATGAAGAAGGACGGTCAGTTCGCAGGTACCTGTGCCAGTAACAATCCCTTGGTGCAAGCAGAAGGCGGATCATGTGGGTTCTGTGGTGCACGACCAGAAGAGAAATGTCGGCGGGACGACGCAAGCGCTGTCTGAACCGATGTGCGCGATGGGTTCGCAGCGCCGCCCTGCAAAGGTGCTTGAAGACGCCACTCTGATCTCGGCCAATGTACTGGAGCGCAGTGCTGACATCTCCGAATTCGTTCGGTGCACGTTCATCGCCTGTGACCTTCAGGGGACTTGGTGTGCCGGACGGACCTTTGCGGAGTGCATCTTCCGCGACTGCGACCTGAGCTTGGCTGACCTTGATCGGACGGCCTTGCAAGATGTGACCTTCGAAAGATGCAAGCTCGTGGGTGCCCGTTTTGACCATTGCCACACCTTTCTGCTCTCGATCGCATTTGCCCAGTGCATCCTCGACCTGGCCTCCTTCCATGGCTTGAAGCTGAAGGGCACGCGCTTCACGGGATGCCGTATGCGGGAGACCGATCTTTCCGATGCCGACTTGAGCAACGCTTTCTTCGCGGAGTGTGACCTAGGAGCCGCGCTCTTCGATGGAACAGTGCTGGAGGGTGCCGATCTTCGGAGTGCGGTGAATTACAGCATCGACCCGACGCGCAACCGCTTGCGGAAGGCCCGGTTCGCTGCTGAAGGACTGAGCGGACTGCTGGACCGCACCGGCATCATCATCGAGTCCTGACCGACCTCACTGTGCAGGCCAACCCGCCGTGCTCCACACCGCGTAGCCACCCTTCCCGTCATCACTGATCAGGTAGGCCTCCACGTCGCGATGTTGCGAGAGCCACGCCTTGGCCTCCTCGGTCCCCATCACCATCAGGGCGGTGCCCAGGGCATCGGCGGTGGCCGCATCAGCGGCGATGACGCTTGCGCTCAGCAGGGTGTTCATGGCCGGCCTGCCGGTTCGTGGGTCGATGGTGTGGCCATACCGTTGCCCGCCGATCTCGATGAACTTGCGGTAGTTGCCGCTGGTGGCCAGGCTGCGATCACGCAAGGGAACGGTGGTTTGTTGCACGTGCTCATCACCGTCCAGTGGCTTGTCGATCTGCATCACCCAGATCCTACCCTGCTCGTTCACTCCGGCGCAACGGGCCTCGCCTCCCACTTCCACCATGTACCGCTCGATCCCGCGTTGTTGCAGCAGCATGGCCAGGACATCCACAGTGTATCCTTGGGCGATGCCGTTGGGGTCGAACTGCACCGCAGCCTCCCTCTTGTAGTAAGTGATGCGTGGTGGCCAGGTAGCGTGGATCCGCCAATCATTGTCCATGGTGATCCGGTCCATCCCCACCAAGCGGCGGAGGCCCAGGGCAGCGGAGGTATCCAGCGCGGCGCGCCCCTGTTTACCGAGGCCCCAGGCCCTGACCAAGGGCAGTACCGTCGGGTCGAAGGCACTGTCCGTACTGTGCCAAAGCTGCTCGGAGAGTGCCACCACTGTCCGGAAATGGATATCGTCACTCACGAACGTATCGGAAGCGGCGTTGAACGCATTGACCGTACTGCTGCTGTCCCAAAGGCTCAGGCTGCGGTCGATCACGCGGAACAGGCTGTCCACGGGTGCGCTCAGGTCGCGTTGCAGGCTGTCGATGTACTTGATGGTGAAGGTGCTGCCCTGGGCCTTGCCCTGAAGCACGACCAGGTCGCTCTTCGGCCCGTCACATCCGACCACCACCGCGATCACCGCTGTTAGCAGAAAACCCCGCACGAAGCGGGGCTTTCCATTCTCTGATCCAGTGATCATTCGTTACAGTGGACTATCCGCCGAAATCGTCGAAGGCCACGTTCTCCTTGGGCACGCCCCAATCGTCCACCATCTTCAGCACGGCGGCGTTCATCATGGGAGGGCCACAGAAGTAGAACTCGATGTCCTCGGGCGCCTCGTGCTTCTTCAGGTACTGGTCGATCACGGCTTGGTGTACAAAGCCGGTGAAGCCGTCCCCTTCGGTGTCGTTGACGTCCTTCTTCACCTTCCAGTTGTCGTCCGGGTGCGGTTCGCTGAGCACCACGAAGAACTTGAAATTGGGGAACTGGCGGGCGATGCTGTTGAAATGCTCCAGATAGAACAGTTCGCGCTTGCTTCGGCCACCGTACCAGTAGGTCACCTTGCGTCCGCTCTTCAGCGTGTGGAAGAGGTGGAAGAGGTGGGAGCGCATGGGCGCCATGCCCGCACCGCCACCGATGTAGAGCATTTCGGCACCGGTCTCCTTGATGAAGAACTCGCCGTAAGGGCCGCTGATCGTGACCTTGTCACCGGCCTTGCAGTTGAACACGAAGCTGGAGCAGATGCCCGGGTTCACGTCCATCCAGGTGTTCTTGGAACGGTCCCAGGGCGGTGTCGCGATACGGATGTTCAGCATCACGATGTTCCCTTCGGCCGGGTGGTTGGCCATGGAGTAGGCACGGAAGATGGGCTCGGGGTTCTTCATCTTCAGGTCCCAGAGCTTGAACTTGTCCCACTCGGGACGGAAATCTTGCGGATCGCGGCCCAGAGCCACCAGTTCGGGGTGTGCCGTGATGTCGATGTTCTTGAAGTCCACTTCGCAGGGTGGCACATCGATCTGGATGTATCCACCGGCCTCGAAGTGCAGGTGCTCACCCGGGGGAAGCTTCACCACGAACTCCTTGATGAAGCTGGCCACGTTGTAGTTGCTCACCACTTCGCATTCCCACTTCTTGATGCCAAAGATCTCCTCGGGCACCTTGATGTCCATGTCGTTCTTCACCTTCACCTGGCAACCCAGGCGCCAGTTGTCGGCAATGGCCTTGCGGCTGAAGTAGGGAGCTTCGGTGGGCAGGATCTCGCCGCCGCCTTCGAGCACCTGGCACTTGCACATGGCACAGGTACCGCCGCCGCCACAAGCGCTGGGCAGGAAGATCTTGGCTTCGCCAAGAGTGCTCAGTAGCGTACTGCCTGCGGCCACCTCGATGGTCTTTTCACCGTTGATGCGGATCTTGACCAGACCGCTCGGTGAGAGCTTGGTCTTGGCGTAGAGCAGAATGCTGACGAGCAGCAGGGTGACGATCAGGAAGACCGCCAGGGTGATGAAGATGGTCGAACCCATGGTCGTTGATCAGAGCTTGATGCCCATGAAGGCCATGAACGCCATGCCCATGAGCCCGGTGAGGATGAATGTGATGCCCAGTCCGCGCAGCGGAGCAGGGATATCGCTGTAGCGAAGCTTTTCACGGATCGCTGCCACGGCCACAATGGCCAGGAACCAACCCACACCGCTGCCCAAGGCGAAGGAGGTGGCCTCGGCGACGTTGCTGTACTGGCGCTCCTGCATGAAGAGAGCGCCGCCGAGGATGGAACAGTTCACCGCGATCAATGGAAGGAAGATGCCCAGGGCGCCATAAAGTGCCGGTGCGAATTTCTCCACCACCATCTCCACGAGCTGCACGATGGCGGCCACTACGGCGATGAACATGATAAAGGCGAGGAAGCTGAGGTCGACCTGGGCAAAGTCATCACCCAACCAGGCCAGCGCACCGGCCTTGAGCACATAGTTCTCCAGCAAGTAGTTCACTGGAACGGTCACGCCGAGCACGAAGATCACCGCTGCACCCAGGCCCAGTGCCGTTTTCACCGTCTTGCTCACGGCGAGGTACGAACACATGCCCAGGAAATAGGCGAAGATCATGTTCTCGATGAAGACCGCCTTGATGAAGATGTTTACGAGGTTCATGGGGCGTCGTGCTTAGGCTTGTTCGATGAGCTTCGTATTGCGCGAACGCTGGATCCAGATGATGATCCCTACGATGATGAGCGCCATGGGAGGCAGGATCATCATATTGTTATTGAAGTAGAAACCACCCTCGGTGGCGTACCAGCTCTCGGGAATGATGCGCAGGCCCATGACGGAACCGGAACCGGTAAGCTCACGGACGATGCCCACGACGACCAGGATCCAGGCATAGCCAAGGGAATTCCCCAGCCCATCCAACGCACTGGGCCACACCTTGTTGCCCATGGCGAAGGCCTCATAGCGCCCCATCAGGATGCAGTTGGTGATGATGAGTCCCACATAGACACCCACCTGTTTGCTCACGTCGTACACATAAGCCTTCAGGACGATATCCACCAGGGTCACCAGACCTGCGGCGATGACCAGCTGGGCGATGATCCTGATCCGGCCAGGGATCAGGTTGCGCAGTGCACTGATCACCATGTTGCCCACTACCACCACGGCCAGCACGCTCAATGCCATCACCACGGCGTTCTGCACTTTCACGGTGATGGCCAGGGCCGAGCAGATACCCAACACCTGCACGGTGATGGGGTTGTTGTCGTTCAGCGGATCGGTGATCAGCTTACGGTTCTTCTTGCTAAAAAGCCCTTCTGCGGGTTTGGCCGCGGGAGCTGTGGTGGCTGTGCTCATGGGGTGATCAGGCTTGCCGTTTGGGTGGTATCCACCAGAATACTGTCCGTTCGAAGACTATCGGCACCCAAGGTGACCGGTGTGGCAGGTGCCGCCAACGCGGCGACCTGTGTCTTCAAGTATTGGTCATACACGGCGAGGAGCCGCTTCAACATCTCATCCACACCCTGACTGGTGATGGTCCCACCGCTGATGCCGTCCACACCATGGGGATCGGTGGTCTGGGAACCACCTTTGTAGACCGTGATGCCCTTGAACGCACCCGACTCATCGGTGATGGTCTTTCCCTCGAACGGTTCTTCGAAGACGGGCAAGGCGATCTCGGCACCGAGGCCAGGAGTTTCTCCTTTGTGATCGAAGGTGGAACCGTAGATGGTCCTACCGTCGTCAACGAGGCTGACATATCCCCAGATGGGGCCCCAAAGTCCCGTACCGACCAAAGGTAGCACGTACAGGGTCTTGCCATCCTTGTTGGCTTTGTACACGGGGTATTTCAGCTCGTTCTCTTTCACCATGCCGGCTTTCCAATCCTTGTACTGCTTCAGCACATCGAGTTCGAAGGCATCGCCCTCCACGACCTTTCCACTTCCATCCACGACCAAGGTCTCCTTGATCATCTCATCGTACTTCGCGGGGGCAGCATCACGTTCCACCTCGACCTTGAGGCTGGCGAGGATGTTCTGCATCTTCTCCCGGCGCACGTTCTCATCATGCTCCGGTTTCAGTCCAAGGTAGGTCACCGCCAGCAGGGTGCCCACCACCACCACCAGTATGATGGCGAAAATGAATGTGAACTGGTTACTGTTCTTATCGAAGGCCATGGTCCGTTGGCGTTAGGCGGTTTGCAGCGTAGCCCGTTTCAACCGGCGCTTGATGTTGGACTGGACCACGAAGTGGTCGATCGTGGGTGCCATCACGTTCATGAACAGGATGGCGAGCATCATTCCTTCGGGATAGGCCGGGTTCACCACCCGGATCAGCATGGCCATCACCCCGATGAGGAATCCGTATATCCATTTGCCGTTCTCGGTCTGGGCAGCGGTCACCGGATCGGTGGCCATGAACACCAGGCCGAACATGAAACTTCCGAGCATGAGTTGGTGAAGGACAGGGATCTGCATGTATTCATTCCCTAGGGAAGGTCCCACGGCATTGAAGATCGCCGACATGGTGACACCACCCAGCAACACCGCCAACATGATGCGCCAGCTGCCGATACCGGTGATGATCAGGATGGCCGCACCGATCAGGCAGGCGAAAGCGCTCGTCTCCCCGATGCTACCGGCCTCGAAGCCCCAGAACGAGTCCATCATCGGCACCACCGAGGCCACATTGCCAGCAGCCGCATGCCCCAGCGAGGTCGCACCGCTGTAGCCGTCCACCACAGCCTGACCGGGTTCGAGGCTGGTGTTCACCCAGACCTTATCGCCACTCATCATGGTGGGGTATGCAAAGAACAAGAAAGCACGGGCAGTGAGTGCGACGTTGAGAACATTCATTCCAGTGCCCCCGAAGACCTCTTTGCCAATGACCACAGCGAAAGCCGATCCAACCGCCACCATCCATAGTGGGGTGTCCACCGGCATCACCAAGGGAATGAGCATACCGCTCACGAGGTACCCTTCCTGAATGGGGTGGCCCTTGATGGTGGTGAAGAGGAACTCGATACCCAGACCCACACCGTAGCTCACCACCACGATGGGCAACACCTTGATGGCGCCGAACAGGAACTTCTCCCAGAAGCCATCGCCCAGTGCGGTGAGCTCGCCGATGGCCAGATAGTGCTGATGACCGACGTTCCACATGCCGAACAGGAGGCACGGGATCATGGCGGTGATCACAATGCTCATGGTCCGCTTCAGATCGATGCCATCGCGGATGTGGGCACCTTTCTCAGTGGCGTGGCCCGGGGTGAACAGGAAGGTCTCCAGACCATCGAACACCCAGTGGAGCTTCTCCAACTTCCCGCCTTTGGCGAAGTTGGGCTTCACGCTGTCGACCAGATTACGCAGTGCTTTCACGGCAGTGACGGGCTTAAGTGGTTTCCTTCTTCAGTGCATCGAGACCCTCACGGACGATACTCTGAGAATTGATCTTGCTGGTACAAACGAACTCGCAGAGTGCGAAGTCCTCAGGCGCTACTTCATAAAGCCCCAGTTTCTCCATTTGTTCGATGTCGTTCGCCAGGATCGCCTTCAGCAGGTGAACGGGGTAGATATCGAAGGGGAAGACCGCTTCGTATTGGCCGCTCATCACGAAGGCACGCTCCTCCCCGTTCTGATTGGTGTCCATGCGGTACTTCTTGCCGGGCATGAGCCAAGTGGGGAAACTGCGGTTGGCGCTGAAAATGTCGAAGCCAGGCGATGCCCAACCATCCGTGATGAAGAACTTGGGGGCGTCTCCTTCGGGCAACAGGGTCAGCTGGGTGTGGTAGGCACCGAGGAAACCATCGTTGCTCACGCGTTCGCCGGTCAGGGGATTTCCACTGACGACACGGACGGAGGATGGTACCGTGCCGACCAGGTCCTTGATCGGTGCCCCCATCACAGTGCGATAATACTTGGGTGCCTTCGCCTCAGAGCCGGTCACGGCCACCATGCGGGTCGCATCGAAATGCCCGGTGCGGAACAAGCGCCCGATGATCAGCACATCCTGCAAGGCCACGGTCCAGACGACTTCACCCTTGTTGAGTGGTGACACGTGGTGTATTTGAACACCCACGTTCCCAGCGGGATGAGGACCTTCGAACGTATGCAGGACCACGTTCCGGGCTTTGAGCACTTCCGGGGCGGCGGTGCCAGGGCTGATACCCACGTTCACCTTCCCCTTCGTCAGTTTCGCCAATACATCGAGGCCCGCTTGCAGGTCTTCTCCCTGGTTCCGCACGACGAAGTCCAGGTCCGGAGCCAATGGGGCGCTATCGAACGCGCTGATGAAGATCGCCTTGGGTACTTGAGCGGGATCGGCCACGACATCGAACGGTCGCTGGCGAATGAATGCGAACGCCCCGCTTGCAAGGAGTTTCTCCAGGACCGCATCGCGTTCGGATCGAGCAGGGTCGGACATTCCGAAGTCCTGATAACGGGTCTGACCATCGGCCAATACCCGGACCTCAAGGACCTTGCGCTTTTCGCCACGCACCACTTCGGCCACCTCTCCACTTACCGGGCTGGTGTAGCGCACCCGTTCATTGTACTTGTCGCCGAACAGGGCTGAACCGGCCAACACCTGATCACCTGGCTTCACCAGGACTTTGGGTACCAGGCCGTGGAAATCGGTCGGTTTTATCGCGACGACCTTCGCGGGTTCCGTTTGGACAAGGACATGTTCGGCATCACCTTTGAGGCGGATGTCGAGCCCTTTTCGGATCCTGATGGACTTGGACATGGGGCTGAAGGGAAACCTGCCAAGGGAACAGGCGGCGTCAAAAGTAGAACAGTTCGTGGAACACCGACGATGAACATGATGATCGAAAGCCTCAGGTTGTTCACAACGCGATTATCCGCTTCCGGACACTGGTCCAGGATAACATGGAGCGTTCCATACCTGCTTGGCACGCTGATGATGATCATGGCTCATCGTACACCATGCCAGTCATCCGTGCCACGTTACGAGGATCATACCCACAGCGCCACGATCCGCACCGTTCAACTGTTCAAGCAAGGGTTCGAGTTGGCCCCACCGGTGATCGAACTGAATGGGTCCGATGCCTTGGTCCTCCGCTTCGATGACCTTCAAGCCGATGTGGAGAACCTATCCTATACGTTCATTCATTGCGATGCAGGGTGGCAAGCCAGCGACCTGATGCCTGGCCAATACTTGGAAGGTGCTATGAGCGACTACCTTCCCACTGGTCGCCAGAGTTTCAACACGCTGCAGCCTTTCATTCAATACGAGGTGGCCTTTCCGAACGATATGATCCGGTTCACCCGGAGCGGCAACTACCTATTGAAGGTGTTCCGGGGCAGTGATGAGGAAGATGTGGTCCTCACCAGGCGCTTCCTGGTATATGAGCAAAAGGTGGACATCGAGGCGAGCATGCAGGCCTCTCGTTCGGTCGACCTCCGGGACGTGGCACAACAGATCGACCTGGTGGTCCGGCATACACAGCTACCTGTTCAGGACCCATTCGGAGAGATCCATGTGGCCATGCTCCAGAACATGCGTTGGGACGACCTTCGCACGGGTTTCCGCCCACGGTTCATGCGCGGTGCGGAGCTGATCTACGACTTCCCGGAGCAGGGGTTGTTCATGGGAGGCAACGAGTTCCGCAACTTCGATCTGAAGGACCTGCGCTTCGCCACGCAACGGGTGGCCCGTATCGAGCCGGGGCCTGGCGAGGGTGTCTATCATGCCCACCTCACCGCCGAACCCAAGCGCAACATCCGTGTGTACTTCGACCAGCCCGACCTGAACGGCCGTTTCTTCATTCGCAATGACCTGTTCGACGGGGATCCATTGGGAGCGGACTATGTGATAGTCCATTTCACCCTTCCCATGACCGAACAATTGGCGCAGCCCCCTTACGTGTTCGGTGCATTCAGCGACCACCGATGCCTCCCGGAGAACCGGATGCAGTGGGACCCGACCACCTCAAGCTACACCGCTGCCATCTTGGTGAAGCAGGGGTTCTATGACTTTGCCTACGCGATCCCGGCACCCGATGGTGGTGCCTCCGACCTATCACTCGTGGAAGGATCCCACTACCAGACCGAGAACGACTACCTGGTCCTGGTCTATTTCACGGACCGCCTTCAGCGGTGTGACCGATTGGTCGGGGTAAGATTCCTGAACAGCAGGCGAGGCTGATCACTCCTTCACGAACCGGATACCAGCACCAGCCCGTGTGAGTTGGAGGGTGTACAAACCCTTGGTCAGCCCTGTGACATCCAGATCGATACCAGGACGCAGCATACCTCCACCCACGAGCAGACCGCGTGCGTCGAGCAAGATGTAGGGCTCTGCCTGGGCCAAGGGCGGCTCCAATCGTAACCGATCCGAAGTCGGATTGGGAAATGCACGTGGGGCTTTCGCCGATCCCTCTTGTATGGTGGTCGTACAATCGACATCGAACAGGGTGACGGTGTTGTTGCCACTATTAGGGATACACACCCGATCATTCACCGTGTCGAAATCGATGTCGGCAGGATTGTTCAGGCCAGGAACCCCCAGATCAACTCCTCCTCCACTTAGATCGGACTGATAGCGGGTGATACGGTCCGGGCTCCAACTGGCCACCAGGAATCGCCCCTGGCAGTCGATGGTGATGCCGTCAATGTTGCCCAGCCCGGTATTGGGAACCAAGGTGGTGCTTGCACCTGTCACCGGGTCGAACGACTTGATGGGTGCATTGGTACCCCAGAAGACCACCACCAACCGCTGTCCGAGCGGGTCCCAGACGATCCCATTGGGAGTCCCGGCCGTATTCGACACCAGTGTGGTGTGGGCATTGTTCGCCACATCCACTTTATAGATGCGGCTCCCGCTGAAATCCGTGACGTAAAGAAAGGTGCCGTCGGTGGTGATCCCGTTGCAGAACGTGGCCCCAAGGGACCTGTTGAACACCTGCGCACCGGTGGTCAGCAGGTATCCCTTCACCGCACCACCAGAACAGGCGAAGAGCGTGTCGCCCATGATCTCCAGTCCATAAGGGGCCGGGTTCACACTTGCGAAGTCACTGACCACACCTTGCTGGTCCCTGACCTTGATGACCGAAGAACCGGTGTTGCTCACAAAGTACCGATCGCCGATGGGATCATACTCCACGCTCTCCGGACCGCTGTATTGTGCGCTCAAGGTGAATGCAGGTAGAACGAACAGGGCGACAGCAATGCGATGTAAGGACATGTTGATGAACAAGGGCGGCAAGGTATTGGAGTTCGATGGTTCCTGGCAACCTCCATTCACACATCCATCAACACCGCGATCGTGGACTACCGGACCCTCATGAATCTCGTCGGATGCTGACCACCTTTTACCTAGACTTGTGGTTCCGAGCAGTGCAACCATCATTAGTCGCATGAGCACAACCATCCGCCATGACGTACGTGTAACAGCGGTACCTGCCTTCGAGGCGGCGCACAGCGACACGCGTGCAGGTCGATACTTGTTCAGTTATCGGATAACGATCACCAACCACGGACGGGAAACCGTGAAACTTCTGCGTCGGCATTGGTACATCACCGACAGCCTATTCACCACCAAGGTGGTCGAAGGTCCTGGGGTTGTTGGAACAATGCCATTGTTGACACCTGGTCAGACCTTTGAGTACACCAGTGCCTGTGACTTGCGCAGTTCCATCGGCCGGATGCGCGGGACCTATACGATGGAACGCATCTCGGATGGCCGACAGTTCGGAGTAACCGTGCCTGAAATGGTGCTCGTTCTCCCGTACCAGTTGAATTGATCACGCGTTAATTCATGCTAAGCAACCCCGGCCATCGTTCCGCAGGGTTACTTTTGCCCCACGTGAAGGACCGTTCCCGAATGACCACTCGACCTCATTTGCTGCGGCTCATTGCATTCTGCCTTGGTGCATGGATGTTCGTGCTGCCACAAGTGATGGTCTCCCAGGTGGTGGTGAAGGCTTTCAGTGAACAAGGATGTAGCGTCCCCCCCTTGACCGAGGAGGAGGAACTGGAAAAGAAAGAGGGGCTCACCCACGGACCGGAGACCATTGAATATGGTTCCCTCGAGGTGAACGTGGAAGGCATCGGCACAGAAGTACCGGAGGTACCTCACTCGGTACACCGCGAGGTACCTGTCCCCCCTCCCTGGTATTGATCGTCCGATCGATCCATTCACAGTGCTTCGCGCGCTGTTTCCAGTTGACTTCCGATCTGCGATCCAGACCTACTTTCTTTTCATGCGTATCACCGCGTTGTTCCAACATTGGAAGCAGGACCTACCAGCGTCCATCGTCGTTTTCCTCGTCGCGTTGCCCTTGTGCCTGGGCATTGCCGTAGCGTCGGGAGCTGAGCCCTTGGCCGGCATCATCGCAGGTGCGGTCGGTGGCCTGGTGGTTGGTGCCATCAGTGGCTCTCCATTGGGGGTGAGCGGTCCCGCGGCCGGACTGACGGCGATCGTGCTGATGGGTATCCAGGACCTTGGGGCTTACGAAGTCTTCCTAGTGGCGGTGGTCATCTCGGGCGCACTGCAGGTTTTGCTCGGCTTTCTGCGCGCGGGCATCATCGCATACTACTTCCCGAGTGCCGTGATCAAAGGCATGCTGGCGGGCATCGGGGTCATCATCATGCTCAAACAGATCCCACATGCCATCGGATATGACCGTGTGCCCTTGGGTGACGAGAGCTTCGATCAGCCCGACAAGGAGAACACCTTCTCCGAACTGATCCACATGATGGAAGGCTTCACCCCTGGAGCGTTGGTGGTCACCCTGCTGTGCATTGGCCTGATGCTGCTCTGGGAACGCCCGTTCATCCAGCGGAACCAGTGGTTGCGCTACATCCCCGGACCCTTGTTGGCCGTGGTGGCGGGCATCCTCCTGTCGAGCGTGTTCAATGGCATCCCTGGCCTGTTCATCGGCCCTGAGCACTTCGTGAACTTCCCGGACATCACTGGCCTGAACGCATTCACGTTCCCGGACTTCACCTATCTCGGGGATAAGAAAGTGTGGACCGTCGCATTGACGATCGCGCTGGTCGCGAGCATTGAGACCCTGTTGTGCGTGGAGGCCACGGACAAGCTCGACCCCCATAAGCGGATCACGCCTGCCAACCGCGAATTGCATGCACAGGGGATCGGGAACATGGTCAGCGGACTGCTTGGAGGCATACCCTTGACCCAAGTGGTGGTGCGCAGTTCCGCCAACATCCAGGCGGGGGGGCGCACAAGGCTCTCTGCCATCCTGCACGGTGGCTTCATCGTGCTGGCCGTGATCACCATCGCTCCGTTCCTACGTTCCATCCCTTTCGCAAGCCTCGCGGCCGTCCTTCTGATGGTGGGTTACAAACTGGCGAAACCATCGCTGTTCGTTTCCATGTGGAAGGTGGGGCGGATCCAGTTCATCCAATTCATGGTCACCGTGGGGTTCATGGCGGTGACCAACGACCTACTACGTGGCGTGGCCCTGGGCATGGCGGTGGCGTTCATCCACATCCTTTGGAAGAACTACAAGGTGCCCTTCCACTTCGACCCCAAGCGCTTCAAGCCTGGCCTGCCCATATACATCGAGCTGAGCGAGGACGTGACCTTCCTGAACAAGGCCGGCATCAAGCGCACATTGAGCGAACTGCCTGATGGATCACGTGTGGTGATCGACGCGAACCGTACCATCGACTTGGACCCAGACGTGTTCGAGATCATCGAGGACTTCACGGCAACCGCTGAGCAACGTGGCATACGCTGCGAACTGATCGGCTTCAAGGTATCGTGGAACGGTGCTTCCGGTCGTCATTTGAAAACATCGCCGCCAAGCACTGGTACAGCAGTGCAGTAACTCATCGACCAACCCTCTTACACGCTTGACATGGAATCGTACAAAAGACTGTTGATCAACAACAAGGTATGGGCAGAGGATACCGTGAAACGGGACCCCGAATTCTTCCATCGACTGGAGAAGGTGCAACGTCCTGAGTTCCTTTGGATCGGTTGCAGCGATAGTCGCGTGCCGGCCAATGAGATCACCGGCACGCAGCCAGGCGAGATCTTCGTACACCGGAACATCGCCAACATGGTGGTGCATACGGACCTTAATATGCTCAGCGTACTACAATACGCAGTAGAGGTCCTTCAAGTGAAGCACGTGATCGTTTGTGGTCACTACGGCTGTGGCGGTGTACAAGCCGCGATGACGAACAACTCCATGGGGCTCATCAATAAATGGTTGCGCAACATCAAGGACGTGTACAGGATCCACAAGCATGAAGTGGATGGTCTTGCCAGCGAACAGGAACGCTTCGATCGCATGGTGGAGTTGAATGTACAGGAACAGGTCTACGACCTTGCCAAGACCAGTATCATCCAGAAAGCATGGGCACACCGCGGTGGTCCCCATCTACATGGTTGGGTATATCGCTTGGGAAATGGGATCATCCACAATGTGTGCGAAATGGAAGCCGGTTCGGAAATGGACCCGATCTACAAGTTCACGAACTTGTAACCGTCACTGTAAGATCCAAGCGTGGATCTTCCCGGGGGGGCCGTGTATCCGTTGTCACCGATCGAGCACCTGATGCATCGGTACCTTTGCCCCCCCAACAAGACGCATCCCAGCCATGACCGACGCCATCTTCCACAGCCCAGCCGCCATCAACGAGACCGTTCAGTCCTACGCCCCCGGCACCAAGGAGCGGGAGCAGGTGTTGGCGGAGTACGACCGGATGATGAAGCAGAAGCGCGAGCTGCCGATGTGGATCGGTGGAAAGGCCGTGGAGACCAAGGACCGCCGCGCAGCGCGTCCACCGCACCAGCACAAGCACATCCTGGGCTACAGCCACCATGGCGACAAGGGCCATGTGAAGCTGGCGATCAACGCGGCGCTGAAGGCCCGCAAGGAGTGGGAGAGCATGCGTTGGGAGGACCGCGCCGCCATCTTCCTGAAGGCCGCCGACCTGATCAGCGGTCCCTACCGTGCCACGATCAATGCCGCCACCATGCTGGCGCAGAGCAAGAACATCTACCAGGCCGAGATCGATGCCGCCTGTGAATTCGCGGATTTCCTGCGCTTCAACGTGCAGTTCATGCAGCAGATCTACCGCGACCAACCGGTGAGTGCCGCTGGCATCTGGAACCGGGTGGAGTACAGGCCGCTCGAGGGCTTCGTCTTCGCCCTCACGCCCTTCAACTTCACTGCCATCGCCGGCAACCTGCCATCCTCGGCAGCCTTGATGGGCAACGTGGTGGTGTGGAAACCCGCCGACAGTCAGGTCTTCAGCGCGCAGGTGATCATGGACATCTTCCGTCTCGCCGGTCTGCCGGGTGGTGTGATCAACCTCATCCATGTAAGCGGCAAGGACGCGGGCGAGGTCATCTTCGCCCATCCTGAGTTCGCGGGCCTGCACTTCACCGGAAGTACCGGTGTGTTCCAGACGCTGTGGAAACAGATCGGCAACAACATCAGCAACTACCGCAGCTACCCCCGCATCGTGGGCGAGACCGGCGGCAAGGACTTCGTGATCGCGCACCCCAGCGCCGACCCCGTACAGGTGGCCACCGCACTGAGCCGTGGCGCCTTCGAGTTCCAGGGGCAGAAGTGCAGCGCTGCCAGCCGGGCCTACATCCCCAGCAACATCTGGCCAGCCGTGAAGAAGGAATTGCTTGAGGACCTCAAGAACTTCCGAATGGGCGACCCACGCGACATGCGCAACTTCATCAATGCGGTGATCGATGAAAAGGCCTTCGACAAGATCGCTGCGTACATCGATGGCCTGAAGAAGGACAAGAAGAACGTCACCCTCATCGCCGGTGGCAAGTACGACAAGAGCGTAGGCTGGTTCATCGAGCCCACCATCGCAGTGACCAAGGATCCGAAGAGCACCACCATGTGCGAGGAGATCTTCGGTCCGGTGCTGACCATTCACGTGTACCCGGAGAACGAATGGAGCAAGACCTTGAAACTGGTGGATGGCACCAGCGCCTATGCGCTTACCGGCGCCGTATTCAGCCAGGACCGTGGAGCGATCGTGGAGGCCACCGATGCCCTGCGCAACGCGGCCGGCAACTTCTACATCAACGACAAGCCCACGGGCGCGGTGGTAGGACAGCAACCTTTCGGCGGAGCGCGCGGCAGTGGCACCAACGACAAGGCCGGCAGCTACCTGAACCTGATCCGCTGGGTGAACGCACGGACCATCAAGGAGACATTCGTGTCGCCGACGGACCACCGGTATCCGTTCATGGGCTAGAGTACAGTAACAACGGGAGGTCTTTTCGCGTAGGAACGCCACGCGCACCCATCCATGGGGCATGGCTACACCGTGTACTTCCTCCCGAACCGAAGCACCCGTCACAAGGTCCTCCTCGCCGTGTATGGCGTATTGGTGCTCTTGGGTATAGGCGTTGTACTTGTGCTCCATCAAGTCGATCGCGAGGGCCGCTATCGCGAAGCATTCAACACCATCGGCACCATCTCACAAACTGCTGCAGGTCAGGTCAACGCCGGCCATGTAGGCCTTTTGCTCGATAAGTATGTCGAACCAGGCACGATCATCAAACACACACAGGATGCGTGGTACTACGTGATGCACGACCAGCTGCGACGCTCCGTGGAAATGCACGAGGACCTGCTTCCCGCTCTCCTTGTCGCAACCGATCCGGAACTGGGTGATTTGATCACTGTAGCCACCTCGGACAAAAAGCCAACGTGGCGTGCCACCTTCATCAGGGACCGTTCGCTGATCGAACGCCTTGCCAAAGGTGGTGCAACGCGTATGCAACTGGACGGCATTGAACAGCTCGTTCACAGCGCTCCGGTCGTGGACCTGAACGGCGTCACGGTGGCATATGTGGTGACCCGGATGCCCGAAGCCCCGTTGGATATCGCCATCAGAACGGCGCTTTGGCGGAACATGGGAATTACGTTGTTCGTGCTCCTATTGATCGGAGCGCTGCTCTTCCGATCTGTTGGTGGCTGGTTGCGCGCCGATGAGTTGGCCCAAGAACAGCTGACCCATGCACATTTGGGAATTACCGACAGTATCGCTTACGCAGGAAAGATCCAACGTGCATTGGTGCCCGGTCCAGCGATGTATGATGCCCTGTTCGAAGGTGCGTTCATCATAGACAGGCCCAAACACATGGTGAGCGGCGACTTCCATTGGTGCCAGCGCATCAGCGAGACCGAGCGTTTGGTGGCCACTGCGGATTGCACGGGCCACGGATTACCCGGAGCCATGCTGGCCGCCATCGGATGCTCACTATTGAACGAAGTGGTGGCCAACCATCCTCAAAAGGACCCTGCCGAACTTCTGGGCATCCTGAACACACGCCTGACCACCACGTTGCATCAGCAAGGGGTGTCCCGTGGTGCAGGGGATGGTATGGATATCGCACTTTGTCGCATCGACCTTCAAGCGCGTGAGATCCTTTTCGCAGGGGCCATGCGCCCGCTTTATTGGTTGCATCAGGGCCAACTCACCGTGATCAACGGCGATCGCAAGCCCATCGGGGGATCACAGCATGAACTGGACCGCTCTTTCACCTGTCACCGTTTGGCCTTCACCCCAGGTGACCGTATCTACCTCTTCAGTGATGGATACGTGGACCAATTCGGCGGACCGGACCGAAAGCGGTTCATGAGCCAGCGGTTGCATCAGTTGCTTGCCGACCATCGCGATCTGTCCATGCCTCAACAGGCCGAACTATTGGAGCGCGCTTTCGATGCATGGAAGGGGACCGAAGAGCAGGTGGATGATGTCTGCATGCTCGGATTGGCAGTCTAGTGCGGCATCCCCCTATCTTTGGATCGATCGGACCGAACGCATTGTCCGTCGAACCCGCATGGCAACGAAAGCAGAGCTGATCGAACGGCTCGTGGAACTCAACGCGCAAGAAGATGTGGAACACGCATCCGAAGCGGTGGAAGGCGTCAAGGAAGCTTATGAGGCCTTGGTCGCAGCAGCCATGCAGCTACAGCCTACAGAGGCGATCGCGGGCGAAAGTCCTACAGCCGTAACGGAGGATGGTGCACCTGTAGTTGCGCCCCCCATAGCCATCGAATCAGCGCCACTGTTGGATGAAGAGGACAAGCGCTTCAAGCAGTTGCTGGACGCCTTCAACCAACGGGTGAACGATATCCGTAGGAAGAAGGCCAAGGAGGAAGCGGACAACCTGGCGGCGAAGAAGGCCATCATGGACGAATTGAAGGCATTGATCGCGAACGAGGAGAATATCGGTAGTGCCTTCCAACGATTCAGTGAACTGCACGAGAAGTGGCGCACGATAGGCCCTGTGCCGGCTCAGTACTACCGGGAGCTTCAGAGCGATTATTCCCACCTTCGGGATGAGTTCTTCTACCACATCCGCATCTACAAGGAACTCCGCGACCACGACCTCCGCAAGAACACCGCTCTGAAGCAGGCGCTCATCGCGGACATGCAGAGCCTGGCGCAAAAGGACAATATCCGGGAGTTGGAACTCATGGTACGTGAGTACCAGGAGAAGTGGCAGCAGATCGGACCGGTGGTCCGGGAGGAATGGGAGGCGATACGAGATGGCTTCTGGAACGCCACCCGAGCCGTGTACGAGAAGGTGCACGAGCATTACCGCGCACGTCGCGCTGAACATGAGACCAACCTACAGGCCAAGCAGAACCTCGTGGACAAGGTCACCGCGTTGATCGAACGTACAGCCAATGCCGGTGCCAAGGAGTGGAAGCAACTCACCGAGGAGGTATTGGAACTGCAGAATGCGTGGAAGCAGGTCGGTTTCGCCACCAAGAAGGAGAACGAGCGGATCTGGAAGGAGTTCCGCAACACCTGCAACTCCTTCTTCGATGCCAAGAAGAACTACTTCGACACCCTGAAGGACCAGTTCCGGGGTGCACGCGAACGCAAACAAGCGCTCTTGGAAGAAGCGCTGACCCTGAAGGACAGTAAGGAATGGAAGCGTACTGCCGACCGTCTAAAGACCCTTCAACAGCAGTGGAAGGAAGCGGGTAGTGCTGGTCCGCGCGATGAGAACAAGTTGTGGACCCGGTTCCGCGAGGCCTGCGATGGATTCTTCCAGGCACGTAAGGACACCTTTGCCGCACAGGATGCGGAACAGGCCGTTCATGCGCAGGAGAAAGAGGCTTTGTTGGCCGAGATCGAAGGTTTCCAACTCAGTGGCGAACGCGGAAAGGACTTGGATACCTTGAAGTCGTTCTCCACCCGATGGATGAACTCGGGACGCGTTTCGCCCAAGCTGTATGACTCCTTCAGCGAGCGCTATCGCGCGGCCTTGGACAAGCACTATGGTCAACTGAAGATGGAGGGCGACGAACGGCGCAGGATGCAGTTCCAGGACCATGTGGACAGCTTGAAAAGCAGTCCCGACGGCAAGGACCGTATCGAGCGTGAAGGCCGATTCGTGAAGCGCAAGATCGAGGAATTGCAGACCGAGATGCGCCAGATGGAGCAGAATATGGGCATGTTCAACTTCAAGAGCGCCAGCGGAGAGGCCATGCGCAAGGACATGGAGAAGAAGATCGAACGACTTGCGCGCGAAGTGGATCGACTGAAGGTCCAGCATCGCGACCTGATGAAGGAACTGCGGTGAGCGGTCAGGGGGTGGTCTCTATCCACGTGCCAGTGGCTTGGGGCGAACAAGATGCCTTCGGACACGTGAACAATGTGGTGTTCTTCCGGTATTTCGAGAACGTTCGTATGCACTTCCTGGAGCGGATCGGTGCGTTACGATCACATCGCGAACAAGGGATCGGTGTGATCCTGGCCACCACCACTTGTCAGTTCGAGCAGCCCGTTCATTGGCCTGTTGACCTCACGATCTCCACATGGTGTACGCACATCGGCACCACCAGCTTCACACTTGCCTATACTATTCGCACAGCGACCGGTACCGTGGTGGCCACCGGAACAAGTGTACAAGTAGCCTATGACTATATCCATGGTCATAAGGTGTCCATCCCCGTCGATCAGCGCAACGCCATCGGATCGCTCATGGGGCAAGGGTGACGAGGGTGGTCCACCGTAACTTGGATCGCCTGTAACATGCACCATGCCACTGGATCCTGAACGCTTTTTTGCCAGGTTGAAGCAATACGCCGAGGCCGCGGCCCCTGCAGTGGCCTTGTTGCTCGTACTCCTGGTCTTCTTACTGGGCATCCGTACGGAACGAACCGGCTTCGTGCAGGAGGTACTCGACCCTGGTATCAAGCGGATCACCCAGCCTGTGCTGAATGCGTTCCGCGGCAAGCCGCCGGAGGTCGACCACTATCACCTGGACCTTTCCGAAGATGCCCTGGATGGTTTGCTCCTGATCCGGGACAGCGCCTTGATCGCAGGTTACCTGGACCCGGTGTACCTGCCTTCGGTCCTGGTGCAGGTCCGAACGGAGCAGGACTCGGTCGAGGCGTTATTGAGCCTGATCACGCGCACCGTGGAACATCTCCGCGAGGACCGCTGGCACTTCCGATTGAGAAGCCTCACTCCCGTCGGACCTCTATCCGCACACGATCAACTGCTATTGGACCCCGTGAGCATCGGGTATATCCCCGGCTGGCTCATGGACCGTGCCGCACGATCGATCGGACTGCCTTCCTTGGGATCGGCGTTGGCGGACCTTACGCTCAATGACAAGGATCTCGGCCTTTATGCTTGGGCGCCTGCCTTGGACAGCACCATACTACTGGCGTTGGGACTTGCCGATCAGCCATGGGGCGCCTTTGACCGTGGCCTATACGACCAGGCGCAACTCGGCAACATGCGTACACCGTTCCTGATGACGCCGCTGCCACAGGAACGCTTCAGCGTGGCACCAGTGACCCCTGTCATATCCACAGGCGGCACTTCGTTGGAAGATGAACGGGCGTGGGCGAAGGCCATGCTCACCCTTCAACGCGACCCACAACGGGCCACAGATCTCTTGGATGTCGAACGCACCGCGAAATTGCTGGCCTTGTCCGACGTGTTCGGTGTACAAAGCGCATTGAATTGGCGGGAGTTGTTCTTCGTATTGGATGGCACGGGCGATCGGCTGATCCCATTCTTCCATGCCCCCAAAGCTGGTGGACCGATCACCACGTTGTCCTTCCTTTCCCCAGAGGTTGTGAACGACCCGCTCATTGGTGCTCTTTTTCGCATGCCTGAGCTGCGTGCGGCCTATTTCGAACAGCTTGAACACTGGTGCGTCGGGGATCGCCTCGACCGCTTCCTTGCGGAAAAGGTCGATACCATTCATGCCATGGACAAGCTGATCCAAGTGGAGCATCCGGAAGCGTCGTACGATCCGAAGGTGATACAACATGACCGCTTGGTCGTGCGGCGGATCCTTCGTCCACGCAACCCTGCCATGGGGAATATCCAAGAGAGTGGGTCCGGGAATATGGCCCGAATAGCCAGTCTTCATCTGTTACCCTTGGAAGTGAAGGCCATCGTGTACGGCTCCGATACGGTGCCTTTGGTCGCATCCATCACACTTCCTCCGCGCGCTGACAATAGTCCGCTTGACTACGTGGGGATCCCTCTTGAAAGCGGAAGGATATTGGATCATGTAGCGATCATACTACAGGTGCCGGGGACCCGCGAACCGCTCATGGCGCCACTTATCCGCGCCAGCAGCCTGAATGCGGAACCACGTAAGTGACGAGCGGTTACATTCGCGTCTCAACCACCAAAACCACCTTCCTATGAGCATGATGAAAGAATTCAAGGAGTTCGCGATCAAAGGCAACCTCATCGACATCGCTGTCGGTTTCGTGATGGGCGCTGCTTTCAACAAAGTTGTTTCAGGGTTCATCGACGGCATGGTGATGCCTGTGATCGGTAAGGTCACCAGTGGCGTGGACTTCAATCAACTGAAGTACGTGATGCAGCCGGAGCTCAAGGATGCGGCCGGCGTGGTCTCACAACCCGAAGTGGCCATCGCCTATGGTGCCTTCATCACCACCGTGATCAATTTCCTGGTCGTCGCATTCGTGATCTTCATGGTGGTCAAGGCCGTGAACAAGATGAAGAAGGCCGAGCCAGCACCGGCACCTGCTGGTCCTACCAATGAGGAGAAGCTCCTCATGGAGATCCGAGATGCGCTGAAGAAATAAGCGATTCCATGATACCAAGAAGCCCTCCGCCCAGCGGGGGGCTTCTTCATTCAAGGTCGGAACGACGAAGAAGTTGGATCGAACCGAAGGCCTTCCACTCGGAACGCATCCTGCAGTCTGCCCTCTTGGATAGCGCGTTGTGGTGTACCCGACCAGAGACTTCCCGGGGTGACCAACAACACCCGGTCGGCCAGGTCCAACGCACTCTGAAGGTCATGGGTGCTCAGCACCACCAACGCATTCAGTTCGCGGGTCACGCGATGCAGGTGTTGCATGATACGCAAGCGGTTCACCACATCGAGAAAGGCCGTTGGCTCATCCAAGAGCAGGACAGGCGTTCGTTGTGCCAAGGCGCGCGCGATGAGAACCCGTTGCAGTTCACCATCGCTCAGTGTACGAAGGTCCCGGACGGCAAAGTCGGTCAATTCCATCATGGACATCGCTTGATCGACGGCAGCATGGTCCGCTGGACCCAACCGCCCGAAATGCCCGGTCCATGGTTGGCGCCCCAATGCGACCAACGTGCGTACATCCATCATCCCAGCATCCGGACGCCCAGGTAGTACGACGCTCACAGCCCTGGCGCGTTCCATCGCCGCAAGACCGCTCAGCCGTTTCCCAAGTATGTCGATGGATCCATGTAACGGAAGTAGTAGGCCTGCCAACGTGCGGAGCAGCGTCGACTTGCCGATGCCGTTCACTCCCAGCAACACCACCAGTTCACCCGCGCGCAGCTCGACATCGATACCCTTCACCAAGGGCGTACCGGCATGGCCGATCGTAAGGTCTGTGGTCCGGATCACGCTCATGCCGCCCGCGACCATCGTTGTGCACCGACCAGGATCCATACCACCACCGGTGCTCCGAGCAAGGAGGTGACCGCATTCAACGGAAGTGCGCCATTGGCCAGTGGGAGCCGCGCCAGAACCTCGCAGAAAAGGGCCAGCGCACCGCCAATAAGTGCGGTCGCCGGTACCAACCGATGATGATCGCTCGTCCGGAAGAGTGCCCGGGCGATGTGTGGCGTGACAAGACCGAGGAAAGCGATGGGTCCACAGAACGCCGTGACGGTGCCGGCCAATAGACCGGTGATGATCATGATCATGCGCCGCGACCGATGCACGGAAACACCCAACGTGGCTGCTTGGTCGGGTCCCAATAGCAAAGCGTTAAGCGGCTTTACCAGCAGGAAGGCACCCAGCACACCCGAACACACAGGGACCAACAACCAAAACAGACGATCGCTGCCAACACCCGAGAAGGAACCCATACCCCACAGGACATACCCTTTCAAAGCGGTCGCGGAACCGGCCGCTTGTAACACGCTGATGAGCGCGCTACAGAGGTGGCCGATCATCAACCCGATGATGAGCAATGAAACGGCATTGCCCATACGGCGATCAGCAAGAAGTACCAGCAGAAGCACGCCCATTCCACCCATGAACGCAGCGAGTACAAGCCACAGATCACGTGGGATCGGCAGCACGCTCCAGAGCGGTTGGACCAGCATCACCAACGCCACACCAAGGCTCGCCCCTGAACTGATACCGAGGACCGATGGGCCGGCGAGCGGGTTGCGGAAGAGGGTCTGCATGAGGATCCCGGAAACGGCTAGCCCCATACCAGCAACCAGGGCCGTAACCGCGCCCGGAAGCCGAACCTCGCGCACGATACGTGAACTGATGGACCCATCCGGATCGAAGAGCGCTGCTGGCACATCAACAAGTGCTATCGGGACCGTACCGACCAACAAGGCCACCACAAAGAGCAGCGCACACAATAGGGCCAACATCAGAAAAGGCCAGGAAGCCGGTTCACGCATCGGGGCAAACTTACGAGCACCACGAACGCTGCCATGGAACGACCTTTGCGGACCGCCCACGATGATGCGCCCCACCAAGCTCCTCCTCTTCTGGACCTTGCTCGCTGCTTGCAGTGGGGAACGGAAGGTGCTGGAACGAGGGGCCATCTACGAACGGGAAGGGATGTATGCGGAGGCCCATGCGCTCTATTCCGAGCACTATGCCCGCAAGGAGCGAAGCGTCGAAGCACACGTGGGCATGAAACGCACTGCACAAGCCATCTCGGACCGTTTGCAGGCCGAAGCCAGCGGACACTACCTGATGAACGACCTTGCTGCAGGCGATCGTGCTCGTGAACAGGTGGAGGCATACCACACCCACCAGTTACGCCATCGGATCGAGCTACACTGGTCGCCCACCTTGGCCGTTGACCGGCAGCGAGCGGTCGAACACACCGCTGAGAACGCTTTGGCATCTGCCAAGGAGGCCCTGCGATCGGAACGCTATGACGATGCACTGACCGCGGCGGATCGCGCGCTGGCATTGGTCCCCGACCTCAAAGAGGCTGCGTATGTGCAGCGCATCGCCACCATTGAACCCTGGTATCAGCAAGGACGGAAAGCGATGGGTCTGAAACTCTGGCGCGATGCTCATCGGCTGTTCACCCAGGTGACCGGTAGGGATGCCACCTACAAGGACGCTTGGTCCTTGCAAGAGCAGTGCAGGGAACAAGCCGTGGTCCCGTTGGCCTACGTGCCCTTGTTCAACGGGCAACTTTATACCAACGAACTATCCGGTGTCCTCGGCGGGGCACCCTTGGAGATCCAATTGGCCGCCAACATCAAACAGGCCATCCTCGCATTGAAGGACCCCTTGATCGTACTTGTGGACCGGGACAATACCGAAGAGCTTCTGGAACAACAACGCAAGCAGATGAGCGGTGTGTACGATGACCGGTACAGTGCGGAAGCCGGCCGCCTCATCGGGGCCCGTTACGTGCTCACCGGAAAGGTCCTACGGTTCGATGACGTGTTGACACGCCAGATCGAAGTGCAGGTACAGGTCATCGATGCCTTCACCGGCCAGGTCCACCTATCGGAGGTCGTGCGTGTGAACAAGACCGATCTGGAACGGGGCTCCACCCGTGCACAGTTGTTGGAACGCTCAGCCGAGCGGGCCGCTGCGCGTGTGGCTGGATTCGACCCGCACGGACGCTGACACGATGAACTACCGCACCGCATTCGACCTCGCAGAACAGCCTCCATTCTCCACAGCGTGGGCCCTGCTCAGTGCTGGTGTGATCGCTACCGGGATCATCCTATGGTTGGTGCGACGCGCGAAGGACCGGGCGATGGCGGAACCGCCCGTCGAAATGGTTGGAGCATGGCCAAGGTCCTCGTCATCTTCGGATCCATCATGGCGATCGTAGGTGTTGGACTGATGAGCTGGGACCATTGGCGGCTGATGAAAGCGATCAAGAACGGCGAAACGCGTGTCGTTGAAGGTCCGATCCAGAGCTACGGCACCGAGCGCGTGCGAACCGCCAACACCAAGAAGCAGGAGTACCGCACCTATGAACGCTTCTATGTCGGCGACAGCATCTGGTTCGGCTATTACTGGGATGCATCCATGGCCGGCTTCTACAACCAGCTGGACCCGCGCGTGCCGTTCAAGGATGGTATGATGGTGCGGGCCACCTACCTCTACGCGGACGGCACGGATGATCCGCCGCGGATCGTGAAGTTGGAGGTGGCTGAATGAGTTTCGGCACGGAACTCCGATGAGCGTACCTTGGAGTTGCCCAAGAGCAACGACCTATGCGCCTAATGAGTAGATCCCGGATCCTGAGCATTGCTCTTTTCGCTCCGCTCGGTGCGGTCCATGCGCAAACGGAGCTGAGCGTGTTCAACACCACAGGCCGCGCGGCAGCGACCACCTTCGTGACCGACTACCAAGCAATCGGGATCAATCCTGCGAACCTGGGGTGGACATGGCGCCATACGGACAAGCAAGTGGCCTTTGGCGTTGCCGAGGGGAGTTATTCGTTGTACTCCGATGCGTTGACACGAGATGACATGCGCGATCGGGTGTTGGACGCGAACTTCCGGTTCACCACGGACCAGAAGGAGGAAGCAGCACGGATCTTCACCAACGCAGGTGCGATCGCAGATGTCAATGTGATGTTGGTCGGCGCGGCCTTCACCACTCCCAACGCCGGTGGATTCGCCTTTCAGATCAGGGACCACGCGCGGATCTCGAGTCGATTCGGTCCAGTGGCCGCGGAGCTCGCGTTCGAAGGATTCCGATCCGATTACTTCGACCTGTTGGTGTTGGCCACGGGGGATACGGTGACGAACTACGCTACCATGTCCGAGGATTCACTCGCGTTGGTCGTGTTGGGTATCGCCAGTGAACCTCAATTGCTGGGCCGCGTGTTGGATGGATCGAACATAGAGCTCACGTGGTACCGGGAATACAACTTCTCCTATGGACGCCACCTCATACGCAATGAAGCCGTGGAGTTGTACGGGGGGATCGGTCTGAAACACCTGGTAGGCATCGGTATCGTGGACATTCGTGCGGAGGATGGTGAATTGACCGGCTTCACGTCACTTTCGGAGGACTTCCAATTGGACTACACGACGGGCTCCAGAGTCCCCGGCTCGCGGCTTTCTGCCGGATCTCTTGCATTTCCACGTCCCACAGGCCGAGGCTTCGGGATGGACATCGGACTTGGCTTGATCGTGAAGGACGTATGGAAACTGGGTGTGGCGGTCACCAACCTGGGTTCCATCAAATGGACCGGCAATGTGTTCAAGGCCACGGACGGTTCATTGGTGGACCTTGCGACAGATGGATTGGACAACTACAACTTCGTGGAAGGCCTGGACGATTTCGCCACGAACAGCGGCTTTCTCGAGTGGTCGTCCGGAGGCGAACGGGTGGTGCCCTTGCCAACGAATACGCGTTTGGGGGTGGGTCGTTTGTTCGGTGAGACCGTGGAAGTGGGATTGGACGTGATCATACCGATGAACGACCAACCGGGCAGTTTGCGGACCGTGGCCGTGGGTTTCGGTGGTGATGTGCGCCCAATCCCATGGTTGCAACTCAGCGCTGGCTTGATGACCGGCGGGAACGCGGACACCAAACTCCCGGTCGGTGTCACGTTCATTGCAGGCGCAGGAACGTGGGAGGCAGGGATCGCTTCACGCGATATGATCACCTATTTCTCCCAACGCAACCCTACCCTCTCACTCAGCCTGGGTTTTCTTCGCTTCCGCATCTAGCCAAATCCATGAGCTTGCGTATCCCCTTCGAGACCATCGATTGGTCCAGCCTCCCGACCATCGCGGTGAACGGAACCACCGGCCATGCGGTCATGCGCATTGTTCAGCACGAAGGCCTCCGCATCCGCATGGTGGAGTATTCAGCCAACTACCTCGCCGACCATTGGTGCCCGCTCGGTCACTTGGTCTTCGTGCTCGAAGGCGAATTGTTCAACGAACACGAGGATGGTACGGTGAACGTACTCGCTGCAGGCATGTCCTACCACGTGAGCGACGGGCTCAGTTCGCATCGCTCGCGGACGAAAGGGCCGGTGAGGATGCTTGTGGTGGATGGGGCCTTCCTGAAGTGATCAGAAAAATGCGATGATCAGAAGGTCAGATGATCGATGGAGCGGTCCATGATCGGGTCATCTCATTCGCTGATCCTCTGATCGACCTCACATCCTACGATACCACCCCTTGATCCGCTCGCGGTCCAGCACCTGCTGCCAATCCGGACCGAAGGCGTGATCCCACATGTGCGGCAGGTTGTAGGCCACCTCGGCCATGGCGCTGATGGTCTCCTCGCTCCAGTCCTTCGCGAGGCCTTGGGGGATGTTGACCTTGTTGTGCTTCACCATGCCCTTGAACTCCTGGACGTAGTCGCCATAGACATCCTCCAGCTTGTCGAAGGCGATGCAGTTGGCGATGCAGTGGTGGATCTCCAGGATCTTGCCCAGGCCGTAGCTCAGCGCGTGACACACGCCCACCTCGCTGTAGGTGAGGCTGAGGCCGCCCATGTAGCTGGCCACCATCAGGAACTCGTCACTCTTGGGGTTGCTGCGGTCCATGCGCAGGTAGACCTCGCGGCACATCTCCAGGCTCTTCTCGCTGTAGGCCTCGGCGAAGGTGTTCTTCTTGGTACCCGTGATGGCCTCCACGCTGTGGATGTAGGTGTCCATGCCGGTGTAGAACCACTGATCCGTGGGCACGCTGGCGATCAGGTCCGGGTCCAGCACGATCTGGTCGAAGACGGTCCAGTCGCACTTGAGTCCCAGCTTCTTCACGGGACCGGTGAGCACGGCCGTCATGCTCACCTCCGCGCCCGTTCCGCTGATGGTGGGCACGCCGCAGTGGTAGATGCCGGGCTTCTTGATCAGGTTGAGGCCTTGGTATTGCACGCTGCTGCCTTCGTTCGTGAGCATCAGCGAGAGCGCTTTCGCCACGTCCATCACGTTGCCACCGCCGATGCCGACGAGTCCCGCAGGCAAGCCGCGACGTGCGAGGATGTCGTCGCGCAGGCCGTCGATCTGTTCAGTGGTGGGTTCCTTGGCGGTGCTGCAGAAGATGATCTCGTCACCTGCCTGCTTCGGGATGCGGGACAGGAAAGCCTCGTTGCCTTGGAAGTAGTGGTCCACCAGGAAGACCATGAACCCACCCCGGGCTTGACCCGGGGCGGCGTTGCGGTGTGGTTCGAGGATCTCGCCGAACTTGCCGAAGCTGCCCCGGCCGTAGCAGGTCTTGGTGACGGACTTGAAATTGCGGAAGAGGTTCATGAGGATCGGATGTTTCCGCCATAGCCTTGGCGGAGGTGGAAGATCGGTCGATCAGATGATGAGATGATGATCAACGACCGAGGTGTGGTGCAAAGGAAGGGAGAGTTAGCGGATGCTTAGAATGACTCCGGAGGGGTCACAGCATCTAGCTCGAGGATGCCCCGTGCAACATCGACCCCGAAGGGGTCGCAGCCGGTGTTTAAATTCACCTTGTCACCTAACGTCTTGCCCCATGTCCACCTATTTCAAGTTGCATTACCACCTGGTGTTCGGCACCAAGAACCGGGTGGCCTGCTTGGACAAGTCCTGGCGACCACAGCTTTGGGAATACATGGGCGGCACCATCCGCGGCCTTGGCGGGGTACCGCACGGCGTGGGTGGTTGGGTGGATCATGTTCACCTTCTGTTCGACCTGAGACCGACGATGCAGATACCTGAAGTGGTCCGGGAATTGAAAAAGGCGTCGACCGAGCATATTCGCCAACACTACGGCCTTCCAACATTCCAGTGGCAGGAAGGTTATGGCATCTTCTCGGTGGGCTGGCGGGAACGGGACGCGATCAAGGATTACATCGCCCGGCAAGAGGAACATCATGAGAAGAAGACCTTCAAGGAGGAATACGTCGAATTCTTGAATGTTGCGGGTGTGGAATTCGACCCCAAATACCTGTTGTGATGAACACCGGCTGCGACCCCTCCGGGGTCGAAATGCAGGATCACGCCCAACGCCCTTCGGGCTAGATGCTGTGACCCCTTCGGGGTCGGAATGCCTGCTTCCGTGAACGCCTTCTGTGGCGCACACACTGCGATCCTTGGAATGACCCCGAAGGGGTCACAGCCTGTAGATCCAGAAACGCAAAGAAGCGACCACGACCCCGAAGGGGTCGCAGCCGGTGTTCCGCGTTAGGGATAGCAGCGGAAAGCCCGCAAGCGAGGAACCCCGGCCCTATACCGGGGCGACGAGTGCGGACTTGCAGCGAATAGCCCGACGGTGCTGCATTTAAGCGCCGGAACGCCCTTTGAACTAGCCTTAACTATGTAACATGGACTACCGATATGACCCCGCGTGCAGCACCACTTTGCGCAGAACCAGAGAATCATTGAATTCAAACTCGGCCCAAGCCTCGTCCACATACAGGTATAATTCAACGTATTCATCAACCACCTCGTCGGAAACGTTGTACGCCTTTACAACATCCTGCTTTCGGGAGGATCCAATCACGAGCGTTTCACCAAGTCTGGCGCCAACCGATGTTACTTCCACCGATGATAAAGTGCCATTCGTGCCAGCAAACCTAAAATTTACGCCGTGCTCCTTTGAACGTAGCGACTCATAAGTCCGAGATACACATCCCGGTTCGGAAATGATCAATCCGCTACCCTTACTGAATCGAAGGGATCTCGAGTAGCTTCTCTTCACATCTTTCACGGTAGCTATCCCGAATCGCAACTCGTCAATTCCCACTTTCGGCTTCAGATGGAAGGGTCTATCGAAGCTCTGAAAACTAAGGCCAAAGAGCACAATGATCGCTATCGGAATGATCTGCTTCATGGCGAAGTCTACGCCACCACCCCCTCCATCGCCTTCCTCACCGCCCCTTCCATCTTCCCAAGCATCGCAACCAACTCCTCCGCCGTCCACGTCACGCGGATGTTGAAGCTGATGAGGCGGCTCATGACGGCGTCGCTCTTCGGGAAGGTCATGGTCTTAAGGTCCTGCGGGAGGCCGAGCTCGTGGGCGACGAGCTTGTAGGGCATGCTGAGGTTCTTCACATGGTCCCACTGCTTGATGTAGTGGAACATGTTGTCGTACCAGTAGCCGTGCGGGATACCGGCCTCGGCGAACAGCTTGACGGTGGCGCGGGCCACGGCCTCGCTGGGCAGCAGCAGGTGGAAGAAGGTGGCGCTGTCGCCAGCCTCGTCGGTGTGGCGGCGGAACTGCAGGCCGGGGATCTTGGACAGGCGCTCCTGGATGATGGCCTTGTGTGTGCGCTGTTGCGCGAGGATGTAGGGCAGCTTGCGCGTCTGGGCCAGGCCGATGGCGGCGTTGATCTCGCCGATGCGGAAGTTGGTGCCCATGATCGGATGCTGCTCCATACCGCGGTTGTTGCCGATGTGGTCGTGGCTGTGGTCGGCGAACTGCTGCGCGGTGTCCCACAGCTGGTGGTCGTCGGTGATGACCACGCCGCCCTCGCCGCAGGTGTTGATCTTGAAGAAGTCGTAGCTGAAGCTGCCCATGCGCCCGAAGGTGCCGAGCATCTTCCCCTTGTAGCTGCCGCCCAGGGCCTGCGCGCTGTCCTCGATGAGCTGGATGTTCTTCTCCTTGCACAGGGCCATGATCCCGTCCAGGTCGGCCGCAGCGCCGCACATGTGCACCAGCAGCACGGCCTTGGTCTTCGGGCTGATGACGGCGCGAATGCCTTCGGCGCTCATGCAGAGCGTGTCGTCGATCTCGGCGAACACGGGCAGGGCCCCTGCCAGCAGCACCGCTTCAATGGTGGCGATGTAGGTGAAGGGCGGCACGATGACCTCGTCGCCGTAACCCACGCCGCACGCGGCCAGCATGGTGTTGACGGCGGTGCTACCACTGCTGACAGCCAGCCCGTACTTGGCGCCACAGAACTTGGCCACTTCGGCCTCGAAATCCTTGGCCTTCCAGTGGCCCTGGCGTTGCGCATCGTGGTTGAAGCGGAACAGGACGCCGCTGTTGAGGACGTCCATCACTTCGTTCTTCTCTTCCTCGCCGAAAAGCTCTGTGCCGGGCATGGGTGACCTTGATTTGCGTGCAAAGGTAGCGGGCCTGTCAGGTTCACGGCAGTTCGGCGACCTCCCATACGAACGCACCAATTTGTGCGTTCCAACAGGCCATGCGATACCTATTGCTCCTTCTGATCGGCGCGGCAATGCACCCTTCCCATGCCAACGCCCAGGGCTGCAGCGATGCCGGTGTGTGCACCGCCGGACCGATCGGCGAGATCCCCACGCTCACCGATTCCACCACGACGGAAGATGAGCACCGGCACTATGCACGCATGACATTCAGCTATGCCATCGGCGAGCGATCGACAACGGTTCTTCAGGTGATCCCCGAGGTCGGCTTCGGGATCACCGACCGCTGGGGTGTGCAGCTGCGCGTGCCGTACATGACAATCGATGGCGACCTCGGCAGCAACAGCGGCGTGGGCGACCCGGTGCTCACCAGCTCCTTTGCGTTCATCAAGGAGGATCACAAGCGGCTCGACGGCATGGTGGGCGTGAAGCTCAACTCCGGCAACGCGAATGACAATTCGGATGGGTCCTTCATCGATCAAGTGCCCCGCAGCCTGCCCATGCCCTACCAGACCAGCTTGGGCACCACGGACCTACTACTGGGCGTGAACTTTCGCTACGAGCGCTGGACCGCCGCCTTGGCCTGGCAACATGTGTTGGTGAACGAGAACCGCAACGGATACATCCACTTGAACTGGTTGGACAACACAGCTGGCAGGAGCTACTTCGAGAGCGCAGGTCTGGAGCGCGCGGACGATGCGGTGGCGCGTCTACTCTACGCCCTTCCGATCGGTAAGCTCACCGTGCAGCCAGGCATACTGGCCATTATGCACCTGGGCGAGGACACACGTGAACAGCCGGTGGACTTCTTCACGAGCGAGCGTATCGCCATCGATGGATCGGAGGGCCTCACCCTGAACCTCACCGCCGATCTGCGTTATAAACTGAGCCGGGCGTGGTGGCTTGAAGCATCGGTGGGTGCACCAGTGTTGGTGCGGGAAGTACGACCCGATGGGCTCACACGTGCCTTGGTGGCCAACATGGGGCTTCGGTTCGCGTTCTGAGGCGCTTACTTTGGTGGGGTGAAGTACCCTGTCCTATTCCTCATGCTGCTTCTCATCAGCAGCGCACGCGCCCAGGTCGATCTCCCCGTCTTCGGCAAGCAACAGGTCATCAATGGCTACGCCAAGGATGTGGAGGGCGAGGTCCTCTCCTACTTCAGCGTGTACCCAGAGCATGCGACCACCGCGCTGCTGACGCGCTGCACCGATGGGACGAAGGCCATCGCTTGGGAGACTGCAGCCGTGCCGCAATTCCGGCAGAGCGAGAGTCCCCAGTACTTCTACTTCAGCTGGATCGCTGCGCACAACAGCACCACCAGCGGCGGGGATCGCAGCTTCGATCTCTACGTGAACGATCAGCTCGCGCTCACCTTCACCACGCAGCACAACACGAAGCCCGGTTCATGGAGTGCCGCCGGAGCGGACAGCACCAAGCTCGTCTTCGAGTTCAGCAAGGCCGACCGCCACGGCGATGCGCATGGCTTCGCGCACCTGCGGGTGCCGCGGAAGTACATCACCCCGGGCCAGCCGGTAAAGTTGAAAGTGGTGGGCCACGCGCAGAACAGTCCGGACTGGTTCATGACCTTCCGTTACACCTTCGAGGAGAAGGTGGAGGTGGAGGTGTTGCCCTTCCTAACCAAGCGCGGCAAACAAGAGATCCAAGTCTCGCTAATGACCAACACTGCTGTGGGAGACATGTACATGGTGAAGGTTCATGGGCAGACGACTTCATACCAAGAAGTCTTAGGTAGATTGACTGTCGCCACCTTCCCTGTAGAGCCCGTTACTGAACCCACTACGCTGCGCGTGGAAGTCAGGGTGAATGACCGACCAACGACGATTCGCGAGATCACGATCCATCCGGTCATCCACCGCGATATCCACCTCGTCCACCACAGCCACACCGACATCGGCTACAGCCACCTGCAGGCCGAGGTGGAGCGGATCCAGAACAACAACATTTGGAAAGCGCTGGAGCTGGTCGAGCGCACGAAGGATTACCCGGAAGGCAGCCGCTTCATATGGAACGTGGAGAGCCTGTGGGCCGTGGAGAATTTCCTGGGCATCGCCAGCGAGCAGGACAAGCAGCGTTTCATCGCGGCGGTGAAAGCGGGAAGCATCGCCCTCAGCGCCAACTACGCCAACGTCCTCACCGGCCTCTGCACGCCCGAGGAAATGCACTGGATCGTGGAATACGCCGATTCACTGCGGAAGTGGTACGACCTGCCGATCACCATGGCGATGCAAACGGACATCCCCGGCATGAGTTGGAGCATGGTGGACACCTACGCCGCGCACGGCATCCGCCACCTGAGCCAGGGGCCGAACTACATCCCCGACATGCCCGACGGCGGCGACCGCATCGGAAGCACCCTGCGCGAACAAGGCGACAAGCCCTACTGGTGGAAGAGCACGACCGGACGCGACAGCATCCTCGTGTGGACAGCCGGTCAGGGCTACGGCGGCTGGCACGGCTACACAGCCGGGGCGATCAAAGAGCGCGGCACACGGAAGATCGCCGCCTACATGAACGACTTGGCTACAAGGGGCTACCCCTACGACATGGTCCAATGGCGCTACAACATCGTGAGCGACAATGGGCCGGTCGACAGCACCCTCAGCGATTTCGTGCGCGACTGGAACGAGAAGTACGCTTCACCGCGGCTGATCATCGCCAATGCGGGCACGATGATGCAGGAATTCGAAACGAAGTACGGAAAGAGCTTCCCTACGTGGAGCGGCGACTTTTCGCCCTACTGGGAAGATGGCGCGTACAGCACGGCTGACGAAGAGGGGTGGACACGCGTGTACAGCGCGCGTCTATGCAACCTGATCGAGTCCGCGGAACTTCATGGCAAGTCGCTTGACCCGCAACTGCTCTACCGCTCCAAGCGCAGCATCGTGATGTGGCACGAGCACACTTGGGGCGCGTGGTGCAGCATCAGCGATCCGGATGCGCACTTCACCACCGACCAGTGGCGGGTGAAGAAGGCGTTCGCGGATAGTGCGATGTGGTATATACTACAACTCGAAAGGGGTAGTCACATGAACCCCGTCGCGCTCTCACCTTCGCCCGACTCGATCCCTTCGTTCGCCAAGAACTTCCGATGGAAAGTGGTCGACGGTCTCGATCCAACTTCCACACGCGACCAACCAACCGATGTCTTCTCAGCGCATACCGGTGCAGGCGAATACCATCTGCAGTATACCATCGGTGTACCGGCCAAGCGCGACAAGCGCTCGTACCACCTCGCCCTCCCCTTCCAAATCCCCAACGCCACCGTCCGCATCGGCATCAGCGATACCTGTGTGACGCCGGAGAGCGGACGCATTCCGGGCAGCAACAACGACTTCTTCTGCGCCCAGCGCTGGATCGATGTGAGCAACGACAGCATGGGCGTCACCATCGTATGCCCGCAAGGCGCGCTCTGGGAGGTGGGCGAGATGGTGGACGAGCGCAAGGTGAACCCCGGCAAGGGGACCAACCCCGAGTACTACAAGGCCTGGAAGACCGAGGCCAAGAGCAGCAGCACCCTCTACCTCTACGCCCTCAACAACTACTGGCACACCAACTTCAAAGCCGATCAGGAAGGGCCCATCACCTTCGACCTCTACCTGAAGATGCACGGGCCGTTCAACTTGGAGGAGGCGCGGCGGTTCGGGCTGGAGATGACGCGGCCGTTGATCACGTGGTGGAAGTGACATGAGCCGCAAAGGCGCAAGGGCGCAAAAGAAGAAAGTGAGCTCGCTTTGCGTCCTGGCGCCTTAGCGGCCAATTTTGCACCCATGAAGAAACGTCCACCCAGCGGCATGGGCGGCCTGGTGTACAGCACCAACCGGGCCACCACCACCGCCAGCAACCCGGCCACACTGCCTCCGCAGCAGCAGGACCTGCGCATCCACCTGGACCGCCTTAAGGGCAACAAAGAGTTGACACGCATTGTGGGCTTCGTGGGAAAGGAGGCTGATCTGGAGGACCTGGGCCGCACACTGAAAAGCAAATGCGGCGTGGGCGGCAACACCAAGGACGGCGTGATCCTACTGCAAGGCGATCACCGGGACAAGGTGTTGGCCTTCCTCGAGGAGAAAGGGTACAGGGCCAAGAAAGCGGGGGGATAGTTGCCAGTTGTCCGTTGCCAGTTCTCAGGCAGCCTGACAACGGACAACTGGCAACTCAGAACTTTGCCTTCGAATGCCTCCCAAGAAGAAACCACAGACCTGGACCTTCACCGCCCCGCTGGAGCGAATGACCAGCCGCTTCGCGTGGCATTATGTGGAGTTCCCGCACGACGTGGAGGAACTCTTCGGCAAACGTGGCGATGTGCGGGTGAAATGCTTGGTGAACGGTGTGGCGGTAGACCGGGCGCTGATGCCCACGAAGAGCGGCTACCACATCCTGGTGTTCGGCGGCGATCTCCGCAAGAAGGCCGGCATCCGAAAGGTGGGTGACCTGGTATCCGTGGAACTGCGGTTGGACCCCGAACCGGATCGCATCCCCATACCGGAGGCCCTTGCTGAAACGCTCGACTTTCTACCTGAGATGAAGGCCGCGTGGGATGCGCTCACGCCGGGCATGCAGCGCAGCATGTGCTACTGGGTGGGTAGCGCGAAGACCGAAGCCACGCAGGCCAAGCGGGTGGCCGAGCTCCTCAGGCGATTCGAGGACGGCGACTTCCAAGTGGGCAAGGGCCGCAAGCAGGAATGATCCCTCAGGGCAGCGTACACCAGTAGGAGGCGCGCTCCGGGTCGAGGACCTCGTACAGCGGCAGTTCCATGCCCGGTTTGATCAGCAGCAGCTCCCAGGGATCCACCACTTCAAGCAGGTGACCACCAGCTGGTGTGACCTCGAGATGCAACGCGCGATCATGTGGGCGTTCCACACGTGGGGCGCAGAGTCCACTGCGGAGCAGGACACCTTCACCGATACCTGTGCGGCCTGTGAAATGGCGGATATCCATATACCCGTTCATCAGGCGCTTCTCCAATTCATCAGCACGTTGCGCACGCCAGACATCACGACCCGCGTTCTGGCGAAGCTCGGTCACGACCTCGAACTGTTTTGCGGTGGGTTCGGTGTAGGTGGCTTTGAACACCGCTTTGGGTGCCGGGTCGGACTGAAGGAGCAGGTAGAGCGAAGCACTTTTCTCCGGACGAACAAGGATGAGCTCCTTCTCTGCGATGTAGAGCAGCAATTCCTGCCCGGCTTCAGTGGGCACGTAACCATTGTACCGCTGATATTCACTGTCCTCCTCACGACGACGGAGCAAGCCGGTACGGACCAGCGCGCCCAAACTTGCGAAGCGCCCAAGGAAATCGGTCAGTTCCTCGTATCCCTGTTCCCGTGATCGTAGGATCCGGTTCCATCGTGCTTCGAATACCGCAGCTGTCATGGTGCCAAGGTCCGATGGGCACCGCCCCAGCTCGCGCCCCCTGATCGTGGGATTACCAACAGTACCGTTTTGATCGGTTCACCAAGGCCTTCCGAACAACCATTAAAACACACTGAATATCAGCGGAATAGTTCGCCAAGACCGACTTATTCACACGCTATGGCCCATATCTGGTGGAGTTGGCCACCTTGAGATACATGCCGAACAAGAGGTCGTACACGGCCCTCGACCGTCGATCCAGATGCCGCGGAAGGACCGATGTTTTGGATGAACAGGCTGGGCACCTAGGGCACCACCACACGCCGCACCAATTGGCGGGTGCCGCTGGTTCCACGTACGAGTAGTAGCTGCCCACGCAATTCACGGAGGGGCAGCTCCCAGGCCAAGTTCCTGCCGGTACCCGCCTTGTGCTCGGCGACCTTCGAACCTGCGATGTTGAACACCTCGAAGGTGACCGGGCTGGCACCATCACCTCCCCAGGTCATGGTCAACTGATCGCGACCAGCATCCATGAGAACGGAAAAGGTGACCGGTACGACCACTTCGGTGATGGTACTCGGAACATCGCAATTCACCGGGTCCACCAGATTGGCCTCACCAGGGGTGCTGCAGCCCAAGCGGAAATCCGTGTCATTATCGTTCGTATCACTACCGTCGGGCCAACGGGAAATGCTGCGGCCATCGACCACGTTCACATCCAGCGCGGTAGCAGGTGTTCCTTCTGAATAGCCCGCGACGGGCCCACCGTAGGCAAGCACATCCAGGATCGACTCACTGGTGATATCGACCAACACGATCGCATCCGGCACGCCGTTCTGGATCAGGTTGGTGGCCGCAGGCCCAACGTGGTCGCAATTGGCCGTAGTGGCCTCGTTACCACAGATCACGAAGTATTCGCCCGGGCCGAGCGCAGGCCAGGAAGGGGAAGTGATGGTCTGGTAGATAGCCACGTTACCGTTGGCCCCGTTCACCAGTACAACGGCCAGGTATTGCAGCGGGAACGGGGTACTGCCCACGTTCTTAATCTCGATGAACTCGGCCACATCGGTGCTCGGCTGGTCGTAGTCCACCTCGTTGATGACCACCTGCGCGGATGTGAGCGTGGTCAATAGGACGGAGAACAGGGCGTACGGAAGTCTCATGGGCGTCGGTCTTACGGACCAAGATAGGCACGGGACGGACGTCTGCCAAACATCCGACCGGTGATCCATTCGATACATCGACCGGTCCATGCGCGAACGCCCGGTCCTGCAAGCAGGACCGGGCGTTCATGATCGAATGGCCCAGGGGTGCGGGCTCACTGCTTGGTGAAGCGCATCTGCTTCACCGCAACGCCTTCACGAACCACCAACTGGTAAACACCAGGCACCAGGGAACCTACATTCACTACGCCAGTGGCCAGGCGTCCTTCCAATACGCGCTTCCCGGTCACGTCGAACACTTCCACCATGCTGTTCAGGGCGGCACCACGTACGGTGATGAGGTCCAAAGCGGGGTTGGGGAAAGCGAGAAGCTCCTGAGCGGCCATTTCTGCCACGGCGGTGCTTATGCCTTCGGTCACGGTCAAGGTACCGTTGATGGCGGGTGATGTGATGACATCCTCCAGTCCACTGGGCCACTTGATCCGGACCTCCTCCACCGCGGTATCATCACCCAGACCGAAGTGGGCGAACATGGTGCTCATGTAGGCAAAGCCATCGCCGCTCTTCACATCGCGGATCTGGGTACCCAAAGCGCTCACCACTTCGATCCGGGCTCCAATGGCGTTCCGGTTGCTCTGGATCCCGATCGGGATGATCTTGATCCAATTGAAGTCGTTCCCTTGGTTCATCCGCGCGTTCGAACCGGCCATGATATCGAGGAACCCATCATTGTTCAGGTCACCTATCGGACCGTTCCCGGGTGCGGTGTTGTCCGATGAGAAGGTCATGTCGCCATTGTTGTAGTGCAGCGCTCCACCACCCAGGACATCTACATATCCGTCGTTATTGAAGTCATGGGCGGTCCACTCGATGCTCTGACCGGTGAACATGTCCATACCCGAGCCTGCCGTCACATCGGTGAACGTACCATCACCATCATTGCTCATCAACTTATGCACGGGGCCCGAGCTACTTCCGATGAGCATGTCCATGTCACCATCGTTGTCGAAGTCGCCCCAAGCACTGCTCCAACTCTGGTGGTTATCGGCAAGACCCAGCGGCGCCGCCATGCTGGTGAACGTGTAGTTGCCGTTGTTGCGCATCAACAGGTCCACAGGGTCACAACCGCACTTCGCCACGAAGCAATCCACAGCGCCATCGTTATTGTAGTCCGTCCAGATGGAACCATAGTTGCCACAGGTCTCACCCAGGCCACCCTGCACGAACGTGAGGTTGTTGGAGCCGTCGTTGATGAAATGCACGTTAGCATCGACATCATGGCAAACGAACGCGTCCAAGTGTCCGTCATTATTGACGTCCACGAAGTTCGTGCGCTGACTGAAGATGTATTGGGGGAAGGACACCTCGGAGTATGCCGTACCGGTCGAATTGGCCACCATGAACGTGACACCCTGCCCACCACCGTACATCATGTCGTTATAACCGTTCCCATCGATATCGCCAGCCGCGAAGCTCCAAGAGGCACTGTGGTCGGCTGCTGGCGTGATGATGGTCGATGTCGAGAATCCACCGGAGGCCAATTGGTAACTGATGGTCACACTGGAACCACTAGGCGCCACCGCATCATCCAGTCCGTCACCGTTCATGTCCACCACCCCCTGCACCCCTCCTGCGCCAGGAATGGTCTGGGTCGTGAACGCTACGGTCCCTTCCGGTGGATCGGGAATATAGACCCCGGTGATGGTGAATGAGAACCCGGTATTGGTCCAGTAGCTGTCGAACGCTATGGTGTAGGTGACACCGGCCTGTACCGTGAATGTGGCGATCGAACTGTAGCCCGGACCTGAATCATCGTCACCGGAATGGCAAGTGAGCGCCGCACAGGTTCCCGTGTATACATGCATTCGGGTATCCACGAAAGGCAGTCCTATCACAGCCGAAGAGACCGTGACCGTGGTATCCTCCGCTGGAGTGAACGTGTACCACGCACCGTACCCTGCGACAGTGGGTGCACCAGCGCAGATCACGGTGGGAGCGGTCCCGCTCAAAGCTGGTACCGCATGTTGACCGAAGGATACCGGCAATGCAGTGGCACAGGTGGCCTGTGCCATGGCCCCGGAACCCGAAAGCCCGATAAGGGCCGCAGTGAGTAGGGTGTGTTTCATCTTCCAAGCAGGTTTGAGCGCCAAGTTAGGGTGGAGGATCAGGCCTGAGCGACAGGGTGGTGGTCATCCTTGAGTCCCTACGTGTTAACGAAGGTCATGGATGGATCGTGACGCCCGTCACGTAGCATGGGAAAAGGACATCCGAACCTTGTGTGCATGAAGCCAACAGCCATGAAGAACCTCCTGCTTCTTTCGATCCCGGTCCTTTTCGTTGCCTGCGGCGACGGAAAGGCACCTTCCACCAACCTACCACCGGGCGCCAGTGGATCCAAGGCCGACAAGGAACTCCTGCAACGTGCCCAAGGCCTGTTCGCCGCCTTACCGGAAGTGGCAACATCGGAGACCAACCCGATCACCCCGGAAAAGGTGGCCTTGGGCCGGATGCTCTATCACGATACCCGGATGAGCATGAACGGAACCATCAGCTGTAACAGCTGCCACAAACTGGACCATTTCGGGGTCGATGGGGAAAGGACCTCCTTGGGTGATACGAAGGAACGCGGTGCCCGGAATTCGCCAACAGTGTACAATGCCGCCCTCCACAGCATGCAATTCTGGGATGGCCGAGCCAAGGATGTGGAAGAGCAGGCTGGCATGCCTGTTCTGAACCCGGTAGAACATGCCATGCCGGACCGGATCGCAGTGGAGAAGCGCCTGCGCGATGCCGCGGGTTACAAGGAGCTATTCGCAAGCGCGTTTCCTTCGGAGAAGGAGCCCATCACCTTCACAAGCATGGAGCGGGCCATTGGCGCCTTCGAGCGCACGCTGATCACCCCTTCACCGTTCGACGCGTTCGTGAAGGGTGATGTCACCGCCTTGAACGCGGATGCCAAAGAGGGGCTCGCGTTATTCATGGATGTAGGCTGCACCACCTGTCACATGGGTGTGTCGCTTGGCGGGACCATGTTCCAGAAATTCGGGCTGTATGCCGATTTCCGCCCGCTCACCGGTAGCACCGGAACCGACCATGGTGTGATGGACTTGACCAAGAAGGAGAGCGACAAGGACCTGTTCAAAGTGCCCGGATTACGGAACGTGGCCAAAACGGGACCCTACTTCCACGATGGGAGTGTCGATGACCTGGCCAAAGCAGTGGATGTGATGGCACGGACATCCTTGAACAAGCAACTGACCTCGGAAGAGACCAGGAAGATCGTGGTGTTCCTGGAGAGCTTGACAGGTACACCTCCCGCGGAGGCGTTGGTCGTACCGACGTTGGTCGCCGCCAATTGAGCCCATCCCAGTGTCACCAGGCTGGTGCCTGGGATCTGTCAGGTGAATTCAGTCCCAATGTGTGCGTGACCGTCGGTCCGCTTCAAGGCTGTTGCACAGCGCAGTTCGCGGTGGCCAGAGCGATGCGCTTCCTTGCGTTCATCAAGATCGACACGACTCGGACCGCCTCTTGGCCCTTCGCCACCTGCCTGACCCTCCTATTCCACCAAAACACGCGAGACCGCTTGTCCGGTCGCGGTATGGATGATCACATGGTAGGTGCCTGGTGCAAGATGATCCCAGCGTAGAACCACTTGCTCTTGGTCGATCTGCGCTTCCAAGGCCACGGAACGACCGATGGCATCGAAAACACCGACGGAACGAGCCCCAACGACCGAAATGGTGTAGTTGTCGCGGGCAGGATTGGGAGATCCGGAGACCAACGTGGTCTTGGATCCAGCTTCCTCAACCCTGGTCACCAGCCCATTCCCCGCGAAGGCGATCCGACGCATACTGATCTCGTTGCCACCCCAGAGCGATCCCACCGTGATCATCACGCGCTTGACCCCGAGTACTTCAGTCGCCAAGTTGACCACTTGCGGTGTGAGCACATCGGACACTGCCTGCGGGAAGGTGACGTTCGCGGTGGTGATCACCTGGTCGGAACTGTTGTAGAAGGTGAGCAAGGCGTTGCGCAGGCTATGGTCCAGTTCGAAATTGAAATAGGCGTTCCACACCATCATGCGAGAGACTGATGTGCTGTTCACGAACGTGTATGTGATGCTGCCTTCCCATTGGCCATAATCACTCACGAACCCGATCCCTGTGGAGAAATTGCTCCAGGGGGAGTAGGAAAAGGTCGTGCTGGTAGTGGTTCCAAGCCCGACCCCCTCAATGAGGTTCTCCACGGCACAGGTAGGGCTGAACGCATCCAGCGTACAGGTAACGGATTGAGG
>Ga0116157_10000396_pt1 | contig 46123 bp, 15 predicted proteins | sample AD_UKC048_MetaG_FD_89882 | JGI IMG/M metagenome (GOLD analysis project Ga0116157, IMG submission 89882) | Active sludge microbial communities of municipal wastewater-treating anaerobic digesters from USA - AD_UKC048_MetaG | ecosystem: Engineered > Bioreactor > Anaerobic > Digestate | place: USA... | reverse complement strand
CTGTTAACAGACCAACAATTCATCATAAATCTAATGTCCTGAAACAGGAAACTATTTTTAAAATCAAGCGAAGGCGACGTGGGGACCGCCGAAGGCTGTTAAATGCGAAAGCATTGTTACAGCATCGGTGGGAGAGCCTAAGCAGGATTTAAAAATAATTTCCTGTTGATAAACCAACACTCTATTATAAAAATAATACCCTATTGATGGACCAAACTCCATAAATAATTTTGCAAAAACCTAATTAGAATCAGTATAATAACTAGAATTCTCATCCCTTGAAACATACCATTTCCCAATATTCTTAGGATTATTACTCTCATCTGGAACATCAGCAACAACTAATGAAACACCATTTGCTTCAGCCTTTTTAACAAGATCAGTTTCAGAACTAGTCTCATTATAAACTAAAATCTTTCCAGAACTATCAACTAAACCATACAGATTCTCCTTAACAGTAACTATACAATTCTTATATCCCTTCAATGCATAAACCTGTTGGAATTCACAAGGCAAAATAACATTTCCATCAATACCAATCATACCATATTTACCATTTTTAAAAACCTTTAAAACATTATCTTCATACCATACCTTATTTTTTTGATTAAAATTTTCCAAAGCTTCAATTTTTTCATATTCCGAAAACAGCTGATTACCATTTTCATCAATTGCCTTAGTTTTGTAACTTCCATTATTATAATCAACATCATAATTGCATATAAAAACCGTTTTTTCTTTATTCACAACAATTATCATTTCATCATAACTTGGATCAATAACATTATCCCCATTAGAATTAATAATTCCCCATTTTCCATTTGAATATGATGAATAATAATATCTTTGAGCACTATTAACTTGTTTACTATTATTCTGAGTTAATATTTTGTTTATTGCCACAAAAAACATTATAATAACAACAACTGCAATAACTACAGCAAAAACTTTCTTAATATTAAGTTGTTGATCTGGATCATATCTTTTTCCTCTGCCCATATATACCTCCAAAAATATAATTATTAAATATACTATATCATTTATTATCTAAAAAGACAATACAACTATTTTCGAAATATATTATTTCTTTATTTCATTATTATTTCTAAGCATTTTTTTGGAATTTTTTAGATTTAACTATCAAATCATATTTTTTTATTCTACTCCTTTTTACCATAGTTTTTCTTAATAATATTTCTATCTAAAACATTTACAATTCCATCTTCATTCAAATCATACATTCCTTTTTCTTCCTTATTATCCTCTGTTATAATTGTTCCATAATAATCAACAATTTTTACTAAATCTGAAATTTCAATTTCCCCAGATTTACTAATATCTCCACCAATTAATTCATATTCATCTAATATAATCAATTCACCATTTTGAATAATAAGATCATTCACCCTATGGCTTAAATAACCTTTTTTTGTTACTATAACGCAATATTCTCCAGCATCTGGAACTTCTATTTCAACATTACCTATTTCATCTGTCTCAGTTTGTAAAATCGGTTCAATCATATTTTCAGTTTTGTAAACTAAAACTGATGCTTTATGAATACCATTTTTATTTTCTGTAATAATTTTACCATCAATATTAGTTGTTTTAATAATGTTAATATTGAATTGTTTTTCTGTTTCATCTTCAGAAATAACTTTTATTACTTTGTTAGTTAAAGGTGAACTTAAATTAATACTAGATGAATAATTAGATAATTGCTTTATACCACCAAGTTCTATACTTGCCTTACCACTTTCTGATGTTACTACAATATTCACATCAGAAGTTCCACCTTTAACTTTACCTGTATAGTTTCCATCTACATCTGGCGTTAGAACATTTTCATTTAACTTAACTATAATATTAGTATTACTATTTCCTTTATATAAAACAACATTATAAGTTTTAATAGTTGTACCGTCTGGTGCTGTTACAACAATTGGAACAATTGTCCTTTCTTCTTGAGGATTAATAGTAATTTCACTTTGTGCTATATTTCTAACAATCAATTCATCACCTATTCTTATTTGAGCATACTGTGCATTTGTTCTCACCTCAATTATGGCTTTTTGAACTAACCTTTTTACCATCATAGGATATGAATCTGTAGTACCTTCTTCTAGTTGAGCAGTTTTTCCATTTACAACAACACTATTTAAACTAATATCATCTGATTCCCTAATTAATTCAATACTAAATATTTTTTCTAAACCACTTTCAGACTTAACCTTTATAGTAAAAATCTTTCCTTGTAAACTTTCTAGCATATTTACATTTACTCTTAAACTAGCTACATAGTCTACTCCTTCATATTCTATTATAGAATAATTACTTTCTGCCATAATAAACATTTCATATTCTGTTCCGATTTTGTCAACAACAGAACTAAATTTATTAGTTTCATTTTCAAAAACAGCATCTTTATCATTAATTTTTACTGTAGAAATATTTGTTGATGTAGAAATTTTTTCAATATACAAATTTGTAATTTCTGTCACTCCAGATTGAGAAATAACAGTAATTGGAATTATACTTGATTTTTGAGGTTCTAAAGTTACATTTTCTTGTGTAATATTCAAATTTTCTGTTCCAAGTAAAATTCTTACTCTTGCATATTCATTATTTGTTATTGCTCTTATTTGAGCTGTTGACTCAGTATCAAGGACTTTTGCAACATATTTATCTTCAGCATCTTTGCTTATTAACTCACCATTAAAATATATCTCTTTTAATGACGCATCTGTTGACATTTTTTCAATTTCTATATCTGTTTCTTCATAATCACCACTTTCTGCTGTTACTTTAATTTTAAATTGATTTGTTTGCTCTAATGTTTGTACTTCATGTGTTAAAGTATGAGTTTCTTGTGCTAAAATATTTTGATTAATATCTAAAATCTCTATTTTAGCATATTCACTTTCAGCTGTTGCGCTAATCATTACAGTATTTCTATTTTCATAAATAATTTGTTTGAATTTACCTTCTGCTTTTTCTACATTTTCACCTTCAAACTTAATATTTTCTATATTTTTATTAGTAGATATTTTTTCAATTTTAATCAATTTTTCATTCACCAATCCTGATTGACTTGTTACTTTTATTGGAATTTCAATAAATTTAACAGGTTCTGAAATATCAACTATTTTTTCTATTACTTGAGTACTTTGTTGTCCTTGTATCTCAGCCACAGCATAAATATTTTCCGCTACCAATCTTATATTAATACTCTGATTTGTGTCTAAAAGTTTCAAACTATAATTATCATCAATATCTTTATCTATTATTATTTCATTTACAAATATTTCCTGTATTGCATTATTAGTAGACTCTCTTGTTAAACGAATTTCATAATCCTTATATGTTCCATCTTCCGCAACAATTCTATATGGAATATTATAATTTTGTGTTTCTAATTGATTAGTATTATATGTAAATTCCATAATACTAAAAATTTCTGTTTCATCATATATAATTCTTGCATATTCAACTTCAGATTGTATTTTTATATTTACCTGTGTAGCATCTGAATTTATAAAGCTTTCACTTACATTATTTATTGTATTTAAACCAACCTCGTTTATATAAACACTTTGCAGATTAGAATTATGTGAAATAATATCAATATTTAATTCATATGATTTCAATGTTCCATCTTCTGCACTAACATTTATTGGTATTACTAAATTTCTATTAAATCCTTTTTCAATTTCAACTATTGATTCACCTGTAACACCAGTATCTATATTATTAATAACAATTCTTGCTCCTGAATGAGTTGTCTTAACTCTTAAAATACATTTGCTATTTTCATCAGTTACAGTTGTCATATACTTACCGTTTTCTATGCTAAAAATTTCTAATCCATCTAATTCTAATAATTCGATTGATGCATCATCAGATAATTGCATAATTTCCAAATATCTTATTTCTTCTGTTGAATCAGCTGCAATAACCTTTATTTGAACAGTTGTAGTACCAACACCAACTAAATTCTTATCTATTTGTGCAATTTGTGTACCTGTTGAAATATTATCTATAACTACAATTGCTTCTGGCGATTGCGATGTAACATTTATCACTGTATTACCATTTCCTTTTTTTACAACTACAGAATATGTTTTAGTACTACTATTATACATTGTAACATTTTTTGTTATTGGAATATTTTCTTCTTCTCCATCTACAATATTAGTTTGTATATCAGTTACTGTAATACTTTCTATGTTTGTATTGCTACTTACTCTTGTTATTTCTAATTCATAAACTGATTCTTCTCCATTTTCAGACATAACTGATACATTAAATAACTTAGTTTGTCCATCACCTACTATAACGCTTGAATTTAAAATATTGTTCTGACTATATATTCCTAAATCAATTTTAATTTTTGCGTTTTTGTCAACAGCCTTAATTTCTACAGGTATATCAGATTTTCCAGAAACAACAGCTTTATATTTATTTTCGGTTTCTTTATAAGTTCCAAGTCCATCAACTTTTAGATAATCAATTCCAGTTTCCTGAGATTTTTTACGAACAGTTAATATATTTTCTTCAAAACCTCCACCACTATATGATTCAACCTTTAATATATAATTCTTAATTTGTTCATTTTGAGGCATATTCAATGTTACAACACCTATACCTGATGCTAAAACTGTATTTCTATCTTCACTCAAAATATAAACATTTTGTACTTGTTTTTCTGATTTAAATTCAATATTAATATTTTCTGTAGCATTTACAACACTATAATACACTCCAGAAAAATCATCAAACATAACAACCTTAGTATTTACCTTAACCTCTAAAATTTCTAAATTGGCTATTTTAAAAATAGTTATTTTATATACTGTGGTTGTAATTTTGTCTTCTGCCAAAATTTCCAAATTCAAAATAATTCCATCTTCTGTATACCCTGATAAACTAATTAATTTATTCATAATATTTACGCTATAATCTGTATCTGTGTCTAATTTTTGAACAGCATTAATATCATTAGTTGTAATTTCTAGATTTATTTCAGCCTTGTCCTCGTCAACATATATATTAATATCTGTACCATCTTTTTCTAATTTCAATATATCCTGACTTGTAATATCTTTTATAAGACAATCATTAGATTCTTTTTCAATATTAACAAAATATTTTTTTTGTGTTCCATCTTGTGCTATAACAGTAACCTCAATATTATTAATCTCATTAGGAGTATTAACTAGATTAGTTGAAGTCTTAATATTTTCAAGATTTGTTACAATTTTCACACTTGAAATATCTGATTCCGCAATTGCCTGTATATATAAATTTTCTGTTCTTTTTGTTTTATAATAGTATGTTCCATCTACTTTAAGTTCAGCAGGTTCCATATTTTCCTGATCTAAACCAACATATATTCCACTTAAATTTGTATTTCCTTCCTGTTGCTCAACCTCAAGATTCTTAATCTGTGTTGTTCCATCTTCTGCGATAACCTCAATTTCATAGTTCATAATTGGTTCAACTATTTGATTTACTATTGTATTTCTATAACTATTGTTTGTAATACCACCTATTACAATTATTGCATTTTCATCTTCTGCTACAACATTTATTTCAACTTCTGAAACAGTATGAGAAATTTCCGCCTTATAATTTCCTTCATCATCAGGATTTATTAATTTATTATTAACTTCAATTGTATCAATTTCTGCATTACTTGATTTTTCTAAAATCACAATTTTATATTTTTGAATTTCTATTCCATTTTGTGCTTTAACAATAACATCTACAATCGTTTTAAATGTATCTTTTACTATTAATATAGAAGAATTTCCCATTTTTTCTTCTTGATTTCCCAATACAACCTTTGCCAATGAGTCTTCTAATTCAACATATACATTATAATTTTCATCATCAATCTTAATTTCATATATATTTTGACCTTGTTTATATTCAGGAACCAATCCATTAATAGTAACATTTTTTATATTAGTATTATCAGACAATGTTTCTATAACTAATTCATAGTTTTCTGTAGTTCCATCTTCTGCTTTTACAAATAATTCAAAATTATTAATTCTAGAATCAATCGAAACATCTTTAATAAGTGTATTTAAATTATATTCATTATAATTTAATCCTACACTTGCTAAGCCATTTTCACTTACTGCTTGAATACTTACAGTATTTAATGGTTGTTGTAACTTATAATAATAAATCCCCTCACTATTTAAAATAACTTCCTCACTATTTACACTAAGTGTTTTCAAATTATTATTTGATGACATTTTTGTAATATTTAAAGTATATTCTTTTGTATAAATAGGATCTTGTGCTTGAACATATATTTTAACAACTGTTGTGTCTTCTAATAAACTAATTGTTTTTGTTGTTTTGTTTATTTCAAATTCATTTTCATTAACTTTTACCTTACTACTAATATATCCAGTTATTGCAGTTACATCTAATTCATTATATTGATTTGGAATTTTCACCTCGTAAACATCGCTATTACTATTAATTTCCAAATTTTTATTAAATGTACCTCCAGATAAATTAATATACTTTAAAGAAGTATCTTGTTCTTGTTTTTTAATTATTAAAAAATATTCAATTTCATTTAATGATTCATCAATAATCTTTATAGAAAACTCATTTCTAGAATTTGTAATATCCACAATTTGTTCAGATTCAGCTAATTGTTTTTCAAAATCTCCTATTTTTACAGAATAATTTGAGTTAATTGATTTTGCATAAACAGTAGCATTTTGTTGATCTGATGGAACAAATATTTCATATTTATTTCCATTTGGAATAATTAATTTCCCATCAACAGTTAATTGTTCTAAATCATTTACTTGTGATTTTTTATAAATAATCAAAACAAATTCCTCAACAATTCCATTTTCAGATTTAATATTTATTGGAACTGTTTTAATTAATGCTGATTCAACAGATATCTCTTTACTTTGAGAACCTATTTCGTATTCTTTTCCATCTATGCTTACACTTGCATACTGATTTTTCGCTATTACATTACTTACACAAATCTGAGTATTTTCTTCAACTACTATCTCATATCTAGATAAAGAAACAAAACTTGCCTCAATTCCATTTACTAAAATCTTTTCAATACTTGTATTATTTGAAATTTTTTCAATGTTTAACAAGTATTCTAAAACTGTTCCATTAGAAATTTTTATAAATACAGGAATTTGATTTGTTTTATCTATTGTACTAATTTGTATTTCTAATTCACCAATTCCAGAATTTGTAAAACCAATACCATCTAAACTTATTTCATCTGTTGCATTATTTGTAGTAATTTTTAGTAAAGAACTATTTTCATCTGTTACAACCTTACCACTATACTCCATTTGTCCAGAAACATTTAGACTAATATCATTTACTGTTACTGTTTTAATTCTTTGTTTTTCTATTGGAACAACATATCTTTCAATTGTTTGGTTTTCACCTGTCACCTTATCTGTAACTGATATAGTTGCATCACCGTCCGAATGTGCAGTTAAACCCCCATCAACAACTGTAACAGCTTCCTCATTAGAACTTACCCAATCAAAATCTATTAATTCTTTAGAATTTTTATTAAATACATTAAACATATCTACTTTTACTTCTAGTATTTCAGTATCATTTACTGTCATAATTTTAGATTTTGGAAGAACTTCGTATTTTTTATTTCCAATTAAGGTATGTATTAAACTATCGTTTCTTGTTGAATTTCCTAAAGCACCATATTCATTTTTTCCAGAGCCATAAACATTTCCCGTATTTTCTATAATATAAGAATTATTATATCCACTACCTACCGCAAATGTGTTATTTGAATATTCCTGTGGCTGAACAGGTGTTAATTGGTTAATTATGCTATTTAATCCTAATTGTCCAAAATTATTATTACCCCAAACATATACTTTTTCATCAATAGATTGATACATATTAGTATTTTCTACAGCTGATATTTCTATTGCATTATTTTCTGAAACTAAATCCAAAATCCCATTTTCATATTTATAAATACTTCCTTGTTTTGTTAATATCAATAAATAGCCTTGGCCTACCTGAACTTGTTGAACATCAGATATAATATCTAAATATCCATTTAAAATTTCACCATAACCAAATATTTTACCATCTGCTGTTAATATAATAGATTGATTTTCTCCTGCTGCAACATCTAATATTCTTTCATTTATAGTACCTATAATAACTGGAGAACTTGTATTTCTACCTACATTATTTTCACCTAATTCACCATTTGAATTTTTACCCCAACCATAAATTATTCCTTTTTTATCTACAGCTACTACATGAGATTTTCCTGCAGAAATTTTAAAAATATTTTTTATACCTAAAACTTGTACTAGTTTATTTTTAGAAATTGTATTTCCTTGCCCTAATTGTCCAAAAGCATTATCTCCAACAGACCAAACCGTATTATCATTTCTTAATGCAATAAAAAAGTTTTTACCAGCTGATACTTTTTTGTATGTAACCAATATATTTGTTCTATTTGGAATATCTCTTGTTATATTTGTACCATCACCCAATTCTCCATTTGAGTTATATCCATATGACCAAATTGTACCATCCGCTTTTAATACAGCTGCAAAATTTTCTCCAGATTGCACTTGTGGTGCAACACTGTAATTTTCATCTACTACATTTACCTTTATGATATATACTTTATTTTCTTGTATATTATTAATTCTAACCCATGTTTTCCCTATTTTTTCTCCACGAATCATTTTTGTTCCTGTAATAGTTGCAATCATTGTGTTTAAAGAATTGTATTCTAATATATTTTCCACTTCTGTTTCTACATTTATTAAATTAAATTCATGTATAAATTGATTTTTTATATCTTTTGTTTCATTTACTTTTATTGTAATTTCATTATTTTCAAATCCTGATTCACTATTTCCAACCCTTTTTGGTATTATTCCTTTTGTTTTACTTATTAATGATTCATCACCTTGATTATAATCTCCAGATGCCCAAACTGTTCCATCTTTTTTTACAAAGTTTGTATATCCACTTCCACCTGAAACATTTATTACATTATTTATTGTACTTAATTTTACAAATGTTGTTTTATCAGTTTTTGTTCCATCACCAAGTTGGCCTAAATTATTTAAACCTGAAACATATACATTATTTGCAGAATCTATTAATAAAGAATATCCTTTTCCTCCTGTTACATATCTAATATTTTGAATTCCTTGTATTTCTACAGGAATATTGCTTTGTGTTTGAGACTGGCTATTTCCAAGATTTCCATATATATTTGAGCCCCATGTAAATAATTTACCATCTTTGTTTAATGCTAATGAATGTGAATCACCTGTTCCAATTTCTACTACTTTGCTTAGCAAATTAATTTTTCTAAATGTATTTATTTTTCTTGTTTCTTGTTCTCCAAATCCCAATTCCCCATATAAATTAGAACCTGTTGCATATACTTCTCCTGTAGATTTAAGTGCTATTGTATGATTTTTTCCTGGTTTAATATCTATTACATCAGATAAATATTTTGTTTTAGTGATTGTTATTTTATTTGTATAACTTCCAATTCCACATTCACCATTTGCATTTAATCCCCAAGAATAAGCATTTTTGTCTTGTGTTATAACAAAACTGTTACTGTTTCCAGCTGCTATTTTTGTTGCATTTGCTATACTTTCTATTTTCTTTGGCGAACTTACAAATATATCTGTAGAATTTCCTAATTGATAATAATTATTTCTTCCCCAAACATATACATTTCCTGTAGAATCTAAAGCCATACTATGTTCTTCTCCACAAGCAATATCCACAATTTTTACACCTGTTTCAAAATTTACTTTTATTGGATTATCAGTTGTTTCTTGTGTTCCTATTCCTAATTGACCATATACATTTTGTCCATATGCCCAAACTGTTCCATCAACTTTTAATGATAATGTATGTTTTCCACCTGTTACTATTTTTGGCTCAATATTAATTAATGTTCCTTCAGGTTTTGAACCTGTTTCTAATATTCTAACCTGTATTACACCTATTTTTTCTGTTCCAACTTCTTTTGCAATTACAGTTGTTCTTCCTTCTTTTAAACCTAGAATTTCTCCAGTTGTAGGATTTGCCAGTATTCTTCCAGAATCTTTTGACTCATATTCTATATTTGCAACTTTTTCTTCATATAAATTAAAATAATTTATTGTTCCATTAATATCAAATGTTTCTCCCACCTCTAAAACAATACTATTTTTATTTGTTTCAATAATATTTTTTCCAACTAATTGTGGTATTGCATAATTATCATTTGAACCATTTCCTAATTCTCCATTTTCCCCATTACCAAATGTATATACATTTCCTGGATTTGTTATTACACTAGAATGTTTTACACCTGCTCTTACAGCTATTACATCATTTATATTTGGTTGAACAATTGCAAATGCATTTTCCTGAATTCCTTCATGTCCTAATTGTAAATTACCATTTATTCCCCATGTATAAATATTTCCATCACTTGATAATGCCATAGAATAATTTTCTCCTGCAGAAATATCAACTATATTTTCCAATAATGTCGACATTCCTGTTTTTACTGCTGTAGAAATATTTTCTGTTTTTCCAACTAAACTACCATCACCAAGTTGACCATAAACATTTATTCCATAACTATAGACTTTTCCAGACTCACTTAATAATAGCAAATGGTCTGTTCCTTCTGATATTTGCACAATTTTTTCGTTTTCTATTTCTAATATTTCTGGGTTAGGATTTTGTCTTAAACATAATTGTATTTCTGTATTATTTTTTATTGTTCTTACTTTTCCATCATCTGCTAAATAATATGTTTTTCCTAAATCTATAACATTTGCATTTATAGAAATAAGTGCCGGAGATCTTGTGTAACCCTCTCCCCATGCATAAATTTTACCTGTTGAATTTATTGCAAAAGATGTATTACCTACAGACTTAACTTTTACAATATTTGTAAGTCCTGGTATTTCTGTTGGTATTTTTTTGTTTGTTGTATTTCCCAATCCTAGCTGTCCATTAGAATTTAGTCCCCAAGAATAAACTTTCCCAGATTTTCCTTGTACTAAAGAATGATTTTTCCCTACAGATATAGTTTTAGCAATTTCTGGTAATTCTATTTTATTTGGTATATTAATATTATTTGTATTTCCATTTCCTAATTGTCCAATATCATTTTTTCCAAAAGACCAAACTGTTCCATCTTCTTTTAATGCAATAGTAAAACCATCACCATTTTCTACATTTGCAGAAGCTTCAGCATTATAACTTCCAGAAATATCAACATATACATTTTTTTTATTCTCTTTTGATTGATCTGAAACTGTTATTACAGTTCTTCCAATTTTTTTCCCTGTAACAGTATAATTATAATTAATTTTATTTTCATCTAGAACCTCAGAATTATCAGCATTCTCTATTTTTTCTATTTCAGCTATATTTTTATTATTATTATTTATTATTAAATCATCTGAATTAATAATATCAGTTTTTAAATTAAATGAATTTAATAATGCTATAGCTATATTTTTATATTCATCTTTTTTTACAAATATATTTTCCGGAATACTTTTTATTTCTGTATTACCTATTTTCGTATAAATTTTTCTTGTATTATAATCTTCTGTTCCTAATTGACCCATTATCCCATTTCCAACAGAATAAACATAACCATATTCATCAACTATTAAACTATTATTTAATCCTGCTGCTATTTTTTCAAATCTAGGAATAGTCAATTGTAAATCCTTTTTATCCTGAACATTGTTTATTTGAATTGCTCTGTTAGTATTAGTTTGTGTAATACCTAATTTGCTATAATTATTGTCTCCCCAAACATATACTTTTCCATTAGAATCAACAGCCATTGAACAATCTATTCCAGCAGATATATCAATAATATTTTCTAAATAATTGCCATTTATATCTATTACAGGAACAGGCATATTAGTATCATTATAATTTCCACTGCCAAGTTGACCTTTTGCTCCCTTTCCAGCACAATATAATTTTCCATCTGATGTTAATACTATATAATGTTCATTTCCAGTAGATATTTTCGCAATATTATTTAAATATTCATTTTTAATTTCCGGATTAAATATATCATATATATGTCCATCCTTTGATAACATTTTGTTTGCAGATATATCAATAATTTCAGATATTGTATTTATTTTTTCTGGTTTATTATAGTTTTCACCAAAAATATATACATCACCTTTTTTATTTAAAACTATATAATTATTTTTATAAATTGAAACTTTAATTATTTTAAGCATTTCCAATTCCTGATTAGGTTCATTGTAAAATACAGAATCCTCAATAATTGTAGCATATTGTTGAATAGAATTCTTGGTTCCTAATGTTATATTTCCCCATGTATATACTTTACCTGAGTCATCAACTGCAATGTTTGAATTAAAGTCACTACAGATATCTACTACATTTTCTAATATAGAATTATCTTCTTTTATTACCTGAACTGGGTAATTCTTCCCAATTAAAGTTCCATCTCCTAATTGTCCTAAAGAATTATATCCAAAGCTCCATACTGTTCCATTTTCCTTTAATACAGTTGTATGAACATATCCTATAGAAGATTTTGAATCTGTTCCTTTATTTATTTTTATAAAAACATATGTAACAAGATTATTATCTGTGTCAGTTATTTTCAATCTTGTATTTCCAGATTTTTTTGCAATTATATACCCATTTACTATTTCAGCTATATCAAGATTTTCAATTTCATATACCATATTTCCTATTGTTAAATCTTCTGTTTGAATTTCATTTAATTTTACTATTGATAATTTATTATTATCAATATAGTAACTATCCCCCGTTTTCAAATTTATAGTTTTATCTGAATAAGTTAATAATGAACCTAAAATATTTATAGTAATACTTCCATCTCCACCTGCACCTCCAGGAATTGTACTTGCAATACCATTAAATTTAAGATTAGGCATAGAAGTAGATTCTCCCCCATTTGCAACTAGATTTCCACTAAATCTATTATTATTAGTAAAAATATTTATACTTCCACCACCTGAACTTCCTCCTGCTGTTGAAGCTCCTACTTTTCCTTTTAATCCTGAATATACTGGCGCTTTATTACCATTTGAAGAAATGCTTCCTTTTCCACTAATCGAATTTCCATATAAAATAAGAAGTCCACCTGTTCCATTCCCTGAAGTTTCTAAATTTGGTAAAGCATACGATGATGTTTTCCCTTTAAGATAAGATATTCCCTCTAATGGACCTGCTCCAGAACCAGCAAAATTAGAGTCTATTCCTGTTTCATATACTGATCCATTTCCACCAAAAGCAATTCCACTTAAAGGTTGAGAAGTTGTTTTTGCTGTTCCCTTATATACAACTCCTCCTGTTCCTGAACCTCCTGAATAAGATGTTCCAGAGCCTGTTTGAGCTAAAACACCTATATTACCATTTTTTATTACATATGCTCCTCTTCCTCCACTACCTGTTTGTCTTCCTGTACCAGAATTACCTTTAATTCCAGAAGAAGTAGCAGATGTAGATATTTGATTCAAACCAGTTGCTCCGTTTTTTGAAACATACTCATATGTACCATCAATATTTTTCCATAAATACACATCTTCACCTTGTACATTATATGTACCTCTTGAAGACATACTTATATTTCCATTATTTTCAACTTCACCTAAAACACATATATACATACCTTTTTTATAAACTATATTTGAAACTTTTTTTGCTGTAATAGTTATTCCTTGATTAATAATTAAGTTTTTATGATACTTAACAATAAGCATTTTATTTTCTGTTGTTGTATCTCCCAATTCTATCGTTTTTGATGTTTCTCCCTGAGTCAAACTATATTCCATATCATCATAATAATTAATTAATTCTATTGAATATATTTGATTATTTACATATATATCATAATTTCCATTTGGTAAGTTTTTTTCCTTAATTCCATTAACAATACTGTCTAATTTAATAATAACAGTTATATCAATTTGTTTTGAAATTCCGGTAGGAATATGTGTAACATTTAATTTAGTTTTTCCATAATTCAAACCTTTTATCTTATTTCCTTCAACTTGTATTTTTGATTCGTCTTCAATACTATAAATAAAATTTGATTGATCGAATTCTGTACTATCAGATTTCACATTACACATATTTTCCATTCCAAATTCAAGAGTTATTTCTTCTCCAATGTCTAAAAATCCATTTCCTAAATTTGATGAAATACCATTTTCTCCAATTTCTGTAAAACTGGTAACCTTACTAATATCAGGTAATCCAAGTTCTCCATAATTATTTAAACCTGTTGCAAAAACAATTCCTTCGATAGTAGAAATAACAGAATTATTTCCTTCACTTTCAGAAATATTTTCTATATAATCTAAACCATTAATTTTTGTCATCACAGTAGCTTTACTCAAAGCTTGTAAACCAATTGTTCCATCTAAATTATTACCACATACATATAATTCATTATTAGAAGTTATTGCCATACTTGTATCAACACCTGCTGCTATGTCAATTACATTATCTAATATAGAAGTTGTAATATAATTACTAGACTTACCTAATTCACCATTAGTATTATTGACCCCCCATGAATAAACACTGCCTTTATCTGATAATGCAAGATAGTGATCTGAACCTGCACTAATTTCAGAAATTCCTACCAATTCAACTATTGGATTTTCTAAATTAAATAAACTAAAAACCTTTCCTTCTTGGCTCAAACAGATATCACCAGAAATATCTACCATTTTTTTATTTGTAATTAATTTAATTGGATATATTGAATAACCTTGTCCCCAAATATAAACTTTTCCTTCTTTATCTAATGCAGTTGAAAAATTTTTATATCCATCTATTTTGACAATATCTTTAAGACCCTGAACGATTTGTGCATAATTTCTACTATTAGAAACTGAACTTCCTAATTGTCCATATTCATTGCTACCCCAAGTATATACAAAACCATCAGCAGATAAAGCCACACTATGATTATATCCTGTTCCTATCTCAACAATATTTTCTAATTTTGTGTTTTCATTTATATAAACTTCTGTAGGAACAACTGTATTAATATTATTTCCATTTCCAAGTTGACCTAAATCATTTTTTCCAAAACCAATTATTTTACCATTTTCTTTTAACCCTAATGTAAAATTCTTACCAACAGATAATTGAGATTTTATTTTATTTGTTACAACTATATATATACTTGTCTCAAGATTATCTATTGGATTAATAATTTTAATTTTTGTTTTTCCTTCATTTAATCCTGTAATTTTACCTTGTGAATCAACTACAGCAATATCTGTATTTAATGACTGAAATGTAATAGAATTCAAAACAGATTCTTCCAATTCTCTTTCCATAGTTCTATCTACTAATTGTATTTTAGATTTTTCTATTTGATAATTTTCGGTTTCTTTTAATTGAATTTCTTTTACAGGATAGTTAAGTGCTGTTGTAGTAATAGTAACACTTCCATCTCCTCCTGCTCCTCCTGTTACTACAGAATCTGAGGCACTAGAGAAAAAGTTTGGCATTGTTACCCAATCTCCACCAGTTGCACTAATTGTTCCTTTATATTTATTAGAATTAGTAAAAATATTTATACTTCCTCCACCTGAACTTCCACCTGCTGCTGCTGGCAAATAATTTTTGTATGATGAATAAACAGGTGCTTTTGTACCATTTGAATTTATACTTCCACTACCTTCAACAGTATTTGAATATAAAACCAGTAACCCTCCAGTTCCATTTCCATCTGAAACAAGATTTATGCCTGTCATATTTTCAGAACTAATACTTGTAAAATATGTTGACCCTTGGATTGGTCCTGCTCCACCAGCAACAAAAACAAATCCGCTATTTGGAATATCTCTAGACCCATCTCCACCTTTAGCATAGCTCGAAGAAGCCTGAGTACTGGTTTTAGCTGTTCCAACAAATGTAACTCCACCTGTTCCTGAACCACCTGAATAAGAAGTTCCAGAACCTGTTGGTACAATTATACCAGTATTTCCATTATTTACAATGTATCCTCCTCTACCACCACTTCCAGTTTGTCTTAATATTCCGGAATTACCTTTTGTTCCTGCTGAACTAGTAGTTGTAGATAATTGATTTAAACCAACTGCACCAATATTAGGAACATATTCATATGAACCATCTATATTTTTCCATAAATATACATCTTCTCCAGCAACATTATATGTTCCTCTTTTTGTCATACTTATTGAACCATTATTAATAGTTGTACCTAAAACACATATATACATACCTTTTTTGTACGATAAACCTGATACTGTTTTTGATGTTAATGTAACACCTGAATTAACTGTAAGATTTTTATGAAATTTAACAATTAACATTTTATGTTCTGTTGTACTATCTCCTAATTCAATAGTTTTAGATGTTTCTCCACCTGCTAAAGAATAAACAACATCATCATAATAATTTATTAATTCTATTTTATAAGTTTGACCATTTACATGAACATTATAATTTCCATTTGGAAGATTGGTATCTTTTATACCTTTTACTATACTTTCCATTTTAATTACTACAACAACTGGAATTTGTTTTGTAACACCAGTAATGGTATGTGTAACTGTTACATTAGTTTGTCCATAAACCTCTCCTTTAATAGTTTTTCCATTTAAAGATGCTATAGATGGATCTGAAATTGTAACATTAAAATTATTTTGATTATAGTCACTAGAACCTGATTTAATATTAAACATATTTTCCATTTTAAATTCTAATGTTTTTTGTTCACCTAAATCTAAAAAAACATTCTCAGAATTTGAAATAATAGAATTATTTCCAACTTCTGTGTAACTTGTTACTTTTTGATAACCATTATTTAAACCTAATTCACCATTAGTATTAATTCCTGTTGCTAGTACTTTTCCTGTAATATCTGATATTAAAGAAGATGAACTTTGTGTTCCAGAAATATTATATATTTTATTTGTAATATTTACTTTTGTCATACTTGTTGCATTAGGTGTTGATTGCAATCCAATTCCGCCATCTGAATTATTCCCACAAACATATAAATCATTATTAGATTTTAATGCAATACTAATATCATTTCCTGCAGAAATTTCTAAAACATCTTGTAAAATAACTGTTGTAACTGTTGTTGCAGTTTTTCCTAACTCACCATTAATATTATTCAATCCCCATGAATATACATTTCCACTATCAGATAAAGCCAAATAATGATCTGAACCTGCACTGATTTTAGAAATGCCCATTAATTCAACAACAGGAGATATTAAATTATCTATTTTATATATTTTACCTTCATCACTTAAACATATATCACCAGATATATATACAAATTTTTTACTTGATAAAAGTTTTATAGGAAATGCAGAATATCCTTCTCCCCATATATATATTTCTCCATCTGAATTAATAGCAGAAGAAATATTTTTATATGCATCTATTTTGACAATACCACTTAATATATCAATTCTTTTTGCTACATTTTTAGTCTGTTCAGATGTATTTCCTAATTGCCCATAGTCATTTTTTCCCCATGAATAAACATATCCATCCTTAGACAAGGCAACTGAATGACTATTTCCAGTTTCTACCTGAATTATATTATCTAATGTAGTTACAGAATTGTCCTTGCATACATCAATAGGATTAATAGTGTCTGTGTTTGAGCCATTTCCCAATTGACCTAAATCATTTTTTCCGAATCCAGTAATTTTACCATCTTCTCTAAGTACAAGTGTGAAATTTGAACCAACACTTATTTGTGACTTAAATTTATTTATAACCGTAATATATATTGATGTTTCTAATCCATCTAAATTGTTAATTATTTTTATTTTTGTTTTACCCTCTTTAATACCTGTTATCTTTCCATTAGAATCCACTAATGCAACTTCTGGATTTTCTGACAAATATGTAATTGATTCCCTTGCTTGTACACTTAAACTTTTAGAACCCGTATTATCTATTATTTTTAGTTTAGAATCATCTATTAAATAATCTTGGTTTTTCTTTAAAGACATCTCTTTTTCTGGATAACTTAATGAAAAAGTAGTTATATTAAAAGTTCCATTTCCACCAGAACCTCCTCCTACAACAGTATTTGAAGTAGAAGTAAAAAAGTTTGGCATTGTAACCCAATCTCCTCCTGTTGCGGTAATTGTTCCATTAAATTTATTTGATTTTGTAAAGATATTTACACTTCCACCACCTGAACTTCCGCCAGCAGCAGCTGGCAATGCTGCTTTAGATGATGAATATACAGGAGCTTTTGTCCCATTTGAAGAAATAATTCCATTTCCTTCAATATTATCAGAATATAAAACAAGCAATCCCCCTGTTCCATTTCCATCTGAAACAGCTGTTATTCCTGTCATATTATTAGCAGTACTTTTACTACTAAAATAAGTTGTTCCCTGTGGTAACCCTGCACCACCTGCAGCAAAAACATACCCGCTATCTGGTGGATGCTTACTTCCATCACCACCTTTAGTATAACCTGTAACAGACTGTGTAGTGGTTTTAGCTGGTCCCACAAATGTTACTCCACCTGTTCCAGGTCCACCAGAATATGATGTTCCAGAACCAGTTGCAGCAATTACACCAGTATTTCCATTATTTACAATATATCCTCCTCTACCACCACTTCCTGTTTGTCTTCCTGTTCCAGAATTACCTTTTGTACCTGATGCACTAGTGGTTGTGTTAAATTGGCTTAAACCTACAGCACCAACTTTTGGAATGAATTCAAATGTTTCATCTATATTTTTCCATAAATAAACATTTTCTCCAGAATTATTATATGTTCCTCTTCTTGTCATAGTAATAGTTCCATTATTTATAGTTGTTCCTAAAACACACATATACATACCTTTTTTATATGTTAATCCAGATACAGTTCTTGCTGCAAGAATTACACCAGGATTAACAGTTAGATTTTTATGATATTTTACTACCAACATTTTATATGTAGTTGTTGAATCACCTAATTCAATTATTTTAGAAGTTTCTCCATTTGCTAATGAATATACAACATCATCATAATAATTTACAAGTTCGATGTTGTAATCTTTAACTTCATCAATACCATTTACTTTTCCAGGTACTCTAAGAATATAATCTCCATTTGGCAAATTATTATCTTTTATTCCTTGAACAATACTCTCACATACAATCATATTTGAAGGCAGGTCTTCTTTTTGTTCTGAAGTTTTTATTTGTATATTTTCTATATTTTTTTTGTATATATTTTTTCCATATAACTTAAATAAAGTTATAGCTAATATTACTATAACAATTATACTTATAAAAAATATTATTAAATTGATTTTTTTTTCAGAACTGTTTAATTTCATATTTCAAATGCCTTTCCTAATATTTTAATATTACTAACATTTTATTCTTATATATATTAAAAGACAACCTAGTTTTATATATGAAACTAAGATATTCCTACGGATATAATTAATTATTGATTTTTTATATTTTGATTACATTTATATTAAATTATATGTAATATTTTGTCGAATTTTGTAATATTTACTAGGGAAAATAAAGGAAAAGAAAGTTATCTAAAATAAAGAGATGACAATTCATTTCTGAATTGCCACCCCAAATATTAACATTAAACCAATTTTCTTGTATATTTTTAAATAAATATAATAAATAAGCTTGTGTATCTAAAATATTTAATACTTTTACATATTTAAAGTAAGACTGTATAATTTAATTGCATTATTAATTTCTTGTTCGTATTTACTTGATTCACCAGAATAAGATTGTAATACACGTATTGCATTAAAAATCAAAACATCTGATTTTTTTCCATCATCCACAAATTTTGTAAATTCCAAATTCCTTATTTGCGTAGAGTTTGGAGATAATGTAATATTTCCAATAGGTAAATTAATTGCTCTGGTTTGATCTCCAATATAAATTCCAATTTCAAACTCTTCTTTATTATTTGCAAGTACAATTGGATATTCAGATTTATTTGTAAATTTTACATTATAAATTTCAGAATCATATTTTACTGTTTTCCCTAGAACTTCTATTTTTAAATATTCATCTTCTGCAAAAATATTTATATTTTCTTTAGAAACAAAATTTCCGATATTTATTTTAAGATTATTTGAATCATCACCCTTAATTGTTATTTTTTCCTCATAATAACCATACCCTGTTGTTGTTCCATTTGCTAAAATATCTTCCAAGATTTTAATCTTATAAATATAAGTATTATCTAAATTTGAATAGGACTGGATATTATAAATTTTTTTTGTATTACCAAAAATCTCTTTTGCATAATTTTCAAATAATTTATATGAAGTAAAATAATTAGATTTACATTCTTCACTAATTAAATCATATGCTTTTTGAAACTCACCATTATTACAATGATTAAAATATGTATCAATTATTGTTTGTATGGGTTGTTGCAATTTTTCAGGTACTTCCTTATTTGTGTTCATTACAGAAACATGAGGATCATATGTTGTTTTAGGAGTTAAAAGATTATTATTTTGATTTCCTAAAAATCTATTTATAACAAAAATACATGTCCAAATAATTAAAACAATAAATATAATTAATTTGTATTTTTGATAAAAATCTCTAATCTTTAATTGTATTTTAGCTCTATAATTCATATTCTCCTCCTTTATTATTTTAATTTTTAAATTTCCAATATTAATTTATAAAAATATTTAAAAATAGTTTTATATTATTTAATTTATACAAATCGTTTATAATTAGTTTTATATTATTTAATTTATACAAATCGTTTATAATTAGTTTTATATATAATTTTGTATAATTTTTTTATAAATATTTCTTTATTTGCATAAATTATTTATAAATAGTTTTATATAACTTGAAAAGATAAAACAAAATTATTATAATCATTTTCTTGAACCACTATTCTTTGACTAAATTGTTTAGAATTATCTTTAGCTAGACCATCATCAATCAACACTGTTGTTACATATATATTACCTTGTCTGTCAAAATCATCATAATTTATTGCTAAAATTTTTGGATAAACTTTTATAACATATTTTTTAAACTCTTCAATAGTAGGGAAATATTTCTGTCTGAAATCTGGATATAGAATTTGATATGCTTTTTCATAATTTTTATTTTCTATATACCTAAAAAATTGTCCACAATAATATTCTATTCTATCACGTTCAGTTCCTTTTTTTAGTAGTTCTAATTGATTTTGTTCTGAACTAATTTTTTCAAAATTTTCAATATTATTATCATTATTATTAACGTTTTGAGTTTTACTAATTTGTTTCTGTTCTTTTGATTTTGGTAATAATATTTTTTGGATAACTAGATATAAATTAACACATAATAAAACAAGAATACCGATTGTTAAAAATAATTTAATTACTTTTTTATCATCAGTTTTTTTTCTTGTTTTATATACACTATTTTTAGTCTTGTAATTTTTTTTCAATCTAGTCACCTCTTTCATAATTTTGATTTCAAATTATTTATTTAGTAAAAATATTATATTTTTTTCTGTACCTTGATCTTTTTTGAATACTTTTATTATCATTGAAATTTCTTTATTATTTTCATATAAAACATCTATTTTCGCCATGGTATAATCTGTTCGTGATATTATATTATTTTGATCTATTTTTATAGATCTGAGTATAAGTTCATTTCCTTTTATATTTCTCATAAATTTTATTAAATCTAGAAAATCTTTTTTATTATTTATTGTTAAATCATTATAAATATTTTCCTTGTTTTTTTCGTAATATTCAGATGTCTGATTTTCACTTTGGTTTAACAAATCTTTATAATATTTTGGAAAAGATATTTTATAAAATTTAGATATTGTGTCATTATATTCTTTACTATTTATAATACCTTTTCCATATTTTTCAAAGAAATAATATGAATTTTCTGTTAAAACAGTTCCATTTTCAACTACTTCAAGAGGTTTATCCTCAATTTTTTTTAATGTATATTTATAGTTAAGTAAAAAAACTAAAGATATAGTTAAAATTATTAATATACAAAATAATTTAAAAATAGAATTTTTTTTCATAACATCTCCTTTTATTGTTAATATCCTGCTCTAATTAATTCCTCAAGTTCATCTTCTGTAAATTCTCCATTAATTATCCTTGTTGCAATATCTGTTTGTCTTATAACTCTATTATTCCATCCTTCATTAAATTCATTACCTGAAGTATTTTCAGCTTTTGAAGCTCTAGCTCTATTGATAATAGCTTTTACTAATTGCTCATCAGACATAGTAGGATATATAACATTTTCTATTCCAGAATAGTTTCCTGCCCAAATCTTTGCAGAAATATAAGTTCCATATACTGCTCCTCGTCTCTCAGTTATCCATTCATATCCTGCTGGAGGCTGCCCATAATCTTCTAACATACATTCAACCTGTAATTTCAGAAATGTCTCATTATCCCTGGCATTTATTTCTCTAAATGCTTTTCTGATTTCACTATTTTCACCACTTCCAATATCCGCAATAATTGTTGACGATTGCCAACTTGCAAAAGTTTCTAAACCACCACATAAAATAGGATCTTTTTCTGCTAATTTTCTACATATATTTGCAACATTATTCATACCGCCACTTGTAGTTGTCCATTGTATAATTCCAACTGCCACCTCTGTTCCTGAAAGCATTGCAACAGATTCAGTTCCACTTCCTGGTGTATCTAGTGTTCCAGATTCAAATGGAAGGAAATATAACAATTCCCAATCTGAAATAGATTTACTACTTTTTGGTAATCCAATATAATCTTCTATATTTCCAATAATTGCCTTATTTTTATCTCTCAATATTAATTTTATATTTTGTGTAGTTGTTACCCCAATAATAGTGCCTTTTTCAATTGCATATTTACTAATACCATTTATATCTGGTGTAGATCCAGATGTAAAATTATTACGTAATTCGCCATCAACAGTTATTCCACTTATAATTAATGTAAAGCCATCTAAAGGTCTTAAACGCGGATCTTGTTCAACAGAAAATTCTATAGTAATTTGATTTTCTTCTACTGCTGTAACATATCCAGCTCCTGGTGTTATAACATCTAAACCTTCTATAAAACCACCATTAGAAACATTTTTCTTAACAATTTTTGTTATAATATTTGTAGATAATTTTTGAGCTGAGAATCTAGGGTCTAACCAACCAGTCTCTGTAACTCCTCCTCCAGTTGCATCAATAAATTTAACATTATCTAAATTCAAACATACATTAAACAAATTAGTATTATAATCATTTATTCTCTTATTTTGAGCAACAATTTCCTTAGAAGCTTCTTCTAGAATATTTGGTTGTTCAAGTGGCAAAATTTGTAAAACATAAATTGCAACATCAGGTGACTCATAATTTTGCTCTTTTAACTTGTTCCTAATATCTTGTAATAATTTTTTTGTATTATTTATTGCATTTGTATCATCTTTTGAATTCGAATTTAAATATAGGCAAATTGCACTAGGTTTTGCATTTATAATTCTTGTAACAATTGAATCTGCATCTAAACCAGTATTAGAATATGAAATATTACTTCCTGCACCTTGTAATGTACCCATATCATATATTCCATCAGTATCTGATAAAAATATAAAATTATCTAAACTAGACATTTTTTCTATTAATATTGTTTTTTTATCTTTTATATTTGAACTTGATAATAATATTGTTCCGTATTCTAACATATTTTCATCATCTTTTACTGGTGGCCACTCATCTGGTGTAAATGCTGGTATAAACCAATCTAGTAAACTAGTTTCTACTTGTTCAATTTCTGCTCTAGAATAATAACCCAAATCAATTAAAAATTCTTTAAATTCTCTATATATGTAATCTGCATCTAGTGAATGCATTCCTTCTAATATTGATAATGCATTTAAAGAAGCTGTATTATTAATAATATTAACTTTTTTTCTTCTTATATCTGAACCAACAGATTTTAATGCATTATTTATACTTTTTACAGATTCTTTAGTTTGTTCAAAAGTTCCATCAACTGGTGATACATATTTTTTTGGTGCTCTTATAACAAAAGCCTTCAAAATAGTATCTGCACCACTTGCACTTTGTAAAACATTTCCATTTTTCTTATATGTAGTAATAATCGGATTTGAACTTGGTGCACTTCCTGTATCGTCTCTCACAACTCCAGTAATTCTTCCATTTTTTGTATATACCTTTATATGTTCACCTTCATTATATGCTTCTATCAATTTTGCATTTGCTATTTCATCAGCTGTTTCTTTAGATCCATCATATTGATAATAATATCCTTGCGTAAATAATTTTCTAGATGTTTTATATCCTTGTCCTAATGTATAATCATTTAATAGGTTTTGTGTTTGAGGGTCAACTGGTACATCTGTTATATCAGATTTTACACCTTTTTGTGTTACAACATCACCTTTAATAACATAAGGTTCTCCATCCTGAACAGGATAATTTTCGTCTAGTGTTTTAAATTGATAAAATAATGCAAACTCAGGAACATTTTCACCCGGGTATGGTGTTTCAAAAACTGTACCCTTTTTTGTGTATTTATAATTAAAAACCAAATCTTTATACCAATGTTTTATAACACTTTGAATATGTGGTACAAATGTTTTTATTTCTGGATTTTTTACCAAAAAATCATCATAAATCATATCTAATTGTGTTGAAGTCAGACCTATCTCATTTGCTAATATTTCCTTTAATTTTTTTGCTGATGCAGCTACACTTTTTTGAACTTCTAAATCTTCTCTAATCTCTTGTAAAAAATTATTTAATCCAGATACCTGTTCTTCTGCCCATTCTTCTTTATAGTTATTGTATTTTCCTTCTTTTTCATACTGGCTTGCACCTTCTAAATCATTTTGTTGAATATATTCTATAAACTCTAATGGTGCTTCTAATCCATCTACCCATAAGTTAAAACTATCAACATAGTAACTTCCATTTCCATAATTTAATTGTTCTTGACTAACTGTTTCTCCTAAAATTAAATTTTCAAAATAAATATCTATTCCATTAAAAATAGTATAATACTCTGTTTTTAATCGAGTTTTCCAGCTTTCAGAAAATCTTGGGTAATCTGATGAAGTAGCTTCTTCTTGCAAAATAATCTCATCATTTTTTAATGCATTTTCAAATGCTGGTAATGCTCTTAATCTATATGCTACTGTTTGTTGAGATCTTGTTTCTCCAGACTCATAATGATATGTATAAATTATATTATCACCATCCCAATAATCAACACTAATAGAATTATTGTATAATCTTGTGTTATTATTATAAGCATAATCAATATCATCTGGAGTACCTATATATCTACCAAATACTAAATCTGAAGCATTTGAATCTTTATATATCTGTAGGCTTGTAGTATTAATTAATTCTGCTATTTTTCTATTTGTTTCTGTTTCTCCTATTGAACTTTGAAAATCTGTTAAAGTAATTTCAAAATTATCAAAAGCATGTTTTATTGAAGCAACACTATATATTCCTTCTTTAAGTCCATTTATTATTTGATCTTTATTTTCTATCCCATAATCTCCAGTATCTTTGTTTCTTTTAAAAACAATTGGCATTGGTTCATCATTTATTGTACCTATATTTATATCTGCTTCCCCATTAGGTCCTACTAATTTTAACCCAACTTCTAATTTAACTTCCTGAGTATTAATATTTACAACTGTTTGTAAGTTTTCATTTGATATGAATTCATATACTAAATCTGGCATCATTGTAGATGTATGTAGAGCAAGTAGAAGTTCTAAAGGAGTTCCATATCTTCCTGCCCAGCCATCAATGTTATATTGATAAACATCAGTTTTAAAAAATCCATTCATATTTTTAAATGTTAGTGTTAAATTTTCTCTATCTAAATCAACACCATCTACCAAGCTTACTGCCCCATAGATATTTAACATTCCTTCTCCCCAATTTGACAATGTTCCAGTTGTTTTTAATATTGCATTTATTGGGTTTACATTTTTACTAACAAATATTCTTTCATTTGCCAAGTAATATGAAAATAAGTAACTTGGTTGTACTGTTGTATTAAAATCTACATTAATTATTTCTTCTATAAAGCTTGTTATAACTTGTTTCTTAGGGTCATCTTGTGATTCTGCTTTTCTTACACTTCTAACAAAACCCATTCCTACTACATCATAACCCATATCTTCTAAATAATTTAATAATTCAAGTTTTTTTGCTTGTAGTTCTTCTTCATTTATATTACTTAAATCTTCTTGTGTCCACCATTGTTTTATACTTATTGATACTTTATCTATAGTAGTAATTATTTTGTCCACAATTGCTCCAGGCATATTAATGGCAAATGCTATAAATCCTATACACATAATTAATATTATTAAACCTGCTAATATATAATATAAAACTTTTCCAATTCCTTTTGCATATTTTCCTTTTTTTTGTGCTTCTTTTGCTTTCTTTATTGCATTTCTGGTTTGTTTTCCAGCTTCATCTTTTGCTCTATCAGCTGTTCTACTTACACCAGTGGATTGTTGCTGTTCTTGCTGCATATAATCCAAATTATCATCTGCCATATTTTCACCTTCTTTTCATTAATTTAAGTACATATATTTTTATATAGAATCCATATTTGTATTATTATTTGATTGACCTGATTGTGCTGTTTGAGATGCTTGTGCTGCAGCTCTTGCTGCTTCTCTTGCTTCTTGCGCTCTTTTTTCAGCTTCTTGTCTTTCATTACTATTATAAGAATTTGCTTCTCTAGTTGCTTGAGATAATTTTTCGTATCCACCTGTACTTTGATGTCTTGATGTATTAATATAACCCATTTGCGTTTTTCTAATAGTATCTAAAACATGTTGTTTTGAAACACTTTCATCATCTCCGCCACCTCTATATTGTTCAGCAAGGCTGTCTAAATATTTTCTATATTTTAAATCACCAGAATCTAAATTTCCTTTTTCTAAATCTGCATTCATAATTTCATCTGTTCTATTTATTAATTGTTCTGGATCATCTAATCCTTGTTCTTGTGACCAAGCAATATATTCAGCACCTAAAACTTTTTCATCTTCTTTTGTATCTTTTCTATATTTTGTATTATTTATCATGTTTGAAACACCTTTAGCTGCGCTTCCACCAAGAGCCGCACCTGCCATAAATCCCTTGCCATCTCCTGTTCCAGCACCTAAAATTGCTCCTGCAGCTGCTGCTCCAACTTTTGCTGAAGCTTTTGCATATTCTTCAGCAGCATTTCCTACAATTCTTCCAAAATTTTTTAATTTAGTTATTTTCTGAGGTGTTATTGAATTATTTGATTGTGCACTACCTAATTGGCCTGAAGAACCTGTACCTTGAACATTTCCATAACCACCATTTGTTCCACTTGCCGCACCTGCATTTTGAGAAACTAATGAATTTCCACCAGAAACACCTGAATCTTGATAATCTTTTCCAGCTAAATTAGGTGTTTTGTCATTAGTCATTTTACCTTGTGATTTTTTTGGTTCTGAATTTTTTCTTTTTAACATATTCATTGCTGATAATGCAAAAGCTCCTCCAGCAAAAACATTTCCTAAACTACTTGGTTGAACACCAAATATCTTTTTAACTAAATCTTCTGCTTTGTACATAAATAACATTGCAACAATTGACATTATTAATGTTGCTACAGACTTGTCTGTAGACATTGCTGTTACAGATGTTAATACTAAAGCCCCATATATAATACAATGAAATGGTTGTATTAAAATATTATATGTAAATTCTTTTAACCAGTTATTTAATGCTTGAGATTTTCCATCTCCCATTTTATCTATTGAATAAGTAATAGTAATTAGAGGAGAAATAATAATTAAAAATGCTGTAATAATAACACGTTTTAAATACATTATTAAAAATAGAAATGTTATCATAATTAGAATTCCATATAAAATGGTAGTTCCTACACCTTGTGTAAAAGATGGTGACCATGCCTCTGCATATAAATATGTCATAACTTCTCCTAAAGCATCATTTCCACTACCAAATGAAAATGCATCTTTAAGAATTTTTACTAATACATTATTTATATCTATAATAATTATCATAATATATTGTAATATATAAACTAATACTAAGCTAACTGCCCAATCTTTAAACATTTTTTTGTATTTTGCTTCTTCTGATGCTACTGTAGAAATTGCCATTCTTATTCCTACATAAAGTAGTATTCCTAATAAAACAATTACAGATATATTTCTAATTGTTACATACCACAAAGCTACAGAATTTTGCAGGCTTGAGATAAAATTCAATCCAGAATTATTTGTATTAAAGAAATTTATTGTTGTTATTGGTAATTCATTAAAAATAATATCTGCTGGAGTTAAATTTACACCTAAACCTTGTCCACCACCAGTCGTTATAACTCCTGATAATATAAATTGTATAACAATTAAAATTACTAAAACTACTAATTTAACACCATAAACTAGAATTCCTGCTACACCATCACCTATAGCATCCACGCCTTCTGGGCTTTCCTCTTCACCTATTTGAAGATCCCATTCTGCTGCATAAGTAGTGGTATTAATAGCAAAAATAGTAATTATAATTAATGTTATTATACAAATTGCATATATAATTTTTTTCTGTTTTTTTGTCATTTTTATTCCTCCTATTACTTATTTTTTTCTTCGCCTGTAATTTTTTTAATAATCTTATCGGCTTTTTCAACTTTTTTTCCACTACCTTCATATATGTTTTCGTATTCTCTAATTCTCTCTTGTAATTTTTCTTTTAATTCCTCAACTTTATCATTTTTTGTAGAATCAACTTTTGTAGATTTTATACTTCCTTTTTGAGCTAAACCTTTCTTAAATGCTGATTGCATATCAGAGGAAATAATAACATTTTTTCTACTTCTAGACTTGTTAGACTCCATTTTTTCCTCTAATGCTGTTCTTATATTATCTAATACATCACTATCAAATTCAAGTTTTTTACCTGCTTCTGATTCTCTTCTTTTAATAATATTCATAATATTATCTACATCAAGTTCAGATAAATGTGTTAAAGAATTCCCGCTCATATATTCATCAATTGCGCCTTTAACTGTAGAACTTTTTACTCTTTTTATCATTGCTTCTTTTGCTGTGCTTCCAAATTCCTTATTAACTTTATCTTTTAATTTATCAGCTGTTATTCCTGAATTTACCTTATGTATTTCATGTTCTATCTCTTTATAAATCTCATTAATTTCTTTTTCTGTTTTATCTGCTTTTTTTAATGTTTCTATAAGCCTATGATTTTTCAATCTTGATTCCTCGTATTTGTCAATATCAAATCCTGCAGTTTTACCTACACCACCTGCACCAAAACTTGCTAAAGTTCCTGCAATAACCGCTGGGCCAGTTGCTAACTTAGTAGCTGTATTTTTTATTTTATTTCTTCTTGCATATTTTAAGGCAGATTCTATTTGATTATCATTTCCACTATCCACAAATCTTTCATACTGTTTTTGCAATTCCATATTATTAATTGCAGTTTTATCTGTACCTTGTTTTATTGCACTAACTGCACCAACTGCGGTACTAATACCAGCCATTGGATCAACTATAGTAGTAGGAATAGATAAGGCAATTTTTGCTGCGCCACCAATACTTGTAGAAGCTGCTTTTAATACTCTTTTATATGTTTTTTGATTAAGCTTCATATTTAATTGAAGTGCTGCTATAGCTGCTTTATCCATTTTCTTAGAAGATTTTTCACCTTGTAATAAACTTAATGCTGCAATTGTTGAAATCTTATCTCTTGTTATAAAATTTAATAATCTACCTACTTTACCTGCATTCTTATAAATAAATCTTTGATTTTGTTTCTTTGTTTCACCTTCTTCTCTTTCATACCAGATATCTCCAGCCTTTTCAGAAAATTTAATTGCTTCTGTACTAGCCTTATAAACGCCTTTACCTGCTCCTGATAATGCTTTTGCTGTTAATTTTGCACCAAAAGTAATTTTAGCAAATTGTTCTAACAAGCTTTCAGATTGAACTGTATCACCCACTGATTTAGCTCTATCAAAACTAAATATTTGCATAAATATTTTGTCTGAATTAAGCATAAAATTTAAAATAATTAATGCAATTACAAAACCTGCCAATGAATCAAATGCCATACTTATTGCTATTTGCATTAAGCATACATATAAAAGTGCATGAACAGATTGAAGCAAAACATTCATAGCAAATTCAAACATCCAATTAGCTATAGTTTTAGTTTTTCTTCCTGTTGCTCTTTCGAAAGCATATTTCAAACCAATTACAGGTCCAAGTAATCCAAGTATTGTAACTGTTAAATATCTTTTAAAATACATTACAGAAAATCTAATTAGCATAAAAACTAAAAACATATAAATAATAGTACTTCCAAAACCTTCTGTAAATTTTGGCGCGTATGATTTTGTTCTTATTGTTTCATACAAAGAAAATTCTCCACCATTCATTTGTAATGCTGTTTTTTCAAATATAGTAACAAAATATTCATTAATTTCAAAAATTACATACATAAACAAATGAATTGCTAGTACAGATAAAAATGCTACTAACCATCCAACTAGCGCAGATTTATATTGTGCTTTTTTATCTCCAATAGTAGTTAAAGCTATTCTTATACCCATATATATTAATAATAATAATAATGAAACAATACTTATTGTTCTAATAATAGAATACCATTGTGCTATATTTGTTCTTAACATATATACAATACTATCTTCTGCTATTTCGCTTCCACCTGCTTGTTCAACTCCGAAAAAGTTAACATCTAAAATTGGAATTTTATTAAATAAGATTTCTTCTATAGAAACTCTTGAATCCAAATTGTTTGCTTTTCCTGTTAATGAATTTACATATGAACCATTAACATCTTCACTTAATCCTAGTAATGAATCATGTACTAAATTTTCAACTAAATTTGTCCAACCAATAAGCACAGCTCTTACAGCATAAGTTATTATTCCTACTAAATAATCTAATATATTTCCTATACTATCTAAAATCCATCTTCCTGTTTCCCATCCATCTGTTGTACCTAAATACGTTCCTGCACCTGGTATTCCTTGATACTGTATTCCAGTTTCATAACTCTTACCTGCAAATATTAATGTTACATCTGTATCTAATATTTTTGCTGAAGTTTCGGTTTTTATTCTTAAAACTGTATCAATAGTTGAACCTAGGTCATCTAAATAACACTTAACTAAAACAGATTTATCCTCTTCGTTTACAGGTGGTTTACAATATATTACTTGTCCAGCACCAATATACAAATATACTTCTCCAATATATTCATCTTGTTCTTCTCCTTCTATTGCCTGTTTCATTTTTGATTTTATTAAAATATCACCAGGTTTTATTTCATCATTTGTTGCAAGAGATGAAATATTTAGAAATTCAGTCTTATTTTCTTCATTGTCGGTTTCAGATTGCTGAGTTAAATCTGAACTTATATTAAATCTTATTTGTTCAAAAAAACTTTCATCCCAAGAAGCATTAGCACTTTGAGTATGTGGATTAACATAACTATATGGAGTCATAGAATTAAAGTTGGTATTAGTTTGCAATCTTAAACATTGATTATATACAAACGCAATCCAACTAGTACTGTTAAAACAGTATTTTTTATTTATGAGATTGCCATTATATGTATCTCCTATATCTGTGGCAACCATACTATATTCTGATTTTTTAGAATAATTCTTTTCAAAATTTATTGCAAAATTAGCAACATAATTTCCTGCTCTTTCAGATGTTAATGGAACAGATACATCTCCCATGTCTACTAATCCAGCAGCAAAAGTTGAAAAAACAGAAGAAAATAAAATAAATAACAACATTATTAATACTATTATTTTTTTAAATATACTGTTTTTAAATATACTTTTTTTTATTATACTATCTATAATAGTATTCTTTAAAATTGTTATCATTTTATTTCCTCCTTTCAATAAACTCTACATTTTATATTTCAATTTTTGTATTATCAAATTCTAAAGTATTATCAGTTATTTTTTTTATATTAAACTCTTGTTTTCCAGTAATTAATGTTGAATATAAATTATTTTTTACATTATAATTATAAATTCCTTTTTGCTTAACCGAATAAATAAAGTTTTCATCATCTTTCCATATTCCATAATTAATGTATTCTTTTAATTCTCTATTCGGTTTATTTAAATTACTTGAAACAAAACTGATTGCATAAACTGAATTTTCTAATTCTTTTATATCTATTATAAAATCATTACTACTATTTTTTATAACATTTCCTAAATCATATTTTATTTCCTTTTGATTAACAATTCTTTGTTTCTCAGCTAAAAAAACTAAATTTTCATTTTTAAAATATACTTCTTTTGGCAATTGATTTTCATTATTTAGAGTATTTTCAATTTCCAAATTTGGAACTATATTACCTTTAAAATTTGTATAAACATTTATCCCGGAATTTCCTTTATAATTTAAACATATTTGTATACCCTTTAAAGAATATTGTAATATCAAATAATTTGAATTATATTCATATAAATCATAGTCACTCCATATATTTTTTAGATTAGAAGTAAATTTTACCAAATCTTTATCTTGTATATAATTACTTACTAAATCAGAAAATTCTATTGTCTCAAATTTATTATCACTTTTGTAAACTGAAATTTCATTATTATTAAAAAATATATATGTATTTTCTGTTTTATAACCAATAATCTCATTTTGTTCAAATTGTGGATTTCCAAGTTTATCTATAATTTCCTTTTTGCTTGATGTTGTTTTCAATCCATTTACAACTTCATTTTTATAATTACTATTAAACACTATATTAAAGATTTTTCCATTTATTTTTCTTACTGAAATACCTTCATCAAAAAATATATTATAATTTCTATATATACTATCTTTTGTACCAAATAACGAATCTTCTACAATCCAATTTTTATTTATTAATTGCTGTAATTCATTAGAATTAACTAAATAATTAATTTCTTGAATTTCTATATATTGATTTTTAGCTATAATTGATTCTTGAGTTTGAAAATAATTTATATCTCCATTAATACTAAATGATTTTATATTTTTATTTTCCTTATCACAAGAAAGTGCTATAACAAGTTCATTTGATTTATCAATTATTATAAAATTTTCATAATTTACAACCTTTGCACAATATACAAATAAAGATTCATAATAACTCTTATTACTTACATTATTAGAAAATGGTTTATTTTTTATTTTCATATATACATCTACTGTATATCCTTCTGTTTTAGAACTCTCATGTTTTACATATTTACAATCAAAATAAATTGCTACTTCTTCAAGTGTTGTAAAATCATCTATTGAATCATATTTTTTTATTGTTTCAATTTGCTTCTTTTTTTCTGTATTTTTAATATTATTTGAAATAGCTAATATTAAAAAAATTGTTAAAAATATTGGAAATATAATTTTAATCAAATTAATTTTTTTATATTTTTTTACTTTTTTATTAATAATCATAATTCCTCCTATTATAACAATTTTATATAAACTTGTTTTTAAAAAAACTTGATAATTTTTTGCGCTTAATATACTTGGTGAAAAATATTTTTCAAATAAAATTCAATGTGATTATTTATTGAAAAATGGAACTTTAATATTTTTCAATGATCTTCCTTGAATTTTAAACATATTTTTTACAACTTTTTCAACTCTTGATAATGATGCAAAAAAGATTATTGCAATTATTGGAGATTTTAGTGCAATATTTCCTGCTGACACTACAAATACTAGATATGCTATACAATGTAGGTTTTGCAAAAATATTTCTGATATAAGTTCTCTACTCCAAGAATTAAAAACTTGTGAACGTCCATCAACTGACTTATCAAGTGAGTATGTTACAGTTATTAAAGGTGCTACAATTATTAGAAACGCAATTTCTAAAGATCTATACATATACATTATAAAAAATTTAACTTGATAGTATACTAACATCCAGAAAATTATTACAAAATAAAAACCGGAAAATCCTTTAGCATCTGTATAATTTGTCGGAATTCTATTTATGATATTATATTCAAAATCTGTTTTAATTTCTATATTCTGTGAAACCTGTACAATTAATTGTTGAATTAATTTAGAAACTTCTAATATGAAAATTGAAATATAATGTAAAATAAATATTAAAACAAATCCTATAAGCCAACTTCTTAGCAATTTTTTATATTTTGCCTTATCATCTGAAACAGTTGAAATCGCCATTCTTATTCCAATATAAATTAATGAAATAACACTAAATATTAATGCAATACTTCTCATTATTGAGTATATTGATGCAACTTTTTCTTTTAAAACATTATTAAATGTTACATTTGATTGATAGGCCTCATCAACATCATCAAAATAGTAAATATCAAATACATCATAATATCCAAGTACTAAACTTAATATAGAAAACTTTTTAAACACATCTTGTACCCATTGTTTATCAATATTTTCCGGTTCAGTGTCTGTTATATTTTTAAAATTCTCGATATCTTCATTTGTTATATTGTCAATGTCATCTATATATTGTGGTTTTACAACTTTTGTCATTATATTACTTGCTACCCAAGGTAATATCATTGCTAGATCAGATAGATTCATACTAAATGCTGCAGTTGATGTTTGAGTAGATGTTGATTTAACAGTTTTTTCTGAACCACCCATAATAACTTTTGTTTTTCCTGTATTATCCCATTCTTTATAACCTGCTTCTGTTGAAATACCTTTTGTAGAAGCCACAACTGTATTTAAGTTCATTGTAGTTAATATTAAATTAAAAACTATAAGTATTACTATAAATACTGTCGTGATTTTTTTCATCTACTTCCCCTTTTTTAGATTTATTTTTTTCTAAGTCTTCCTACTTGTTCTTCTCTTAGATTTATTTTTTTCTAAGTCTTCCTTCTTGTTCTGCTCTTTCCCTTAATGCATTTAAGTTAGTTTCTATAAAGTCGAATTCTTTTTTAGTAGGTTGAATTTTTAAAATTGCTGTATCTTCTCCAACTTTTAGCAAACCTTCACCTCTAGTACATGTTGTTAAGAAATATGCTTCACCTTCACTTAATTTAAATACCTCTTTTATATATTCAATTTCTGATTTATCTTGAGCCAAAAACAATTTTGTATCTGATGATGTTAAAACAGCTTGTACTTCAGCTTTTTCATAAAAATCTTGGAACTTTTGAGAAATAACTGCTAAAGATACATTTCTTTTTCTGGCACGTCTTGCCATAGTATTTAAGAAATCAACTGCCTCTGGGTATGGAAGTAACATCCATGCCTCATCAACTAAAACTCTTTTCTTTGCTGCTTTCTCTTTATCTTCACTATTTTTCTTAACATATTTTTCCCAAATCCAAGATAGTAAAATTTGTTGTGCAAGTGGTCTTGCAAATCTTTCCTCTAATTGAGATATGTCAAGATTTATAAAAGGAGTACCATCTAACAATTCAAATGTAGATTGACCATCAAAATATGCCATCTGACCATTCATTTCTCTAACATATTGTTTCATAACTTTAATTAAATAACTAAAATGGAATTGATAATCTGAGTTCTCATTTGCTTTTGCTACTTCTTGTAATCTTCTGTACCAAGAACCTATTGTTGGCATTTTTTTCTTTTGTCTTCCCAAATAGCTTTGTTCAGTTACTTCAGCATTTCTTTTAACATATAAACTATTTATATCATTTGAAATTCCATATGCTTCATATTCTTCAGCAACAATTTCTGCTATAATTTGTTTTGTAAGCTCATTTACCTCTGTACTTCTAGTACTACCTCTTGCCATAGTTACTAATGCTTGAGTTACGTCTTCAACTTTGTTTTCCACATTTAAAACAACTTTTTCTTTTCCTGTAATTTCATCTTTAATAATTTCTGGTTCAATATCAAATAAATTAATAATTGTATTTGAATTAGGACTTATTACAACATTTATTCCACCTAAAGCATCTGCAACGACTCCATACTCACCTTCAGCATCTAGTGCTAAACTTTCAATTCCCATTAAAACTGATGAACGAGAAGTTAATGTTTTAATAGCAACACCTTTACCAGCACCAGATTTACCAAAAACAACCATGTTATAATTATTTAAGCTTTTGTTAAAATTATCAAATAATATTGGTAAACCAGTTTGTCTATTAAATCCTAATGGAATTCCATTTTCATGTCCTACATCAGAATTAAAAAATGGAAATACAGTTGCCATTGAATTACGGTCAAATGTATGATTTTTTTTAATTCTATTTTCGCAATATGGCATATTAGAATTATAAGCCTCTTCTTGCATTGCCCATGCTGGTTTTACACCAATCATTGTTTTAGACATTTCAGAAGCTAGTAATTCAGTTTGCTTATCTAAATCATCTAGTGAATATGCAAATAAAGTTGCAACAATAGATGATTCAAATAATTTGTTAAATCCACTTGCTATCGAATCTCTTAATTCCTCTGTTTCTAGCCTTTTCTGAGCTAATATTCTTTCTCTATTAATATTTCCTCTTTCAGCTGCAACAATTCTTTCAGATTCTATTTCATTAATTCTTCTATTAAGTTCTGTTTGAGATGCATTTTCTCCAATAGGTTTAATAAATACAGATACATTTATATCTCCAAATGTATACATACTTCTTAAAAAACTTGGGAAAGTACACATTCTTGGTATTGTTGATACTACCATACTTCTTGCATATTTTGTTTTATTAGATACAATCTCAAGGTGATTTATATGTGTTGCATCTATTCCAGCAGGCGCAATTAAATCTTTAATTGTTTTAAGATTTTTTTGAAGTATACCTTTTTTAGCAGTCTCTGTAACTTGTTGGCCTAATTCTTCTCTTTTACCAAGTGCATTTTTGTTATTAGACATATACATTCTCCCTCCTAAATTTTCTTCTTTTGTCCTATTTTCTGTTGTTCCAATTTCTTTTGTCTTCTTTTTTCTTCTTCCAATTTAAAATCTGTTTTCTTTATTTGGCGTTTAGTTTCATCATACAAATCTTGATCCATTTCTAATTTATAATCTTCAACTAATTCCATTGCTTTTTGCTTGATATCATTTTGATGTTGTAATCTTAGTCTTCTAATTTTATCTGCTCTCTTTATACTTTTAGCAGCTAATGTTGAAGCCTGATCTATAATTTGTTCATCTAAAAGTTCTTTTTTCTTTTCAAGAACATCTTTTGCAGTACTGTATAATCTAGAATAATCTCCTTCAACTGCTCTATCTAAACTAAATATTTCTGAATCATCTCTGTTATATGCAACATATAATAATTCAACTAATTCTTCAGATTCCATTACTCTACCAGAAACCCCAGATGCTGCTATACTTCTAATTAAGGTTTGAGCTTTTGTATATAATTCAGAAAAAGCTATATTATCAACTTCTTCTTTTGAATAATTTGATATTTCTCCACCAAATTCTACAGTGTAATAAGGAATTATTAAATATGTATTTTGTCTTAAAACATTTCTATTTTGGCTCATTCTTCCAACATATTCTGAAATATCAGTTCCATATTCTAAAACATTCATTTTTCTTCTTCTGTCAAATTCAATTCTTTTAACTATTTTTTCATTACCTTTTTGTTTTTCTTTTTGTAATTGAATATCTAGCTTTTGAATTTCTTCACCAATTTCGGCAACTCTTTGTCTATATTTTTCTACAATATCTTTTAAATTCAAAGTTGTTGTTTGAACATATAATTGAATTGGACCTTTTAATGTATTTAGGAATTGAACAAAACCATTTTCTACCGAAATTTTTTCTTCTTCCCCTAAAAGATCGTAATTTACACCTTTACATTCCACAACCATTAGATATTGTTTTCTTCCTTTTCTAACAATCATATTATCTACAACTTCATCAAAATCTAAAAACTTTTCCATAGACTCAATGTTTTGAAGTTTTGTTGTTCCTTTTTCTTTTATAGAATTATCTAAATGATTATCATCAGCTAAAACATTTGCTCTATTTTTTCTTTTCATTAAAACAAATATTAGAGTTCCTCCTAGTATTATTATAGCAACAATTATAATTCCTAAAATTGTACTAATTAATGCTATTAATCCTTCTGTACTTCCCATTTATTTTTCCTCCTTTGTGTAAGTGTAGATTTTTCTATTCACTTTGAATTTAAAATATCTAACTATAATATCATCTATTGAATCTCCAGCAATATTTTTAGTGAATTTTAAACCTGTTATTTGTGGAATTTTAAAAGTTCCGATTGCAAAACCTATAAAGGCAAATATTGCTAACAATACAACTCCTACAACTGTTAATCCTAAAACTTTAGCAAAAATAAAGTATAAAATTACTCCTATTAATCCTCCGGCACCTGTTGTTAATAATGATTTATTTGAGAATATATATAATATTCTACCTTCTCCTCTAACATCTCTTGGAATATAATGTGTTGACATATATTTCCCTCCTTCGTATTTTTTTAAACTCTACCCTGTAATACCTTCCATAATAGTTTTAACCAAAGTCCAAATTCCTACTGCTCCATATATTACTACTATTGATACAACTAAACCTATTAATTGTTTTTTTAAAGCTGCTTGTTGTTCTGGAGATGCTGTTATCCATCTAACACCTGTTATTGCTGTAACAATAAAAACTGTTGCTGTTGCTATTGCTACTAAAACTCTACCTATTGGCAAAAAGTCATTTGCTATTGAATCTTGTGTTGTCCCAGAAGATGCATTTCCCTGAGAAATAAATGAATTACCTCTATCTAAAATTCCAGATATACTTAAATCTGTACCATATGTTATTTTATTTTCAAAAACAAAAAATACTGAAAAAATAACAGTTACAGCTATTAAAAATTTAATTATTTTTATACTTTTTTCTTTCATTATAAATCACCTCATTATCTACCTTCTATTATACTTTAATAACTTACAATTTTCAACACTTTTTGCCTATTTTTTTATCTATTTTTTTAACAATTTCTTCTAATATTATTTAGAGAATTTTATTACAAATAAAACATAAATTTATACTTAAAATTAGACATAAAATACACACAAAAAAGACCTTAAGTAGAACACTTGAAGTTATTTTTTGATTTAAAAAATTATCATAAAACATAAAATCAGACAATAACATCTAAAGATTCAGACAAAAAAGACCTTAAGTAGAACACTTAAGGTCTTTTTTAGATTAAATTCAATTCTCATATTTTTAGAGTTAAAGTTTTTTTCTTCAACGGTTTTTAGAGTTGAATTTTTTCCTTCAACCGGAAATTATTTTTAAAATTTGTCTCAGGCTCTCCCACCGATGCTGTAACAATGCTAACGCATTTAACAGCCTTCGGCGGTCCCCACGTCGCCTTCGCTTGATTTTAAAAATAGTTTCCTATTGAAGATTGAGATGTTGATATTTTTTTCAAAATATCAGAAATTATTTTTAAAATTTTTGTATTATAATACGAATTTTTTGATTAAAACAACACCTGTTACAACTAATGCTATAGCTGAAGCAGCTAGTATAATATAAGTTGTATTAATTGTGTCACCTGTTCTTACAGATAATAGAACTGCAGCATCATCAATATCATCTTCACCAACCTTCATATTATCTGGTGTAGAGTCTATGTCTGGATTTCCATAATCATTGAAATCTTCACTAATTTCAGCCACATTAACTATTAATCCTAAATTGTTTTCGCTATTTAGCCAAGTATAAACAATTTCTATAGTTTGAGGTGCTCCACCTACAGTTAAAAGAGTATCCACTAATTGAGTGGTTACAATTTTACCTTCTCCGGCATCTTGCCATAATGGGTTATCTTCTTGAATAAACTTCATTCCAGTTGGAACATAGTCTGTTATTTCTTTAGCATATCCATCTATTTGACCTTCGTTATATACTCTGATTTTATACTTAAATTTAACAACAGTATTTTCTAATTTACTTTTTGGCAAATCAACTTTTACTACTGGTTCTAAATCAGTATATTCCCCAATTTTGTCTGGAGTCATTGCATATATTAATCTATGATCATATGGATTTTGTAAGTCTTCTAAATTGTTTCCTGGTTCTGTTCTTTCAACACCATCTTCAACAATTATAGCTTCACTTACCCATTTTACTAAACTTAAATCAAAGAATTTTACTTTTATTTTTTCTCTATCTTGGTCATCTTCATTTTGACGCCATTCATTTGGAGTTGAATCTCTATCTTCAATTTCATCTCCATTTTTATCTGAATCTTTTGTTATTTGTGCATAATTAACAACTTCAAAATTAGCTTCTTCCATAGTACTTACGCTGCGAGTAACTTTAAACTGAATTCTAATTTCCTTAAAATCAGGACCTTGTGCTATTTTTTCAGGAGTTGTTGGCTCAAATGCTTTTAACAAGTTAGGATTTTCTGTTTCTCCAACAGCCATTCTAGCCTCACCTTGTTCTTTTGATAAATAATCTGTTACTATATAATCAGCTTCTTTAACATCAGTTGTTACAACACATTTCTTAAATTCTGTTTCTCCTGATTGTACATTTTTATCTATGTCTTTTACTACTGTTCCTGATGGTAATTGAGCTATTTCTTCTGGTGTAACTTCTTTATACATTACCCATCTATATGTATTATTTATACTTCCATCACCTGAAGAATATGGCACAAATTCTAATCCTTCTGGAACATCATCAACTATTTCTGTTGCAAATGCATCTGCTCCACCTTCATTATATATTCTTAAATTATAAGTTACTATATCATTTGTATTAACTTCAACAGCTGGAAGAGCTCCAAAAGTAGGAGTGTATTGATACCCATCTCCGTCTGTAATAGTTGGATTTTGAACAAATCTAGGTTCTCTTCCTGGTACATTTACAGTATTAGTTCCTGTGGTAACTTGTGTTATAAATTTATCTAATGCCAAATCATATTCCACTTTTTTATTTGGTATAGTTAGAAGTATTTCTCCAGTTGCTGGTGAATATTGAATTACCAATTCAACAGATGTTCCATCCTCTAATTGAACAGTTTTAGATGTAACACTTCCACCTGTAAAACAAGCATGTATCATTCTAAATCCATAGTTAGTTTTGTATTTATAAACTGAAACATCAATTGGTTGTCTTATTGCAACATAATCATTATCAATTCTAATTTCTGTAATAGAAAATCTATCAATAACATGAACATTTGAATCATCAATAACTTGTGTTGCTATTGGTAAAAATCCGTTTGCATCTGTATTATTTTGTATATCTAAAACTGAACCATTTTGAGATACAGTAAATCCTACATCTGGCAAGCCTTGTCCTTCTAAATCTACTTTTCTTATTCTAAAAGAGTATTGTCCTGGTTGAATTACAGGATTTGGTATTGTTAATTCTATAACAACCATTCCATTTACTATTTTACTTGGGTCTATTTGTAATACTCCAGTTACAGTTCTTCCATTTTCTAAAACTAGTTCTTTTTCTTGTGTTGTAATTGAACCTATTGCTTGAATATCTATTGTATTTTCCATAGAAAAACCAACTTTTGTTACTTGATATTTTCCGCCAACTATATCAACATAAGAATATAATGTTACAGGGTCTCTAAGTAATACAAATTCGTCTGCTCCTGAATCTATTTCTCTAATTGTATTAGACATCCAACCTCTATAATCTATTTGATATGTACATCCATTATCACCATTTGCAATACCATTTACATTTGTAACAACTTCTGCTCCATTATCAATAGTAAATACTGTATCTGCAACAGGTGCACTTTGAACTGTGTCTTCAACTTTAATTATATTCAATCTGAATAATCCTGAAATTCTTTTATTTTGAACTTTTATTGTTAATTGATTTCCATCAGCAACTATTCTAACATTTCCAGTTGTACCGTCCTCTAATAGGTAGTCAGCATTTGTTACAGCTCCACCAACACCTACAAATGTTAGCCAATCAGATTCATTATGAACTAATGTATAATCTGTTTGTCCTTGTAATGTATAAACAATATTTCCTAAAGAATCAAATGTATAAAATAAATCTATAGGATTTGCTACCGAAATGTATTTTCCTAATTCATCTTGTATTTCTGAAATTCTAACCCTATGAACATTTTGGAAATCATATTCTGATGCATCAATTGTTGTATTAGGCAATATATCAACATATCCAAAAACATTACTTGTTTTTTGTTCAACTGGTTCAGAATCTACTTGTATATCAAATCCAATTCCTTCTACAAAATATCCATTCATATCTATTTTATGAAGTCTTATTTCAGTTGAAGATTCTTTAACAATTATACTTTCAAAATCATCATCATCTTCTACACCTCTAACATATTCATGATACTGTGGTGCATATGATTCTAATACTTTTTCAGCAACTGAATTTATTAGTAAATGATCATTTAATTTAAATCTTCCTATATCTATCCATAAATATGCAATATAGAAATAATCGTGAAACATAAAATCATCTAAATTTGCTTCTAATTTAACAATGTCAAGAGCTGTAAGTGTTTCTAAAGAAACTGATGAATCTCTATCTAAAATCACATCACTTGGTTCATTTTTTTCATTTGTAATATTTACTTCTGTATTATCATCTGTAAAATATCTGTATGCGCCAATTGATGCCGTATTTATTAAAGTGGTATTAACTGCTGCAGTATCTTCAACTTCGCAAACCACAACAACTTCTTGATAATATTGGCTTTCTCCAAGTAGTGCCTCGGCAACATATCTTAATGTATTTGGAATCCCTTTTCCAGCAATATTAGTTTTATCTGTACTATCTATAGAGTTAATTGAAAGTACGTTTCCACCATCTCTTTGTGTTTGATTTGTTGCAAAATTATTCCAATTTTCTCCATCAATTGTACTTGTATTCCAATTAATCCAATTGTTTCCTGCAGTTGTATTTGCAGCAATTGTATCTGCTGCTAATATTTTTACTCCGCTTGGTAATGAGTCTAAAATGTTTGTTGCACAAGCTCTATAATCATTTCCAATTGCTTCATTATAAACTCTAATTTTATATGTTATTTTATCTTGTTTTTTTACTGTTACAGTATCTTTTCTATGAATATATTCCATAGTAGAATTTCCTTGTGCATAATGTCTTAATTGAAATGTTGCAGTTCTTGTATCAACATCTTCCATTCCAAATAATTTAGGTTCTCTTGAATTATCAAAATTTTCAATATTTGAATTAATTGATTCTACTTTTGATATAAATTTTCTTAATGCTAAATCAACTTCTGGTTGAACTAATACTATTTGCTCAAAATCATCATCATCTTCAAAATTATATTTTGTTCCTCTTAAATAATCAACTTTATATAAATTAGTATATGAGCTTAGGTTTTGTACTTTTGTATTAAAATCATCTGTTGTTTGGCTTGGAATTGTTAAATCTGGTGATAAATTACCTGGAGTCGAATCTATATCTACATATGTTCCATTAGTTGCAACACTTATTTCCGCAAAATTTCTTAATGTTAACTCTTGTGTTCCAGTTAAACTTTCATTAACATTTAATTTTACATCTATAAAGTTATAAGATATTGTATTTGTTGTTGGATTATATGCATTTAATGTATTCATTAATGCAGATGTATTAATTATTATTTTATTGTATTCATTTCCAGCATCATCTCTATATACATTATTATCTCTTGTACAAATTCCTTGTCCATAAGGGTCTGTATTACCTGATATTTCAGCAACTTCCATTGATGTTGGTATATAATCTATTAATTGTTGAGCATATGCATTAACACTTCCTTCATTAAATACATATAATCTATATGTTATGTTAGAATTATTATTTACTTTTAATTTATCTTTGTCTACATTATATATTGCATAATTTGCTCCATTATTTAATGGTGCAGTATCTACATCTATAGTTGGATTAAATCTATCTAAAGGAATACTTCTAGATGTTTGTCCATCTAAATAATCATATTTAACAATGCTTTTTACAAGTGCTAAATCCATTATATTATTTGTTTGTGAACCATTTGCTGATGTATGTACAAAAGCTTTACGAACTGCTAATAAATATTGGCTGTATCCACCATTTGTTAAAACATATCCTTCAGATGTTATTGCTTTTTTGCACTGCACAGTAATTGTGTTTGTTGTTCCTCCTGTTGTATATAATACACCTTCTGGAGCAACTATATTAAATGTTACAGAATTAACTGTTGTAGCTAAAACTACAACTTGAATGTCTTCTCTTGTAACTCCATTTATTTCTACTACTAAATCCTCTTTAACAACAGAGGTTAATCCACTTATTTTGAAACTACCTAAAGTTCTAGTGGTAGTATCAATAGCAAAATTTGGTTGTTTTTCTATATTTACACTAGATACTTGGTGAGTATATGTATTATTTGCAACAGCTAAAGCTTTTAATCCTGTAACAAAATTTTGTGCATCTACATTATTATATATTGTTGCATAATTATATGAACTATAAGTATTACGACATAATTGCCAGTAGACACAGTTTTGTGCTGCAACTATTTGAGCTGGTGTTAATCTGCCAAGTGCTGCTGCTGCTTCAGTATGTCCAGCACCTGTTAATAATTGTTGTAAATTGCTTTTCTCATAATTTACTAATATATTATTATATACTGCATCATATTCTCTTCTTGGAACTGTAGCTATTCCATGATCTACAAGCCACATTGCTGAATGCCAATTTCCTACGCTAGTAAAACGAGATTGTGCTTGTGGATCATAAATACTTATTCTATTAAAGTTTGTATAATAGCGGGTTGATAAACTTCCTCCACCATCAATACAAAAGCCTGTAAATCCATTTTGATCTACAAGTACATCAAAGTATCTATCTATTATATAGTTGTTATCATTTCTTGCGATTCTGATATTCCAATTCTCTCTTACTATTCCAGCCCATCCATTTGACTGTTTAGCAATTCCTATCATGGTTAGTAACGCAAGTATTGATACTACTACTAACAAGATTACTTTTTTGATTTTTCTTGTTTTACTTAACATATTTTCCTCCTTTTGACGTTTGCTCTTTTTGTTTTTTGCTTTTTTGTATTGTTATTTTGTTTGCAATTTTCTGCTTTTTTTCTAACGTCGTTTTGTTTTTCTTATATTCTATTTCATTTTAGCATTTTATTAGTATGTGTCAATATAAGTTTTTTTGTTGTTTTATAGATTTATTTTTGGTAATATTTACGGAAATTATGGGTTTATGTGTGTTTTTTTGGTTTATTACATTTTTATAACATTTTTTGGCGAATTTTTGAGATTATGAGCGGAGTTAATTGGTTTGGATTTTTTTAATTCTAGATTAGGGGCTGACACAGTGGTTTTATTTTGGCTATGGCTAGCGTACCGCAATTGGGGAATTATTTTTTCTATGGTTACCGTCCTGCAATCGGGGAATTATTTTTAAATCTTGCTCAGGCTCTCCCACCGATGCTGTAACAGTGCTTTCGCACTTAACAGCCTCCGGCGGTCCCCACGTCGCCGTCGCTTGATTTTAAAAATAGTTCCCCTGCGCGGACTAAATAGAGTAATTTAATAGTTTTCTTTACTTATTTCTGTATAAATTAAAAATTTTTATTATATTTTGTCAAATTATATTAAGTTTGTTACTAGGAAAATATATAGAAAAAAGAACTCCGTGTTATAGTTTATCCAGGCAGTTTATTCTGTAAGACAAGATATCACTGTCATGAAAAAAACTCCTTGTTAGAGTTTATCTAACAAGGAGTTCTTTCTTAATAAAGTAGTTGTTTTATTTTTTTAATTATAGTACGAATTTTTTAATTGATATTGCTCCTGCTGCTATTATTATTGTAAATGCTGCTGCTACTATAATATATGTGATGTTTATTGAATCTCCTGTTCTAATAGATATTAAAACTGGTGCATCATCTATGTCATCTTCGTTTTCTATAAAGTTGTTTGGTGTTGAGTCTATATCTGGTGTTTCAAATTCGTTGTAATCTTTACT